>FRDC01000971.1_pt1 | contig 65545 bp, 55 predicted proteins | sample 1106171 | NCBI WGS metagenome assembly FRDC01 (sample SAMEA3930566, study PRJEB13176) | freshwater metagenome | biome: Drinking water system; feature: drinking water; material: water | place: Singapore | collected 2014-12-20 | reverse complement strand
CTGCGCTGCAACTTTGAGGGGAGACCTCAGGGTCAGACTCGTTTGGTTTCTCTGTTTTGTTTAAATTCATCTGATTTCCTATCAAGTGTCTCGCGGCAATTATCGTGATTATTTTGGCGACGATTATGGCTTTCCGGTTTAAAAATTACAATCGTGGCTTGCGTCGAGGATGTTATAAATCGATACCTGGCTGCGCCTGAATACCGGCGCGGTAGGCATGCTTGACGTCGGTCATTTCGGTGACGGTGTCGGCGGCATCGCACAGCATTTCGGGTGCGCCACGGCCGGTGATGACGGCATGCTGCATGGGTGGACGGTTTTTCAGATCTTCCAGCACTTGTTGCAGATCCAGCCAGCCGAATTTGAGCGGGTAAGTCAATTCATCGAGCACGATCAAGTCAAATGACGGATCGCGTAACAGGGTTTGCGCTACTTCCCAGCCACGGCGCGCGGTTTCGGTATCGCGCTCGAGATTTTGCGTATCCCAAGTGAATCCCTCTCCCAGGACATGCCAAACCACGTTTTCCTGTTTGCGGAAAAACGCTTCTTCACCGGTATCTGAACGGCCTTTGATGAACTGCGCGACACCCACGCGCATACCATAGCCCAATGCGCGCGCCATCATGCCGAATGCCGAACTGGATTTACCTTTACCGTTACCGGTGAGCACCAGCAGCAGTCCCTGCTTGCGATCGGCGCGTGCGATGGCGGCATCGATGACCTCTTTTTTGCGTTGCATGCGCACGCGATAACGTTCTGCGCGTTCGGAATCAGTCATTGGTTTAACCGGTTGTGGTATTGCGCGAATTAAGCTGATGAACTACTGTGAATAATACGTGTATTCCAATGGCTATTGCAGAATAGAAAACAAAAGTTTCGAGATACAACGGGAAATATTTCAGTAATTGCTCGCCGAATTCCGCAAAACTGGTTTCTGCGATACGTCCGGAGAAGAAATAAAATCCGCCAGAAGAAAATAATTCACATAGCACTAACCCGGCAGATCCACTGGCTAATAGAGGTTTTACCGTATTCCAGGAAAATTCGTAACGGCGAGCGTACCAGCGTCCGGCCAACCATAATGAAGCATAGGCCGGCAGCATGAATAGATAGGCGGGTGTCATGCAATAATCACTGACTCCGCCCCAGGTCGTGGCAGAAATATCTAAGCCCCAGCCTAACGCAAAGAACGCCGGTAATGTCCAAGCAGATCGTAAATAGATTCCGGCTAAGAAGAAAATCGCCCAAGATGCATCGGCTAGGTTATGAATGGTGGCGAAATGATGACTGCGTGTTGCTATCATCAGCGCGGCGAGTAACAGTCCGATAGCGATCTGGTTGCGAGTGGATAATGTCAGCATAGGTATTTCTCCTTCTAGGGTTGATAACGAACCATGGCAAAAAAGCTTCGCCCGGGCTGATTATAAAACGATGCGGTTTCGTAGTGTTCGTCGGATACGTTGTCGATGCGGCCTTGCAAGCGCCATTTCGGTGCGAACAGATATTCTGCGCGTAGATCCAATTTGGCGTAAGCACTCAGTTTGCGGGTGTTGGCCAAATCGTCGTAGCGTTCGCCTTCCACCAGCAACATGCTGCCGATGGCATATTTACCGAATTCTCGGTTCAGATCCAATCTGAACGATTGCTCTGCACGCCTCGGCAAAATATTGCCACGGTCGAATCCCGATCCACGATTGATCGGTTCCATCAGCGTCAGATTGGTATTGATTTGCCATTCCTTAATTTGGGTCGACAAAATGCCTTCGATGCCCCGGATGCGCGCTTTATCGATATTGTTCGGTGCAAAAATTCTCGCATCGTACGTGATCAAATTGTCGATATAGGTCTCGTATGCATTGATCGACCAGTTTCCCCAGTGAGCATGTCCGCGCGTACCAAACTCATAACTAAGGGAATCTTCTGGTTTGAGATGGGGGTTACCGAATAAGGGAAAATACAGCTCGTTGAATGTGGGTGCTTTGAAGGCAGTGCCGAAGTTGGCGATCAACAAGAACTTATCCGATAACGGATAACTCCATCCGGCATTGCCGGTGACACGGCTGCCGAATTGCTGGTTGTCATCATGCCGGATCGAAAATTGCAGGTTGTGTGAAGCGATATTGGCTTGATGCTGCGCGAATACCCCCCAATTGTTACGTGACGTTATCGTGTAAGCTTCGGTGCTTTTGATTTGGTCGCGCTGATAATCCATGCCGATCGTAAGCTGTTGGTCTTTGGCGACGGTGAAAGTATTCAATACCGACACGTTATCACGGGTGGTGTTAAATCGGGTTTGGAAAGCGTTGCCAAGGAAATTGTCACTATCTTCCCGGCTGCTGCCTGCAATCAGATTGAAGTTCCAGAATTCGGTCGGCGCATAGCGGATGACGCCGCCGATTACCTGCTGCATCAGCACGGCTTTATTGACGAAACTGCCATCATAGTGTGTTTTTCCGGCGGATTGCATGAAGTTGGTTTCGATTTCCAGTCCGTTCTGAAAACGATAACCGCCGCGCATGCTACCGGCAACGTTGCGATATCCGTCGCGATCGAACAGCGTAGGATCGGATGAATCGACAAAACATCCGGCGTTGCCGGAACCGTTACAAGCGTTGAAGCCTTGGGTGCCAATGCCACTCGCAGTCAGATTGAGCCAGCCTTGCGCGCCATTATACGACATGCCGGTTGCTCCCTCGAACGTACCGAAGCTGCCGCCGCCGAAGTTTAAATGCTGCCGGAAGCCGCTGCCGGTGCCTTTGCGAGTGATGATATGAATCACGCCGCCGATCGCTTCTGAGCCGTATAGACTGGAACGCGGTCCGCGCACGATTTCGATACGATCGATTTGATCGATGGGAATATTTTCAAATGCCGTAGTGCCGGAAGTAGCCGAACCGACTTTGATGTTGTCGACCATTACCAAGACATGATCGGATTCGGTGCCGCGCATAAATACAAACGACGATTTACCCATGCCGCCGTTATTAGAAATGCTGATCCCGGCAACACCGCGCAGTAGGTCTTGCACTGAACGCGCTTGTTGCTGTTCGATGTCTTTGCGCGTAATGACTGTCACTGAAGCCAGAGCACTGTCTGCAGTCTGCGCTGTCCGTGTCGCGGTAACGATGACCGGTTTTTCCTGATGTTCGATATTAGCGGCGGAACTATGGCAGATGGTGCTTAACCATAAAGTGGATATTGCCGCCAAACGGCTTTTCTGCATGATCTGATTCCTTCGCGCACACCCGCGCGTTGATGAATTCTGAAATTGGAATGCAGAAGGAAACCGGCATGGGACAAATGGACGGTTCAAGAACAAGAACCGCTCAACTGCCGTATATTGCCCTCCGCAATACCGCTGTATGTTACTTCGGGCCGGTCTCCGGACTGATGAGCGGAATTGTTTCCCTATCTGCGCCTTCCCGTGTCAGACACAGTGGCATCTTGCAGATATGCGAGGTGGCTTGAGTAGCGTTTTACGGTGTTTTGAAAAAACTTGTAACAAGCAAACCTCTGCTCATTTACCGTTGCGGGGGCAGTGCTGGCTTTGTCCGGTCATCTAATCGGTACGCACCAGCTTCCCGTTTAACCTTCAATAAAAAATACCGAAGGCACCTGAGGTAAGTGTGGCGAAGGCTACAGAAATGAGAGTGGAGTGTCAAGTTGGGAATAACCCAATCGGTGCTGTGCTTGCCGCTGAGTATGGAAGAATTGTTTTCTGACTCATTTGCAATATTATTTGTGGCGCCTATCTATTTCAGTTAGAATCCGCCTTTCTTAGGCGCGTAGCTCAGTTGGTTAGAGCATCACCTTGACATGGTGGGGGTCGTTGGTTCGAATCCAATCGCGCCTACCACCTGGATACTCGGTTACTTCCTTTTTTGCTGCCTTGTGGCAGTATCTGTTAGCTGGAATGATTGCTTGATCATGCTTTGGCAATCGTCTTTTCATGACGGATGGCGATATTGAGCCCCAGTAGTTATTAATCTCCAAATAAAATTAAAGTTGTTGATTTATAAATTACATTCCCAAGAGCCTTGTATTGTTGTAGGATTCGTTATGAAACTTACTGGTTTGCTGAGACTCAATGGCATCATGGTAATTTTAGTCAATAGGCACTAGCCGGGATTGTTGGTGTGAACCAACCCGTTATTAAAAATTTCTAAAGCTACATTGAAAATCTATCACTGTGCTTTAATGGAGGAAAAAATGCATTCTTTGAAGTTTCTGTCCTTTTTGATTGCAATGATGTTATTCAATTTTTCATGGGCGGAAGAAATCGGGAGTGTTTCAACCAAGTTTAAAATGCTCGGCGCCAACGATAAAATCGTGATCGAAGCCTTCGATGATCCGCAGATACCCGGTGCAACCTGTTATCTCAGCCGGGCGAAAACTGGCGGAATTAGCGGAACCGTGGGAGTGGCCGAAGATACATCAGATGCATCCATCGCATGCCGCCAGATTGGCCCGATCTCTCTGCCGGAAAAAGTAAAAAATGGCGACGAGGATGGTAAGGAAGTATTTAAGAAAAACACATCGTTGTTATTCAAAACGCTGCAAGTAGTCCGGTTTTACGATCCAAAGCGTAATGTATTGGTTTATTTGACATATAGCGACAGGATTATTGAAGGGTCGCCCAAAAACAGTATTTCCATTATTCCGGTTACGCCTTGGCATTAATTTTCCGGTATTGATGGCGTTAAATAATTTTTCTGAACGATGGTAATAAAGAATTCCTACTATTATAATTAGCGGTTATTTCTTACCATTAGTTCTCGATAGTTAACATTAACATTCATGCAGTTATTTGCTTTCGGTATTAATCACAACACTGCACCGCTAGATGTGCGCGAGCAGGTAACATTTCCCGAAAATACGATGGAGCATGCGTTGCGCGATCTCGTCGGACGCAATCCGATCAAAGAAGCCGCGATCGTCTCCACCTGTAACCGCACGGAAGTTTATTGTTGCACCGATAAACCGGAGGAAGCGGTTGTTTGGCTGGCCGACTTTCATCATTTGCCGACACGCGATCTGGATCCTTACTTGTACAAGTTGCCGCGGGAACAGGCTGTTAAGCACGCCTTCCGCGTAGCCAGCGGCTTGGATTCCATGGTGTTGGGCGAGCCGCAAATACTCGGGCAGTTGAAAAGCGCGGTGAAATCCGCAGAGCATGCCGGCACATTGGGTTTGTTGCTGCACAAGCTATTTCAGCGCACCTTTTATGTCGCCAAGGAAGTGCGGACTTCTACCGAGATTGGCGCCAATTCGGTGTCAATGGCTGCGGCGGCAGCGCGCCTGGCGGAGCGGATCTTCGGCGAGATCAATGAGCAACGTGTGTTATTTATCGGTGCGGGTGAAATGATCGAGTTATGCGCTAATCATTTCGCCGCGAGGAGTCCTAGAAAAATAACCGTAGCCAACCGTACTAAGGAGCGTGCCGACGCATTGGCCAGCCGTTTTAATGCGCAAGCTATTACGCTCAGTGATTTACCGGAGCAATTGGCGCTCCATGATATTGTCGTAACCTGTACGGCAAGCCCATTACCGATTCTGGGTAAAGGCATGGTCGAGCGCGCCATTAAAATCCGTAAGCATCGACCGATTTTCATTGTGGATCTCGCAGTGCCGCGTGATGTGGAAACCGAAGTAGCCGAGCTAGACGACGTGTTTCTATATTATGTGGACGATTTGGCCGAGATCGTCAAAGAAGGATTGGATTCGCGCCAGAATGCCGTTGCTCAAGCGGAAACGATCATTGATTCGAATGTGGTCGATTTCATGCGTTGGTTCGCTACCCGCGAAGTTGTGCCGACGATTCGCGCGCTGCGTGATCAGGGTGAGCGATATCGCCGTCATGAACTGGCTCGCGCCAAAAGATTGCTTGAAAAGGGGGAGGATCCCGATAAGGTTATCGAAGCTTTAAGTAACAGTCTCACCAATAAATTCCTGCACATGCCTTCCAGTGTGCTGAATCACGCCACGACAGATGAACGAGAGGAATTAGTCGGTTTGATCAACCGGCTATACCAACTGCATCGCCCGCAATGAACAAAAACATCACGGACCGGCTCACTCGTTTGAGTGTGCGCTTGGACGAATTAAACCAGGTATTGAGTAGCGAGTCTGCGACTGCGGATCTGGACAATTATCGCAAATTGACCCGCGAACATTCAGAAATCGTTCCAATCGTGGAGTTGTATCGCGAGTATCAACAATGCGAGCAGGACATACAAACTGCGCGGGAAATGCATGCCGATCTTGAAATGCGGGCATTTGCCGAAACCGAAATCCAAGCCGGGAAAGAGAAACTCGCTAAACTGGAAGCTGAAATTCAAAAACAGCTACTGCCGAAAGATCCCAACGATGAACGTAATATTTTTCTGGAAATCCGCGCTGGAACCGGCGGCGATGAATCGGCTTTGTTTGCCGGTAACTTGTTTCGGATGTACTCACGCTATGCGGAGAGAAGAGGCTGGCAAGTGGAAATTATCTCGCAAAGTTTGTCGGATATCGGTGGTTATAAGGAAATTATCGCCAAAATCATTGGTCATGGCGCGTATTCCCGATTGAAATTTGAATCCGGCGGTCATCGCGTGCAACGGGTTCCTGTGACCGAAACGCAAGGGCGTGTGCATACCTCAACCTGTACCGTGGCAGTGATGCCGGAAGCCGATGAAGTCAGCGAAGTGGTGTTGAATCCCGCCGAATTACGCATCGATACCTTCCGTGCTTCGGGTGCGGGTGGCCAGCACATCAATAAAACCGACTCTGCCGTGCGCGTAACGCATTTGCCGACTGGTATTGTGGTGGAGTGCCAGGATGGCCGTTCGCAACACAAAAACAAAGCGCAAGCGTTGAGCGTGCTGGCTGCGCGAATTCACGACAAGCAAATGCGCGAACAGCATGCGGAACAGGCGGCGACGCGAAAGTCGCTGGTGGGAACCGGCGAACGGTCGGAGCGGATTCGCACCTACAATTTTCCGCAAGGCCGGATTACCGATCATCGCATCAATCTGACGCTTTATAAAATGGATCAGATCATGGATGGCGATATCGATGAACTATGCTCAGCCTTAGTGGCAGAACATCAAGCGGAATTACTGGCGGCGTCGGTGCAAGAGTAATTGCCGCCTGATAGCCGATTCGATTCATCCTTCGATGCAACCCGAAACCATTGCGCAAGCATTAGCCATCGCCTGCCGGTCGGTTGACCCGGTGGATGCGCGGCTATTGCTGGAATATGTGCTGCATACCAAGCACGCCTTTTTGCTGACACACCCGGAACATCGGCTGACCGAACAACAATCGGCAACATTCTCGCAATTGATTCAAGAACGTGCCAAGGGACTGCCGGTGGCCTACTTGACCGGCGAAAGGCCGTTTTATGATTTGACTTTTCAAGTCACGAACGCGGTTCTCATTCCACGGCCTGAAACCGAGTTACTGGTCGAGTGGGCGCTGCAGCTGATTCCTGCGGACCGATCGAAGCGAATTCTGGACCTGGGAACCGGTAGCGGCGCGATCGCAATCACCATTGCCAAGCATCGGCCCCAAGCGCATGTCACTGCGGTTGATTTATCACCGGATGCCCTTGCCGTCGCGCGACGAAACGCCGAAGCGCTGGGAATAACTCATCTGAAGCTGATCGCCGGAAATTGGTTTGATGAACTTTCCGCAGAAAAATTTGATCTGATTGTTTCAAATCCGCCTTATGTCGCTGAACACGATCCGCACTTGCAACAAGGTGATTTGCGGTTTGAACCGGAAGTGGCATTATCGGCTGGCGGTGATGGCTTGGCTTGTATTGATCATATCATTGCAGCCGCGCCCGGCCATCTGGCTGCCAATGGATGGTTGCTGCTGGAACACGGATATGATCAAGCGGAAGCGTGCAGAGGATTGCTCCAGCAAGCGGGTTTTAATAATATTTGTTCCAAGCCGGACTTGGCTGGCATAATGCGCGTCAGCGGCGGTCAGTTGAATTTTTCAGTGTGACCTATATGTAGCATTATCAATGCAACAACGAATGGCGCTTGGGAAATTCTGAACTTGGTATCTGTAAAAATTTTTTGGAACGATCTATTGGAGAGATTAACACTATGAATGTTGAAGATTTAATCGAACAACAAGTAACCACACATCCGGTTGTGCTGTATATGAAAGGCACGCCGGACCAACCGCAATGTGGTTTTTCCGCAAACGCAGTGAATATTCTGAAGGCGTGCGGTATTGATAATATTTTTGCAGTCAATGTGTTGGAAGACCCTGAAATCCGCCAGGGGATCAAAGACTATTCGAACTGGCCGACGATCCCGCAGTTATACGTCAATGGCGAGTTCATCGGCGGCTCGGATATCGTTACCGAAATGTATCAAAGCGGTGAATTGCAAAAACTATTTGATAATCAAGAATAATCCAACCATCGACACCGATCCGGTATATTCAGCAAATAAACCGGATCGAAGAGCCTCCTAATTTATCGCAGTAGCAATCACCCAATAGCGGGCAAATTTCCCCGCAGCAATAAATAATAACGCCCACAGCCAATTGGCGCGTAACCACCCAGCCGCCACGCATAAGATATCGCCGATCAGCGGCGCCCACGATAGCAGCAGAATGGGGGTGCCATGTTGCCGCACCCACTCCAACCCGTGTGTTTTGCCACCCAATTTTTTATGTAGCGCACTTTCATCCGGTAACAGACGGCCAATGAGATACGAACTCATCCCGCCCAACGTATTGCCGATGGTTGCCAGAGTCAGCGCCGGCCAATGCAAATCGGGATAGGCCAGCAAAACACCCACCAGCACCGCCTCCGATCCCCCGGGTAGCAATGTCGCGGCTAAAAAGCTGCTGGTGAATAATGCCAAAAGGCTTGATTGTTCGTCCATGAGGTCTTGCGGGTAGTGAGTTGTTCAAAGTCTTAGTTTAACCCGAATCAGGAGAGGCAGTCTGCGAGTCCGGTGATTAAACACAAGCGTTTTTGAACAGAAGGCGAGGCTAAGTTAGCGAAGCTATCATTCGTGCCGTTCGTTTTTCGGCCAAGTCCCACAGAAACCGCGCGTAAATAGAAGTTGCAATTAATGCTTGCAATTTGCAAGTTGACTAACTACACTATGAATACTTGCAAATTGCAAGTAAATAAATCGAGTAATTATTAAAAGGAGAAGCATCATGCCATTGTGGAAAATTTATCACCCTGCGGGATCATTGACTGCCGACGACAAAAAGAAATTATCGGAAAAGATTACCGGTGTTTATGCGAGCATCCCTTTGCCAAAATTTTATGTAGTGGTCATTTTTGAGGAAATTGCAAATGATTCCTGCTTTGTCGGCGGAGAGTCACACAACAAATTTATCCGCTTCAAAGTTGATCAGATTGCGCGGACTCTTCCGGGGCCGGTCATTCGCGAATGGTGGGTTAGAACGCTGGATGCAGTCATAGCGCCTTATGTCAGGGACAAGGGCTATGACTGGGAGATTTCGATTGACGAAACCCCTTTTGATCTATGGTCGCTGCAAGGAGAGATTCCCCCTCCGTTTGAATCCGTGGCCGAAAAACGGTGGGTCAAAGACAACAGAGCAAGTTCTTATTCCTACGCGGAAAAGCTGCCAGCAAATCTCGTTCTCGCTCCGGGAATCATGGATCGTTAATTTTGATTTGACCGATCTCAATTGAGGTCGGTTTTTTTTCTGATCCGGCCAGATCTTATTTTGCGAGGCGTATTGAAAACTACGAGCGCATTTATTTGGTTGCTGCACTCAGTAAAAACACAATAACCGGATCAGGAAATTCTTGAATTCATGGAGGATAGAATGACTTATCAAACGATTAATCCAGCGACGGGCAAGCTGATTGCAACTTATGCAAACATCGCAGATCAGGACTTGAACCTGGCGCTTGATCAAGCCCACTTGGCTTTTAAATCAACTTGGCGCGAATGCTCGATCGCCGATCGTGCCAATATAATCTCAACTGCAGCAAATCTGTTGCGCAAAAAGAGCAAGGAATATGCAAGTTATTTGACATTGGAAATGGGAAAACTTACTAATGAAGCACAGGCAGAAGTCAATCTCTCTGCGGATATACTGGATTACTATGCTCGAAACGCCGGTCATTATCTACAACCGCGCAAACTTCCAGAGTCTCCGGGGGCGGAGCTGCATCTGGAACCGATTGGCATTCTGCTCGGGATTACTCCCTGGAACTTTCCTTATTATCAAATAGCCCGGATAGCAGGACCACAGTTGATGGTAGGCAATGTGCTTTTGTTAAAGCATGCGGAAAATGTACCTCAATCCGCCTTGGCATTTGCCCGGCTTATTGAGGAAGCGGGTGCGCCGCCTGGGGTGTATACCAATCTCTTTGCGAGTGTCGAACAGATTGGAGGCGTTATAGAAGACCCGCGCGTGCGTGGCGTAACGCTCACAGGCAGTGAACGCGCGGGTGCGGTAGTTGCTGAGCGGGCAGGGCGCAATCTGAAAAAATCCGTATTGGAAATGGGCGGCAGCGATCCGCTGATCGTGCTTGAAGATGCACCATTAGAAGCGACGCTGGATAGCGCCTTATTCGGAAGAATGTTTGCTACCGGCCAATGCTGCGTGGGCACAAAGCGCATCATAGTCATTGGAAAACAGCGTGGAAAAGAATTTCTTGATGGATTCGTGCAACGGATGGCGGCTCTCAAAGCTGGAGATCCCCAGGATCCCGGCACCACGTTAGGGCCGCTATCATCGGAAAAAACACTGAACCTGCTACTCGACCAGATAGCACTGGCGAAGCGGCATGGCGGTAAAATCGTGGCGGGTGGTAAAAGGATTGACCGGCCCGGTTTTTATTTAGAACCGACGGTGCTTACCGGTATCGAGCAGGACAATCCTATTTATATACAGGAATTATTCGGTCCGGTCGTATCGTTTTATTGCATCAATAATGAAGAAGAAGCCATTCAATTGGCGAATGCCACACCCTTCGGTTTAGGGGCCTCAGTTTTTACCGCCGATGTAGCGCATGGTCGAAAGCTGGCAGAGAAAATCGAGAGTGGTATGGTTTTTGTCAACCAGCCCGTATGGACAGCACCTGAACTACCGTTCGGTGGCATCAAAAATTCAGGTTATGGACGCGAGTTATCAGAGCTGGGATTTGGAGAATTCGTCAACCAAAAATTGATTCACGCAGCGCCTTCGGGTTCTCCAGCTTGGGGAGCGGTTAGCTTTGGTTGAATGACATCACGATCCGTCGCGCCACGGCGACGGATGATCATCTTGATATTGTTTGCCTTAAGATAGCGGCTATTGCATCGGCTCAGAGATCCCCGTGATGATTTCCTTTTTGAATAAAAATAACGGGTGAATAACGCCGTAAGGTATATGCACAGGTAAAAGGGTGGTAGTTTATCTGGATATTCTGCGAGATAATGAAGCCCTAATATTTGCCCGCATTAAAGAAAATTTTTGTAACTTTGCAGCCTACCTCGCTAAGCTAAGAATCCATGGTTATCCCCTTTAATCCAAATGATCGAGCTAAAAGCACAGCTACATTGCAAGTGGAAATGGTGCGCCGTGCCTCTGATGGTGAGATTATTGAGGTTAGGAACTGGATAGCGACTCAAACTGAAAAACAAATTCATTCTCTCCGCCTTAAAATTCGGCGAGAAAATAGTGAAAATTTTTCGTGTTTTTATTGTGGACATGATGTTTTACTACGTAAACACAAACGCGGCGGTCATTATTTTGCTCACAAAGAAAAGACTGCTGCCGAAAAAGCTGACTGCATCTATCAGCAAAATCGAATGATATCTTCCGAAGAGCGCGATCGGATTCGCTATCATGGTCAACGTGAAGGCATGCGACATATCAAGACTAAAGAGCTTACAGTTAGAGTCTTACGATCTGATCCTAGGTTTTCAGAACCAGAGATAGAGAAAAGATGGACTAGTTTTTCTGATGGTTGGAGAAAGCCTGATGTCGCTTCAAAATGGAATGCGCAACAGATAGTCTTTGAAGTGCAGGTATCCAATACGTATCCGCAAGTGGTTGCAGAAAGAACTGACTTTTACCGAAAACAAGGAGCCTTGCTAATATGGATCTACGATCGCCTGAAGGAAAAAGATTGGCGTACGCTGCATGCCGATAACTTTTGCTCAAATGGTCAACATTTGTTTTTGGTTGATGAAGAATGTGTAATCCTTTCAGAAACATAAGGTTGCGGCTATTTCAGGATTTATACACAGCGACCGGAAGTTGAGCCGTTTAAGTGTAAAACTGATGGAAAATGGCGGCTTAAAATTGTTCAAAAGGAATACTTTGAGCTGGTTCCATTCTCTTCGCTATCGTTAAATGTTGATTCTCAAACTGCAACTTATATTGATATTGAGAAAGAGCAATTTATCACCAATCACAAGGCTTTATGTGCTGAAGTCCAAGCTGGATACTTAGATGATGCTCATGATTTATTGGAAAAATCCATTCAGGAATTCTTTGATGATAAGCGACCGATTGATAAAGAAAACTTAAAAGGGTGGGCAGCTCTTATTTGTGGTATTGAAAGTAAAAAACTGGAGCAACCAATAGGGACAAAATATACAAATGTGATTGAAGTGCTCAACTTGATACATGATCATTACCCAAATTTCTTTCCTCACTTGGTTCAGATATTGGATCGACTGAAGATTGATCCACATTCGCAGAGAAGTGGGAAATGGAAAAAGCGAGTCAGTGATTTTTATGAAGGAAAGTATAATGGAGACCCAATCCTCCAACCACATGCAAAATCCAAGAGATTATTAGAGTATATTTACTTCTGACGGTGTGTTTTATGTTTGCTCGATAAGTTGAAGCAAAGAATTTTCAGCCGTTTTGCGCCCCACTCCAATAAACTGTCGAATATAAATCACTTCTTTATCCGCTTCCCGCAGCGCCAAATACAATTTCTGATAAAGCCCTTGGTCGCCGATTTGGATTTTTTTGAGATTCAAGTCTTTGTTTTTGAGGTCGGCAAGCCATTCCGGCAGGACGCACACGCCGCGGTTGAGGGCGGTCATTTGCAGCATGATTTCGAGTGATTCTATGGGTTTCAGTTGCGCTGGTTCGAGGTGCGCGGGGGTGAGGAAATGCGTGAGGATATCGAGCCGTTCCAGCGGCACCGGAAAGGTCAGCAGCGTTTCCTTGCTCAAAAGCTCCGGCGTGATTTGCGGTAAATCCGCCAGGGGATGATCGGGCGCTACCAATAGAACTAACTGATACTCCGCGAGGATTTCGTACGCGATGTTGTCTTTTCGCACCAAGTCGGGTGTGATCAACACGTCGATGTGGTGATTCAGCAAGCCTTCCAGACCGGAAAATTGAAATTTCTGCACGATGTCGACGTCGATGCCGGGCATTTGCCGCATGTACTGGCCGATCATGCCGGTGAGCCATTCAAAGCAGGGGTAGCATTCCACGCCGATACGCAAAATGCCTTGCCGGCCTTCGCGGTAGGCTTCAAGGGTTTTTTCGGTTTGTGACAAGACCGGCAGCACCTGATTGGCGGTTTCCAATAGCAGCAACCCCGCCTGAGTCAGGCGTAAATTCCGGCCTTCGCGCTCCCACAACTTGACGCCGAGTTTTTTTTCCAGATAACTAATTTGGTGCGATAACGCCGGTTGGCTCAGGCACAACGCATTGGCGGCTTCTGTCAAGGTACCATTGGCATGCAGCGCTTGGATGATTTTGAGATGGCTGTGTTCGATCATGTATGAGAAAAACTCATTAAAAAGTTAAATCTTATCATTATTTTTTATTAATTGCCCTTCGTACAATAGCGCCACTTTCAATAGATTCGAAGGGTGATGAAATAATGGTAACGACACATAATCTTGGATTTCCGCGTATTGGCAGGGGTCGGGAACTAAAATTCGCGTTGGAAAAATACTGGAAAGGCGAGCAAACCGAGCTCGCATTATTGGAAACGGCGGATACGCTGCAGAAGCAGCATTGGCAGAATCAATCGCAACTGGATTGGATCCCGGCCGGGGATTTTTCATTATACGATCACGTGCTGGATACCAGCTTCATGCTCGGTAACATCCCCGAACGGGTCAGCACCTTGGCGGGCAGCGAGTTGGACAGTTATTTCCGCGTCGCCAGGGGCCGTTCGCCTGCCGACAAATCGGCTTGCGGTTGCGTTCACGCCGGTGAAATGACGAAATGGTTCGATACCAATTATCATTACATCGTGCCGGAGTTTGCCAGCGATACGCGCTTTTCTTTGAATGCCAGCCGCTTGCTCGACCAGATCCGGCAGGCGCAGCGCATTCATCCTCAGGTCAGGCCGGTGATTCTGGGGCCGGTCAGCTATTTGTGGTTGGGTAAATCCAGAGATGGCAGCGAAAAACTCGAGTTGCTCGGCGCGTTGCTGGCGGTTTATGCGCAATTGTTGAACGAACTCAAGAACGCCGGTATCGACTGGGTGCAAATCGACGAGCCGGTGTTGGTTATGGAGTTATCGGAATCATGGAAACATGCGTTGCGGCAAACGTATTATCAACTGCAAACGACGCCGGTGAAACTGTTGCTGGCGACCTATTTCGGGCAACTGCAAGACAATTTGCAACTGGCGTGTGAACTACCGGTTGCAGGCTTGCATCTGGATGCCGTCAGCGCGCCGGATGAAATCGCCAAAGTGATCGATTGGTTGCCGGTTCATAAAATTCTGTCGCTGGGTGTTGTGAATGGCCGCAATATCTGGAGAACCGATATGACCGCGACGCTCGATTGGCTCGAACCGGTGCATGCCCGGTTGCAAGACCGGTTGTGGCTGGCGCCGTCGTGTTCGTTGTTGCACGTGCCGGTCGATGCCGCAAGCGAGACCAAGCTGGATCGTGAGATTCATTCGTGGCTGGCGTTTGCAGTGCAAAAACTGGATGAAGTGGTGGTATTGGCAACAGCGCTCAATCATGGCCGGGAAAGCGTTTCAGACATGTTGCGGGACAATCAGACTGCAATTTCCAGCCGTAAGTTATCCAATCGCGTGCATCAACCGCGGGTCAAGGCGCGTTTGCAGCAAATCACCAATGCGCTGGGTAATCGCCGTTCGCCGTATGCGCAACGTGCCATCGTGCAGCACAATCGATTCCGCTTGCCGCTGTTTCCGACCACGACCATCGGCTCGTTTCCGCAGACGCAGCAAATCCGGCAAACACGCCGGGATTATCGCGCCGGTCAGTTGACGGATGGGGATTACCGCCAAGCCATGCAACAGGAGATCGAACGCTGTGTGCGCGAGCAGGAAACGTTGGGATTGGATGTGCTGGTGCACGGCGAGCCTGAACGCAATGATATGGTGGAATATTTCGGCGAGCATCTGGACGGTTTCGCGTTTACCCAGTTCGGCTGGGTGCAATCGTACGGTTCGCGTTGCGTCAAACCGCCGGTTATTTTTGGCGATGTGTCGCATGGCCAGCCGATTACCACCGAATGGATTCAATACGCGCAATCCTTAACCAGTAAGCCGATGAAAGGCATGCTGACAGGCCCGGTGACGATGCTGAACTGGTCGTTTGTGCGCGACGATCAGCCGCGGTCGGAGACCTGCTTGCAATTGGCATTGGCGATACGCGATGAAGTACTGGCGCTGGAACAAGCCGGTATCCGCATGATTCAAATCGACGAAGCAGCGTTGCGGGAGGGCCTGCCGCTGCGGAAATCGCAGTGGAATAATTATCTGGATTGGGCGATTCGGGCGTTTCGCATCGCTGCCAACGGCGTTGCCGACCAAACCCAAATTCACACGCATATGTGTTATTCTGAATTTAATGACATCATTGAAGCGATTGCACGCATGGACGCGGATGTCATTACCATTGAAACTTCCCGTTCAGCGATGGAATTGCTCGATGCTTTCGACCGCTTCCAATATCCGAACGAAATCGGGCCGGGCGTGTACGATATTCATTCGCCCAATATCCCATCGGTCGATTCGATCGTGCAGTTACTGAAAAAGGCTGCGCAGCGGATTCCATCCGAACGGCTCTGGGTGAACCCGGATTGCGGACTGAAAACCCGGACCTGGGAAGAAGTGAAACCGGCGCTCAGCAACATGATCACCGCCAGCCGGCAGCTTGCCAATCAATTGAGCCGCGCGGCTGCCAGCTAAATTTGACTTGCCGGTGTTATTTAGCGATGATATGCAACACTTTATCCATCACGGTTTAAAAGGAGTAAACATGACAACCAATACCCTGCTCAAACAAAAAATCAGCGCCATCATCAACGAAAAACATTTACTCAAACATCCTTTTTATATGGCTTGGACCGAAGGCAAACTGACCAAGGAACAATTGCGTCACTATGCCGAACAGTATTTTTACAATGTGCTGGCTGAACCGACTTATTTAAGCGCGGTGCATTTCAACACCCCACATATTCACTCTGAAACCAACAGCGGTGACATCAGCGTGCGCCAGGAAGTATTACGCAATCTGATCGATGAAGAGCATGGCGAGAAAAATCACCCGGCGTTATGGAAGAATTTTGCGTTTGCACTGGGTGCGAACGATAAAATCCTGGCCAATACAGCGGCATTGCCGTCCACCGAGAATCTGGTCAATACATTCCGCGATATTTGCCTGAATCGCCCGTTTTATGCCGGATTGGCCGCATTGCACGCGTTTGAATCGCAAGTGCCCGATATCGCTGCCGTGAAAATCGATGGACTGGCAAAATTCTATGGCATGACGAATGCGGATGATTACGAGTTTTTCTCGGTTCACCAAAAAGCCGATATTTATCACTCGCAAGCCGAATGGGCAATCATAGAACGCTTTGCCGATACCCCGGAAAAACAAGCCGAAGTGCTGGCCGCAACCCAAGAAGCTTGCGATGCGCTGTGGGGCTTTCTCGACGGTATCCATGAAACCTATTGCAGCAATCTGATTTGCGAAGAAAAAACTGCTGCAACGATTCACTAAACAAGCAATACTTCCGCAATTTTAATAAGCCCTGCATCGTTGATGCCGGGCTTACTGCGTCAGCAATCCTTTCTAATCAATTCTACGTTCTTTGAACGCGGTTTCAATCGCATCAATCATCATTGCCGCGACATCGAATCCGGTTTGCCGGGTGATTTCCTGCATGCCGGTTGGGCTGGTGACATTGATTTCTGTCAGATAATCGCCAATCACATCAAGGCCGACCAGCATCAAGCCGCGCCGGGCGAGTTCCGGACCGAGCGATCCGGCAATTTCCCGGTCTCGCTGCGATAGTGGCTGTGCCACGCCGGTACCGCCGGCGGCCAGATTGCCACGCGTTTCACCCGGTTTGGGGATGCGCGCCAGGGCATAAGGAACTGCCTCACCAGCAATCAGCAGTATGCGTTTGTCCCCTTGCGTAATTTCTGGAATGAAGCGCTGCGCCATGATGGTGCGGGTGCCATAGTGCGTTAATGTTTCGATGATGACACTGAGATTATGGTCGGTGCTATGCACCCGGAATACGCTGGCGCCGCCCATGCCGTCGAGCGGTTTTAGAATAATATCCTGATGTTCGTTAAGAAATTCCCGGATTAGCTGCGGCTGGCTGGTGACGAGGGTCGGCGCGGTGAATTGCGCAAACTGCGCGATGGCCAGTTTTTCATTATGATCACGGATGGCTTTTGGGCTATTGATAACGTACGCTCCCTGACTTTCCGCTAGTTCCAGTAAGTAGGTGCTGTATACATATTCCAGATCGAAAGGCGGGTCTTTGCGCATCAACACCGCATCAAAAGCACGCAAGGGGATTGGCGTCAAATCACCGGTGTGATACCAATGACCATTGGCTTGAGGTGTGTCGGATAACGTTAATGCTCGTGAGAAACCGGTTACGGTATTATTGATCAACGCGATATCGTGCTGGTAAATTACATCAATCGAATATCCCCTGGCAATTGCTTCGCAGATCATTGCATAACTGGAATCCTTGGCGGTTTTGATCGAATCCAGTTGATCAATGATGAAGGCGAGTTTCATGCCGGCACGGGTGCAGGTTGTTGGGGATGCCTGTCCGGATCGGTTTGTTCCAGTTCAAGAGCAGCGGCTAGTAGCGCGAGACGCGCGACCACACCGTAGGCATAAAAGCGATTCGGGATGATATTGGGCTGTGCGGCATCGGCTTCCAGGCAAGAAGTTTCAAACGCCAGCGGTACAAAATGCATACCCGGCGCATTCAAGTTTTCATCGATGCCACGACCGGTATGCACCCGGTAAAAGCCGCCGACGACATAACGGTCTATCATGTAGACGACGGGTTCCGCCACTGCCTGGTTAATCGTTTCAAAGGTATAGACACCTTCTTGCACCAGTACATGCGACACTTGCAAGCCTTCTTTGACGACAGCCATCTTGTTGCGCTGTTTGCGATTGAGGCTATAGATATCTTCGCCGCTTTTAACCGTCATGATGCCCATGCCATACGTGCCGGAATCTGCTTTGACGATCACGAATGGATCTTCTTTGACACCGTAGTGTTGATATTTTTTGCGGATGACGGACAAAATCCGGTCAATCGCTGCGGCTACGCATTCCACCCCTTGTTTTTCCATGAAATTGATTTCTCCGCATGAGGTGAAACGCGGGTTGATTAGCCACGGATCAATACCGATTAAATCGGCAAACTCCTGGGCTATTCGATCGTATGCGGCGAAATGATTGGATTTTTTGCGCGTTGACCAGCCGGCATGCAACGGCGGAATGACGGTTTGTTGCAATCCTTGCAGGGTGTCGGGAATGCCGTTTGATAAATCATTGTTGAGCAACACGGCGCAAGGATCAAAGTTCTCAGTTCCCAACTTATGGTCTTTGCGGACAATCGGTTCCAGCGTAATTGATTGACCATCCGGCAAATCGAAGGCGGTGGCCTTTGTCACTTCGGGGAGCAGCGTACCGATACGCACGTTTAATCCAGCGCGTTGCATGATGTTTTGCAGCGTAGCGACATTCTGCAAATAAAAAATATTGCGCGTATGGTTTTCCGGGATCAATAAAATGCTGTGCGTTTCCGGGCAGATTTTTTCAATCGCGCTCATCATGGCTTGCACGCAGAGCGGGAAGAACTCCGGATTGAGATTGTTAAACCCGCCGGGAAATAAATTGGTGTCAACAGGTGCGAGCTTAAATCCGCTATTGCGCAAATCAACCGAGCAATAAAAAGGAATGGCATGTTCACGCCATTTCTTGCGCAGCCAGTGTTCTATCGTTGGCATGGCTTTGATAATGCGATTTTCTAATTCCAGGATGGGTCCGCGCAGTGCGGTTGAAAGATGGGGTACCGGCATTGTGATCAGGATGATTAATAGGCCTTCATTATAGCATCTTGTTTTGTGTCGATTGTGGCCCGCCCGATCCTGCAGTATCTTAACGCCTTTATTCTTATTAACTGTTTTCATCATGTTCGATCCATTGCAACCCGTTCTGATTTTGCTGGCCGTCGCCGTATTGGCAGTGGTGGTGTTTCGTCTATTGCGCCTGCCGCCGATGCTGGGTTACTTGCTGGCCGGCGTTTTGATCGGTCCGCATGCGTTAGGATGGATCGCAGATAACGACGAAACCCGGCATTTGGCTGAGTTTGGCGTGGTTTTTTTGATGTTCAGCATCGGTTTGGAATTCAGCTTGCCTAAGCTTATCGCGATGAAGCGCATCGTGTTCGGTTTCGGTACCGCGCAAGTCACTGTGACGATTGCGGTGGTGATTGCCATTGCGTGGATATTCCATTTGGATTGGCGTATTGGGCTGATACTCGGCGGCGCTTTGGCGATGTCGTCCACTGCGATTGTGAGCAAGATGCTGTCGGAACGGGCCGAACTTAATTCGCTGCATGGTAAGCAAGTGATCGGCGTTCTGCTGCTGCAGGATCTAGCGGTAATCCCGTTGCTGATTATCGTCCCCGCCCTTGCCATTCAGGCCAATACGGAAGCGGATGATTTCACCGCTATGTTGATGCTGGCGATGTTGAAAGTAATCATTGTCTTAATGTTTGTTTTTTTTATTGGCCAGAAGTTGATGCGCCGGTGGTTTCACCTGGTGGCCCGGCAAAAGTCTTCGGAATTGTTTGTGCTCAATGTGTTGCTGATCACACTAGGGCTGGCGTGGATCACGCAAATGGCGGGTTTGTCGCTTGCGTTGGGAGCATTTTTAGCCGGTATGCTGATTTCCGAAACCGAGTATCGCTATCAAGTGGAAGACGATATCAAACCTTTCCGGGATGTGTTGCTGGGGTTGTTTTTTGTCACCATCGGCATGTTGCTGGATTTGCAAGTCGTCCTGGAGAATTTTGTTTGGGTGTTTGTCATCTTGCTGGCATTGACGGTTCTAAAAATCGCGATTGTTGCCGGTTTGTCGCGCTTGTTTGGGGCCAGCGCCAGTGTTGCGCTCAGAACCGGGCTTAATTTAGCGCAAGCGGGCGAATTTGGTTTTGTGTTATTAGCGCAGGCGAATGAAATCGCATTGATTGAAAATTCGGTGCTGCAGCCGGTGCTGGCTGCAATGGTTATTTCGATGTTCTTGGCGCCATTTTTCATCGAATATAGCGATGCGATGATTCAACGGTTTTATAGTTCCGATTGGATGCATCGCGCGATGCAGATTACTTCGATCGCCGCGCAAACCATGGCGGCGCAAAGTCACGTAATTATTTGCGGCTACGGACGCAGCGGTCAAAGCATCTCCCGCATTTTGGAACAGGAAAGCATCCCTTTTATTGCACTGGATCTCGATCCGTATCGCATTCAGGAAGCGACCCGCGCCGGTGAGTCGGTGGTGTATGGCGATGCAGCGAGGCGCGAAGTATTGATCGCGGCAGGCCTCATGCGTGCGAAAGTGCTTGTCGTGAGTTATTCCGATACCGTATCCACGTTGAAAATTCTGAAGCATGTGCACGAATTGCGTCCGGATCTGGCGGTTGTCGTCAGAGTCCAGGATGACACCAATATCGATCTATTGAAAGAAGCAGGCGCAACCGAAGTTGTTGCCGAGATCATGGAAGGCAGTTTGATGCTGGCTTCGCACGCGCTGATGTTTGTTGATGTATCCTCCGTGCGCATCTTGCGCCGGATACGGGAAATCCGGGAACAACGCTACAGCCTGCTGCGCGGATTTTATTATGGTTCGGATGAAATGGAAGACAGCAACGAAAAAAATTCTCCGCGGTTGTTAACCATTACGATACCGCCGGATGCCGCAGCCATCAACAAGACTTTAAAGGATATCGATCTTGCCGTGGAAGTGACTGCGGTGCGGAGACGCAATATCCGTGGACTGCTGCCGACGGATGAAACGCGGCTGGAGTCTGGCGACGTGATTGTGCTGAGAGGAACGCAAGAAAATCTAGCGGCTGCGGAAATTAAATTATTGCAAGGTTAGACAATATTTTAAGCAGGGAGGATGAAATTTAAAATAGCAAATCCCTATTGGCATTGTGGCTTTTTATGAAAAGATTTCAGTCATTTACAGCATTTAAGAATGGACAGTACAGTGAAGAAAGTGTATATTCGCGGTTCCGCCCTTTGCTCTTTTTGAAGGGCAGGTGTTGGGCAGTCGATGATTGCATCAACAAAAAATGGCGCAAAAATAAAGCGCAAAGTTCATCTTATATGGAGGGAGATATGATTAAAGCTGTTCAAGCAATGGTTGGTTTAGGATTGCTCTGTTTCGGTGCGACACAAGCTGTAATGGCTGCAACGGACATTTCTAAATTACCGCGTGTAAAACAAGAATTGGTAGCTCCGCCGAATGTACCGGCACACGAGCAAGTTTCCAAAGGGGCTAAAATTGTTGAAATTACAATGGAAACCCAAGAGAAACTGATCGAAGTTGCTCCAGGTGCAAAAGTTTGGGCACTGACTTTTAATGGTAGCGTTCCAGGTCCGCTAATCGTTGTTCACGAAGGCGATTATGTTGAACTGACCTTGAGAAATCCAAAATCAAGCACATTAGCGCATAACATAGACTTCCATGCTGCTACCGGCGCATTGGGTGGCGCAGGTTTAACGCTGGTTCAACCAGGTGAAGAAGTTGTATTGCGTTGGAAAGCAATTAAACCAGGTGTATTCATTTATCACTGCGCTCCTGGTGGAACCATGATTCCATTCCACGTTATTTCTGGTATGAGTGGCGCGATCATGGTATTGCCTAAAGACGGTCTGAAAGACCACAAAGGTAAGCCATATCGTTATGACCGTGCATACTACATCGGTGAACAAGATTTCTATTTGCCAAAAGACAGCAGCGGCAAATTCAAAGAATACGGCTCACCAGCTGAAGGCATGGCTGATATGCTGGAAGTTGCTAAAGGACTTATTCCAACCCACGTAGTGTTCAACGGTGCAGTTGGTGCTATCACTGGCGACAACGCACTGAAAGCTAAAGTAGGCGAAAAAGTTCTGTTTATCCACTCTCAAGCTAACCGTCCATCTTATCCGCACTTGATCGGTGGACACGGTGATCTGTACTGGGTAGGCGGTTCATTCAGCGATGTACCTCTGACCAGCCAAGAAACCTGGTTTGTACCAGCAGGTGCCGCAGTTGCTGCAGCCTATGAATTCCATCAACCTGGTTTGCATGTATACCTCAGTCATAACCTGATTGAAGCGGTATTACTGGGTGCTGCTGCTCATATGACCGTTGAGGGCACATGGAATGATGAAATCATGACTCAAGTTAAAAAACCAGCCAGCTATGATGCAAAAGCTGCAATGGACCACTAAGATTTGATTTAGTGTAACTGACAGTCATTATCAGAGGCCTCAACCAATCCAGGTTGAGGCCTTTTGTTTTTCAGCATTTAAATTTTCGAATCCTATCATGTCGATTAAATCGCATATCCGGACAATTCCGCATTATCCGCATCACGGCATTATGTTCCGTGATATTACAACCTTATTGAAAGATCCGGTCGGGTTACGCACGACGATCCAGGAGATTGCGCATCATTATGAAGCAGCAGCGATTGATAAGGTCGCCGGTATCGAGTCGCGCGGTTTTATCATTGGCGCGCCGGTTGCCTATCAACTCGGCAAGGGATTTATACCGATTCGAAAGCGAAACAAGCTACCTGCAGAAACAGTCGGCAGAGATTATCAATTGGAATATGGCAGCGACCGGATCGAAATTCATGTGGATGCCATTCAACCGGGAGATCGGGTGTTGTTGGTCGATGACTTGATTGCCACAGGCGGGACCGCGGAAGCGGCTGCCGGACTGATTACGGATATGGGCGGCATCGTGGTTGAATGCTGCTTTGTAATCGACTTGCCGGATGTCGGCGGGCGGGTGCGGCTAGAGAATCTCGGACATAAAGTGTTCGCGCTGTGTGAATTTGCCGGCGGTTAATTTCCGCTCAAGCTTGTCGCAATGCGGTCAGTAGTTTTTCGTGAATCCCGCCAAACCCGCCGTTGCTCATGATCAAGATATGATCGCCCGAGCGTGCAATGATTGCGATAGCTTGAATAAGTTGATTCAAATCGTCGCTGCAATGCGCTTTATTATTCAATGCAGCCATCGCGTTTGCCGCCCATTGCGAATCCCTTGTGAAGCAAAAAACTTGGTCGGCGGTTTGCAGACTGGCGGCGAGTTGATGCTTCCAAACTCCCATTTTCATAGTATTTGAACGTGGCTCCAAGACCGCGATGATTCTTGCCTGATCGACGTGTGCTCGCAGGCCATCCAAAGTCGTTTGAATGGCAGTCGGGTGATGGGCGAAATCATCATAAATGGTAATGCCGTTAACCCTACCGCGCACTTCCATTCGGCGCTTCACGTTTCTGAATTGTGCTAACGCTTCGAGCCCGATATTCACCGATACCCCCGCATGCCGGGCAGCGATCAACGCTGCAAGCGCATTCATCCGATTGTGTTCGCCCAGCAAATCCCATTGCAAGGAGCCTTGATAAGTGGCGCCCAGATAAACCTCGGTGTTTTTTTCGTGCAATCGCGTATGCCAGCCGAGTTCAGTACCGAAGTACTCAACCGGCGTCCAGCAGCCTTGTTCCAAGACATCTTGCAGATTGCTGTCTGTGCCGTTGGCGGCAATCAGGCCGTTATTGGGAATAATCCTCACCAGATGATGAAACTGCCTTTTGATGGATTCGATATCCGGGAAAATGTCGGCATGATCGAATTCAAGATTGTTTAAAATGGCTGTTCTTGGGTGATAGTGAACAAATTTTGAACGTTTATCAAAGAATGCCGTGTCATATTCGTCGGCTTCGATGACAAAGAACGGTGAAACTTCCGTAGCACATAATTCGGTCCGAGATGAGGGGGGCGACAGGTTTCCGATGCGTGCCGATATGCCGAAATTTTCGGGGATACCGCCAATCAGAAATCCAGGGTTTAAACCGGCATAGTGCAAGATCCAGGCCAGCATGGAGCTGGTTGTGGTTTTGCCATGCGTACCGGCAACCGCGAGGACCCAGCGTTTTCTGAGAATATTGTCTGACAGCCATTGTGGACCCGAAACATAGGGTAAGTTGCGGTTGAGAATTGCTTCCATTAATGGGTTGCCGCGCGTGATCACATTACCGATCACAAATAGGTCCGGCTGGATGTTAATTTGCTCGGGCGAATAGCCAGCGATCAATTGAATACCCTGTGATTCAAGCTGCGTGCTCATCGGCGGATAAACATTTTGATCGCAACCGGTAACAGTGTGCCCGGATTCGCGCGCGATGGCGGCAATACCGCCCATGAAAGTGCCACAGATTCCAAGAATATGAATGTGCATGCTCAGTTTTTTCGTCAGAATAATTGCATGAAGCGGAAAATACGATTATGAATGTTAACCGTCCGGAATTATAGTTTATCCGTGTCATGCCCGGAGAATGTTTGAGGAGTATGGATGTGGATCGATCAGGCAGGTAAATGTTATGGCGCTATTTTTCTGTAACTTATTGGTGAAATTATGCAATTAGCCGATCACCCCTATCGTGGACGATTTGCGCCGTCACCGACCGGGCCGCTACATTTCGGTTCTCTGGTTGCTGCGGTAGGCAGTTATCTCGACGCAAAATCTCAAAATGGGAAATGGCTGGTCAGGATCGAAGATGTCGATTGGCAGCGGACGGTGCCGGGCGCGGCGAGCGAAATTTTAACTGCGCTGGAAGGTTTTGGATTTGAATGGGATGAAGAAGTGGCTTATCAGAGTCGGCGCACGGATGTCTATTCGAATGCAATGAATATTCTGGAGCAGCGTGATCTTGTCTATCCTTGCGCATGTTCAAGAAAGGAAATTGCAGATTCCAGCATCCGCGGTTTAAGCGGTCTGATTTATCCGGGAACATGCCGACACAATCCACCGTACGGAAAAAAATCTTACGCCATGCGGATACGAGTGACCGATGCAATAATTTCGTTTTCCGACCGAATCAAAGGCCGGTATTCGCAAAAATTGAGCAGTGACATTGGCGATTTCGTATTGCGCCGGGCGGATGGAATCTTTGCTTATCAATTAGCTGTGGTGGTAGACGACGCGATGCAGCATATTACCCATGTCGTGCGCGGCGCCGATCTTCTCGATTCAACGCCGCGCCAAATTTTCCTGCAGCAAGTGTTGGACTATCCAACGCCGGCGTATATGCATTTGCCGGTAGTAACAAATCTGCACGGTGAGAAACTCAGCAAGCAAACCAACGCGAGGCCGGTTGATGTCGCGGATGCATTACCGCTATTGGCCAAAGCCTCACATTTTCTGGGGCAGCAGCCGCCACCGGAACTGTTGCAGGGAGATGTTACTTCTTTTTGGCAATGGGCCATACAGAACTGGCAAGTAGCTTCTGTACCGGGCTGATAATGGATGCGCTAGCAGTCTTTTAAAGGATTTCTAAGGAAACACTGATTAATTGCTTGCACAAGCGATTTGCTGCGTTGGGTGGTGCTCAAAAACTCGCCTATCAGATTGATATATCTCGTTTCTTGCGCTCCATCCGCCTTGCATCTCATCTTGCTCAAGCGAATTAATCAGCGTTTCCCTAAGCCGCTGGTTTGAGATTTATGCTAGTCTGTATCGCTGGAATTGACTTTGCAGCTTGTTGAATGAGGAATGACTGTGGCTTTCTTGCCGTTTAATATCGCAAAAAATAAGCAATTAAAGGTGGTCATCGCCGGAGGCGGTTATGCCGGGCTGGCGGCTTTAACGAATCTTTTGCAGTTTGCCCCGGATACGGAAATCACGATCATTGATCCGCGACCACATCACATCAAAATAACGCATTTGCACGAAACGTTCCGGTATCCCTTATCGGACTTGCTGGTTCCTTTTGAAACCATAGAAGAACGCTACGGTTGCAGGCATATTCAAGCTTCGTTGCAGATTGATCCGGAAGCTTTGCAGAGCTATCAAGAGAAAAAGCAGTTGGTGATCAACGATGAGACGGTTGAATTTGATTATCTGATCATCGCTGCGGGTTGTGAAAGTAAAACCGCTGATTCGGAAAAAGCTTCAAATGTGCTGACTTTGAGCGATTTTATGGGAGCCAGCGGCGCCGATTTGTTATCAGCCAGGTTGAATGATCATGATTTGCCGGCACCATCGATTACCGTTATTGGCGGGGGCGCAACCGGCATTCAGTTTCTTTTTGAGATCAGGCAATACCTGCTTCGCGTCAATAGAAAAGTCAAATTAACCTTAGTTCATTCAGGGAAGCACGTGCTGGAGCAATTTCCCGGCGGTTTTGGTACTTACGTCGAGTCGCGCATGGACGATATGGACATCGACTTCTATCCGAACACTTATTTCTGTGAACAGCAGGCAGATCAAGTTTTATTGACCGATAAAGAAACAAAAACGCAAAGAGTGCTATCATCCAATTTGGCAATTTTGTTTTTGGGCAAGAAGCAACAGAATACCTTCTCTGCCAATGCGTTTGGGCAGATTCTTGTTGACCAGGAGCCATTGCACAATATTTTTATAGCTGGAGATTGTTCGCAGTTTCAATCGTTGGGCTCGAATACTCTGACCGCACAATCGGCGGTTCGGAAAGGTAAACTGGTAGCGCGTAACATTCTAAGGCACGCCGGCTTTCCGGGACTTCTTGAACCCTATCTTCATCACGAGTTAGGGTATGTCGTGAGTCTGGGGGCTGCGGATGCAGTCGGGTGGCTGGTTGCGGAAAGCAACATCATCACCGGCATCCCGGCCTTAACCATTAAAGAGCTAGTAGAAGCGCAATATGACTTATTATTGGCAGGAATCGATACGTACGTCGTTTAGATTATCCTGCGGGAGACATAATATGCTTGGTTTGTTCAAAGATAATCCGGTAGTTGGCAAAGCCAGTACAATTATCAAGAGTCCGCCCGATAAACTTTTCGATTTTATCGGAAATAATCTGCTCACCAACTATCCCCGGTGGTCGCCGGAAGTTAAGGAATTGGAAAAAATCACCGACGGCCCTGTCAAATTGGGAACGGTATGCCGACAAGTGCGGATCGATCAGGGGAACCGCTCGGAGTCGACATTTAAAGTCAAAGTGTTCGATAACGGATCACGCATTTGTTTTGAGGGTGTTTCCAATCCCTACCGGTGCGATTATTTGATTGAACCGGTCAATTCATTGGATAGCCGCATTACGTTCATTTTTGAGTTGCTCAGTCTGGATTTACATGTAAGACCTTTTGAGAAACTGGTGCGCATTGCGGTGCAAGATGGTACTGAAAGAACCGTTATGAATATTAAAAAATTAATCGAAGCAGAGCAGGCCAGTTCAAATTAATCAGTCATGATTGTGCCTTAGTAAACGAATTGTTGGTTAACCTGGAGAAAAATCATGGATTTTATCGTTGAAAAAGACCCTGGATTAATTCCGCAAGTATTGTCCAAGATTCTTGACTCATGTGTGAATGGGGTAACGTTGGCCGATCCGGATCAAGAGGACATGCCCTTGGTGTATGTCAACAAAGCCTTCGAGCAAATCACCGGTTATACGCTGGAAGAAACGGTTGGAAAGAACTGCCGCTTCTTACAAGGCAATGAACACGATCAAGCGGCCGTTCAGCAATTGCGCGACGCGATAAAAAATAAAAAACCCGTGGAAGTCGTATTGCGCAACTACCGTAAAAACGGAGAGCTATTTTATAACCATCTGTTGGTATCTCCGCTCTTCGATTCACACGGCAATCTGCTTTATTTTCTTGGCGTGCAGTTCGACATCACACCGCGGATACGTGCCGAAGAAGAGATCAAATCACTCAAAGAGCAGTTGGCCGCACTTAAGAAATAAACTTTCCGATACATGGCTGCCGAAGGCTGCGGGTTGAGGCCGGCAACGTTACCGTTCGGCTTGGTCTATGCTTATTCGACCGGTTGGAGCGATGCCCGCGCCATCGTAAAAAATTGCTGCGGCCAATTAAATGGTTTGTAATGCGTAGGGGGTGTTATGGTCTTTTTGAACATGTATAGATAAAATCGATGCGCCTCTTTGCAACAGCGCATCCAACTATGCTAGTGTACCCGATGAGTCCGCTGCTGGAAAAATGAAAGGGTGATTAAAATAAACATTGGCGATAGATATTTTTATTTGGCGCAAATTGACTACCATTTTTGTAGATCATCATAATTTATTACTGGCAGCACATTTTCCCCAAAGTTTTGCAGTCGTGGCTCATTGGATGTTTTTAAGCTCAAGAAGTAGTTAAGTACAGTAGCACGCATTTCCTCATTTGGAACGACAACCATATTTACATCTTTTCGGTGAAATTTATAATAAGCAAACTGATTGTCAGGAGATAGTATTGCGGCACCCGATATCTCAGCCAATTTGGATGGCACAAGCCGCCATTCTCGCTCTTTATAGTAAAGATCGATTTCGCTTGTTTCATCACGAGCTGGTCCGAGATCTCCCATCTCTTTGTCGAAAGAGAAAGCAAATATAAAAGATGCGATCTGGTCTTTGAGTTGCTCGTTAGTTACCACGATATTGCCTTCGTGGTCAAAAAGTGCAAAGTCAGGATTATTTCTGAGGCATTCGTCTAGCCTATTCATAAATTTGTACTGTTCGCATAAGTTGAAGTAAAGCCCTCCGCGGCTTTCAACAATACTTTCAGTTCCAGTTTGGCCGGGCATGTAGTCAAGAAAGTAGCGTGCAGGATTGCCACCAGCATTTTTGACATAAGACTTTTTAAACCCAATGCCAAATTTTCCATATATCGAAGTATGTTCGTTGCACTCCCGAAGAGGGATGTCAGTAAAACAGATAATTTGATTAAAAACACTGGAACCTTCTGAAAATTTGATTTGTACTCTACTTGTGCGGAGCCCGTTTTCGATGATTGCCTTGAAAATATTGAATTGTCGATTTGGACTGTCTTTGTCGTTTCGAGCGAGGAAGTGAATAAGATTTTCAGAAATTGCAGACATAAAAACCTCTATGTTAGAACGATAGTTGTAAAATGATCTTTGAAATTTCCATTGAATACTCAATAAACAATCTCAACATTCTTGAGCTGGAAATGCGAATCTAAAGATTCCAGCAAATCATCGTGCAAATACACCCGCCAATCGTTTCCCAATTCCAATTCACTGCTGGCCGATTCATTGCGGTACAGGAGTGTGACCGGACAGTAGTTCGCATAATGTTTTTGCGCTTGCAGGGAGAAAGGCGTTAGCAGCATTTTCAAGCTCGAAATCAAATCGTTTGTTGTGGCATCGCAGCGGATTAACAATCGTTTGGCGAAGCGTGTGCGGATTCCGGCGAGGTCGTACAGTTGTTCGGCGGTGATGCGCAGTTCGCTGTCTTCTTCGCCATTGTAGGCACGGTTGCTGACCTTCGCTTCGACGATCAGCAATTGATCTTCCTTGAGCCAGGCGCGGTTGGCGTCGAACAGTTCGCTGAAAACCACTACTTCGAGTCGCGCTTTGCCGTCATCGAGGTTGATGACGCCCATGCGGCCGCGGCGCGTCATTTGCACGCGCAGTGAGTGAATGATGCCGGCCAGCAATTGCGGTTCGCGGTTGGGGGTCAGACGGTCAAGGCGGGTGCGGATGAATTGTTTGAGTTCCGGTGCATAGGTGTCAAACGGATGGCCGCTGAAGTAATAACCCAAGCTGATTTTTTCCTGGTGCAGTTGTTCCCGTTCGCTCCAGGGTTCGGTTGGTATCAATTGGGTCTGCAAATGCGACTGGCTGTCGAAATCTCCGAACAAATTGGCTTGGTTGCTGGCCTGGCTCTGCTGCTCTGCGGCTTCGATTGCCACCCCGACGGATGCCATCAGGCTAGCGCGATTGGGATTGAGCGTATCGAACGCGCCGACGCGAATCAGCGATTCCATGACCCGGCGGTTGGCGATACGACGGTCGACGCGGTTACAGAAATCAAATAAATCGGTGAAAACTCCATCTTGCTCGCGCGCCGCGGTAATCGCATTGATCGCCGATTCGCCGGTGCCTTTGACGGCGCCAAGGCCGAATCGGATGGTTTGGCTGTCGACCGGAATAAAGCGGTAAACGGACTGATTGATATCCGGCGGCAGGATTTTTAAACCATTGGCGATACTGTCTTCAACGAAGATTTGCACTTTGTCGGTGTCGTCCATATCGGCGGACAAACACGCCGCCATGAATGCTGCCGGATAATGTGCTTTCAGATAGGCGGTCTGGAAAGCGATCAGCGCGTAGGCAGCGGCGTGCGATTTGTTGAAGCCGTAGCCAGCGAATTTTTCCATCAATCCGAATAGCTCGGTGGCTTTATCTTCGCTTAAACTGTTGGCGACCGCGCCATTGACGAAAATATCCCGCTGTTGCGCCATTTCCTCGACTTTTTTCTTACCCATCGCGCGGCGCAGCAAGTCGGCGCTGCCCAAGCTATAGCCGCCAATGACCTGCGCGATTTGCATCACTTGTTCCTGATAAATCATGATGCCGTAAGTCGGACCGAGAATCGGTTCGAGGCGTGGGTCGAGATATTCGATTTGTTTTCTGCCGTGCTTGCGGTCGATGAATTCCGGGATCAGATCCATCGGGCCGGGTCGGTACAACGCGACCAACGCGATGATGTCCTCAAAGCGGTCCGGTTTGGCTTTTTGCAGCAGGTCGATCATGCCGCGCGATTCAAACTGGAAGATCCCGACGGCATTACCTTTACGCATCAATGCATAAGTTGCTTCGTCGTCGAGCGGCAAAGATTCCAAAGCGAATGGAGGCGCTGACGGATCATCGTTCGGGTGCAACTGCCGGATATAACTAACGGCGCGATCCAGGATTGTCAGTGTGCGCAGCCCGAGAAAGTCGAATTTCACCAGTCCGATTTTTTCGACATCGTCTTTATCCAACTGGCTGACCACCGAATCGGCCGATTCGGTGCAGTAAATCGGACAGAAATCCGTGATTTCGCTCGAGGCGATCAAGACGCCACCAGCATGCATACCGATGTTGCGCGTTAGGCCTTCTAGGCTTTCCGCCAGCTCCAGCAGATTGCGCACGTCTTCCTCGGCTTCCGCGCGCAAATTGAGCTGTGGTTCGAGCTGGCGCGCTTTTTTCAGCGTCATGCCGATTTCGAACGGCACCAGTTTGGCGAGTTGATCGACAAAGTTATACGGCAAATCCATGACCCGGCCGATATCGCGGATCACTGCTTTTGCCGCCATTGAGCCGAAGGTGGCGATTTGCGATACCTTGCCGGTGCCATAACGCTGTTTGACGTAGTCTATGACCAATTCGCGCCGGTCTTGGCAGAAGTCAATATCGAAATCCGGCATCGAAATCCGCTCCGGATTCAAGAAACGTTCGAATAGTAAATCGTAGCGCAGCGGATCGAGGTCGGTGATGCCCAGCGAGTAGGCGACCAGCGAGCCGGCGCCGGAACCACGCCCGGGGCCGACCGGCACGTTGTTTTGCTTGGCCCAGTTGATAAAGTCGGCGACGATCAGAAAATACCCGGCAAACCCCATCTGAATGATGGTGTTGACTTCAAATTCAAGGCGCGCCAAGTATTGAGGCAGTTTGCCGGTGCGTGTTGGATCATCCGGAAACAGTTGTCGCATGCGTTTCCGTAAACCAGCGGATGCTTGGTCCCGCAGGTATTGATCGAGGCTTTCGTTGTTGGGCGTTGGAAACAACGGCAAGCGATTGATGCCGAGTTCCAAAACCAGATTGCAACGCTTGGCGATTTCCACGGTGTTGGTCAGCGCGCTGGGTATGTCGGCGAACAATTGCACCATTTCATCCTGGGTTTTGAAATACTGTTGTTCGGTGTAATGCTTCGGACGGCGTTTATCATCCAGGGTATATCCTTCAGCGATACAGACGCGCGCTTCGTGCGCACGGTAATCGTCACCATTGAGAAATTGCACGGGATGCGTGGCGACTACCGGGAGATCGAATGTTTGTGCCAGCCTCAGCGTTTGCTGCACGAGCATGGCTTCGTGCGCATGACCGTCACGCTGAATTTCAAGATAAAACCGATCGGGAAACAACTCCGCCCATTTGCGAGCCTGCGCGGTGGCTTGCTCCGCGTTGTTTTGCAGGATGGCGTGACCGATGTCGCCAAAGCGTCCACCCGATAGCGCAATGAGTCCCACCGTGCCAAATTCGTCGGGGTGCAGCCATGTTTCCTTGATTTCAGCTCGGCCATGGTATTGATTCTCGCGATAAGCGCGCGATAGCAACCGCGACAGGAGTAAATAACCGGCGTGCGATTGACAAAGCAAAAGCAGCCGGACCGGTTTGTTGCGGTCGGTTTCGTTGGTGATCCAGACATCGCAGCCAAGAACCGGTTTAATGCCATTCTTGATAGCGTTTTGATAAAATTTGACCAGCCCGAACAGATTGGCTAAATCGGTTAGTGCTAATGCCGGCATATTATCCGACACTGCTTTCGCCACCGCATCGGGAATGCGGATCGTACTATCCAGAATGGAGAATTCGCTGTGCAGCCGCAAATGAATAAAAGCAGGGGTGGTTGGCATGGTGTTACAATCCGGATCAACTGACGCTGTCATTGACTAATCGAACGTTATTTTACCTTATGGGCACCTCTAAAAATCCACATTTTGTCACAGCACTTTGTTACTTACAAAAAATGTTTCCTTATATATCAATCATATGCGGCGTCAACATTTTTTGCTCGCGCCTCGTTTTGTTTAAAACTTTGAATTTTTAGAGGCACCCTTATGTTGAAATCACCAGAACTATTACTTCCCGCCGGGACTTTGGAAAAAATGCGCGTCGCCTATGCTTTTGGCGCCGATGCGGTGTATGCTGGCCAGCCGCGCTATTCACTGCGAGCGCGCAATAATGAATTTGCCTTGGAGCAGATTAAAACCGGCATTACCGAAGCGCATGCAGCCGGGAAAAAGTTTTTTGTCGCCAGCAATATCATGCCGCATAACGCCAAAGTCAAGACATACATGGATGATATGGCGCCGGTTATCGCGATGAAACCGGATGCTCTGATCATGGCGGATCCGGGATTGATCATGATGGTGCGGGAAAAATGGCCGGAAGTGCCGGTTCATTTGTCAGTGCAAGCTAACACCGTGAATTATATGGGCGTTAAGTTCTGGCAGAAAATCGGCTTGACGCGAGTGATTTTGTCGCGCGAGTTGTCGCTGGACGAGGTGGCGCAGATTCGCGATCTTTGCCCGGATATGGAAATCGAAGTGTTTGTACACGGCGCACTGTGTATTGCCTATTCCGGACGTTGCTTGTTATCGGGTTATTTCAATCATCGCGATCCGAATCAAGGTACGTGCACTAATTCCTGCCGCTGGGATTACAAAGTGAAAGCAGCGGAGGAAAATCCGAGCGGCGACATTCAAGAGATCGGGAAAATCGACTTCGATTTCGGCCAGGTGATGCAGCAGTCGGAACAATCCGCCTTGTCCGGCGGTTGCGGACCGATCGAGCGGCATCCGGCAGCCGATCAAGTATATCTGATCGAGGAAAAGGAACGGCCTGGCCAACTGATGCCGATCATGGAAGACGAGCATGGCACGTACATCATGAATTCCAAGGATTTACGCGCAGTCGAGCATGTCGAGCGGCTGGTCAGGATCGGGGTGGATTCACTGAAGATCGAAGGGCGCACCAAGTCTCTGTATTATGTCGCGCGCACCGCGCAAGTCTATCGCAAAGCAATCGACGACGCAGTTGCCAATAAACCGTTTGATCCGGCGTTATTGGGTGAGCTGGAGGGCCTGGCTAATCGCGGTTATACCAGCGGTTTTTATCAACGTCACAGCACGCAAGAAACGCAAAACTATTTGCGCGGACATTCCGAATCCAACCGTAGCCAGTATGTTGGCGATGTAACCGGCTTCGATGCAGTCAGCGGTCTAGCGGAAATATTGGTAAAAAACCGCTTTCAGGTGGGGGATCGTTTGGAAATCATTCATCCGTCCGGCAATCAAGTGGTTGAGTTAGCACAGATGCTCGATACTGCTGGACGGCCGGTACAGGTTGCACCCGGGAGCGGCCACCGGGTCAAGATACCGCTCGGCAGAAATATGGAGAATGCCTTCGTCGCACGGTTTTTTTAGCATTGATGCTGAAAAAAACTCAGAATTTTTTGTGGCAGCCAATTCAGCGTCCCAGGGAACGGTCCTTGCATGAAGCCGGCGTGGCCGCCTTCTTCCGGGAATTCCAATAGAACCTCAGCGGATACTTCATACGGATTCGGCAGCACGGATGCTGGCATGAACGGATCGTTACGAGCGTTAATCACCAACGTCGGTACTTTGATATGCGGCAGCCACTGTTTGCTGCTCGATTGCCGCCAATAATCATCGGTATCGCGGAAGCCATGCAAAGGGGCGGTCACGATATTGTCGAAATCGTATATTGACGTGCATTTCCTCAATGCCTCGGCGTCAAACAAGCCGGGGAACTGTTGCAATTTCTCGAATGCTTTGTCTTTAAGCGAGTTCAGGAAATGGCGCGTGTAAACCAAGTTGAATCCCTGATCCAATGCCGATCCGGCAGCCGCTAAATCAAGCGGTACCGACACAGCCGCAACGCCGTTGACCAAAGCTTTCGCACTTTCACCTTGTTCGCCCAGCCATTTTAGTAACGCATTACCGCCGAGCGATACACCGATGACGTAGACCGGTTGCAATGCCTCCGGTTGCTGCGTTTGACGGATTATGCGCCGCAGCATCCAGTCGATTTCCTGGGAATCGCCGGCGTGATAGGCGCGCGGCAAGCGATTGGGTGAGCCGGAACAACCGCGGAAATGGATCACTGCGCTGCGCCAACGATATTGGGTCAGATTGTTGATGGCGCTGAGAATGTAGTGACTCGAAGAATCGCCCTCCAGGCCGTGGAAAAAAATGACCAGTGGCGCTGCGTTGGAACCATCGACCCAGTCGATGTCAATAAAATCGCCATCGTCGAGTTCCCAGCGTTCACGCCGGTACTGGTAAAGCGGGGAGGGTTTATTAAAGTAAGGATAGAGTGTTTGTGGGTTTCCACCCGGAAGCCACGAGGGCGCTGTATAGGGTTGTGTGTATAAAGGAATAGCGATTTCAGGCATAGATACTTCGTGCAAGTTGGAGGAAAACAAAATTTTCGCAACTATACCTAAATTGTTGCAGATACAAAAATGGTCGTGGCCAGTTTTGACTGGCCACGGGGTGGAAATCTCGTATTTATCGAGAAAAACGCGAATGTTTTTTGAAATCTTACTCGATTATTTTTTATTCTCCCATTGCAATCAAATTTCTTTCGTTCATGCCCGGACTATGATCTCTCTCGACTCGATTGCCAGCGATGTTCCCGCGATTTATGGCTTTCTTTTTTCCCAGAAGAACAACCGAAGCGGGTTGTTTTAAATCATTATTTGCAACATTGAAAATGGAAGTTGCGCCAACCAATTCACTGGCTTGTCTTTCCAGAGAAGCGGCAGCGGCAGCGGCTTGCTCAACGAGAGCGGCATTTTGTTGAGTAACTTCATCCATTTGCGAAATGGCTTGATGCATTTGGTCGATGCCAGTACTTTGTTCTTTGGATGCTGTGGTGATCTCAGACATTATTTCGGTGACGTGTTGAATGGCACCGACAATTTCATCCATGGTTTTTCCGGCCCGGTCGACCAAGTCGGTACCTTCCGTGACTTTATTAACTGAGTCATCGATCAGCATTTTAATTTCCTTCGCTGCGGTAGCGCTACGTTGTGCAAGATTACGAACCTCAGTAGCTACGACTGCAAAGCCGCGTCCTTGCTCCCCGGCCCGTGCGGCTTCAACCGCGGCGTTCAGTGCCAGGATATTGGTTTGGAAAGCAATACCATCAATCACGGAGATAATATCAGCGATTTTGCTGGAGCTTTCGCTAATCATTGACATGGTGGTGACAACTTCTTTCATCATACTTCCCCCCTTGGCGGTTATATCGCTGGCAGTTTTGGCAAGTTGATTGGCGCTAATGGAATTGTCGGTATTCTGACGAACCGTAGTAGTTAATTCTTCCATGCTGGCTGCCGTTTCTTCCAAAGAAGAAGCTTGTTCTTCGGTGCGCTGCGATAAATCCAGATTGCCTGCGGCTATTTCCTGGGTTGCCTGACGGACAGATTCGGCGCTTTGTTTCACATCCAGGACGGTTGCACGTAAATTAACACTCATCTGCAATAGCGCCCTTGATAATTCACCAAATTCATCGGTGCGTTTTATTGTGAATTTATGAGTAAGATCACCGGCGGCCATCGTATTGGCAACGGTAATAGCCTGTTTTAGAGGTGACACGGTGTTCTTTATCAGATCGAAAGCGAAGTAGAACATCAAACATAACCCAGCCAGAGTGATGCCAGCAATCGAATTGCTGAGGGTTGAGATTGAAGATTGTGTAAGCCCCCACCAACCCAATCCACCAACCGTCATCAAAAATAGCGCAGCGATTGCCATAAAGAGGCAGATGCGCTTACCGACGGTCATTTTAAATAACCTTGATAGCTTGCCGATCCAGTCGGTGCGTATGACTTGGCCCTTTTCAATTTTTAAATGCTTAGCTTTGCCTTCGAGAATTTGCCGGTAAACCGGTATAGCTTGATTGATTGCTTCCTGGGATGCCTTGGTGCGAACGGAAAGATAACCGGTTACTGCGCCGTTCTTTATAATGGGAGTTGCATTGGCGGTAATCCAATAGTAATCGCCATTTTTGCGCCGGTTCTTGACGAGGCCTGTCCATGGCTGTCCTTGTTTAAGTGTATTCCATAAGTCTTCGAAGGCTTCAGGCGGCACGTCGGGATGACGCACGATATTGTGCGCTTTACCGATCAATTCTTCTTCAGGAAAACCGCTGACTTCTATAAATGTCGGATTGACATACGTAATTCTTCCTTTGGTGTCGGTGGTGGAAACGATCAGCGTGTCATCGTTAATGGGATATTCAATGTTTGTAACTGGAAGATTGAGTCTCATGATTAACCTCTTGTAATAATATTTTGAATCTAACTAACATTGAGGTTAACGGTTTTAAAGTCAAAAATATTTTGTCAGTTGTTTCCCTTTATATTTAAGATATCAAGAAGTTATTGTAGGAATACTCTTATAATTCAACTTCAGTATTTGTGATTGAGTTTATAACCATGAACGAAAGCTAGACGCATGTTGATCGAATAGTACGATCAATGCGATGTTTTCTAGCGACGCAACCTCAACTTTGTGCAGAATGTTGTTAGTGTAAGAATTACCCGGAAACTTGCCTTATTTTCGTGTGATCGTTAGAAAACTATTTGAATTACTATTAACTTGAAATATTCTCTTTGTGATTGTGTAGAGTGAAAACATATGTGTTTCGTATCAGAATCCAACGCAGTCATTAGAAGGAATTTTTTCTTGAGTTGTGGGATTGATTAATAAGAAGAATCAAAGAATAAATGGAATCAATCAGAAAAATCCTATATTTTTTAATTTGTCAGGCAGATACTATTATGCTCCATGTATCCATGGCATTTGTGATTTGCCCAGTTGCTTAGAATCTTTTAGCGATAAATCTAAGCTTTTCTTTTGAGCAGAGTCAACGATCATGAATTTACGAAATGAATCCGCACGGATGAATACTTTTATTCCTTTTAGCGGTTTAGCTTCTGCAAGTTTATCTATATCCGAAGCTGAGACTGACAAACCGGATTCTGGAAGGAATTTTTCGAGAACTCAGTTCATTTCCAGCCTTTTTGTTAAGGAGAATGGCTCATCAAAGCTCATCGATTCGGAATATCAGTATCGATTACAAATTTTGGAATGCCTGTACAAGATTTCAAGCGATATGCTGGTGATTAACTCGACTGATGATTTATGTCACCAGTTAATTGCTCATGTGTCTCTGTTATGGCAGCCAGAACAGGGAGTCTTTCCTTATTTGGAAATGGGTGATCGATGTTTCATGCAAGATGAGACTATGGGGTTATTAGGTAATAAACTATCTGCTCCAATTAAACTGAGCGGCGAGATCGTTGGCCAATTCGGGATTTATTATAAGCACATAGAATATCCAAGCATGGCGAGTTTTAAAGTTTTTGCTTTTCTTAGCAGTATTGCTGAGGATATCGGAGCTTGGTTACAGAGGAAGAGACTCCGTGACATGGAAATTGCCTACTTGAATGATGTCAGAATGGCGGAGCGAGCAATCAATGAGCACGCAATTATTGCGGTTACAGACTTGTGTGGAAAAATTCAATATGTCAATCAGAAGTTTTGTGCGGTCTCGAAATATTCAGCCGAAGAATTAGTCGGGCAGGATCATCGGATCATTAATTCAGGCTATCACGCCCGGGATTTTTTTCGTAGCTTGTGGTCCACAATTTCCAAAGGCAAAATCTGGAAAGGTGAAATCAGGAATCGAGCGAAAGATGGTAGTTTTTACTGGGTTGATACGACTATCATTCCTTTTCTTGATACGAACGGTTCTCCTTTTCAATATGTTGCAATACGTACCGAAGTGACGGCACACAAAAAATTGGAAGCAAAAATGGAAGAACAGGTTACGGAATTGGCTCGTTCCAATGATGAGCTTGAACAATTCGCCTATGTCGTTACCCATGATTTGCAGGAACCATTGCGCGCCATCACCAGTTTTGTGCAGTTGTTGAAAAAATATTGTAACGAGCGATTGGATGAACGAGCCAACGATTTGATATCTCATGCGGTAGCCGGAGCAAATCGTATGCAGATGCTGATAGACGATTTGTTAACCTATGCACAAGTAAATGCCAGTCAAGCGATGACTGATATTGACTGTAATCAATTGCTAAGTAATTTGTTGATTGATCTTTCGATTAGTATCGATGAGTGTGAAGCTGTCGTCACCTATGATAAGCTTCCCGTGGTTAAAGGGATTCCTTTTCAATTTACGCAATTATTTACTAACTTGATCAATAACGCACTCAAGTTTAAAAGAGCGTATCCGCCTAAGGTACATATCGGTTTCAAGGAAAACCCGGATGAATGGGTTTTCTCGATAACCGACAACGGTATCGGCATAGAGGAACAGCATTTAGATCGAATTTTCAGAGTGTTCCAGCGGCTACACAGTCGCAAGGATTATTCGGGTACCGGCATTGGTTTGGCGATTTGTAAAAAAGTAGTTGAATATCATGGCGGCAGGATATGGGTAGAGTCTCGGCCCAGTATCGGCCCAGTATCGGGTCGTCATTTTTTTTCTCAGTCCCGAAACGATGATTAATCAGTGATGAGTGATCAAAAAATGAACCGTTCCAGCGTGATTCTAATGGTTGATGATAATCCTACAGATGCTATGCTGGTTAAAGAAGCTTTCGCATGCTCTGATGAAAATACCGAAGTTTTCGTCGCAGAGGATGGTGTTTTTGCACTGGAGTTTTTAAGAAAGCAAGGTCCATATCTTCAAGTTCCCCGTCCCGATATCATTTTGCTGGATCTCAATATGCCCAGGAAAAACGGTATCGAATTTCTAGCGGAGATGAAGGCGGATTTAGACTTAAGAATCATCCCGGTCATTATTTATACTGCCTCCGCTACAGATCAGGATATTAAATCTGCTTTTCAGAATTACGCGAATGGTTATATCAGGAAATCGGCTAATTTCGATGAATGTATTGGAATTGCCAAATCAATCAGTGACTTCTGGTTCTCAACATCAATTCTTTGTAAACCATAATCGGGTATGACCGGCTCCGAAATTCATATCTTATTGATAGAAGACAATGAAACCGATGCAATTCTTGTGCAAAGCGATTTGCAACAGGCAATGGGCGATCAGGTTTCCGTTGTTCACGCCGAACGGCTCAGTTCTGCATTACAGCTTATTCAGGAACAATCATTTGATTTGATTTTATCCGACCTCACTTTGCCGGACAGTGATGGCGTAGAAACCATTAATCATTTACGCAAACACGCAGCCAGCATTCCCATTGCGGTATTGTCATTTCGCGACGACGAAAAACTTGCGATCAAATCGATCAAAGCGGGCGCGCAAGACTATCTCGTCAAAGGTAGCTTGACTGAAGGCGTTCTTGCGCGAGTGATCCGCTACTCGATTGAACGCAAGCGTATCGAAGAAGGTATCCGGAAAGCCCAGCAGCGGTTTCAGACTATCTTCGAGAAAGCTCCGCTTGGCATTACTTTGATTAATTTGCAAAGCGGTAGCTATTATGATGTCAATCCGAGGTATGCAACCATTACTGGCAGAAGCGTGGAAGAGCTTCTTGAAGGCAATCAGTCTGACATTTTGTACCCCGAGGATGTGCTGTCTTATCATAAAGATATTGAACTTTTCATCAAACAGCGGTCACAGGATTGTAAAATTGAGAAAAGGATCTTACGTCCGGATAAGGCTATTATCTGGATCGAAATGTCGATTGTTCCTTTTGAAATCCTAGCTGACAATGAAATATCTTACTTATGTATGATAGAAGATATTACAGAACGCAAGCGTATGATCGAGAATTTGCGGCATTTGACAGCGCATTTGCAGGATGTCAGGGAAGAAGAGAGAACTCGGATTGGCCGCGAAATTCATGATGTGCTGGGAGGAACGTTGACTGTTCTGAAAATGGATTTAGATTGGCTTTCTAAGAAAATCACTGCAGAACCCATGCACGAGCGGATTGAGTCACTCTATCAATTAACCGGGGAAGCGATTGAAACTGCGCGACGGGTATCGGTGAATTTGCGGCCCAATGTACTTGATAATTTGGGGTTGCACGGTGCGATTGAATGGCTGATTAGAGAGTTTGAGCAACGCACTAATATCAAATGTAACTTGGAATCCATGGTTGAAAATTTATCATGCGGCAATAAAAGTTACGAGACCAGTATTTTCAGGATTATTCAAGAGATATTTATAAACATTACGCGACATGCGCAAGCCAGCAGAGTCGATATTGAGCTGGCTGAAGAAAGTGGTGAAGCGGTGATAACGGTGAAGGATAATGGTGTTGGGATTAAGGAATTTCAAATACTGAATCCTGAATCCTTTGGAATCATAGGGATGAATGAAAGAGCACAGCAGCTTGGTGGGAAAATAGAAATTATGGGAATGCCGTCGGAAGGAAGTATCGTAACATTAAGATTGCCGCTTGCAGTGATGGCAACCAGTGACGGAGAAAGCAAAAATGATTAATGTTCTGATTGCTGATGACCATGCATTGTTTCGAGATGGACTGAAAAGAATTTTCAGTGAAACGGATGATATCGAAGTGATCGCTGAAGCTATTGATGGTAAAGATATCATCAAGAAAGCGCGTGAGTTTAAATGGGACGTAGCGTTACTGGATATCAATTTGCCCGATATGAATGGCCTGGATATCCTGAAGCGCATAATCTCGACGAACGCTTCATCCTGTGTGCTGGTTCTGAGCATGTACCCGGAAGAAGAATATGCCATACGGGCTATTCGTTCCGGCGCGTCCGGTTATTTAACGAAAGACAGTCCGACCGATCAACTGATTAACGTGATTAGAAGGCTTTCGAAAGGTGGAAAGTACGTCAATCCGGAGCTGGCGGAAAAATTGTTGTTCAATCCGTCCATGGATACTACGGAATTGCTCCATACGACCTTCTCTGATCGCGAATTTCATGTGTTCAAACTGATCGTTGCTGGTGAGTCTTTAACATCGATTGCCAGCAAACTGTCGTTAAGTGTAAAGACGGTCAGTACATACCGGTCTCGCATCTTGGAAAAAATGAATATGAAGAATAATGCGCAATTGGTCCGGTATGCGATTCAACACAAGCTGGTGGAATAAGCGAAGAGCCCTGTTGCTATGTCTTTCCAGAGAAGTACTTCAATATCAGTCTTCTGAGTATCATTAATTTTCCATGAAAGAAATGTTCGGCCCCCGGTATCACAACAACGGGTTGTGATGCTGGCTCCGCCCAGGCGAATACTTCCTCCGGCAATACGATGTCATCTTTATCGCCCTGAATAATTAAAGCACATTGAGTAGTCTCAGGGACTGCAGGTGCATTGAGTTTTGTGACCGAAGGTGCGATCAGAATGAGATAGGCTGGCGCCAGTTCTTTTGCAGCTAATAATTGTACGGCGCCCCCAAAAGAAAATCCTGCCAAAAGCAGCGGCAAATCCGTAAACTGATTACTGAATTGATCCCGGACTGCTTGCGCCACTGCGATGACGTCTTCTGTTTCACCGGCGCCATGCCTGAAAGCGCCTTCGCTTTGGCCTACGCCGCGGAAATTGAACTTCACAGTAATAAAATCAAGTTCCAGTAAAGTTGAGAATACGGTTTGCACAACTTTGTTGTCCATCGTTCCGCCATGAAGCGGGTGCGGGTGTGCAATAACGCCAATTCCTCTCGGATTCGAGGAAGGTTTGCCCAGTTCGGTTTCCAGTTTTCCGGTGGGGCCGCTGATAAAAAATTTATGACGGGCGATTGACAAGTGGTTTACCCGGATTGATTGTGGCAACAGGTTAAGATCAAATCTTAAGCCGTTCGACAATCTTGCCTTTGATCAGATGTTCATCAATGATTTCATCGATATCGTCTTTATCGATGTAGGTATACCAAATTTCCTCCGGATAGATGACGATAACCGGACCTTCATCACAGCGATCCAGACAACCTGCATTATTAACACGAATCTTTCTTTTGCCATCGAGTTTTAACGATTTAATGCGCTGCTTGGCATAATCGCGCAACTCTTGAGCGCAAAAATTATTACAGCACTTTGCACCGCCCTGGCGTTGATTGGTGCAAAAAAAAACGTGATATTGGTAATAGCTCATGGATATGCTGGTAATGGAAAAAACAGGGCTAGTTTAACTCAATTTGGATGGATCCTGAACAGGCAGGGTGTTCTATCATAGCGGCAGGTTTGTTATTGATCGCAAACAACATTGTCTATCGTGTGAATCGATTTGCTGATTTGACAAACCTGCTGAATTCCAGTACTTTCGATGCGGGATTCATAGCGGGTATCCATTAATTCAATTCGCGCGAACGTGGGTGATGCCGTTCTTCAGCGAGCCGACTGTACATATATCCATTAATGTGCGGAAATTTATTGCATTCTGTGAAGTAGCGACAGCATAACCATTGCGAGGTAGAAATTGCTGAACCGAAATGCGGTCGCATATGCCACTGGAATTGGAGTAATCACGGAAGACCATGAAGAAGATTGCAATCTTACAATCGAACTATATCCCTTGGAAGGGCTATTTTGACATCATTGCGGCAGTCGATGAATTTATTATTTATGACGACGTGCAATTCACAAAAAACGACTGGCGTAACCGAAATAAGATTAAAGCGAGCGGGCAGGTGCAGTGGTTAACTATTCCGGTGCGTCATAGTATCTCTGACAGAATTTGCGATGTGAAAGTATCTTTTAGTGATTGGAATACTAAGCATTGGAAAACATTGCAAATGAATTATAGTCGAGCAGCGGCTTTCCGGGACACGGTGGAGTTTGTTGGAGGGTTGTACCAATCGGCACGATCGGCTTATTTAAGTGAGATCAATGCAGAATTTATCCGGGCAATTAGCGGTTTTCTTGGAATTGATACCAAAGTTACCCGATCATCCGACTATCGTTATAGTGGTGATCGATCGGAAAAGCTGATAGCGCTCTGTAAGGCAGCAGGCGCTAATTGTTACTTGAGCGGTCCGGCGGCAAAATCATATCTTGATGAATCGTTGTTTGAACAAGAAAACATTAAAGTTGAATGGATGGATTACTCGGATTATCCGGAATATCCGCAGATGGGCGGCCCTTTCGAACATGGCGTATCCATTCTTGATCTGATATTTAACACCGGGAGTTCAGCAGGCTCATTCATGAAGTTTGTCAAACCGGTAGCACACAGTTAATGAGGAGAGTTGTTCTATGATCGAAGCCACTAAAGACAAAATTGTTATTGCAGGCGCAGGGATGACCGGTCTGATGATGGCGCTTCGGATTAAACAGCTTGATCCGGGTATCGATGTGGTTATCTTTGACAGAGCCGATCGGCCGGGTGGCATGTACCAAAGTATCGAATACCCTGACGGCAGGCTATTTGATTACGGGATGCACCTGATCTATGAGTCTTGCAATCCAGATGTCGATAATCTCTACCGTGAAGTAATGGATGAACGGGATTGGCATATTCATGAGAATAACGAGAAAGATATCGCCGGTTTGTATTTCCGGGGGCGATTGCAGAATTATTCACATTACGTCGACCTAAGATCCTTCGACGATGTTGAAAAGAAGCGATTCCTGGGCGATTTCATGTTGAATTTGGGAGGGAGTGTTAAAGATTGCGGGCGTTCTGGATGGCAGTTCTTGTTGAATCAGTTTGGTAACGAAATCGTTGAGTCAGTGCATCGGCCGCTTATTCAATCTTTGTATGGGGTTGATATCGAAGCTATCGATCGATTTGCTGTCAAAGCATCAGCATTAGAACGGGTTATCCTGTTCGATCCCGATACAATGCTCGACCTGATGAAGTCCGATCGGATACGATCGCGCTTAGCGTTTCCGGATCAACTGAATCTGCCGCCATACCGCACCAATAATCAGAAAGCGTTATACCCTAAGCGTTTTGGAATGAAACATTATGTCGATCGATTGGTGGATACCTTGCAACAGCGCGGTGTGGAAATTTTGATGAATGTCGCCGGTATGTCTTTACATTGTTCAGATGATCATGTGGATTCTATTACGATTAACGGCAAGGGCGGTGATTCCAGAAAAATTCCGGTTAAAACATTGTTCTGGTCAATAGGTTGGCCGAGTTTGGGACATGCTTTAGGGACTGATATGTCCGGTATTGGTAAACCCGGTGGTACCAAAGTCGTATTCGCTAATTTCGTGTTCGATCAGATGCCGTTGATGGATCGGCTTTATTATTTTTATTGCTACGATCCAGGTTTTGCAGCATTCAGGGTGACGAATTATGTGAATTATTGTCCGGCTGCGGCTGCCGATGGCTTTCCGGTCTGCGTCGAGCTTTGGCCTTCCCGTTTGGGGTTAGATGCTAAAAATTTGTCAGATGAGCAGTGCATTGCCTTGGCCTTGGATGAATTGCGCCGCTTTGGTGTGATTACCGAAAAACATGCGCTTAAATTCTCGGCGATTGAGAACAAGGGGGGCGAATTTCCATTGCCGTCGATAGCTAATGTAACTGCTATCGGAGAAAGTAAAAAGCGAGTGCTCAGTAAGAAAATGAAAAATATAGAAGTGACAGGGATTATGGCAAGCGATGATTTGTTTTTTATCCCGGACATTTTGAATCATGCCTTCTCGGTTATTGAAAAAACTTTTACAGGTGAAAACAAATTATGAATAGCGTTACCATTGAAAAATTACCCTTTTACTGGCGGTTAAGTCCATCCGGAGAGCCTCGCAGCAACATTGTTGAGGATTTCTACCCGTTTGAATTTTCCCAGCGGCCGGAATTCGGGCTGGTGATTCAGAAGCGAAATGAAGTCGTGTTGGAAGCGCTGGAAAAAATCTATCAGCAGGAATATAACATTGGCTATTTACAGGATACCTATGAAATTGCCAGGCAATACGGAGTGGATTTTGTTCGTTTCCTTGATAAAGTGCTCGCCGATAATCCCGGAATTCACAAGGTGCTGGAAATCGGTTGCGGCGGTTGTGTCATTCTCGAAGGCTTGATGAAGCGAGGTTACAATGTGGTTGGCGTGGATTCAAGCCCGTTTGCCGCAAAAGAAGGCGCAAAGAAAGGTGTGAAAGTAGTAACGGCTTTTTTCCCAACGCCACTGGTCACTGAAAAATTCGACTTGGCTTTTCATGTGGATGTACTTGAGCATATCCACAAGCCGTTGGAATTTCTCCAACAAATCCGGGAAAACTTGAATCCGGATGGGATAGTCATCGTCAATGTGCCGGATGCAACCGAAAGCATCGAAATCGGGGATATTTCGATGGCGATGCATCAGCATCTTAATTATTTTACGGAAGATTCGCTATCGGCGTTGTTACGCAGCGCCGGCTTTGATGTGATGAGCGTTGTCAAGGCCGGTTATGGCGGATCGCTATATGCCGCAGCGCGCCGATCAAAAGCTGCAGCAACTGAGCAACCGGAGGCTGGTGTTGATTTTTCATCACATGATCGTTTCCCGGATCTGGCGAAGCGAGCGCTTTCAACATTCGATCAGCTTGTTACCAACATCCTGTCGGATAAATCGGCCAGTCTCGGTTTTTATGTGCCTCTAAGAACGTTGCCTTATATTGCGATGACCGGTCGTTTTTCTGGTTTTCGTTTTTTCGATGATACCAATCACTGGCACTACCGGGAGTTCGACGGTGTACCGATAACAATTGAGAATTTTGCCGATTTGCAGAAAAAACCGGTTACGCATATGTTGATTATGAGCTTAACGTTCGGTGATGTCATTCAGAAAAAAATTCATGCCAGCTTCGGTAACCAAATTAAAACTTATACACTTTCAGAGATAGCGCGCGGAACAGCATCATGACAAAGCAACACGCCGGTTCACCGCAATTATCGGTGGTAGCGACAATCTATAACGCTGCACCTATGGTGCGGGAACTGGTCAACAGGCTGAGAACAGTGTTGGAAGGAATGGGCGTTACGTATGAAATAGTTCTAGTGGATGATTGCAGCAAGGATGATTCGTTGTATGTCATGCAAACGCTTTCTGAAGAAGATACTCGCGTCAAATCCATTGCGCTGAGTCGGAATTTTGGGCAACAGGTTGCCATGAGCGCCGGTATCCATTATGCACGTGGCGATCATGTTTTGATTATGGATGGCGATTTGCAGAATCCGCCTGAATCAATTCCCTTGCTGTATCAAACCATTCAGCAAGGGTACGATATCGTTTATACGACATCGGTCAGCCGGAATAATTGGGTTGACGCAGCGACATCATGGTTGTTCTGGAAATTCATGTATATGGTAATGAAAGTGAATATCATCAGAAGTCAGTTGATGATGCGGATATTCACCCGCCGGGTAGCGGAATACTTTAAGCGCTATCCCGAGAAGGTAAGAACGATCGTTGCTATCATCAACGATATCGGCATGAAATATAAGGTTATCGAAGTGCCGAATAGCAAGCGTGCCTGGGGTAGAAGTAATTACAATACGATAAAACGGGTCAATCTCGCCATTGATGTGCTGCTGGATCTTTCAAATAATCCCCTCAATATTTTATTCTACAGCGGATTGATTATCCTGTGCCTCACCAGTGTTTTGTCACTGCATTATCTTTATTTGTATTTGTTTGAAAATATCCTGCCTGGTTTTACCACCATTATCTTGTCAATTCTATTTTTTGGCAGTATTAATCTGATTTCATTGGGATTGATTGCAAGATACATATCCAATATTTACACCGAAGTAAAGAATAGACCTCTGTTTCTGGTGCGAAAAACCATCAACGTGCCCGAAGATCAACAGTGTGACATCAAGCGCTGATTGTTTATCCTTTCCCCAATGGCAAGTTTTCATCCAAAAAGCCGCTACCGAGCTTCATGTCGGATTGAATTCGCCTCCTATTTTCTGGACTTGTAATCTTCGAGGAAGAGAAAGCCAGCAAGCTTGAAATGAGCCGCACACTGTCCGAGCAGTGCAGTCTTCACTAAGTCAGCGATTCTGACGGATAAAGCCAATCGGCAGAGAAAGGTAATTCTTCATTATATACCTCAAAGCCGATGCTCAATCCGGGTGACTGATCGCTACACAGATCCAAAGAGAAAAGCATTACTTGTGATCAAACTATCCGCATCCACGCAGCTAAAAGCCGAATCAACTTCATCATGCCAGTTATCGGGATATGGATACATGTAAACGTGACGTTTATCTGGCCAATTCTGCCCACCTTCTGTTAGAAACATCGCTGATATCCATAAGGCGCATTTGTTTATCAAATGAATCAAACATTGTCGAAATTTGTTGTTCTTATAAATATCTGAATATATAAATTATTGTTGGCTTATGACTCAAAGTTCTTGTTTCAGGATCCGCTAACTTACTAGCAGGGATTACATACCTTTATTCGATGAATTGATTTGATTCTCAAGCAAGATATGTCAGAGTGCTGAATTAGTTAAAGTTAGTTGTTTAGCTTGTCGCAGTATTGGGGTAGCGCTGCACAATATGTTTAATGAATTTATTTAGAGAGGAGATCAATTGAAAAAGGTTGCGATATTGCAGTCGAATTATATTCCATGGAAGGGCTACTTCGACATCATAGCTGCTGTGGATGAGTTTATTATCTACGACGACGTGCAATTTACTACGCGGGATTGGCGCAACAGAAATAAGATTAAAGTAAATGGCCAATCTCAGTGGTTAACTATTCCAGTGAATCAGAGTCGTTCGGACAGAATCTGCGATGTGAAAGTAACTTTTAGTGATTGGAATGTTAAACATTGGAAAACATTGCAAATGAATTATGGTCGAGCAGCGGCTTTCCGGGATACGGCGGAGTTTGTTGGAGAATTATACCAATCAGCGCGATCAGCATATTTAAGTGAAATCAATGCAGAATTTATCCGGGCAATTTGCAGCTTTCTTGGAATTGAGACTAGAATCACTCGATCATCGGACTATCGTTATGGCGGAGCGAGAACGGAAAAGTTGTTAACGCTTTGTAAGGCAGCGGGTGCTAATTGTTATTTGAGCGGCCCGGCAGCTAAATCATATCTTGATGAATCGTTGTTTGAACAAGAGAACATCAAAGTTGAATGGATGGATTACTCGGATTATCCGGAATATCCGCAGATGGATGGCCCTTTCGAACATGGCGTATCCATCCTCGATCTGATATTTAATACCGGCAGATCAGCGGGATCATTCATGAAGTTTGTCAAATCTACGGCACAGTGTTAATTGGATGAAATAATGAGATGGTTTAACGGTATCATAGTGTCGATATTGCCGTTGATGCAATTTAAGATATTGAATAAAAAGATTATTTCTGTAAGTATTACGATCACAATACTAAGAATGGGAGAGATAAGATATACCTCTGTATTGGGTACTTCGATGATTTGTGTTTCGCAATGAACAGCTTGAATGAATTGTGTTCGAGGAAAAAGTTAGAGCGATTTTGCCAGCGTTACCAATATTTTGTATTCTGCAATTTAGGTAAGATACAGTCTTCTTATGTTTCGAAGTTGCCTAACTCACTTCTAGAACAGCTCTTTACTGGAATTAAATGAAATTATCAACTGAACGAATTCTGTTTTATGTATTTTGTTTCCTAGCAGCATCGCCTTTATTATTTTCACATTATCCGCCAATGGTTGATGTGCCGCAGCACGCTGCGGCAATTGCTACGCTTAATAATCTCTCGTTATCCGATTTTCCTTATCATGATCTTTATTATCTTGATTGGGTTCGTCCTTATTTGGGCGGTTATATAATTCTATGGGGAGCAAGCCAATTCTTGCCAATTCTGGTAGCGATCAAGCTCTTGATAGCCTTGGCTGTGATTGCTACGCCATTGACTGCATCGCTTATCCGCGCCCACTTCGGTGGTGATCCTAGATGGGATTGGTTGCTTCTCCCGATCGGCTACGGTTTTGCATTTCAGTGGGGGTTCTTTAATTTCATTATTGGTGCACCCATCGTTCTGCTGTTTTTGCTGACTGCGTTTAAATATGCGGAAGCACCGAAACTGAAATCAGGGTTATGGTTGGCTTTGTTTTCCTTTGCGTTGCTGCCAATTCATTTGCTTGTGGCTGCTTTTGGTTGTGGGCTTGCCTTTTTATATATCATTGCCGGACGTTTACCGTGGAAACAAAAACTACTGGCAGCATTGCCTTTTATCAGTCCCTTACCGGTTGTTATTATTTATTTAGTAACGTGGGTAAGTGCGGGCGGACAGGCTAGCGGTGAAGGGCCATGGGGACTCAGTATTTATAGACCGATTGAACTACTGGCAACTTCAGTTGGGTTAACTTCCGGAAGAATAAACGCCGCTATTGCCGTACTGATTCTTGCGCTGCCATTTCTGCTCGGCGCCCGTATTACCAGCGATAGACCAAGGCAGATAGTATTTTTCGCTTATCTTCTGTGGATGATGGTTGGGCCGAATTTTATTTTAGGGAATTTTTTTACGTACAATCGCTTTTCACTGTACGCTGTCCCAATGTTGTTTGTGATTATGACAAAGCCGACATCTGCGGCACGTTCTGTGAAATTTGAATCTTTACTCCGTGGCTTAATGATTGCTGTGCCGGTGATGCTCATCGTGTTACTGTGCTTCCGGTTTGCAAGCTTCGAAGAGGAAGCCCGAGGTTACCGGGATATTGAAGCAAAGATGCAGCCGCAGAAACGTGTATTGGCTTTCATTTATGATAACAAAAGTGATATTTTCAGATTGCCCATGTATTTGCATTTTGCGTCTTGGTATCAAGCGGAACACTCTGGAGCAACAGACTTCAGTTTTTCTCAGTTTGGCTTACTGGTCAGATATAAACCTGATGCAGCGGTGGCTGTTCCGTCACAATTTGCATGGCAGCCCGAGACTTTTGATTGGAGAATAAATAAAGGCTGGCTCTATGATTATTTTCTTGTTCGATCTGAGAATGGTATCGATTCAAAAGTCATTGACGAGGCGGAATGTGAAGTTAAATATGTAGCGCATAGCGGATCTTGGTGGCTGTATGAAATAGAACTGGGGGATAAAGATGATCCAACTTCGTGCGCGGCGAAACGCGCCATAGAAATTCAAAGGCAATAATTTTTAAGAGTTTATAATCGCATCTGCTAGTGCGGTCACAATTTCTTGTTGCTGATTGATATCGAGACCTATCCAAAGTGGCAGCCGGATGACTCGCTCAGCACAAGCGTCGGTGTTAACCATCTCACCGGATATTCGTCCGAATTTTTTGCCGGCTGGTGACGAATGCAACGGGATATAGTGGAAAATTGCGCCAATTCCTCGTGATTTCATTTTTTGCAGAATCTCGTCGCGTGGAAGGTGTCCTGGCAATAATATATAGTACATATGCGCATTATGCTGACAGTGATCAGGGATGATCGGTCTGCGCAATAAACCCCGATTCTCCAGCGGTTCAAGCAGCTGGTGGTATTCATCCCAGATCGCAATGCGCTGCTTGGTAATTTCCTCGGCAACTTCAAGCTGCGCCCATAAAAATGCCGATATCAACTCCCCCGGTAAGAAGGAAGAACCAACATCCTGCCATGTGTATTTATCTACATGCCCTCGAAAAAATTGCGTACGATTGGTGCCTTTTTCTCGAATAATTTCGGCTTGCAACGATAATGACGGGTCATTAATAAGAATGCAACCATCTTCTCCGGAAATGACATTTTTGGTCTCATGAAAGCTGTAAGCGCCAAGATCGCCGATGCTTCCGAGCGCGCGCCCTTTATAAGTGGACATCACGCCTTGCGCGGCATCTTCCACGATTTTGATATTGTGTTGCTTGGCAATGGGTAAAATAGCGTCCATTTCACACGATACACCGGCGTAGTGAACGGGAACAATGGCTTTGGTGCGTTCTGTGATGGCGTCGGCTATCAGGTTTTCATCGATATTCAATGTATCCGATCTAATATCGACAAAAACGGGAATGCCGCCTCGCAGTACAAATGCGTTTGCTGTCGAAACAAACGTGTAGGAAGGCATGATAACCTCATCTCCCGGCTGTATGTTTAATAGCAACGATGACATTTCCAAAGCGGCGGTGCAGGAATGCGTTAATAGAACTTTTGCGCTGCCGGTGTGGGATTCAAGCCATTGATGGCATCGCTTGGTGTAAGGACCGTCTCCCGCAAGTATATTATGAAAATGCGCATCAGCAATGTAGTAAAGCTCTTTGCCGGACATATGGGGTTTGTTAAAGGGAATCATGATGTTTCCTTTGAGGATGAATAGCTTGTTTTATTTTTGATCAACTTTTTGATGATTTGAGTTCTCGCTGAAAACAAAAAATTTAAACGTAATAAATAAAAAACCAGCCACTATAAAAATGGCAATTCCTTGCACCCATTGGTGCGGATAATGATAATAATCAACAAATATCAGAAGTAACAGAAAATTAAGAGTGTAACCCATTATATGCGCAATAACATAACGGATCGTCGAGTTGACCCAGTGCCCCTTATGCTGAAACGTCCATTTGCGATTGGCCAAATAACTGGTTGTTGCGCCACAGAAATATAATAAAGTCATCACCAGCTTCGGTTCGGCGCCGAAGGATGTAATGAGCAGATAGACTGCATACCAGCTTAAATTGGTGATGATACCAATTAGGCCATAATAAAACAGTTGCTTGAAGGATTTGGTTAAGGGTTGCGTCATGCTGTAATCGGGATTGCAATCATCCGGATGTAACAACACGGTGCAGCCAGTGATAACTGTTCGTTATTCTCAGCCATTAATCTTACAGAAAAATGAACCTACAAGTTTATTGGAATATTTGCCAGGCCAGCAGTCCTGCGAGGAGGATTGCAATAAGCGCGAGCAGGCGGTTCTGGCGCTTTTCTTCAGTAATTAAATCAGCCATTCTTTTTTCCAGTTCATGGTTGCGATTTTCCGCCAATGCTTGATGGATGAGGCGGGGAAATTCAGGCATGATAACGGCCCAGTTAGGAGCTTCTTTTTCGATACGGCTGGTGAGTCCGCGCCAGCCGATTTGCTCTGACATCCAGTTTTCCAGGAATGGTTTGGCAGTTTTCCACAGATCCAAATCGGGATCCAAATCACGCCCCAAACCTTCGATATTAAGTAATGTTTTTTGTAATAAAACCAGTTGCGGCTGGATTTCAACATTGAACTGCCGGGAAGTCTGAAATAATTGGAGCAGAACGCGGCCAAACGAAATTTCCTTTAAAGGTTTGTCGAAAATGGGTTCACAAACGGCTCTAATGGCGGCCTCAAAATCATCGACCCGGGTGTCTTTAGGAGCCCAGCCAGCTTCGACATGCGCTTGCGCAACCCGCGCATAATCGCGACGGAAAAAAGCCAGGAAGTTTTGAGCCAGATAATTTTTGTCTTGGTCGCTCAGTGTTCCCATGATGCCGAAATCAACCGCAATGTATCGACCATCGTTGCCCACAAAGATATTGCCGGGGTGCATATCCGCATGGAAGTAGCCGTCACGAAAGACTTGCGTAAAAAATATTTCCACACCAACACGCGCCAACTGCGGGATATCGATGCCTTGAGCTTTCAGCTCATCGACATGGCTAATCGGAATCCCTTTGACACGTTCCATGACCATCACATTGCTGCGGCAGAAATCCCAATAAACTTCCGGGACCAGCAGTAATGGAGAATTCAGAAAATTACGGCGTAACTGGCTGCAATTCGCCGCTTCACGCATCAAGTCGAGCTCATCGTCAAGGTGTCTGGCAAATTCCGAGACAACTTGACGCAATTTCAGGCGTTTACCATCCGCCCACAGCATTTCGGCCAACCAGGCGCCTGTATCCATCAAAGCAACATCGTGCGTGATAATGGGGGAGAGGTTGGGACGCAGAATCTTGACCGCTACTTCGGTGCCATTGTGTAATACGGCTAAATGCACTTGCGCAACGGATGCGCTGGCAAGCGGGGTGAGATCAAACTTGTAAAAAACCTCATCGACCTTCTGACCATATTCTGCTTCTAGCGTGGTCACAACCAGATCAGAAGAAAATGGAGGAACTTGGTCTTGTAGCTTGGCCAGCTCATCGGCGATGTCCTGAGGTAGTAAGTCGCGCCTGGTGGAAAGCATCTGACCGAATTTGACAAATATCGGACCCAGCGTGGTTAAAGCCAGCCGTAAACGTTCCCCCCGGGGTTTATCCAGTTTACGCCAAAAAGTGAGGGTTCTGACGATGACACGTAAGAACTGTAACCGGCTATGGCTCAGAACAAATTCATCCAATCCGGATTGAAACGCAACGTAAAGAATTTTTAGGAGTCGGAATAAGCGCATGAATAATTAGGGATTGGAGGCGAGCTTTAAATTCCTTAGGTCAGTTTGTGCATTGAGGATTATTATTCATAACCACATAATTTCCGGCTGTCATTGTTTTTTCGTATTATTCGCTGAGCGGTGAAATTTGCTGAATCAGTCGATTTATTCGTTGCTCCAGCAACTCAGTTTCTATTTTCAGATTTGCCGTTTCTTCAGCCATCTGCTGGATAGCAGCAAATTTGGTTAAAATAACATTTTCTTCAGTCAGATACTCTTTCAACGACCTGGTTAAACGATCAACATTATCAACTTGCCATTGCACAAAGTCTTTGCCGCTTTGCGCGATGCGATGGGCTGGGATATCGCCGACCACTTTGCTCAGATCATTTTCGAACATTACGCTTACATCAATTTGTCTGCCGATATCGAGTAATTCCCGCGCCAGATCTGGATCACCCATCGTTGTTATGTGTTCGAAAACGCCCGCATCACCTGAAAAAAATCTGAGCAACATCGATTGTGTCAGCACTAACGTGGCGTCAGCGCTGCTTTCGCTTTCCGCTGATTGCATTTCCCCGGCGCCGTCAATCAGCATTCTAAAAGTGATCATCGGAGGTATCTTAATACAGATCGTTTTGCCCGCGTGTTTTTGTAATCGCTTGCTTGCCCATGTTTCACAGCGTAACACATGATTGACGGGATTGATTGCAACTGCTGCCAGCATTATATGTACGATAAATAGAACTTAAGAACCGGAATAACCGAAAAAGTCATCGCTATTTCGGTTTATTACTTAAATTACTCCAAACAGGAATATTGACTGATTAAAATGCCGGTTGAGTATAGCATCATATCGGCGAATCATTATATTGTTGATCGAGGCAGCGCGTTTTGAGAGTAACCGTTTCGCGGTGGTATCCCGGCTATCCGCCCAGTTTCCTTTTCAAAATGGTATTGACTTGCGCCGGATTGGCTTTTCCTTGCGTTGCTTTCATGATCTGACCGATCAGCGAGTTAAAAGCTTTATCCTTACCGTTGCGATAGTCGGCAACCTGTTGAGCGTTGGCGGCTAATACTTCATCCACCAGTTTTTCGATAGCAGCGTCGTCCGAAATCTGCATCAAGCCTTTTGCAGCAATGATCGCATCCGGGTTTTTATCCAGTTCACCGTTCCACATGCTCTCAAACACGGTTTTTGCACCTTTACCGGAAATAGTGCCGTCATTGATACGTGATAAAAGCGAGGCAAGTTGTTCAGGGCTGATTGGGCAGTCGTTGATCTCGATACCGTCTTTGTTCAGTTGCCCATTGATGTCGCCCATAATCCAATTGGCGCAAAGCTTGGCTTGAGACGGTAGGTGCTTGATTGTCGCTTCAAAATAATCTGCAGTTTCGCGCGAACTGGTCAATACAGCAGCATCGTAGGCGGATAATCCGAATTCCGATACATAGCGGTTGCGGCGTGCTTGCGGCAATTCCGGGAGGGTTGCGCGGATTTGTTCAATCCAGTTTGATGAAATTTCCAATGGCAATAAATCCGGATCGGGAAAATAGCGATAATCGTTGGCGTCTTCTTTGCTGCGCATGGTTCGTGTTTCATCTTTATTGGCATCGTACAGCCGGGTTTCCTGGCGGATAGTGCCGCCATCCTCAAGAATTTCAATTTGCCGCCGTGCTTCATAGTCGATGGCTTTCTCCAAGAAACGGAATGAATTCAGATTTTTGATTTCGCAGCGCGTACCCAATTTTTCGGTGCCATGCGGACGTACCGAGACATTGGCATCGCAGCGAAACGAACCTTCCTGCATGTTGCCATCGCAGATCCCTATCCAGCGCACCAATGAATGCAAAGTCTTGGCATAAGCAACCGCCTCAGCGCTACTACGCAGATCCGGTTCGGAGACGATTTCGAGTAATGGTGTTCCGGCCCGGTTTAAATCGATACCGCTCATACCATGAAAATCTTCATGTAAGGATTTGCCGGCATCTTCCTCCAAATGCGCGCGCGTCAGACGGATGGTTTTTTCCACACCTTCGGTTTGAATCGTCACGGTTCCGCCTTGTACGACCGGCAGTTCGTATTGGCTGATTTGATAACCTTTAGGCAGATCGGGGTAGAAATAATTTTTACGCGCAAAAATCGACGGTGAATTGATTTTTGCGCCGATTGCCAAACCGAATTTAACGGCGCGCTCAACTGCACCTTTGTTCAATACCGGCAACACACCAGGCAGCGCCAGATCGATGACACACGCTTGCGTATTCGGAGGTGCGCCGTAGGCGGTGGAAGCGCCTGAAAAAATTTTGGAACGAGTTGACAGTTGTGCATGAACTTCAAGACCGATGACAATTTCCCACTGCATGATATGTTTTCCAGCTCAAATGTGTTTCACTAACGAAGGGTAGTTTAAACCGGCGACCGGGTATGCCAATCAGTAGCCAGTTGATACTGATGCGCGACGTTCAGCATGTGTGCTTCCGAGAAGTAATTTCCGATGATGTGCAAGCCGATCGGGCGGTTTTTATCGCCAAAACCAATAGGGATCGACATCGCCGGCAAACCGGTCAAATTGGCAGCGCTGGTGTAGATATCCGATAAATACATCTGAATCGGATCGCCGCTTTTTTCACCTAGATTGAATGCCACTGTCGGCGTTGTCGGACCCATGATGATGTCGCATTGTCGATAAGCATTGGTAAAATCCTGTGCAATCAGACGGCGCAGCTTTTGCGCTTTAATGTAATAGGCGTCGTAATAACCATGCGACAACACGTAAGTTCCGATCAGAATGCGCCGCTTAACTTCTGCGCCGAAACCTTGCGCGCGGGTTTTGCGGTACATATCGGCGAGATCGCTGTAAGATTCGGCACGATAACCATAGCGCACACCATCGAACCGCGACAAATTGCTGGATGCTTCAGCAGGTGCCAGTACATAGTAAACCGGGATCGAAAGCGGTGCATTCGGTAACGAGATTTCGACGGTTTGAGCACCCAGTTTGCGATATTCATCCAATGCTTTGTCGACAGCGCTGGCAACATCGTTGCTCATGCCAGCAGCAAAATATTCCTTCGGTAAGCCAATTCGCAAGCCGGTCAGTGGTTTTTGCAGTTCGCGGGCATAGTCCTCGGTCTCACGTTGTAGACTGGTAGAATCGCGTGCATCAAAGCCGGTCATGACGTTTAATAGCAATGCCAGATCTTCCGCCGATTTCGCCATTGGACCGCCCTGATCGAGGCTGGACGCAAAAGCGATCATGCCGTAACGGGATACTAATCCGTAGGTTGGTTTGATGCCCGAAATACCACATAATGCGGCAGGCTGGCGGATCGAGCCGCCGGTGTCGGTGCCGGTCGCGGCAGGAGCCAGTCTGGCCGCAACCGCGCAGGCAGCGCCGCCGGAACTGCCGCCAGGTACCGCGGCCGGATCCCAGGGGTTTTTCACCGGACCGAAATAAGAGGTTTCATTACTCGATCCCATGGCAAATTCGTCCATGTTGGTTTTTCCAATATTGACAGCACCGGCTTGATTGAAGCGTTCGATAACACCGGCATCGTATGGTGATACGAAATTTGCCAGCATTTTTGAGCCGCAAGTGGTCAACCAGCCTTTGGCGCAGAAAATATCTTTCTGAGCAATCGGGATGCCGGTTAACGGCCCTGCTTGTCCGTCAGCAATCATTTTGTCTGCTATCTGCGCTTGCGCCAAACTCATATCTTCATTGATCGTGATGAATGCATTGTATTCTGAATTGAATTGCTTGATACGTTGCAGAAATTCGGTAGTAAGCTCCGTGCTGGAAATTTTCTTTGCGGATAGTTGATCTGAGAGTTGCTTAAGGCTGTGGTTAAACATGGTTATACGAAATCGTGAAAAATAAAATGCTACCTAAAATTACTACGTTTCTCTATGTCTTTATTTCCAATGATTTTTATTCTATTACTTGGGGAACCAGGTAAAGATCCGCTTCGACTTGCGGTGCGATTGATTGGTATAATTGGTGCTGATCAGTTTCCGTGATTTCGTCTTCCCGTAATCGTTGAAATACGTTTTGTGCATGAGACATCGGCTCCACGGTTTCGGTGTCAACAGCCTGCATGGATTCAATCAAATTAAAAATACCGGATAACTGTCCCAAAGTCTCTTTAGCCTCTTGATCGTTAATTTCAATATAAGCAAGTTCAGCGATCTGTTTTACATCGTTTACAGACAAAGTCATTTTATATCGGTAGCCTTATATTCAAAGAAGTATTAGGGTATCATGCCGCAGTTTAACTGGCGTATTATTTTTTGCTGGTTTTAATTATCATTCGCTCTCATCATAATTATTAATATCGGATTCTGCCACTATGTTTAATTTCTTGAGCAACAGTATTCTTGGAAGTTATTTTTCAACAGACATGGCGATTGATCTGGGCACAGCCAATACGCTGATATATGTCCACGGCCAAGGTATCGTACTGGATGAGCCCTCTGTAGTGGCTATTCGCGAAGAAAGCGGCGCCAATGGGAAAAAAATGATTCAGCAAGTCGGTCTTGCAGCCAAGCAAATGCTCGGCCGCACACCGGGCAATATCACCGCAATCCGTCCGATGAAAGATGGTGTGATTGCAGATTTTACCGTGACCGAACAAATGCTCAAGATGTTTATCCGTAAGGTAAATCCGCCACGTTTATTTTCCGCCAATCCTCGGATCGTTATTTGTGTGCCTTACGGCTCAACGCAAGTGGAGCGGCGTGCAATCCGCGAAGCAGCTTATGGCGCCGGTGCGCGTAAAGTCGAATTGATCGAAGAACCGATGGCGGCGGCGTTGGGTGCTGATCTGCCGGTGGAATCGCCGACCGGGTCCATGGTGGTGGATATCGGAGGCGGAACCACGGAAGTCGGTGTGATCTCGTTAGGAGGAATCGTATTTTCTAATTCGGTTCGTGTCGGCGGGGATAAATTCGACGAGGCGATTATCAATTATATTCGACGTAATTATGGCATGCTGATCGGTGAAGTTACCGCAGAAATCATTAAGAAGGAGATCGGTTCGGCGTTTCCGGGTTCAGAAGTCCGGGAAATTGAAGTGAAAGGCCGCAATCTTGCGGAAGGCATTCCACGCAGCTTTACCATTTCAAGTAACGAGATCCTGGAAGCATTGGCGGAGCCGCTCAACAGCATTGTGAGCGCGGTGAAATCAGCGCTGGAACATACGCCGCCTGAACTGGGCGCGGATATTGCCGAGAAAGGCATGGTTATGACCGGTGGTGGCGCATTGCTACGGGATATTGATCGATTATTGATGGAAGAAACCGGTTTGTCGGTAATCGTTGCAGATGATCCATTGACTTGCGTGGTACGCGGCGCCGGGATTGCGCTGGAGAATATGGATCGATCAATCGGTATTTTCGCTCGCGATTAGTACTGGCTTATGCGCTAATATTTTGTTTTTCTTGCGTGTCGGTTCGGAAAAAATCCAATGATTGAGTACGAGACGTAATGGAAAAAACGCCGCAGTTTTTCAGAAATGGCCCTGGCCCGTTCGCAAGATTACTGGTATTTGCGCTGCTTTCATGTGTATTGATTGCCGAGGATACCCGTTTCAAGTTTTTTCCAGAATTGCGGCAGACTATCGGTGTCCTTATTCATCCTTTGCAGAGAATGGCTTATTTTCCTGCAACCGTTTATGACCAGCTGGAAAAATTTGTTGCGAGTTTTTACTTGCTGGAAGAGAACGCCAAGTTACGTCAATTGTACTGGGACCGGCGTGAACAATTGCTGAAACTGGAAGCGCTGGAAGCAGAAAATCTGCATTTGCGCAAGCTGCTGGGAGCAATACAACAAATTCAAGCCAGTATCAAAACTCGAACTGTCTTGGCAGAGATCCTGTCGACACCACGCGATCCTTTTAATCACAAAATTACCATCAACAAAGGCAGCTTCCATGGAATTCAGCTCGGACAAGCGGTTATCGATGATAAAGGGATCATCGGGCAAGTCACACAACGCTATCCCTGGTCCGCTGAAGTAACGCTGTTGACCGATAAAGATCACTCCGTACCAGTTCAAGTTGTGCGTAACGGGTTGCGTTCGATCATTTCTGGCAGCGGAAAGAATAATGAGCTTGAACTTCGTTACTTATCGGTTAATACCGATATTCAACGAGGCGATTTGTTAGTGACTTCCGGAATCGGAGGCGTTTATCCGCCGGGTATCCCGGTTGCTATTGTCGAAAGGATCGGACAAGATCCTGCCGGCGATTTTGCGCTGATCATCAGCACACCGGTGGCGGGTGTGGAACGAAACCGGCAGGTTTTGGTGCTATCTTTAGTACAATCAGAGCTTAACGAGTCTGGAGAGGTGCCGGCAATTGAACCGGGAGAGAATTAAAGAGAATAATGCTATTCAGGAAAACTATTTAGAGCAGGATTTGTATGTTCCCGCCAGTAGTTGGTTTGTTGCTATCAGCCTGGTGGTTGCTCTCATTCTGAATTTCTTACCGCTTCCAGATGAAATCACATTTCTGCGTCCCGATTTCGTTGCGCTCTTACTCGCCTTCTGGAATATCAATCATCCCGACAGAATGGGCATGGGTGTCGCGTTCGGCATGGGATTGATGATGGATGTCGGCAATGTCAGCATACTGGGGCAGCACGCATTGGCCTATTGCGTAGTAATTTATCTGACGACAGTATTTGGACGTCGCTTAAGGTTGTTTGGATTTTTGCGGCAGGCGCCGCAAATAGGTCTCGTGTTATTCATTATGCAAATTGTTATCGTGTTGACCGCCGCATCCACCGGCGCATCATTTGCCGACTGGCAGTTTTTTATTGCTGCAGTTTCTGGCAGTATTGTCTGGGCGCCGATGTCTTGGTTACTGTCATTACTGTTACAGCCAAAACCTGATCCCGATGCATTATGAAACAACACGTAGAGTTACGTAATCTCCCTGTTGAATTAAGTAAATTCCGGGTTCGTCTCGCTATAAGCATGGGTTTTATGCTTGTGCTATTTCTGATTCTCTATGCGCGATTCTATTATCTGCAAGTGACTCAACAGGAGCACTATCATACGCTGGCGGAAGCAAACCGTATTTCCATTCTTCCGATAGTGCCTAATCGAGGTCTGATTTTGGATCGGAATGGCCGGGCGCTGGCACAAAATTATTCGGCTTACACCTTGGAGGTGATTCCCAGTAAAATCAGCGATCTCGATGCGACTTTGGACGAGCTGGCGACACTCATCGAGATCACCCCAACGGATCGGCAACGCTTCAAGAAGTTATTGAAGGAAAGTAAGCGTTTCAAAAGTCTTCCGATTCGAAGTCGTTTGACAGATGTGGAGATTGCAACTTTTGCAGCAAACCGTTATCGCTTTCCAGGGATTGAAATCAAGGCGCGAGTGTTTCGTCAATATCCAGAGAAGGAGATAGTGTCGCATGTGATCGGCTATATCAGCCGTATCAATGATCAAGATCTGGAGTATCTGGAGCGTAGCGGAGAGCTTCGCAACTATCGCGGTTCGCAGCATATCGGTAAAATCGGCATCGAACAGAGCTATGAAAAGCAGTTGCATGGAATCACGGGTTTTGAGGAAGTGGAAACCGATGCGGCAGGGCGCTCGATTCGGGTTTTGTCCCGGACGCCGCCGATTCCGGGTAATAATCTGATTCTTTCTTTGGATTTAGGATTGCAGCAAGCTGCGGAACAAGCTTTTGGCGAACGCCGCGGCGCACTGGTTGCGCTGGATCCGAATAATGGCGAAGTGCTGGCGTTTGTCAGTAAACCCGGATACGACAACAATCTTTTTATCGGCGGGATTGATCATGAGAATTGGAAAATACTGAATGGATCGATTGATCGGCCGCTCAATAACCGGGCATTGCGCGGGGTATATCCGCCAGGGTCAACATTCAAGCCTTTTATGGCATTAGCCGCGTTGGAATTAGGCAAACGTACGCCGGAATACAGTATGAACGATCCAGGATTTTTCTCGCTGCCAGGCGTCGACCGGCGTTACCGAGACTGGAAACCGGGAGGGCACGGCAGAGTCGACTTGCATAAATCCATCGTTGTGTCATGCGATACCTATTACTACAGTCTTGCGAACGATCTTGGCATCGATAATATTTATAATTTTATCAGTCAATTTGGGTTGGGACGCAAAACAGGCATCGATGTTGAAGGTGAGGTATCTGGATTATTGCCGTCGGCTGCCTGGAAAATGAGTCAATACAAACAGAAATGGTACGCCGGGGATACCATTTCGGTTTCAATCGGTCAAGGCTATAACCTGACAACCCCTCTACAGCTAGCGTTTGCCACGATGTTGATTGCCAATGAAGGCAAGGCTTACCGGCCGCATTTTGTCAAACAAATTCAGGACAGTCTAACCGGCGAGATCGAGGAAATCCCTGCGCAACTGATGTATACCTTGAATTTAAAGCCAAGACACCTGGAAGTAGTCAAGCAAGCATTGGTGGATGTGACCAAACCGGGTGGAACGGCGGCGAAAGCCGGAGCCAATGCAGCTTATACGTTTGCAGGGAAGACTGGAACATCGCAAGTTATTGGGATCAAGCAAGGGGAGCGTTACGATGAGAAACGCATCAATGAGCGGCACCGCGATCACGCGATGTTTATCGCGTACGCACCCGCAGAAAATCCCCAAATCGCGCTCGCTATTCTGGTAGAAAATACTGGGACGGGCGGTTCGACTGCAGCGCCGATTGCAAGGCAAGTATTCGATTACTATTTATTGGGAAAAAAGCCGGAAACTACAGTGGCGCAACTGACTGACTCGTCTGAGAACCATGATCATTTGTGAGACAACAATCAACGATTCTTAATCAACTATCCTAGCGCGACAATAGACCAATTTTTGCATGATTGAAGTTAAAACCATTTGGCATTTCCTGACCCGCTATATCGATAGTTTTTTGCTGATCGGGCTGTTGGCGTTGATGACCGTCGGGTTGTTTGTGCTCTATAGCGCTACCGGCGCCAATATGACGCGCGTCAGCAATCAATTCATTAATATGCTGATAGCGCTGGTCATTATGTGGCTGGTTGCGAATATTCCTTTGCAGCAGATCATGCGCCTGGCATTGCCGCTCTATTTGTTCGGACTCGCATTACTCGTCGGTGTGGCGTTATTTGGAGAAATAAATAATGGCGCCAGACGCTGGTTGAATATCGGAATTACCCGGATTCAGCCGTCGGAATTAATGAAAATCGCCATTCCGCTGATGATGGCGTGGTATTTTGATAAACATGAGATTACCTTACGCTTGCGCGATTATCTGGGCGCCACCATTCTGCTGCTGCTGCCGGTATTCCTGATTTTGCGGCAGCCTGACTTAGGAACCGCATTATTGATCGCTGCCAGCGGTTTCTACGTACTGTTTTTGGCAGGATTGTCCTGGCGCATCATCATGGGTTTATTGTTGACGGTGTCGGCCAGTCTGCCAATTCTGTGGACATTTATGCATGATTATCAGCGACGGCGTATCATGACACTGCTTGATCCGACGCAAGATCCGCTGGGGGCGGGCTATCATACGATTCAATCGTCGATTGCGATTGGTTCCGGCGGTATTAGCGGTAAGGGTTTGTTAAACGGCACGCAGACGCAACTGGATTTTTTACCCGAGCAAAGCACAGATTTCATTTTCGCAGTTTTTTCAGAGGAATTTGGTCTTATCGGTAATACCATGTTATTATTGCTTTATTTGTTGGTGATTGGGCGCTGTTTGATGATCACCGCGAACGCTTCAACACAATTTACAAGATTGATTGCCGGGTCCATTACACTCACTTTCTTTACCTATATTTTTGTAAACATGGGCATGGTCAGCGGCATTCTGCCTATTGTGGGAGTACCGCTGCCGCTGATCAGTTACGGAGGCACTTCCATGGTGACGATGTTACTGGGTTTCGGTATCTTGATGAGTATTCAGACGCATCCTAAGCTTGTCAAAACCTAATAAACACGAATTCAGTTTTGCAGGAGGTAGTTAGTAATTGTATATATTCTCACCGTTCGCAAATAGATTGTTACTGGCACTGCCAATAGTTATATTGTCCGCTTGCAGCAGTACACCGCAATACAACCAACAATCTTCCATTCAAAAAAAACCGGATGCAGTCACTGCAGTCTTATCCGATTCGAAATATCGCTTAGCAACCGGCAGCAAACGTGGCGGTGGTTATTACCTTGATGACGGTCCGGAAGATAACCCCCCACCAAATTTGCATCTGGTTCCGGACGCCGTTCCCAAAGCCGAGCCGCTACGATCGGCAAATATGCAACCGTATGTTGCTTTGGGTAAAACTTTTAAGCCGATGACCGAATTGACAGCTTATAAAAAGCGGGGAATCGCTTCCTGGTACGGACGCCGTTACCACGGAAATAATACCGCTTCGGGTGAAATCTATGATATGTATGCCATGACAGCGGCACATCCCACTCTACCGATCCCAAGTTACGCCAGAGTGACCAATCTGGATAATGGCAAGTCGGTGATCGTGCGGTTGAATGACCGTGGTCCGTTTCTGGCGGATCGATTAATTGATTTGTCCTACACAGCGGCATACAAGCTTGGAATACTGGCGGCTGGCAGTGGTCGCGTGGAGGTCGAAAGTATTTTGCCCGAGAGTGATTCAATGACATTGGCCATTTCCAAACCATCAAAATCATTGCCGGTAGCGGATAGTAATGCTGAAATGGCTCTGGTTTATTTGCAGTTGGGCGCTTTCGGTTCACCCGATAATGCCCGGAATTTTCTGGCGCAAGTGCAGAAGAAAATTCCTGCTTTGAAGGATTCCGTTAACATCTCTAAAAATAATGGGCTGTACAAAATTCATGCGGGACCTTATCCCGATCAAGCGGTTGCGAAATTAGCGGCCAATTCTATTAGCCGGCATCTGGCGGTTACCCCGATCGTAGTGACCGACTAACAGGTCGTTGAAAAACTATCTGCGTTGCCGCTACGGTGTTAAAAACAAGCTCAAAATGCTCATTTATACCGCATAAACTGCGTCTTTCCGCCTGTTTTTGCCTTGTATCGGCTGCCTCGAAAACGTTTTTCAACGGCCTGCTAAGCGAAGCAAAAAAAATCCCTATTGCAAGCAATAGGGATTAAAGGGCCTCGTCATAAAATCGTTCATCACAATCAGCGGTCGAATGTAAAACATCTTCATCAGTAAAGTATCGCTACGTTTTTTACATTCCGCTTCGATGTTTGGATCGATTGCGATTAATTGA
>FRDC01001058.1_pt1 | contig 65690 bp, 85 predicted proteins | sample 1106171 | NCBI WGS metagenome assembly FRDC01 (sample SAMEA3930566, study PRJEB13176) | freshwater metagenome | biome: Drinking water system; feature: drinking water; material: water | place: Singapore | collected 2014-12-20 | reverse complement strand
TAATCCCTGCCCTTCGGCAATACTTTTACGTTAGCTACAAGGTGGCTTAACTTCCATCCAGTGGGTTATTACATTGCCATTATAAGCCCATCCGCTACCATTCCAAGTTTCCCAATGTACCTTGCCGTCTTTTCGATGCACGAAGTATTTTCCGTACTTGGTATGTCTTGTTTCGGGCTTATCCCGATCAAACGCCACCCAGTAGCTAACATTAGATAAAACCAATAGCTTGTCTATCGCTTCGGTTTTGCTTATGTCATCTCTGAGCAGGTCTGTTACTATATCAAATATTTTATCTTCCATATCGCTACTGTTTTTATCCATGTCCGTTATAGGAAATTTTATTTTCCCTCTACGCACTTTCGAGTTCACTAATCCTTTCAGCCATTTTTTCAATTGTTGCATTTAGGCTGTCAATTTCATCTTGCATTTTGTCTTTATCGCCCTCAAGTTCTTCAACCTCTGCTATTAGTTCATCAATAATGTTTTCAAAATCTCTTTTGGCGTTATCAACACGCCTTGATAAATGTGTATTGTTCATTTTAAATTTGTTTAAACCAACCAACAAAAAAATAAAACTATCCTATAACAAGCGGTTGGCAATATGTCACAGAATAGTGCGTGTATGAAATTTGTCCGTTGAAGTGGCACATCGCTAACCGCCTCAACGTTATTCACAGTGGTTTGTTTTTGGCACGTAATAATTAGTTCCCTCATCATTGCTTGCAACAGTGCAAACAGTTTTACACGTAGGACAATAATGTTCTCCGTCAGCAGCCTTCTCCTTTTCATTCGCAGGATAATATTTAATCTCTCCCTTCACGTAACTTGTGAGACACATTGCTCCGCACGTATGACACGTTGCCGACAAAGAATAGAAATCAGGGCAAATATCTTTCTTAAGAGCGCTGTCCACCATCCAATAGTTTTCACCATAAATCTTAATTCCGAACTGAGTGTCTTCAAAGCTTCCGCGTCTCTGAATTGTAACGACCCTATTACCACCGCCAAAATAATCGGCCAACTTTTGGTAAAAAAAGAACAAGAATCGATCATGCAATTTAAGTTTCTCACGAAGCTTAGCCTTCATAAACCTCTCTCTATCGTCTTGCATCTTCTTTATCATTTCATCCATCTTCGCGTTAACAACTTTGTGCGCGTCTTCTGATATTTCATTTTCCATCGTCAATTATTGTTTGATTGTTTTCGTGAATCGAAATTTCTTTTCTTAATTGGCAATTCGCTTCTCGACAAACACGAATTTGCCCCTTAAGGATAAATACCCAACACCCTAAGGCCATCACCAATACAAGGAGTATAGATGCAAAAATGTCTAATCCGGTTATTTCCATGTTTCAATTATTTCAATAGTTAATACTGTAAGTAGCTCTACAAGAACTACTATTTTAAGAATTGTTTTTGTTTCTATATTTTTCATTCTTCCTCCTCTTCTTGAAGACAATCTTCGCACGTTATAGGAAATCCCGGCGCTTCCAAAATAACATTTCCTTTTATTTTACCTCCATTGGCCTTAATGACATGTTCCTCTAGGAAAACGCCACAACAATCGCAGAAAGTTCCATCCAACATTGATTCAGATATTTCTCCCATAATATAATTTTATTTTTTTCTTACAAACACATTCACCATTTTAGTGATAATATTTAATACTTCCGCACCATCCGCAAACTTCATGTTTTAGGTTCTCGGGAATATATCCATCGTAGTTCGGGCAATGCTTAATATCAAAATGGTAATTATCTCTTTTGTACTTTTTCGGGAATGTTTTTTTTCGTAATTTTTTTAAGCTTTCTTTATCCATTTTCTCTTATTTTATTTTGTTTATACTTTAGTGTTAACAGCACGAATCATCATAGTCTTCATAATAAGCACTCAGGTCAACTCTCAAAGTGTTTTTCAGAACACTTATCGCTTGTGACATATTCTTAATGCCCGCTAACTCGTTTTTAAGATAATTACCCATGAATTCAATAATGTCGTCTGCATTAATATCTACTACTGTTTCCTTGCTTACAACCCGAACTTCTCCTGACATGTCTGCGTTGTAATGAAACAGTGTTTCTTTTGCTTTAAATGTGTGCATGTATTTATGTTTTTATTTACGCCCTGTTATTTTTAACGCGCAATGTTTCACTTCTTCCCAATAGAAATTATGCAAAGTAGTTGCTTCCTCGAGAGCATTTATTATTTCTCCAATTACAGACATCATACAGTCTTTAGCAGCATCATTCTCATCTCGCTCTTGGTCAAATGTCCAATTTCTTGCATCTTCATGCAACTGATAAGCTTTGTCTTCCGGGTTCTTAGGTAGTGGCATTTTGTTATTAATTAAAAAGGTAAATCATCATCATTGTTTATATCGAAAACAAATTTCTCCTCATCATCAAAAGGCATTTCAGATTGAACATCTTTTGGAAGTAGACTATTGTTATTGAATGTTGTATTTACGGGATGATACCTATTGTTTGCTAAGTTATAATTAAACTCGGTTCTTCCAAACATTCCTATGTTCCTGTACTTCATTTTCTGAATATAAGCTATCGTTTGATTAACCTCAAAGTCTCTGTAAATAGTTATTCCTACATCACATTTATTAAAAAAATGTGAACTAGACGATACGTCATACAGAGAAGGAACTTCGTGTTGACCGAATTTATCTTTTTTTATTTTCGTTGGATGCGCAACTACAATAACACACAAGTCGTAGACCTGTTTAAAAGATGTTATTTTGTTTAACGCTCTCTCGATGTATTGAGTTTCAGTCATGCCTTCGAAATTATGGTGAATCGTATTCCAAGGGTCTATTGTCAACCCCTTTATCCCATGTGTAAAAACAAGCTGCTTCGCGATGTCGAGTATTTTGTCTAAAGTAAAATCATCTCCTTCTGGGCGTATGAAATAAAAATGTTCATGAATAAATTCAATAGCTTTTAGCATTATCCCTTCTCCCATTCTTCCAAAATTGCTTTTGAAAAATGGAAGACCTACAATGATTTCCGCATATTTATAAATCAAATATTCAAGAGGGTAATGCTCAGGACTAAATATGCCCCACTTCCAACCGGCATTTGTTGTTAACAGAACTTCGATATTATTCACGAATGTACTTTTGCCGTGAGAAGGTATTCCCGTAACTAAATAGAACATTGAGGTTTTAAACGTACATAGATTTATCCATTCGTGACCCAACTCTTTTAGTTCAGCTCCCCGATCTATTCCATTGCTGTATAGACGAATTATTCCATCGAGAACATCGTTTGCCTTAATCACTCCTTCAATAGGAAATATTTCAGCCTTTTCAATACACCTCTTAAGCTCTTCTCTGCCATACTTAATAAGTACCTCGTTCGCATCTTTGCATTCTTCAGGATACTTAACGATGTAACACTTCTCTCTACCTAATCTTCTTGCTAATTCAAGCATGAGATTTACACCCGGTTCATCGCTGTCAGTTGCGAGATAAATCTTTTTCACATCGGCAAAAATATCATAGCACGACTCAAGGTAAGACATATTCTTGGCGCTTGCCCCATTAGGAACGGAAACAACACTATGAAATCCTGCTTCATCAAAAGATATGCAATCAAATTCACCCTCAGTAATAATTACAAAATCTTTTTGAATCGAATCAATATTATACAGTATCAGCTCTGCTCCCGATACCATTTGAAATCCCTTATTCCTGCTTCTATACTTCTTGTTTACGATGCTTTTATTGCGAAAATAATTAAAGACTAAGCATGAAACATTGGCGTTTTCCTTAGGAGAAAACATTGTTTCTTGAGTAATTTTATGCTTACTTATTGTACTTGCGCTTATTTTTCGTGAAATAATGTAGTCGAAGTTTTCTTTAGAAAGCGCAGTATTGTTGTAGGTAGGAATGACATAATTTTTCTTCTCTGATTTCGAATAAACACTCCCCTTCCATCCGCAATTGTGACAATTAAAAATTCCACTATCAACATTCACAGATAAACAAGGTTCGGATTTATTTTTCTTTCTCAAATGAGAACACTGAGGACATTTTACTTTTACCTGTCCTGATTTTTTGCCTCCAATATTTATTCCGAATTTGCTAAAGCTCATACTAATAAACCATCGTTTTTTTCTCCTGTGAATCAGGAGGATTTATTTTAATTGATTTTCTTACCCAATTTCTAAAGAATGCTTCGTAGTCTTTATATCGCTTGCCTTTTGACTTAAGCCAATCCAAGCATTCTTCTCTGCACTTGTAGATATAAGCCGTATTTAATCCTCCAAATTTACCCATTACCATTGAGGCAGCGATGCCTGCGAAACTCGCTTCGTCAGTTAGCACGGATATACCTGTTTTAACGCCTTCTTTTATCTCAAAAATTACATCTTTTTTTGTGTCTACGACTTTATTCCACCTCTTTTCTGCGGCAGCTTTCGCCTTTTCCTTTTTGTCCTTTAACGAACTCATTCGTTCATTTAGACTTTCGGAATACAACAATCCGTCTTCTATTTTAAAAAGACAATATGTGTTAACACATTCATCAATGAAATGTTTTATCTCGTCAACGGAGCATCCTGTTTCTTTCGCTAATGAGATGTATGAGTATTTTTCTTTGAGCGAAATTTGATTATTCTGTTGCTCTCTTAAAATCTCTACAATAATCCAATACGTCCCATATCCCTTTGTGCCATACTCGGTCATCATGGAAATTATTTTCGGATCATGCCTCGCATTGCTGTCATGCGGAAAATAATAAGCATCTTTTTTGGGCATCTTATTTCTTTTTAAGCTGTTCGACGATTTGTTTTAATTTACGAACGTAGTTGGTGTCTGAAGCATATCCGACATCATCAAGAAATTCATAATAGTCTCCACCAAAATAATTATCCGATTGCCATATTTTATACATGGCAACGCTCTCATCCCAATGTTTGAATTTTAGATACGTTATTCCATCGTGAGACCATCCAAACAAATTGTTCCCATCCAATGAGCATTTGTCGCACGTAAACCACTCTGTTTCTAAGATAGCTTGAGCAAGTACGATTTCCCCATGCTCAATTTTGTAAGTATTGATTTCCTGTCTGACGGTTTCGATGGTCAAAGGTTTCTCTTTGTCACAGCTTGTCTTAAGTCCCGCATTAATCATAATGAACGAGACTGCAATTAATAGATACTTTTTCATGTTTTATGTTTTTGGAATTGTTACTCTTAAAGATGATTCACCGGCTCCGATTACGTGAGCAGCAGGAATTATTTCCCCTTCTTCATCGACTGCCCCTGCAAAATCCATCGCCTTAATCATTTTATCCTCAATCTCTTTTAATTCGATTTTTATCTTCTCGAATCGGTCATTGGCAGCTATCCATTTATGATTGTGCCTGAAGCTATATTTTTTTGCTCCCTGAGTTATTGAAAAAGAAACCCCTGAGAACATCATCTCCATTTTATGAAGACGGTCAGCATCATTCATCGCCATTTTTTTAATCTCATTTGATACCTGAGTGAAGTACTCCATAGCAACCTTTAGCTGAATATAGGTAGGAAGGGCGTTTTTTTCTCCGTTAACGAATGGTTTTGTGAATTGATGAACTATGGATTCAATTTTCTCCTTAGTCACTCTACCCTCAAATAAAGAGGGTAAATCGTGAATAGCCGTTTCCTCTACCTCAGGAAAAGGAATGTCGTTCGTTTTATTGTTTTCCATTTTTTAATAAACTGTAGTGTGCGTTAAAAAATTTCTTTAGCTCATTCTGCTCGTCTTCCGTAGCTCCTTCAAGCGTTGCATCGAATATAATGTCAGTGGCTTTTTTTCTCAGCTCAGCGTGGTCAACATATTCTTGGATGATTTTTTTATAGCGTTCAACTACTCCGCTAGACTCAGCAACAGGCTCTTCCTTCGGCTTCTCGACTTCTTTAACGGTTTCTTTAATAGGCTCGACTTTCTTGACAACCTTTTTCTCTTCTTTAGACAAAGGTGTTTTTTTAGGAGTAAGATTGAAGTTTTCTTCACCACTTACCGGTTCTTCTTTTTTCTCAGGAAACTCATTTGACTTTTGACTATTGGGTTCACCTTTAAACACCTGTATTCCTATTTCTAATAATGACGCGCATTTAGAAATAATATCTGTTACTGCTGATTTGTACCCATCTGCCGGCTCTGTTCCTTTTCCGCTCAATTCATGTCCTCCGTACTGCCATGAGGTATATAGGTCAAAATCGCGCATATAGATTCTTCCCGCCATAACAATATACGGCTTTTCTCCCGGTATTTTTTCAACCACATGATGCTCTATCTCCCATCCACCAATACCAAATACGGTATTCAGTCTTTCAATAACGAATATCGCTTTGATGGTAGAGAGATATGTTTTTGTTGGATGAGGTTTTATCGACTCCTTTGGCATGGGCTGTGACAACATTTTTCTTAGTTCGCTAGGAATGGATTTGTATTTTCCATTAAAGCCTGAGCCTTTAGTGATTTCGTTTTCCATGAGATTTTGATTTTTTATTATTAAAACAATTAGTTACTTCTTCTAAATTCGTCTTCATTATCTCTGCGATGACAGAATAGACGAATGGACTTTTAGGACTAAGGTGTCCGTTGCACCATCGATTAAAATGAGGTCTTGTCACGAATACACCGCGCTCATTTAATTTTTGGCATACAAACGTTTGGCTATACCCCAATTCTTTTATTAGGTCTTTAAGCATAAGATTATTTGGTTAAGGTAATATTGATTAAGATACTTGGCTGATTGCCTGAATGCCGTTTTACATCAATGTTTTCAACCTTTAAATGTTCATTATTCGTGCTGAAAGTTGCTTTGACAGGAGCTTTATCAAAAGATTTAGAGTTAGTCGCATTAATCGATATAGGCTCTCCTTCTTGCCTCCATGATTCCTCTCTGAGCGTTCGTCCAAGAGCCTTAGAAACTTTTTTTAGTTTTTCATCCATTGTTTCTCTTAGAAACTTTATTTCCTGATTGGTAAATCGGGAGGCATGACCATTACTGATATTGAGAGTAGGACTATGCTCTCTCTTGTCAATGCGACTTTTTGATTCCTTTGTTTCTCCTTTTTTAATGGAGTTTCGGACGCAATAAATAGCTTGTCTAGTCCTCTTTAGTAACTTAGCTACTTTTGAGCCGGGCTGATTCATTGTCACTTTTATCGTCTCGATTTCTTCATTCGAGTAGCGTTTGTTTTTGTTTTGTTCCATATATTAATTTAATTTAGCCTGTCTTTTGTCCACGAAAACAATTCCGATTGATTCCGCTGCCTTTTTTACAGTGTTAATTTCCTTTTCAATCGAAATAATATTGTGAGCCATGTTCGGATAAGCCGAATCTATGGACTTTATGCAATGCAAGTTTATTGTGTCGCCCTTGATTACTTTTTTATAGAAGGCAACAGGAGTAACAAGCGTTCTGTTGTTCCTAAGCGTATTTATCGCTTTGGCAAAAGACCTTATATCTCCTGAGTCATCTATTTGTTTTGCTGATTCTGCTGTCATTTTCTTTTTCTCATTTCGTATTGTGAATAATTTTTTCTCATTTGTAAGTACGATTTGAATTTACCATCCTTCACACATGTTCCATCGCATTTTTTAGCGGATATGTAGATGAAAGCCGGTATTGATCCGAGTGTTTTTTCAGAAACAATTTGCGTTACTACTCTTTTATATAATACAGGATGACCTTCGAACTCATCTATTTGAAACAGATGAGGCTCGGTTATTTCATAAACCTCCCCATGTATGTGAGACAGTGGCAAATCCTTGTTTGCTTGGTCAGGGTGAATAATATAGGGTATGAAATTGGCTACCATTGCAAACTTATCTACTGTGGTTGCATCGAAAAGATAAGTTGCGCCATCAAGTCTTTTGTGGTTCATCATGTCTTTCATCAATGTCCCATAAGTAAAAAGCAAGTGTTTATTTATAGTTCTAGTTTGCATTGTTCTCCCTTTTTTATTGGTTTGACGTATTTGTAAATTGCGTATCTCACGGAGTTTCCGTATCTATTAGTGGTGTGTTGTTCTATGCTCACTATATTATATCCTTCCTTTCGCATATTAAAAATTAAGGCACTTATCCTTGTGATGCCATACTCTTTAATGGCCTCCCAAGAAGTTATTTGTCCGTAGTCATAGAAATGCTGCATCAAAGATTCCGTTTGTGTTTTCGGCTCTTTGTTGATAGTGATTTCTTTTCCTACCATTCTCAATAAATTATCAGCATGTCCGGTGCTAATTGATTACAAAGATATACAAAATGTTTTAATTACGCACAATTAGTTAATAAAATATTTCACTTTATTTTGTTGATGAAATCTAAAAGGTCATTCATTCTTTGTTGTTCAATCGAGAATTTTGTAATTCCGTATGATACTAAGAATAACTCGTTAGGATGTTTGCAATGCACCGAAACTTTTTCAGCGATTTCGAGCATCGTCTTGGACTCCTTGGTTATTGTCGCCGATATGACGGCAAGCTCAGTCGCTCTCTCCTCTGTTATTCCGAGGGCTTCATGCAATATTTTTGAGTCCATCAACATAGTTACCTTGCATGGCGTATTATTGCCGGTCGGCAACACCTTTTTCTTCTTTTTAAAAAACCATATAGTGTTAGTGTTTAAATGTTAGACAAATATTTCTTTGTTACTCTCATGCCTTCTCTCTCAAGGTACTTTACTTCTTCCTCGATTTCAGACTCATTCTTAATGATTCGAGTGAAGGTATTCATGATACAGGTTTTCATTTTTCCTGTTTTTTTGTCGCGCTTACTGAATGTAGGCGCGTCAGTGACGTGTATCGTCAGTCGTTTTGCTGTCATATTTATTTTGTTTTAATCATTTATCAATATTAAACTTAGTATCCATAATAAGACTACGGCATGGGTCTCTTACAATTATCCCAGACATACCTGTATATTTTAAAAATTCAGCACACCACGCACCCCCGGTGAACATGGTTGTTTGAGTTTTCCGCAGATAAGCCTCGTATTGATTTCCACAATAATCGCAACGGTAGGTGTCTTCGTCTTTTTTCCAATCCATCGCTGCACAGCTTTTACACTTACATCTTGGTGTCATAATCAACTCCAATTTTGTTAGTCCTTTTTAGTGGCACAAACTCTGCTTCATTACACCAAGTCGTTTTATAATCTCCTTGATGGAAATAAGTAATTTCATACAGTATCGAATTGTATCGGATGATTGAGGCGGTTATAGTTCCTTCAGTGTTTCCGTTTACTATAGTCACTCTTGTTCCGCACGGAACGATTTTAATTTTACTCATGTCAACACGCTAAAGTATAAAGATGAAAATCATAAATCCAACCTTTTATACCATCCCATTTAACCCAATCAATTTGAGCCTGTAAATTAATTTGATGTAATTCAATCTCCAACACCTCATCAAAAAGCTCGATGAAATCTTTGTCAATAGCGTCAATATAATTGAGCCCTCTTTCTTTCCATTGGATTTCAATATAAAATTGAGAAGAATCATAAATCTTAATCCCCTGTTATTTGAAGTCAATTGTTTTCATAGTTGTTATTTTTTAATTATTTTGCAATCGCACGAATTAAATCATCAATCTTATCAGCTTGTTCCTTCATGATTTTATATTTACTCTGATTTCCGTTATAATCATCATCATTTGGATTGAATGCCATATTTCGTAAAGCATCTGTTATTCCTGTCCTGCCTTTTGCTAATTCTGTTAAGCATGAATTTCTATCGGATGCTTTTTCTAATAAATCATTAAAAATTTTTAGAAGTTCTTTTGTTATTTCTGAATCCATTGTTTGATTATTTGTTTTTAATTTTAAAAAGAGCAGCCATAATTAATGCTTAATAGACCCTACACCGTCTTGCAGTTTCAAGACCCTTCAGCTTATGGTTGCCCAAAATTTTCATTCTGTGATTTCTCAAAATTATAAAATATTTTATTCATAATGGATGACATCGGTTGCAGTTCTTCCCCATGTGCGGTGCTTCTATAACATCATCACTGCCACAAACATCACAAACCGATTTCATAACATTTGCTTGTGGCAATACTAATCATCATCCTTATCAAATTGGGACAAAAACCCTTCTACTTTATCATTCAAAGTTTTGTAATCTTTTTTTACTTCAACTAACCTTTTTTGATAATACAATAATGCTTCAATGTAAGCATCTTGCTCTGTTTTTGCTCTCATGCTTATATTCATACCAACAACATAATCATACAAATAATAACCATCGTTACATTCGTGCAACGAAAGAGTATCAATCTTAAAAACTTTTCTAACTACTTTTGACATCTTGTTTTAGTTTTATGAGAAGCATTGCACTCAACATTAAGCAGTCGATATTGCAGAAATATTCTCGGTTAATAATTAATTTATCGTAAGTACCACGTCTTACTTAATTTTCTTTACCGTTTCGAGTGCGGACTTTAATCCAATGGAAACAGCGTTATAATGTGAAGCCATGTAAAAATCTTTTTCTTTAGCCGATTCTTTTCTTCGTACATCAAAATCCTTTATCGCTTTTTTAATGTCCTTGATTGCTTGTTCTTTTGTCATGGTAATTTGATTTTATTTTTTTTGTCAATCTGTATTAAAATGCAAGCTCAGATTCACACCGAATTGAATTTGGAAAATCTTTTCTAATCTTATTGAATAATTTATGAAGTGCCATTTCGCTCACGTCGTATTCTTGTAAGAAAGACTTAATTATTTCGTTGGCTTCTGCACACATCCTATTATCATAGGTCTCTTCGTTGATAGTGACCAAAAATTGCTTATGGTCTTTAAAATATACTTGACTACTCGAAATAAAAGCGTCAAATATAGAGACCCAAAACGGAGTTCCTTCCGGTGATGAAAGCCAGAGAAACGAACTTTCTATAGCATCACTCAAGTTATCACAAGCATTATCCAACTTGTTTTTGTCAATATTAGCTAGCGCTCTCGCCCTTATCTCGGGACACTTTATGCTTAAAATGGCTTCCAAAAGTTTCATACCTTATTTTATTTTAAAATTCTGATAAACAAATTTAATAAATTTCATTTCGATTTCAGATGCAGACTGTTTTTCTTGTTCAAAATACTTATCCCATTCACCGTCGTCATGGATAGTAATTTGCTTATGGGTTGGGTTTAGTTTCGGAATTAAACTAAGGTTTAACTCCTCAACTATTTCTCCGAAATATTTTTCTCCGGCGCACTGCTCGACACTGTACCAAAAATCTTCACGCTCTTCTGTTCTCTCCCAATTAAAACTATTGTTAATTAAATCTGAAATCGTATTCGTGTCAGAAAAAACACGACCATTGGAATAATTCGCATCGAGATTAAGAAAGAAGCGATACCGTATTTCGGGGCAGATAATTTTTTTTGACAAACTGATAATTCTCTCGTTAATCATTGGTCATTCTCCTTTCGTATAATGTTTGTGCAAGCTTAGGAATTTCTTGCAAATATTTTTCTTCGGTCTTCTCTCCTAATGATGGAGCTGAATTTACTTCGATGATGAAAAACTTCGGATTGCTCCTAAGCGTCCCGTTTCTTTTCTTCGCGCTTTGAACTTTCACGTCAAATCCCCCCAAGTTAAGCCCGCAAGCATCCAACGCCTTGACGCATTCCAAGACGATAGACTCCCAATTAGCGGGCTTATCAAACTTAGGGTTCTCCTCGTTAATCCACACCGAGTTATTATTATTTCGTGTCCACAGTTGGTCTGATGGGCAATCGGACTTCAGCATTTTTCTTAAGGCATAGAAGTACCCGTTATTCGATACATGAAGCCTGTACTCGCGCACATAAGGCAAGTACACCTCGTAAATGTAGCTTCCGAGCGCTCTTCCTTCTTTCCACTGAGTAAACTCATGGATATTTTTGAGGAGGTAGTTACCGGTTCCTCGACTTCCGAACTTATGTTTGGCAATTAGCGGAAATATCAGTTCATGCTCTTCAATCGGAACTTCAACCGGTGGATGAGCGAACTTTCCGTCCCCATAATAAATAAACCAAGGGGCGGTCTTTATCCCTGCTGAATCAAAGCATAGCTTGGTTAATTCCTTATTGGCAGCATTCTTGATTGCTTGCACTGAATTAATCACCACTCTCTCGTTGTCATCGGGCTTTTCGGTTACACTACCTAAGCGCACCCGGGATTTAAACGGTAGCCTAATAAGCTGCTCACGCAATACGTTATGCGACGCATGGCGCGACAATATCTGAATTCTATAACTCATATTTATTTTTGCTGATAGTGAACTTTTTTACGCCTCATGAAAAATTCTACCCTCACTGCTCATTCTTGTTGTGGCTTCGGCCATTAATTGAGTGTTGCCCATGTGATAAAAGAATGGTGTTAGATTCTCAGCTCCCCATCGAAGCCAAACATTTTTCAAATGCCACCCCGAAATCGATTTACCAGGCAACACACCCTCACGCAATTCATTGGGCATGGTTGGCTTTGTTTCAAGTTTCTTAATCACAAAACTGTCTCCATTGACAAGAGTGAACTTAATCTCCATTTGTTTTTCAAAGGAATTGTATTTGCTATACAACAAATCCTTTACTGACAAAATCTTAGCGACAAAATCTCCATCTAAAAACAACTCATTACCCTCAGTATAGGATATTTTTCTTTTCAAGCAGCAATACCCTAAGTAAGCTATCCAAGATAAGCAATTCAAATCTTTTCTTACCCATTTAACGATGGGCAGGTCTGATGATGCAGGTGCATTAGTCCCTGAATAAACCACGATTTCTGCGCACTGAAGGGCTATCGGCAGTAATTGATGGTTAGGTATCATGGAGGAGGTTACCGTGCTGCTGTGGTCAAAATAGGGGATTAATCCCCAATCTTTAATAGTTGTCGGGTTTATTTTGCCATCAAGAATATCCGATATTCTTAACAATAGTTTTTCTTTCTTTGTCATAATTAAATCTAATTAAATCTTATTAAATTATATCTTATTAAATAGCATATGTTAGCAATGCGTATGCAATGCCATTGCATTAGTCTTGCACATTGGTATCCATGTCAAATGCTTTTAGCTGATTGTTCAGCACGTCTTTACAGGAGTAGCATACATGGTCGCTTGTAGCCTTGCCGTCATTCCCAAAACTTGTTATTGGTATTGGGCTTATATATTTGAATTGTCCGCACCAATCACAAAAACCCTTTCCTTCGTCGAGTTTATGGGTGGGTGTTTCTTTTGTCACGGGAGGCAGCTTGTGTAATGAGTTGTTATTGTAATCTCTTTGCCAATAGTTGCCGGAATTGTATCCTATCTGACTTGCACCATGATTGTGATAATGGCGTGAGCCAAACGAATTGTAAATCACTTTGGGTTTATATGTTTCATTGCTGTATTTTATTCCCTCTTCTTCTTTCCATTCTCCCAAGTACAACGGCTCATCTACATCGGGGTGGAGGAACACCATCCTAGAGCTACCAATAAACTTGGTTATCACTTTCTGAAGGGAGGTTGATGAAAATATGCTGTATTTGATGGCGGGGTCTGATAGGAATTGCATCGCAAATAGCGAGGTGTCGCTGTAGTCCTTGCTTAATCCATTGAGGTCATAGATTACCCCGTTGTGAGCGAAACACAAGTCCATGATATGACCCGATATAGAGTTGGCTATGTTTGGGTCGGGCGAAGCTACAAACGGATGGCACATTTCAGGTTTAATTCCTCCCGATGTTGCTATTCGAAAATGAATAACCACTGTGTCATCTAGTTCGATATTCTCTTTGTGAAGTGATTTCAATAGGTGTTTGACCTTAAAGAATCCTTTCTTAAGTTCAATCACTGCGCCACCGGCTCGCTTTATCATATACCCTGCTCCATTGTTATTGTTTTCGAACATCGTTCGGATGGTCGAACTCTTGGGCATGGAAATACCCTTTGGTTTTACTGCTACTATACACATAATTTTTGTGGATTAATTGATTAGTCTTCTATTCCTTGTTTGATTTCGTTCTCTACGTATTGGTGAATGTACTTGTGACTCTTTGGGTATTTCGTTTTAAAATAATTCATAAACGCTTTCCACATTTCGTATGGCTTAGAGTTAATGAAGAATGAGTAACCGCAATCCTTAGAGAAATCAAGTAATGCGTCGATAAAGTTGATAGTGTTCATGAATCTATCTCCATTGAGCGTACCATTAAAGAGGCGAAACTCTACAGTCTTACTGTTCTTAAAGTTTATCGCTGTATATTTATCTCCTCTTTCCGGGTTATTTGTTGTCGGCGACGATGTGTGCTTTCTTGGTTGATTCTCTGCTTTGGTTAAGAATTGCGCCTCACTCTCGATGAATGCCCATTGCTTTAACTGTTCTTCTTTGCGTCCTGACAACGCGATAATTCTCTTCTTACATTTAGCAAAGAAGGCATTTATTTTCCACCACTGTAGGGGCTTGAGCGAAGCTTTAGTTACATGCACATGCAGTCCACATGAGCGCGTTTCGAAGGAATACATACCTAGTTTTTGAATATCCCAAATGCGTCGGCTCATCTTGTATTCGCGCATATACTCTTTTGTCATAGGCATGAAGATTGTTTCGTATCCTTTATCAACCGACCCATCCCATTCCATTCGTGCATGCACTGATTCTTTATTGAGTATCTTTTGTGATTCACATGCAAAGTATCGGGAAATATTTTTCACGTACTCCTCTGACTTATGAAACTTCCGAGGAACATAAGCCTCAATCTCTACGCCAAAGAATCTTTTCTTTCGTCCATCAGGAAGTAGCGAGTCCCCCGCATACTCTTCTTTCTCCTTATCGGAGACCATGAAGGTTAAATTGTTTCGTCCGTCGTTATGATATGTGCCTATAGGATTGGCTAATATTGCTGCGCCTAGCTTAGAAAACAATGTCCCGTCAACATCTACGCCGTCTTCTTTTTTGAAGAGCATATTTGTTTTAGAGCATTTAGCGTAATGCTTTTGTATCTCCCTGCTACAGGCAATTATTTTTTCTTCATCCATGTCCGATGTTAAAACAGTGTGCTTCGCTACAAACGGAGTCCGATTCCCTGACAAGGAGCATTCGAGCCACGATTCTCGAGCTGATTGATGGTAAAATTTGCCATCAAACTCAATAGCCTCACTCTTGTGAAGCTTTATTCCTGTTTGCGGACACTCTATATATATAGGCGCACATGTTTTACAGATAGCATTTCCGTGAAGGTCGTAATACATGTTTGTGGATGCAGACCCTCCACAGTCCGCGCATTTTATTTTCTTCATAGTGGATTAATTTATGGTTGTTGAACTCCTAGATGAATGCTGTTATACAGGATGATTCCCGCTAATGCGATAGACACGATGGCGAGAATAGTTATTTCCCAAGGGAAAGACTTTTTCTTTTTTACTACATAGCGTTGACGGGCGGCCTGAAGTTCTTTCTTCACCGCTGTGGGAATAAATTCTGATTTCATATTGTGGATTATTTGTTTTCGTTCAGCTTATCAATAAACTCGGCTAATGTTGATTTTTCCGATGGTGTTTCGATGTTATGTAAATTGTTTAATGCGTTGATAACTCTTCGCTCAGCTTCCTCAAATGATACATCCTCTATGTCTGCCCAATTAAAGCCCTCAATATTTTTAGCCGAATTAGAATAAATAACGTGGGCTTCTTGTGTGATTGGATTAACATATATTCCGTACCATTCGTCACATTCACTCCCTTCCCATTCATCAGGATTAACAACGTCTAATCTATTTATCATTTCGACGAGTCGCTCACTGTCTTCCGAAGACATTCCGTTATCACTTGCACAGAAATTAAATCCGGTATATCCTTCTCTTATTTCTATCGGCATAATTATTTTGAATTAAGTTTGTCTATGAATATTGCGAATGTTGAGCGCTCTGATAATTGTCGCATGTTTTAAATATATCCGACTGCTTCAAGCGCGGTTAACACCGCTACATCGGCGGGTACTTTAGCTTTTATTCTTACTTTAAGTCCATCATAATCACTCCATACGCCATAATAATCGCATGAATTACTTCCGCTTAATGACGCAGTTTGTTTCAGTGAGTTTAAGTAATCAATCACCTTTCTCCACTCTATCGGGTGTTCATCTCTTTCCTGTATATGCACTGCCCATTGTTCGGGTAAGCCAATCATTTTAATTTTTTACTTGCAAAAATTCCGATGATGATAGTGAACGCCACACCACACCATGCCTTTGAGTTATGAATAGAGAAAAGGATTTGAGGAGGAAGTGAGGCGATAATAAAAGCGAATAGCAAGTTGATAAGTAGTTTACTCAATTGTGCCATCTTCGTGTATGTTTAATTCGAAATTTTCTTCATGAGGCACTGACCATCTTAAGGTCTTGCCGGTATCTGTATTGCGTACAATAAATTCGCCTCTTGTTAGGCTTACCTCCCAAGGAATATCGCACTCGGTGAAGCCGAGGTTAATTGCTTTCTTCGTTGACTGAGTGACGTATCCTCCTGTTCGCAGGATTACGGTCTCGTAGTTACGTTCAAATACGGTGGTATCATAAAGCTCAACCGTACCTCTGTAGCCCTCAATATGCACCGTTAAGTTGCGCTTACGATAGCTTATTGTTTTGTTCATGCTAGTTGTTTTTAACAAGTTCTCGAAGGTTAGCATAGAGCGTTCGTTGAACACGTCTGTCATCCATTGCGATAAGCTGAGGCATACCGCGAGAGCCTTGCATTTTCCATTCAAGCATAGACGCTTGAGCCTGAGCTTCATCAGCAACATTACAAAAAGCTTTGCTTGCAGTTAGGGCAATTATATATCTCTTTTTCATGCTGTTTTGTTATTTAGTTTGTCTATGAATTGAGAGAATGATGATGGTTTTTCTTGAGGGAGGGGTAAACCTTTTTCGCATAGGTCAATGAAATCTTGTATGGCATACATGACTAGCCCTGATGGTTCTTCACCCTCGTCTAAATATTCACAATATCTATTTGTTTCGTCCATTCCATACCAAGCGCCTTCACCATTACCTAAAAATCTCCTCTCTCCGTATTCATGCAGTAGTGTGTTAAGATAAAACAAGGCCAAGTCTCCTCGATGACTGAATTCTCTTTGGAATGCGAAGTGTTCGGGTAGCTGCTCTCTTGTTATTGCTATACTCATTTATTTTCGCTATCTACTGACTCATGCTTACGTGCAAAATCTACCCAATCTTTATACGACATATCTTGAAGTGAGCGCACACCAACAGATACTAATCTTTTACCGGGAAAAGCCAAGTCCCATTTTCCTCCCCATTTAACAGGCCAACCCGCTTTAACTTTAGCATTGAAGAATGCGCGTCGAATCATTCGCGATGAAGTGGCTCTGCTGTTCCAAGGGATTCGATATAGGTATTCGTATTCCTGTAGGTCGTAGCCTTGCAGTGGTTTGATCGGTTTGTGGTTACTCACTGAATAAAGGTTACTGATTTAAAATACTTCCCATTCGTAAACTCAAGGCATACATCCTGACCGTTAACAGTAGTCATGATAGCGTTAACGTGTCCTCCGAATGAATCGAAGCGCTGACCTTTTTTCAGGTTGCCTATGTTTTGTTTGAGTATAAAGAATTGCATGTGCTTATTTTTTTTAACCAACCTTTGATGGTATTGATTTTAGTTAAGTACGTTTAAATATCGCGTTCACTACGAACGGCTTTTGGCTTAGCCTTTTCAGTGGCTAGCTGTGCATTTAGACTGCTGATGCGGTCTTGCAATGCGTTTATTTCGGATTGAGTCATGTTCAAAAAGAAAAACCCCGCCTAATTGAATAGGCAGGGTGCAACCTTAAATACGCATATCAACGGCTATGCGTGAGCCGGAGTTTTAGGACTCTTTCATTTAGTGGGCGTACAGGTTCCGATGTCGTGGGCTTACTATTGTTCGGCCTCTGTTGACCGTTAACTATTGTTCAATGTACTCAATGGTTTGCTTGACCTCCACCATAAGGATAGGCTATTAACATGGCTTAGACTCAACGGTCTAATCTTTGTTTGCTTCCAATGTGTTTGCCTGAGTATTTACTAAATGATTAACACGCCCTTTGCAGCTATATATACATGGCTCTCACCCCCATGCGGGCGACTTGCCAAGACCTTGCTCAATTGCGGTCGCTTCCAATATGGTGCGTTCTATTATTCGCAATGTCTCGCCTGTGTTAACCCATCGGTTAACTCATTCGGTCACACACTATTATTATTTTCTTAGTCAAGGTTACGGCCTTAACCAATTCTGTGAACTTGTCAATAAATAATAGGATTAATGCGACGGGTTTTTATTTAGATTAAGTATTGACGCAATTTATAGACCTTAGTCCTTTATTTTTGCGCTTGTACCAAATTATTCACATAGGTACATACTTTGCCCGTTCGTTTACTTGGCTTGTCTATGCGTGGCAAAAAATAAGAAACAATAACACCACACTATATAAGGGTTGCAACCCCTTGTTAGTTGTTGTGACTCTTAGCCTTATTACGTCGGTCAATATCAAGGCTACATTATAGACCTTTAAGAGTCTCAAATTTTTAGGTCGACTAGCTTTTATGTCGACTGCTTTAATGAACGTTAACACTATTGGTTTGTTGGTAGTCTTAGCCTTCGCTAAGTATATACCTAAGCCCATTCGCCACGTCAAGGCTGTGTTATTTGAATGGGTTAACCCCTTGTCAATTCAAGGGGTTAATTAGTTAGTCAAGTGAGGCAAGCACTTCTGTAATGTCGACAATTTTACGAACCCTTGTAATATGGTCAGCAATTGCGACAAATCGCTGTGCAAACATGCGCATACTTTTAGCAGTCTTATTCAGTTTCAGTTTATTCTGTAACTGAATATTTGCGCTTGCAGTATCAACTGCAATGTTATTGACCTTAACACTTATCATCACGGGTTGGTTAAGTTTGAAGATTCGCGCACCTGTTTTACTTTGCAGGGTAACGGCCTCAAACAATTCACGCAATGCAGTACCATATACTTTTTGCTTAGTTAACTCAGTCACTACATCAGTGACTTCGATAGTTAAACAGGTATCGGACTGTTTAAAGCGAATAGTCAAGTTAATTGACTCACTTGGTTGGTTAACCTGTACAGGCTGTACAGTATTAACCTTTTTTGCTTTTTTGCTCATATATGTATGGATTAATGGATTAACACTTACATAAGCACTCAATTGAATGCTGTGTGAAAGAACGGACAACCTTACGGGGTTGTGTGAACTTAAAAACTCATTCACGCTATTATAACGCTAATGATGCGAAAATGTTACAAGTATATGCTAAAATGTTACAACGCTAATTGAATAGTATTAATAGTCAGTTAGTTACCAATGTAATTTATTTTGATTCTAAATAGTATGTATATTAGTAGTCTATTAATGTATATACAATATATACCTCAACAATTAATACCAATGCAATTAATGTAAACACAGTGAATGAATGGTGAAATTATTGATAAGTAGTTGAAAACAAGGAATGAAGGAAGGGGGGGAAGAAGTCCAACTTCAACTTATTTCCCCCATCACCCTCATCCTCAGCAACTTATACCATCTCACCTCAACACCACTTCACATAACTACTCATAGATTAGTCAGAATCAGAGAATTAATGCGATTAAATGAAGCTGCGAATTAATTAAAGATAGTTATTTGACTGAGTGAGAATGAATTGCGCATATCGATTCTCCTTTTGAAAGGGGCAGGGGGTGATCTGTATATATAGTACCCCCCGTGTTAGCCACAACTTTAAAGAATCTAATCACCCATCCCCGTGTTAGCTCCAACTCTTAAGTAATCCTGTCAACTCTCCCCGTGTTAGCCGGAACTTCTATCACATCAACTACATCACAAACCATATGCTTCTGCACTACATCAGCAATGCACTTGCAATGCAGCAGCATATCATCTGCATTACATAAGCATCCTTTTCCTATACGGCATAACTATTTGATTCTGTGCCAATATAGTGATTTTAATAGTGGGAGGGGTAGATTAGGTACTTGGGTACTTGTATGCGGTCGCATTAGAATTGTAATGCAGTAGCAATGCTACTGCAATGCTCACCTAATGCGAACTTATGCTATTTAATTAGATTTAATAAAATTTAATAAGATTTAATTATTAGCACACACAGAAATTTTGGTTAGGGATGAATAGTGCCTGATGAATTAGGTTGATGGAAGAACGTATTCCTGGTAATGAACCGGATGATGAGATGAAATTATTTCGAAAGGCATTCTGAAGTACGATAGCGAGATAAGTTATTGACTATTAAATACTACGGGGCTTGGTTCCTTCGTACGGCTTGCATATAGATAACAGTGGCGCTCGACTCACGTTTTTTTATGTTGTTGATTGTTATTGTTTTGTGGAGGTTTTTTTGGACAGAATATACTACAAGTTGTGTTATATTTTGTCTATAGTGTGTTTTGTATTGAAAAAAGTGTTTACTTTGTGCTGCCCTAGGTGGGGAACATACACCACAAGTACTTGAGGAGCGGGTGAGGTACACAGTCGCCTGCTCCGAACTTTTAAAAATATTGTGGGGAGGTGGGTGACCCGACGAGTCTCATAAGCTCCGTCTTCCGAGTTCGACTCTCGGCTCCGCAACTAAATTTTTGTTATGGCAGAAAAAACAGAAGGAGAACGCAGGCTGAGGATTAGCTTTAAAAATCCTGAGGACAATAAGATTTGGCAGCTCAAAAGTAAGACTGCTGAAATAATTAACGACCTCGAGCATATTAAGTTTGAAGCAAAGCTTAATGTGGCTTTCGGAGATCAGGGGATGGAAGTCGTTCGGCTTTGCAATATCGCCCAAACACAGCTCGAAACCGCCTCGATGTTTATGACCAAGGCATGCACGGTTTAAAATTTTAATCATGGAAAAAATAATTCAAGACCAAATTGATTTGGCTAAAGCCGCAACAGAAGGCTTTTCAAAAACGTTGCTGACTCAACCTTCGGCTGAAGACCTCGCCCGCAAAAAACTTATGGATTGGTTTTCTTCGCGGGTTGGTCTCACCGAGGAGCCGGTGAACAAGGTTGTTTTCAATGATTGGTTTTACGGCAAACCGGTTGAAGGAAAGTCGTATGCTTGGTGCGCTACATTTTGTTGCTACGGTATGGCTGAATGCGGATTCCCTTATCCGGCTATGGGTTGGAAACATGGATTTTGTTCTGTGCCGGATTATCATAAGCGAATGATTCAGTCAGGCCACATGACCTCAGACCCGAAGTGCATGGATGATGTGATATTCGATTGGGAGAAAGATGGGGCTGATGACCACATTGGAAAATTTGTTAAATGGGAAAAACACGGTGAATCGTTTTGGACGATTGAAGGGAATACATCTTTTGATGAGAAAGGCCATCAAAGTCGTGGAGGAGCAGTGGCCATGAGACTTAGAAAGATTGGTTCTGTGTCGGGATTTGTTTCTGTTAGGCACTTGTTGAAGATAGGGGCGTGATAAAAAAAATCGCGGAAGAAAAAACATATTAAAAAAAATAGTATGTTTGGGCAAAACTTTTGCTATGGCTGTTTCGTTCTCAATTCAGGGTCAGTGGATTTTTACCTCAGACCCCTCATACATAAATCAGCTTCAACCCGTAAACCTTAATCAGGTATCAGATATTACTAGCGAAAAACGCGAAGTTGAAGGTGTTGTTTATCATATTATAAATTTTTATCTCAACACCGCTACTACTTCATCGTCAGAGAAAAGGCAGAATGTTGTAGAATGGAAATTTACTGATGTGACTATTGTTGATGATTTCTTCACGCAGTTTGCCGCTCAGATTTCTCTTGATGGTATTGGGTGGAAGATCCCACCTTATTCCATACGAGGTCAGTGGATTTTCACGTCGGATGTCGGATATATCGATAAGTTGGTTCCGGTTAATCTCGATAATGTTACTCATATCGAAAAGCAAACACAGAAGGTAGATGGAGTTGTTTATTATTGTGTAAGCTTTAAACTTAATACTTCAACTGTTTCAGGACTTGAAAAACGTCAGCAAGAGGTTGAGTGGAGATTTACAGATCAGACGATTCGTGATAACTTTTTCACGCAGTTTGCCGCTCAGATAGCCATTGATGGAATCCTTTGGACTTCTCCGACTCCTCCCGGTGGCTCAGGATGGAAGCTTGATGGTAATACCGAAGGAGCCTTAAAGTACATAGGAACAAATGACGCATTCGATCTTCCGTTTTATTCAAATGGAGCGGAAGTTATGCGAATCACTACGGCCGGCTATTTATTGATTAATGCAACAGTCGCAAGCGGAGTTTCTTCTCTTGTTGATATTGCCTCCGCCGGAAATACTTCAGCAACAAGAAGCATACATGTGACAAACACTTCATCAAAGGTCTTAATGACCCTTTATGATAATGGTGTTTTTCAGTTATATGATTCGCTGTATAATTTTAGTAATTCGGGACAGGTAACATTTGGTTCTGCTGATGGAAACGGTCAGCTTACTTTAAGAAATACGTCTTCTGTTGATTGCGCAAACTTGCAAGTTCTTGGAACGTCGTTGTTATTTGATACTAATGATTTATTCTTTAGAACAATCGGTGGAACAGTTCAAATGTTTAAAGAGTCTTCCACAGGAAACATCGCTATTGGAACCGGATTCACATCTCCATCACAAAAATTACACATCAAAGAAGGAAAAGTTTTGATTGATTCCGATGCTGCAAGCAGTTATACAGGAATGAAATATTTAATGGAAGTTGGCGGGGGAAGTTGGGGAGTTGGATTTAATTCTTCATTAAATGCTATGCTCTTTCTTACTACAGGTAGTTTTTCAGGTGTGTTTATGTGGGGGTCGGGCAGTGTCTATTCTCCATCGCAAACAATGACATTAGAACAAGGTCAGGCTAATGGATATTTATGGAAACTTGATTTCGACGCTGCCACATCTTATGTTACAGGAGGAAAATCAGGAACAACTACGGACGCGACACTAACAACTATTCATACTATACCTATTCCAACAGACACAAGCTATTTGATGACTGTTGAAATTCTTGGTAAGAAAACAGGTGGAGCAGGACTCGGAACAGTTAATTCGTCGGTGGCATTTATGATTATTGCTCGCGTAGAAAATGTCGGCGGAACCGTTACAGTTGGAATCCCTGACGCAGCATATACGGATAACTTGAATTTTCCTACATTCTTAGCTCAAATTTCTGCAAGTGGTTCTAATCTTCTTGTTCAGGTTCAAGGGGACACAAATCAAAATGTTACTTGGACTTATACTGAACGCTCAACAAGATTATAATGGCATCAATATTATATAGAAGAACAGTTGGAGATGTTTGGCTTATAGAGACAGATGTTTCTCCGGTATCAGGGCTGTCCGCTCCTGTCGGCAGTATAGCTACGGCTAAAAATGGAGACGGTATATTTTGTAAGTTCGGATCGCTTTCAACAGATTGGGTTAGCACTCTTAATACGGTTTATTCTGTTAATGGATACACCGGGTCAGTTGTGTTAACAACGTCAGACATTTCTGAAGGAACTAATTTGTATTTCACGAATGCAAGAGTAGATTCAAGAGTGCAGTCTTATACCGGTGACGTTACACTAAGCGGAACGACTTTCTCAATTGGCGCATTGAAAGTAACGAACTCAATGATTGCCAATTCAACAATAGATTTAACGGCAAAAGTAACAGGAATTTTACCTGTTGCGAATGGCGGAACAGGTGTATCAACATTCGGTGGAACTAATACTATTCTTTATACAACTGCTGCGGATACATTAGCAAGTTCTACAAATTGGACTTATGATGGAACTACTGTTCAATTGATTTCAAATACAAGCACTTTAAAACTTCGTTCATTAGTTGGCACAACTACACAATGCGCTATCTACATGAATCAAGCATCACCGAGCGCAACGAATTATGTTTTAAGTACTACTGCAACGGACGATACAATTTTAAATACTGCTGCTGCAACCACTTTATTGTTGCGAGTAAACAATGCAACAAGAATCGCAGTCACAAATACAACAATGTCATTTACGGTTGGAGCATCCTCATCAGGCGCATCAACAAAGATGACTTTTAATCAGGCATCACATACAGCGCAGACAGCAGGAACGGAAGTATTATCAGTTGATTTTAATAATTCTTTCATATTACAACATTCAACGGGCGCAATAACATTACAACGCACAATGTTGATTCGTGCAATGACTTATTCGTTTGTTGGTGCAAGTACAATTACAGATGCGATGACGTTGCAAATTAGAGGCGCACCAGCAGCAGGAGCAAACGCAACATTAACTCGTTCGTGGGCTTTTTCTGTAATTGATAATGCACAATTCCAAAATAAAGTTTATATCGGTGCTGATTCAACCGCACCAACAGCATATTTACATTTAGCCGCAGGATTAACAACTGCAAATAATGCGCCTTTAAAATTAACTACACAAACGAATGGACTTACAACAGTTGAACAAGGAGCATTTGAATTAATCGGAAACAGTTTACAATTTACGCAACTCGCAAAACGTAGAGGAGTGGCAATGGGGCAAAGCGTAAGAACTTCCGATACGACTGTGGCGAATACAACGACAGAGAGTGCAGCACTAATAACAGCAGAACATAGTGCGAATTATTTAGAAGTTGGAAAATGCGAAGAAATTGTTTTACGTGGAATTTATTCGCAGCGAAATAATGTGAATGCTTTTGGAACATTGCGAGTAAAATACGCAGGAACGACAATTGTTACATTAACAACGCCTCCTTCAACTTCATTAACGAATGCACCTTTTGAAATTGTTATCGCAACAACGTGTAGAACCACAGGAGCATCAGGAACAATGCAAGTAAATGTTCGATTCTTTATTGATGGCGTATTAAGTAATGGCGATACTAACGCTTCTGTATCTATTGATACGACAACTGCTCAAGATACAACTTGTACTTGGCAATGGAATGAGGCAAATGCTTCGGACACAATGACAGTTCATCAAGGAAGAGTTTTATGTATAGAAACTAACAAATAAAAAATTATGATTAATTATAATACACCCGTAAGAGTAATAGTAAATGGAGTTGACCTCGATCCGAAAACAGGACTACCGATGTATCGTCAACATCATCCATTTACACCTGATCCTGATAGAGGAGAAATCGTTGTTCAATATGATGAATGGCTTGACTTAAATGGTCAAAGACTTCAACAAGTTCAAAAATATTACATCGTAAAGAACATTCCTGCCATTACCCATATTGACGAGAATGGCAATGAAGTTGAAGATGTGCCGGCTGCAAATAGATTTGATGCGTGGAACGAAAAGTTAATAACTGAAGCAATGGTTGGAACCACATTCGGACAATTAATGTCAGGTGCGATAAATTATACATTGGTTAGATTACCTTTTGATGTTCCGAATGGTTTTGCCGTAAGACCTTCTTGATTATGAAAGAATTATTTAATGGATTATATATTCTGATTTTTGCGGCACTCGTAACAATCATTCAATGTCCGGTTGGACTCGTTTATTCGTTAGTCTATTCAATTTATATGTCTGTAAAGAAAAAAGACGTAAGAATTTTCTTGTGGTTTTGGTGGAGAATGATTGATGGATATTGCGCTTCTATTGGATATGTTTTTGGCCGAATAGCCTATGGCTTGGATATGACTTGGAACGTAAACGGTGAAATCATTTAGGATTTAATCACCACAAAAGAGAATACAACTTTTGGTCAAAAGAATATAACGGTGTCTGCATCTACGGGGAAACTCGAACTTAATGGCGATTTACATGATGGCGGTAAGAAGTTTTCAAAACTACTTAATATCTTTTTTAATCAGAAGCATCACGCAAAAACAGCGTGGTTATATTTACAGGCACAAAAAGAACTTGAACGAAAATTTGATAACGACAATAATAAATAATTATGATAACAACTAAATCCTTGGCGGATTCCAACAGCGGAACCGTTAAAAATACCGCAGAAATCAATGGTGTTCACATTAATGAATCCACTGTTTCTGTTTTTTATTCCGTAAAAAAACAATTGAAGTCCGACGATTCTGAATTAGCAACAGAAAGTCAGCCATCGAAAGCAATTGATTTGTCTGATATGAAAAATCAGAGTTGGTGGTCGGATTTTGAAACATATTTAAAATCTAAAATTTAATGTCATCAGACAGGATTTACGGAGCAAATGTTAAAATAGACTTGAACGCTTGTTATTATTGTAAGCAAGCAATAAATGACTATGAGCGTACCGTAGACCATCTTATACCTGAGAGCAGAGGCGGTATTCGCGCAAATAAAAACAAAGTCCCTTCTTGCGGAGATTGTAACCGGCTAAAAGGAGACATGAATCCTGAAGAATTTTATAGGGCAGTTCAGGCCATGATACGCTTAGAAACTAGAGAATATAAGAAAAATTTTGCTTATCTTCGTAAAATAGAAAACTCATTAATTATACTTATTTGGTCGAAAGAAAATAAAAAAGACGCAATCGAAGAGAAAGAAGTTAATTCTTAAAAGTCGTTGCGCATATAGAGGCGATGGAGAATACTTACCATCTTTTGTATAGCGAACTCAGTCGAATTCAGGCGAAGCTTGTTGATACCGATACGCTTTATTTCGTGAATAAAAAAACAGGAGAATTGATTCCTGTTGTAGACGTTATTCCGCAGGATGTTAATTCGCTAATTAATAAGATTAAAAAAGCGAAATCAAAACGGAATAATTTTGTTATCATGTATCAATCCTCCCATCAGAGCCTATCCATAAAATTATCCTCGTCGGCAATGACAATTCTTTCTTTTTTAGTTAGCAAAATGGTTTTTGATAATTGTGTATATGGATTAAGTTATCGCGATCTTTCAGCCATATTGAAACTCTCTACTCGCACTATAGGTAGATGCCTTAGTGAATTACAGAAAAATTCAGTGATATGTATTTCTTCTCAAAAAGGAAAATCCGTTTACTTGATTAATCCTGCTTACGCTTGGAGAGGTTCTTTTCACCGCACATTTGATAAGCTCGAAACATTCAAAGAGAAAATCCCATCAGGTAAAAATAAACTTGTAAAATATTTTAATGATGGCAACAGGTAGAGAAGAAACCGGTTCAGTATGGATAACTGCTGACCAATGGAAACCTCAGCATGACCCATTGGATTATCCAATCGAGTTCGTGAAATGGATTGATAGTATTAATTCCAGTTGGAGAAACATGATTCCTTACGAGCCATTTGATTTGTATGTTAAGCAGGCTTATCAATGGCTTAGGCAAAATGATGATATTCTTAATTATGAAGACGAAGAAGGGCAAGAAGATTATGCTTATCAAGAATATATGCGTTGTCAGGAAAATACTCTGTATTTTGCTAATAAATACGGATACATAAAAGATGGTGATTTAGAAGATGGGGAAACAAAATATGAAGCATGGAAACCACAAGCTATTATTCTTTTTTTAGCAGACTGCGGATACAATCTTCTTATTGGTAAGGCACGTCAGATTGGATTTACTACAACGCTCGGATTGCTCGCTGACAATCGAATCATATTCAGAAATTCTTATTTCGTAAAATTCATTACTGCTTCGGATAAAAAAGGAAAAGAGATTTTTCGAGATAAGATTCGATGGGCATTTGGAAAAGTTCCTGTTTGGTTTAGAGACGATGTTCGTAATGACGCATCCGATCAGCTTTCAATGGAGACCAAGGGATTAAAAGGCGCTACCGATGGAAAATATTCGAGAATCGAAGTAAACGCCCCGGTGGTTGATGCTATCAACGGTGGGTCTCCTAACCTCACCCTTATTGATGAGGTTGGCCTTATTGAGATATTCGGTCAGATGATGCAGGAAGGTCGTCCCACTCTTTTTTATTTTGATGTCAAAAAAAGGAGAATTGTTTTACGCAGGCAGCTTATTGCTTGGGGAACCGGTGGAGAAATGGATAAGGGAGGAGCCGTGTTTGAAGCAGAGTTTAAGGCGGCTATTGAAAATTGGAGGGAGCGGAATTTTAAGTACGCAATAATCCCATTGTTCTTCGATGCTTTTGCCCGAGAGGGAATGACTGAACAATTGTATGAACAAGAAAAGACCGTTTATTATAGTAAAAGAGGAGTGGAGCAGGAAATTTCCAGGGTACAATTTCATCAACATTATCCAATCACAATGGACGACATGTTCCTGCGTAAAGCCAAGACTATTATTCCTGTTTCCGAATGCAACAAACATATTCTTCGTATATACAATCTCCCCGCTAAAGATGCTCCTCAGTTTGGATATTTTGAACCGGTTTATGAAAAATCTCAGCCAACTCCCGATGGAGTTCTTCCTTATAAGTTAAAAGGGTCGATATGGGTTCCAACCGGAAGCGAAACAGATGACAGGACAACCACTGTTATCTTTAAACACCCTCCTCATTCTGAAGTTTGGGATTATAGATATTATCAAGGGACTGACCCAATCAATTCTCAGACCGGACACTCTAAGATGTCATCGGCAATATGGGATGCCCATGAGAATACATTTTCAAGCGTAGTGTTTTGGAGAACCAAGATGTTTAAAGAGTGCTACCTTCAATGCTTACTTCAAGGGCTGTATTACGATCAGGTGGAGATAGGTGGAGTAAGAGAATTGCTTGAAAGCAATATCGGTGACATGTATCAAGATTATCAAGAACAGCTTGGGTTCGGAAGAAGAATAGTCCCCAATGCTGCTTTGCCTATTCCGCTTCAAACTCCGAGTGGAAAATGGTTCGGAATTAACAATCGCTCCAACACGGCCACAGGAATTATTAACCGGGCAATAGAAATGATTGATACGTATGCTTCTAATATTTTTATTCCTTGGTTTTTTGTTCAGTTGAAAACCTTTGTTGAAAAAGACCTTAAAGGAACAGATTCATTAAGGCAGACACGTTATCAGGCCGCCGATAGAAAAAGGGATTTTGATGACGTTATCTTTTCTTGCGCTTTTGCTTATATAAACGCGCAGTCTCATGCGAGATATGAACCGATTCGTGTTGATAAAAAGGAATCTAAAAAAACATCGGTTCGTTATGTTCAAAACAGAGAGACGAATTTCAGGTTGAAAAAAGCTATGGTTGATAATACGGGTAAGGTTATAAAATATTTATCGGCGAGTGATTATTGAATGATAAAACATTTATATTTGTATCAATTACACTGTGCAGGAATTAATAATCCGCACCGAGCTGCTGCACACAGCTCTGTGTATAAAAACAAATTAAAATGGCTCAAAAACCTTTTGAAACTGTAGTGCTGAACTCGATGGTTGCAGCAGCAGGAAACTCCGTATTAGCCGGAGGAAAATACATGATTGTGGACGCTGCTTCAGTGCCACTCATGAGTAAATTTCGTATCGCAGACGGCTTGTCTTATTCTAAGACAGCTTATGCTGCCGGAACCGCATCTATAAAAACGTACAACCTTACCGGTATCTCCTTAGCTGCCGGAACTATTTATCGCTTGACGGTAGATATTCAAGGTCGTGTTGATTTTGCAAGTGGCGGTGGAAAAGAAAGCAACGCACTATTCACTCTTCGTGATTATGAGGTTTCTTCGGGTTCTTCTATCTCGACTGCGGATGAGATTAAATCAGCTTTCATCACACGCATTAATGCAGACCCGCAAGCCGGAGTAACTGCTTCAAGCGGTGGTGTTGGTATTCTTACCCTTACATTGAATGATGTGAATACGGGTGATTTTACTGTACCTGAGTCTCCTGCCGGAACAGTTGATGGAATTTCTACGGCATTTGTAGCTCCTTCGGGAACTTACGACATCGTTAAGAAATATGCTCCTTTATCTGCAAGTCCTACAGGAAACTATACTACTTGGACGATAAACTATAATCGTCAGTATCGTAGCGCGGCTGTAAGCGGAAGTATTTTGGGAACTCCTGTTTTCATTTACATTTTTGCTGAAGAAACAGATGCTAATTTTGCTGCATTTGCGGCTGAAGTTGACGCTGTTTTAGCGGGAACACACACTCCTGTTGCAGATTATCTTGGAATCTAAAAATAATAAAGGGGAGATTCAGGTCTCCCCTTTTATTCTTTAAATATGACTATACTTGTGAGAAAAAGCGCAAACGAAGGCAATACTCCATTACCGGAGAAAAAAATTCCACGCGCTAAACTTAAGGGTTCTTTAAAAGAAAGAAAACAAGCAAGAAAAGCCGCTAAAGGTTATCGAGATATGCTTATGGAGGTTAACCCTACTCTTAAGCGTAAAAAAGCAAAACGTATCGCCAAGCATGCTGTTTCAACAGTTAGTCCCTATAGAAATGCTGCCTCTGATGTTGTTCAGAATCACGCTATGCTTAAAGCTACGGGAATGAAGGTGATTGTTGAAAAGAAAAACACTTCTCAACCCAAAGGTCAAAGCGTTGCGGATGAGGCTGAGCGTAAATGGAAAGAGCGCGTTGCTCAAAGGGATAAGGATTTAGGTATTAAAAATATTAAAAAATAAATAATCATGGGATATACTTCAGAATATGCTCGTAAGGCTATGGGCGAAAAAACACCGGCAAGCCGGTTAGTGAAAGTTTCTAAAGGCAAAGAGGAAACAAACTCTATGTTCGTAGGAAGCACTAAAAAAACCAAGCGTGGATCAGTTACCAAGCTTAAGAACTCACAATTCGGAAGCATTAAGGAAAAGGTTCGCACAGGAAGAGGTGGTGAGACAAATTTCAATCCCAATACGACCTCCACTCGTACTCGTACTACTGCAAGAAAGCAGAGAACGGTTATGAAAGATAAGTCTACCGGAATGAAAATTGTTCAGGTTAAACGCTTTAAAATAGCTTAATTTATGGCTATTTCACCGAGGGCAAAGCGAATACTAAGCAAGTATTCTACCTCAAATCCTGAGCTTAATCAGCGCACCGATATTAAGGTGAAAGGCAAAAAAGGCTCTCCTAGTAAGATAGTTAAAAAAACATATCAACTCGGAGAAGGAATGACCGGTAAGGGAAAAAGAATACAGAAGGAAGTAATTAATCTTAAGAAGCACACGAAGAAAGTTAAGGGTAATTACGGAACTGTTCCGCCTATTCAGATAGTGAAAAAATCAGAAATCATTGGCAGAGGATATTAATGATACCGTTCTTTTTGAGCCGACCGGAAGGGACATGACTTTTGAATTTCCTGAATTAAAGGAATATTCTGAATTCATGGATTTATCGGCTAGAGAACTTAAATTAGTTTGGTTCATTGGCAATAGAACGAGTCCTTACGCTAAGATAGATGATAAGAAGAAAAGGCTTGAATTATCTGTAAAAACGGTTTATCCTGAGACTTCTTTGTCGCGCAAGGAAGTGAAAGACATGATGGAGGGGATTATTCCTACGCATCTTGTTAAGGCCATTCAAAAGATGGCTCTTTTCAGTCCTTCTCACCGATTGCGCGCGAAGCTTGCTAGCGAGTATATATTCGAGGAATTGTTGAACATGTTGTATGTTGATGACATTGAAAAGGCTAAATGGATAGTTGACCCTGATTTGAAGAAAAAACATGCTGACCTTGTGATTAAGATAAATGGGGAGTTGCCCGGAATTATAAAAACCATTGAATCAGGATACGGCGTTTCAGACCGTAAACTGAAGAATGAGAACAAGGGAAAAGTGTTAATTTCGTTTAAAAACATAAAAGACAGAGCAAGCCACAAGTAATATGCTTTACGTAAATACAACAAGCCTTAGACCTGATCGCCTTTCGAGTTTGAAAGACGAGAAGTACCATGTGGAGTATGCTCGTTGGACGCTTAACACACTTAATAATCCTATTTACCGAAAATTCATAGGTAAAACACTAATCAATTGGTCTTTTTATAAAGGCGGCCAAGGACAGTGGATATTCGAAGAAGACTTGGAAGGGTTCTTTTTGGATGAATCAGGAGATGTAAGAAATCGTATAAGAATGTCAAAAAACCTCATCAAGCCAATGGTGCTTCAGTACGAGGGAAATGCTATTCGTTTAGTTCTTAATGGCAAAGCTAAAGCTGTTTCTGATTTTACAATAAATCGCAGAGAGCATGAGTTGGGCAGGCTTCAATTTTTTGAGAAAGCCGCTTCAACAAATCCTCTTTTTGATAAAGCTGTTAGAAGCAAGTTTGTTCTTGGTAAAACACCTGAAGAAACTGTAGAAATATTCAATAATTCTTGGGTAAATGAGACTGAAGATGATACGAATCATCTCTTGCAATTCATTATTGAAGATGTTAACATGCAACAGTTGAAAGTCGAGGCTACTCGTCAGTTGGCTATGTCGGGACTTGCTGTTTATAAGGGTTATTGCGAAAGGAATTGTTATCAAGCGTCTATTACGGATTCGATGTTTTTCTTTTGGGATATGTCGGCCAAGAAAAGAGACCTGAGTGATGCCGCATTTAAAGGTGAATGGTATTACATGGATTGCCCATCAATGTTTGAGAAATGGCAACACATATCTTCTGACAATAGAAAAAGACTTGAAAATTATTCGCGTAATCAAAGCATAGATATTCATCGCATGGTGAATAACTATTTTATGTCCACAGGAGATAGAATACCCGTGTACGAGGTGTATTGGGATGACGTTATTGAAGAGGAATATGGTTGGGTAAAAGACCAATTTGGCTACCCATACTACACCTGTATTAACAGTGATGATTCGCCATATACCGATAAAGATTTGATTGACCCCCCAACTCCTTCGCACGCTCAGGATGTAGGGGATAAAAAGAAGACCAAAATTTATCACACAACCACGCGCTACTGTATATTTGTCCCTAAAGAAGAAGTTGGAGACAATAACGGAGGAGATATTGTATTGGAGTTTGGCGAATATGAATATCAGGAGAACTATTCAATGTCTCCGAGTTATTCGGGAGACCCATATAAGTGCGAAACATGGTCTTTTGACAAAGGCGATGTTTTATCTCCTTTGGATGATGCTATCGATCCGCAACGATTCACTAACAGGTTGATTTCTGTTGCTGAATCCCAAATCAATAATTCTTCGGGGCAAGGTATTGCTATATCTAAAGACGCGATAGACCAGCGTGACGGAGAAGAAGGCGTTACCCGAAATATCAATAAGTCAAAACCTATTTACGTTGACACTACGCGAACCGGTAGCATTCAGAATGCTGTTGGTCAATACGGAATGTCTATAGGGTCGGGTACTATGGCCTTGTTTAATATTATCAAAGAAATGCAGTTAACCATGCAGGAGGTTACAGGTATTAATGATGCTATGACCGGAACTCAAATCGGAAGCGATGCTCTTGTTGGCGTTATTCAATCTCAAATACAGCGAGGTTCTATTCAGCAAGAACCGTTCTTCTATGCACTTTCTTCTTTGTTTATGCAGGCTTATCAGCAAGCTGTTACTGTTGGTAAAAAGATTTATTATAATAATCCTCGCAGACTTGCTATTATCGTTGGCGATAAGGGTATGCAAAACATTGTTGTTACTAAAGATATGCTTCTTGAAGACTTTAGGATTTTCATCAAGCGCTCGGAAAGCAGCGAGTCTTTAATTAACAATGGAAATTCTTTATTGTTTACATTATTGCAGGCTGGACTTTTGGATAAGACTCGATTCTCTAATTTATTTAATCGTGCTGATGCGGATGATATTGCTAAGGCTCTAAGAGAGTATCAGAGTGAATTGCTTCAGGCTTCTACTGCTGCTGACGACAATCGCGCCAAAGCGAATTTAGCTACTCAGCAACAAATGGCTGCAATGGCTCAGCGTATTCAGGAATTAGAGCAGAGCGCAACCGATAGAGAAGACGCAAATCTTCAGGCAGACCGTGACCTAGAATATGACAAAGCTTATTTAAAAGAAAAAGCGAAAAATGACCGCGAGAAAATAAAGTATTCAGGAATTAATGGGGAATTACCGGAAGGTATTTCATAAAAAAATAGTTCTTGATGATTTGCGGTTAAATAAAAAACATATATTTGACAAAATAATTTATGTCTAAGGAATTAAAAGAGGTTGAGGTAGATGATGCCGAAAACCAAGTTAAAGACCCTTATCTTGACGAATCAGACGACAAAAGAAAAGGGCAATCAGATGAGCAGGAATTGTTATCTGATTTAAAGCAAATTGAAAATTTAGCCGCGATAGACCCTTCTATCAGGGATACTGATGAGTATAAAACCCTCAAAGCCTTGGTGGATAAAAATCGCAAGTCTTCCGACAGTGAAGAAGAGGAGGATGAGGAAGAAGAGGAGCCGGTTAAAAAGTCTTCAAAAAAAATAATTGACGAAGATGAAGAGCAGGAAGAAGAAGATGATGAGGAAGAAGAAGGGGACGATGAGGATGAGGATGAGGAAGAAGAGGAAGATGTAGAAGATACTTTCGGTATTTCTCGAAAAAAAGGGAAAAAACATGAAGCATTGGAAATCGAAGTTCCTGATGAGTTTGCTGATTTTATTGAGAAAAAATATTCTATCGGTAAGGTAGAAAAGTTCTTTGATATGGTAGATAATCTACGGGTGCAAAATCAGGAATTATCCCAAAAGGCAGAAGCGCATGATGACATTGTTCGCGATTTAGTTTCTTTACCGGCAGACATTAAAGCCGCTATAGATGCTGTAAGTAATGGACGAGATCATGTTGCTGCCTTTAATTCAGCATCAAATAGTCTTGATTTTAATCGAGATTTTGATTCTCAGGATAAATCCAAGGTGGTTAAGCATTATTTCGCTGAGGAGATTTCTAAATTGGAAAAAAAGAGGGATAAAGGTGATATAGATGATGTGGATTTCGATGACAAGGTAGATTTATTGTATGGCTCCGCAAAGAGACTCTTCTCTCAGGAGAAAGAGTTATTCAACAAAAGGCGTGCTGATTTAATTAAGCAAGAGGAGGACAAGCAAAAGTCCTATAAAAGCAGTATTATCAGTTCCGTGAATTCTCTTATGGAGAAGTACCCCCGATTCAACAAAACGGATGCCCAAAGGATTCGTCAGCGTTTGTCGGATGGGAACTTGGATAGCATATTCTTCAACAAAGACGGCACACTTAAAAAGAATGCCGCCGAAAAGTTGGCTTATGCCGAATTTGGTGAGAGAGTTATACAAGAATTGCAGGAATCCGCTGAAAAGCGAGGTGAGAGCAAAGCGAATGAAAAAGTCGTTATGCGAGGGAACAAGAAGGTTGATGTTAAGAAGGCGCAAGTCCAAAAACAGCAGCGTAAAGCCCAAGATGCAGTACGACATTTAAGTTCAGAGTTTAAGGAAGACCCTTATGCTTAAAATGTTTAACCTTTTAAAAAATTTAAAAAATGCCACTGTATAACCTCCCCAATGACACGTTTAATAACGTGAATTTGAACTCTATCGGCTCGCAATATGCGGCTGATAATGGTCATGATATTTCCTTATTGGTAGAAAAGTTCACCAATAAGGCAATTTTCGATGCTGCTCCACAGCAGTTTTTCGACCTTAAGCTTTTAAACATGAAGCAATTTATCCAAACCAATACGGATGAATTCTTCTTTAAAGAAGCCGGTTATCAACGTCAACCACTTACTGCGACTTCGGGAGCAGCTTCAGTTGTTTGGCCTGCTACCCAAACTTTCGCGATTAGCTCATTGGATAACATTTCCACTGACACAATCATCACTTATCCTAATAACCAAAAAGGAACAGTAGTATCTATTAATACTACCACAAGTGAAATCACTGTTAAACCGTACACCAACGATACGCTTCCTGCTGTTGTTGCTGCTGATACATTCGGGAACGTTTCTTCTGTTGAGGCAGACGGAACTGATGGATGGGCGCAATATTACCGCATGAGTACTATCGAGCGCTTTAACTTCATTCAGCTTTTCAGCAAAACCATTCGTTACGGCGAAGTTGAGTTGTTTAAGTTGAAGAATGCCGGTATAACCAACAACTTCCTTGAAATGGAACGTATGGATATGATGCGTCAATTCCGTATCGACATCTCTAACTCGTTTATCAATGGTCAACGAGGAGAAGTTACCTTAGCAAGCGGTCAAGTTGCTAAATCAACCGGTGGTGTGTTCCCTTCAATGGTTGCAGCGGGTTCTCCTAATGCTTTGCTTACCACCTCAACGCTTACTGATGGTTTTGAAGACCTTGTATTATCTTCTGAGTATGGTGCTTATGGTTCTGTGCGCTTTGCGTTCATGACCCCGCGTATTCACTTGATCTTATCTAAGTCATACAAGGATGACAAGACTCGTTATAAGCCTGATGATGAAATCGCAAAATTGCAATTGAATGAGGTAAATATTGGTTCTTCACGAATCGTATTGGTTCCTTATCAGCGTTTTGCTGACCGTGCAAGCTTCCCTGAGTCATTTGAGAACAAAATCATGATTCTTGACATGAAGAACATTAATCTTCGTCAGATGTGGGGTGAGCGCTCAGGCGACACTTTAGATCGTACTGAAGGAGTGCCTAAACGCTACAAGGAAATGTGGGTGGATGCCAACATGGGTGTTCAGTTCAACAACCCATTAGCGTGTGCTTGGGCTGATGTAATTGTATAATTTGTAATCTTAAAATCCCTCTCCCTAAAAAGAGGGGGCTTCTTTTTTAAATAAATATGAGTAATAAATCAGAAAAACCGTCTAAAAAGGAAGAGGTTATTTTTCCTGAAGACAAAAAAAATGAGGATGGTTCAAGAGGGTTAGCTGAAAAGGCAAAAACGAAAGGCGAAGTCCCTGAGCAATTCTTAAAATTAATAGAAGACTTACGTGAAGAAATCGAGGAGTTAAAGAAACGACCAACTCATGTAAGCGTAGAAGAGCAAGAGATGATTGATGTCCGAGAGGACTATTTGGAAACGCCTGCAACGTTCTTTGCTTTTTCTACTCGCTTCGCTTTATGGGGCGACAAAAGATTTGGAAAAGAGTCGATTCCTCCGGCAGGAGAAGAGATTATTTTCAAGCGACTGCATCGGTATAACCGACCGGCCACTTCGGGTAAGGGACAGGAAACTGTTTGTACTTGTGTAGCTGTAGTTAGAAGTAAAAAGGCTGCCGAATGGCTAAGAGAACATTCTCTTTTTGGCATCAAGTTCTTCGAAAGAATGGACAAGGTTCAAAAAATTAATGTAACCTTAGCTGAGAAAATGGTAGAAATGAATGCAGTTGTTTCTAATATGAACGAGTATCAGGTGATTGAAAGGTGTAAGGTTGAAAATATCGACATCGATATTCCTGATGCAAGACAGCTTAGAAAGCTTTTGATTAAGAAGCTTGCTGAAAAGGAGATAAAGAAAATAGAGCATCAGCATAAAATGTCATTCGCCGGCGAACGAGATGAAGAGGGCAGGAAGGTAGAATGGAAAAAGGTTGGGACAGAAGTTCACGCCTCTGATGATGCTTATTAAAATATTAATATTGAAAAAACATGCCAATTCTCTCTCAGGATATGGCTTCTCAAATGCGAGCCGCTTTGGACGCAGAAGGAGCCGATTATTACAAGGACGGTAGAGATATTATTCCGGCAATCAATAATGCCCTTAGATGGCTTGAAAGCTTGGTTAATCGCGCCCTTGGAGAGAAGAAATTGGGAGAAGAAATTTTTCAAGATTTAAGTGTTTCGGGAGTTTTTAGAACATCTAAGGATTCCCGTATCTCAATAGAAGATTTCCCCACTACCGTTTGGTCTATTCTTGCTGTGTACGCTAAGCCGGAGACAGGTTCCAATGGGAATCCGACTCCGGTTATGCCGTTTGACAGGAAATCTTATTTCAGGTCTGATCTATATCATATTAGTCCTACTGAATCTGGAGCAAAGCGATTGAATCTTGAAGAATGGGCGGACAACAAGGGAAATCCTTTTGAAGCCGGATATGTTGGAGGAGCTTTTTGCGAAAATCTTATTCAGCGCGCGTATTTGAATCCGGTAAGCTACAATTCGGACATTCATGTGACTCCTCTTGTTACTATTAATGTGAGAAAGGAGATTGAGGTAAGACCGCCATTGGATAAGCAGTTGGTTACTATTTTTTGGGCTAAATCACTTACCCCGATTACCGCTCTTACTGATTACATTGAATTTCCTTCGCAAGTATTTCAAATCATTCTGAATAAAGCATTGCAGTATATCTCGTATAAACAAGGAGACCAAACCAATCTTTATTCAATTACCGAACAAGACATTCAATTATTAATTAGCGCCATACAGTAATGACCTATAGAATCGTTTGTTACGACATATTGAAATCGCTTAATGCAGTATTTGATGACGCGGATATCCGCATCAATCAAGTGTTGTATTGGGTGCTTGTAGATGTTAATCGACTTATTGTAGACCAATACAGAAAAACTCAAACAGGACAATTTTTGTCCACATTCTCCCCTGTTGCTGTATCGCGCGATGAAAAAGGAAGACAATATTTTGACCTTCCTATGATTATAGTGGATTTGCCTAATGAGCGCGGAATAGACTACATTACCTACAACGAGGAAACCGGTTGTTGTTGCGACGGAGATACATTCTCGCAAATATTTTTTCAACCAACTACTCCTTCTAAATCCCATCGATTATACAGGGATGAGTACGAAAAGCCAAGCTCAAAAAACCCTTATTTTTATCGTGTTGGCAATATGCACAATGGTGTAAAAGTCAATCGGATTTATTTGATAGGCACTGATTGTATAGAATTGAAAGATGTGGAGATAGCGCTCATCACTACTCTTGACCCAAAAACAATTTGTAATTTAGACGAGGAGATTCCACTTCCTAACGAGAGAATAGAGGAAGTGATGAAAAATGTTTTAGAAATTGGAAGATTTGTGATGATGATGCCTAAAGAAAGAACCAATGACGGTTCTCAGGAAGAGGCATCGAATATCCAAGCGCCTTCCCCACAAACAGTACAAACTGACCAAAATCAACAATAATGAACTCAGCGGACTTTGTTACATTAAACCATATACTCGCTGAAGTTACGACTACCGTAAATGACGAGGAATTCAGAAATGGATTGACTAAGGGATGGTATGTCTCGCGTGTTCAAGATGCGCTTCAGGAATTGGCTTTTGATACTTTTTTTCAAAAGATTACTATTGATTTGGATGTTCCTCAGCAATCGCTTCAACTTGATATGCCTGAAAACATTTTCAACATACGCGAAATGTATGTCTACAATGGCGATGGATGTTGTTCTCCTAATAATAGTCAGCGCGTATATTGGAAGCGTCAGTTTAATAATAAGAATGGAAATGGTAACGGATACACTGCTGCTGTGAAAGATAGAGGTTTCAATACCGGTAACGACCCATTTATCCCTAATGGCAACTACGACTATTGGAATAATATGGTTGGAACAACGCGAACTAAGTATTATGCTAATGTAAGCGAAGGCAAAATCATGTTTAGTTCTGATTGCAGAGGATTTTCTAAGGTAAGAATTGTGGCTAATGGAGCAGGAACCGCTATTGGCGATTTACCTGTTATTCCTAAGTTTTTGGAACGTGCAGTAAATGATTATGTGGAAGAGCGATTTTACAACACAATGAAAGCGCGTGACCGTAGAGCTTATGCTGCCGCTTGGAGTGAAACATACAATAAGCTTAATGATCCGGTTAATGGCTCATGGAAAAAAGCGAGAATGAGGGTAGCCTCTTTAGACACATGGCAAAAAGAATCACTCGAAGAATATATAAGTTCAATGTATCATAAATAAATCCGGCTATGCAACAACAGCACCATCCACAAGATGCTCGTACATATAACGCCGGTGCAAACAGGGATATTGATGTAGAGCTTTTCGAAAATATGCAGGGTCAGTATTTTGATGCCTGTAATATGCGCACTATTTCTATGGACGGCAAGAATAATGCTGCCGTAAAGATAAATGGCGAAGTATTGCTTTTTCCTAATGTGGATAATCGTTGTATTGGTGGAACCGGACTTCCCTTGTCTTCCACTTACGAATGTATTGGTGTTTGTGAGGTAAATAATAATATTGTTGAGTTTTGGGCTGATGCAGCCGAATCCACACCATCGTTAATTCGCATTAACGGCAAGATTGTTCTTATGTCAGACCTTTTCCCTATCCAAGTCAAATACCCGCTTCAGATTGCAAAAAACGAGGCTTGTATAGGGGGAGAAGTATATGTGACAGACTACCATGTTTCTCCTATGGTGTTTAACGTAAAGGATTTGCTTTTAAACAGCGGAATTAATGTTGGTTCGGAAATAGGAGTTTGTTCGGATAAATATTTTGATGCTTTTTATTTACAAGAGCATTTACTTGTTCTTACCCGGGTGTTAGACCATCCTGTTTTTGTAAAATTAGATAGCGGAATATCGGGATACGATAATGTTCTTGGAGCCGGTGGCCTTCCTGTTGGTTACTACACTTATTCATTTAGGTATGTAACTACAGATGGAGAGCGTACTGCATGGTCAGCTCCCACTCCTCAGATTCCGGTAATGAAAAGGTTCAGTTCTTCTTGCCCGAATTATCCATATGTGAAAACCATTTCTAAAGACCCCGACCTAACAGTTACATCTATTTATGGGGCGCACATTCGTTTTCGCATAAACAATGAGGCAAATTATGATTTTGTTGAGATACGAAGAGACCGTTGGAATGCAGGAGACCTAATAGGAGTTCCTGCTATCAGCGAGGTTATTGGGAAAATATATATTGTTGATGGTCAATTTGATGTTTTAGATGTTCTTGACATAGGTGCTGATGCTGAGGAAACATTAAGTGGCGGTGATATTACTTCTGTTATGGCTGCTGTTTCAAGAGCAAAAGCTATCCGATATTTCAATCAGAAACTTTATTTGATGAATGTGGAGTATGCCTCTCGTAACATCGAAGATGAAGTTGGAATTATAGGAGAGGGAACTTCCGATGTGGTTTTTCCTACTATTGAAAATATTGGAAAAGCCGGTCATCACGATCCATACTTGGCTACATATTATAAATCACAGATGCGCGGAGAAAAGCGCGGATTTGGAATTATCGCTTGGGATGAGCAAGGTCAGTGGTCTTATGCAAGAAAAATAGTTGGTGCTGATAATTATCAGTTTCCTAATCGAAGAGAAAATACTACGTTATTAACCGAGAACACTTCTTATTTCGGCACTGTATTGGCTGCTAATGTTAACGGAAATGTGACTAAAACCTATGAAGTTTTTGATTTAGAAAACGCTACTAATAAAACCAACAAGTGTTTGTACGCAAACATAATGAAGGATAAGGGCAGAAGGTTTAGGACTTTTGTTAATATGCCCGGGTGTACTGATGCGCAAGATGAGGGATTGACTAATGCTTTAGGATATGTCACCGTGAATAAACTAGGTTATCGTCCGTTTACTCCGGTTGGACAAGATGACTTGGATTGCAGCTATCTCGATTATCGCGTGAATTTATCTGTAGCTAATGGTGGTCTTTTTAAGGATTATAATCCTGTTGGATTCGAACCAACTTATTTTTCTATGGGATTAGCGCTTCAAGGAATATCAGATTTGCCTTCTTGGGCAAAAGCTTTTAGCGTTGTAAATACACCTACAGCGGGTAGAGTTGTGGCTCAGGGGTTGGGATATTATCGATTGAGAAGTGCAGACGGAGCATTTGGAGCTAACGTCACTAAAGACACCAATAAGTTTTCTGCTTATTTCCCCGACCTAGATGAAAATACCGGTATAAATCCCGATATCATAGACTCTGTGATGTCAGACCCTTCTGCTTATGCTATTCAACTTGTTTCTCCTCTTGGATTTTTCTCTGAAATATTTTCATTTAACAATAGGCTTAATGGTGATTCAGGTGTGGATTTCATCACCTATTGCCGAATCCTTAAAGATAATGGGCAAATAAACCCCGATGAAAACCCTTCTATGGGAATATCAGGCATAGGAGGTCGATATGTAGCCTATGGTAAGTGGAGAGCTTCTACGCAATTTTCATTACAATTTCCCGGTGGAACTAATGGAAATATGCTTTTCGATATAGTTGGTGTTGTTGACCATACTGAATCAGGAACAAGAAGTAAATATTTTGATATAACTGTAACGCCTTCTCCATATAGAAAATCGAGTAGTCACGGAAGAATTAATGGGGATGACCCCGACGTTCAGAATTGGCATGAACCAATATATGTTATTAACCTTGTGAAAAAGGTTGCCGGCATTGCAGACACTAATATTGTGAATTATCAGTTCACCGGTCATTATCAAAAGGTAGATTCTTTGGTTGGTATAAGCGACGGAACAACGAGTCAAAATTATTTGTTGGTTGATGAGAGATGGGAAGATTGCATGCAGACTACTTTAGGACAGGTTCAAAATGGATATTCTTATTTAGAGAGATTTGCTTGGATAGAAGATTTATCAGGCAACAGGAAGAGATGGATAAATGTAACAGATAAGACATCAATACAAATAAACGCTATTCTTTCCGACTTACAAACATTTGGAGTCGCTACAGTTATTGAACCAATCACTCTTGAGCCTTTTCTTGTTTACGGGGTTTACAAAAGTTCCCAAATAGTTAATGGCACTTCCCCTGAATATTATCTTAATTTTAATTGGTTCGACACTTCTTTTTCTCGAGATTTCTTCTTGCCTCAATTAGGATATAAAATTCATGTGATTTATGATAATCGAGTTCCTATTCGTGTATTCGGTGGAGACACATGGATAAATGAATCCATTTGGGCAGTTAAAGACAAATTGTATAATAAAAACGCAGACCCTTCTAATGGAGGGGTTGACGATGGAGATGGAGCAGGGGATAGTTTTCGATTAAACGTTGCTTTTCCTTACAGGAGATTTGAATTGAATCCGCGCATATTTATTATAAACAGTACAACAGGATTTTTAGCGAACAATATTCAGAGTCACAATGGTTTTAAATTTGATGGCGCTTTAGGTGGTTCTCCGTCTAAAATTCGTCAATTGATAGCTATGTTTACCGCTGAAACAAGAATAGATTTAGCGCTTGCGTTTAATGATGAGGGATTGAAGGAGAGCAACGATCAGTTTTTTGCTCTTAAGAACTACGTAATGCGTCCTTATAATTTTAGCGATAACAAGTTTTCAACAAATGACCCTGACCAAATATATGACGATAATAATATTCAGGCGGCATATAAAGACAGTTATGGTGATGAATGGAAATTATGGGGGCTAGGTGGTTTTAGATTTCTTCCTCAAACAAACATTGATTATAGTAAGCCTGACGACACTAAGGAATTTACGACTCTTCCAAAAGTAGGTTTTCATGAGCAGAATTTGTTTTGCACAAGAATTATATGGTCGGAAACAAGGCCGGTTAATATTCAGGATACTCCAAGTGTTAGAACTTTTACTGCTCAAAATTTCTTCGATATATCAGATGACACAGGTGAAATTAAATTTGCTTGGGATTGCCTAACGGGAGACCAAGGAAGTAATTTATTTGCTTTTACCGATATCGGCATTTGCATGCTACTTGTTGACAAGAGAATTGTTTCTCAAATAACAGGTGATGAATTGGCTGCTGTAGGGAGCGATATTGGTGGAATACAGGAACAATATTGGTTAACAAAGAGTATCGGAATGAGCGATGAAATGTGGAGGTCTGCGGCTGAATATTCTAATCAGCTTTTCTTCTGTAATTATGATACATCGTATAAGTTTGATGCCGGTCAGTTATCTGATATTGGCAGGAAAAACTATCACTCAAAAATTTATCGTGAATATTTAAGTGTTCTCGGTAGAGGGTATTCGGATAGAGTAACCGGTGTTTACAATATGTTGCATCATGAATATTGGGTTAATTTTAAAAAGATAAAAACAGATGATTCTAATGCTCAAGAAGGGATTTCGCACGAATTAAATAGTCGATTATCTGTTGTTAATCCTGAATATGATGTCTCAAATGTTCCTACCGATGAGTATGTTGGTTCAAATGGAGCGAAGCCGATTGTAATTACTTCGGGTTCGGGAGTTGTCTTTTTGGGTGGAGGAAACAATAACTTATTAACATACAGCGTATCTATTTGTTCAGACCAATCAATGGTCGCTTCTTTTGATGTGAGGTTTAAATCTTCTCCAACAAGCTACACTACTCTTGTGACTATAAATCCGGGAGAATGTTATTGTTTCACTTTTGTTCCGGCACAAGATGTTTATCCTTCTTGGACAGCAGAAAAATGCAATCCGTTCGGACAAGATGAATCGCCTTTCGAGGACTTTAAATGTCCTACCTTGGTTTATGGAAATGAGTGGGTGAATCGCGAATATGGTGTTTGGCAAGGAGGCTTTGATTATAATTTTAACAGGTATTTATCATTAGAGAATAATGTTTACGGAATGAGGGGATTGGAGACTTATCGGTTAAATCAGGGAAGAATTATTAATGGAAGCCTTATTGAGGCGAATATTATTGGTGTTTGCGCTGCCGCACCTTTCAAGGATAAGGAGTTCGTAAGAATAAGAGTTAACAGCGACAATAAGCCGAATCGTATTGAATTTTTTGATAACTTCGAGCAAGTTTTATCCGATGATGTGCAAGCTGTTTTAGATGCTGATACCAATGTGAATGCGCTAAGAGACTATAATGGTTTTGAGCAATATGTTCCAAGAAAAGTGTTGGCTCCTAACGATAGAATGCAGGGAAGAGCAATGCTGTTTAAAATTGTTCACAAAAAAGATGAAACATTTAAAGTTGTTACTACTGAATTGCAGTATAAACCACTAAAATAATTTTTATGTCACTACACGGATTAGGAACATTATTATCTCTTGCTTCTCCTGAAGCTGCTATCGCCAACGCTGCATTAAGCATGTTTTCGGGTGGCGGTAAAACGCCCGGTAGCAAAATAAGTGCCGCTACTTCAGGAATGGATTTGTCTTCTGCTAATCTTATTACGGGAGCTATAGGAATTGGTAAAATAATTGCAGGGAAAGTTAAGCAAAAGAAAGCTGATGCAATGCTTCCTCAATACGAAGACCCTGAGGAGCGTAGATTACAGCGAGAGTTCTCTCGTAGAAAAAGAGCCTTTAGAACAGGAACCGCTTTGGCTGCTGAAAAAAATTCTATTAAGGAAATGGCAAGAGAGGGAATGATGAATTCGTTTCGTGCAGGCGGAGGACTAAAAGGAATTGCTCTTATGAGTCGCATGTATAATGAGGGTGTTCGTGATTTAAAAGGTCAAGCCTTAGCGGGAGAATCTCAATACTCTCAAATGGAGCAACAACAAGTATCTAAGCTTGCCGACCGCAAATTACAACTCGGATTATTGAAATACAATACTGCTCAAGCGAGAGCTGCACAGACGCTTAAAGAAGGAAAAGCTACTGCTAATATTGCCTTATCCAAGATTATTGGCGTAGGCAATCCTTATGATTTGTCAGGAAATTATCCTTATTCAACAGAAGACTAAACACAAGTAGTAGATTATGGCCAAGGGCAATAAATTATCTGAAGCAATTAATTCAAATACTGAAACAGGAAATGATATTAATTCTAATGAACCGGATTCACCTTCTAGTGGATTACGGGCTAAGAATACTATGATTGAAAAAAGACCGGGAATGAAAAAATTTGCCGGCTCTTTAAATGAGGCTATAAATAATATGGGGGAAATCGACCCATCTACTCATTCTCAAATACAAGAAGGAATTTCAAAACTATATAACATTCTGCCAAAAGGAGCTGTAGAGCATGCTATAAAAAATATTCGTGGAAACTTAGGTGTCAGTCCTGAAATAGAAGACCAAACTAATGCTGATGCGCTTGGATTGAAGATGGATGAGAATGGTATTCCGCTTACTCCGTCTCAGCAAACCATAGACGCTATGATTCGCGATGGTGCGCTCAATAACACCGAGGTTAATTCCGAGATGATGGATAGGGCTTCTTTATTGGATTCCGAAATAATTTCAGATAACCAAAAAGTGTCTTATATTGATAAGGCAATTAAACAAGCTGATGAATTATCAAGTCAAGATACGCAAAATAAAACCAAACTCGTTACTCCAACAATTACGGTTAACGATATAGAGCAGGCAGGAGCAGACGTTAATGATGCTATTATGTCGGGAGACCCCGAGTGGAAAAAATTTGTTGATGGTTATCGTAAGATGATGGATGGTTCAAGGGTAAATATGGGTCAGCCTGCTATTGAGCGATTAGGTCTCGATGAATATTACCCGGATATTAATACGCCTTTACAGGTTGGTGTTTATTCAGGGAGTATAGTTGGTTCTAATCCTATTTTTGTTGCTGGAGGCGGGTACATTCCTTTTTCTGTTATTGATGCTCGTAAACGTGCTTTAGAAAAAGCCGCTGCGGATAAAGCAAAACAGACTCAGAAATTAATGGAAATGGCATGGGCTAAAGGCGCTATTCAGTATCAGCCTCAGATTGACCAAATGTCCGTTGACATGCTTGAGGATTATGCTAAAGCGACAAACAATAATTTTTCTAAGCTCACCAATATGAATGACCCAATGGCTATGCAGTATTGGAAAGATGCTCATCGATTGCAAACTTTTGCCTCACAAACACAGGCTGTAAACACTGTTGTGGAAGGTCTTCAGAAATTGCAGAATGATGATAAAATGGAAGTGCCTCACGATGTTTTTCAAGCGATGTATGATTGGTATGGTGGAGTTGCTAATATGAAGGATTTTTATGATGACCCTGAAAAGTTCTCTTCTTTAAGAGACCAACTTCGTTCTTACAATAGCCAAATTTATGCAGGCAATCAAATTGTAGAGAAAATAAAAGCCGATAAGATTCCGCTTGATTTAAAAAATTACAGCATGATGGAAGGGATGGAAGCAAAGGATTTGAACGATGCTCTCGCTTTGATTCCGCATGCAAACTACGATGAACGTTATTGGGCTATGCTTAAATTTGTTGATGAGAAAAGACTTGATGATATTACCAATAATGTTTTTAGAGGAAACAATTTTTATATAGGCAAAGAAAGAAATGCTGAATCCGAAGCCAAAGCTAAGCTTGAGTTTAAAAAGTATGTTCTCAATATGCTTGGTAAGGAAGTTGAAATTCAAAACAGAATTGCTAATCATAAAAATGGATTTCTTGCATTGGCGAGAAGTAAGTATTCCGATCAAAAGAAGAAAGAGCAGATTTGGACAACAGCATTTAATCGCGCTAATTCAAGTCAACAAACACTTTCTAAAATCGCTCAAGGAGTTACTGATGTTGACTCGAGAGAAGAGCAACTTAAATATGCGTTCTCTCAGATGGGCGTTGCCGCTCTTACTGACAAAAACGGTAAATTTGTTAACGGGGAAATTAGAGGTAAAATGGAGCTTCCTGCTGGAGTTCAAAAGACTAATGTGGATGTTCCTGTTCAGCAATTATCGTTCGAATACGATGGCGAATTGTATTCTTTATCGGGGCTTCAGAAGAAAATAAAATCTAAGTACGCTGACAAAACAGGAAAAATCTCTTACAATAATATGCCTGAAGACGATAAGTATTTGCTTTCTTTATCGGCATCTGATGTTATACCGGGTGTTTCTGTTGTAGATTCGTACATGCAGTATCAGTACAGAGGGGATAATGGTAAATTCAAGACGGTTAATGTTAAAGACGGAGCAGATAAATGGAATCAGTCTGAACCTACAGGAACACTTGTTTATGGTGGTCAAATCACAAAAGAAGTTCCTTTAACAGACGAAAACAATAAACAGGTTTATGGATACGGTATTTCTTATTTTGATAAGACGGATGAGCAAATGAAAACAATGGTTGTTGCTGATAAGGCCGAGGCCGATAAAATCGTTAAATTAGACCCTAAAAATAGAATCATTGGAAGAAAACCACAAACATACAAGCAAACTATAAATTTACCAAGAATAAGACGAACTATATCAAGCAAAAGCGATATAGGCGTTTCTGTTCTTAATGATATGTGGACGGGAGCCTCTAAGTCACATCTTACTTCTTATGAGCAAGGCGAGGAAATGTTTTATCCTGCTGATTCGGGAGATAATTCAGGAGGCGATACCGGTACTGAGGACACAGGAACAAATGAAGTAATAAATTTAGAATAATGAATGTTGAAGTAATGGATACTCAGACGGGAGGAGAAGGGGAGACTATTCAAGTTGGAAATTACCCTCACAAAAAAGCTGAATATCCTAAAAACATAAAAAATACACCCATCGAAGAGCAGACCACGATGCAATCTGCTATTGATGTAAATAGGCAGCAGCAGCCTACAGAAGTAGCTCCTGAGCAACCGGCTCCTGAGCAAAAAGTTCCTAATGCTGAATATTGGAATAAAATTTACGATTGGGTTACTAAGAATCCGAAAACAAAAACAAGTTTGGGATTTGATGACTTTGTTAATCTATATTCATCTGACCCCGTTCGAATGAGCAAGCTTTATTCTACTATTCAAAAGACATCGGTTGATTATCCGAGAAACTTCAATATAGGTTCGTACGATGATTTTCAGAATTTCGCTATGCAGTCCGCAAAAATTCCTACCTCTAAGGAATTGGTGGATGCAATGATTAAAAAGTCTCCAGAGAATGAAACATTTGTTCCGGCATTATCTGAGCGAGCTGCTAAGCCAATAAATGCTTATAGCACTACGCTGATGGCTGTAAATAATCTTCAGAAAAGTACAGCAGGAGAAAACGTGAATGATGTTGCCCTAGCTGCATCCATGCAGAAAATGGATGGGGCGAGTAGCAAAATGAAGAATCCTTTTTATGAAGATGAAAATAAGAATTACAAGGGATTTGGTTCAGGGTTGGTAGATAAAATAAAAACGGATACCGCTAAGAATGATGAGATGAATCAAGTCGACAACATTCTTCTTAAAAACGAATTAGGCGAAGACATTAGCTATACTACCGGCAAGGAGAGGGAGAGAATGTATGATGGTCAAAATTTTGATCCGTCTTCATTATGGGGAGTAAATAAAGAAGTTGAAGTATCTGTTAGAGATAAGCAACACGACATGGAAGATGACGTGAAGTATTTTCAGGAAAGTTTTGATGCGCTCGATGCTATTGTAAAAAATCAGGATTGGAAAAAGGGAGCTGAAATTGTTTTTGCTTTAGAAGGTATTCCAAAAGGAATGACTACTGCTCAGATGAAGGCTGAGGTAATGGATGAATATAATTTTTTCAAGAAGCAGTTGGATTTGTCTGTTGCCCGATTAGACAACCATGAGGGTAAAAAAACAGACACAAGAGGAGAATTGCCTGACGACATCGAGGATTCAGATTTATTTAAAGAAGTCAAATCATTTTGGGAGGCATCAAAAAATAAGGATGATAGAAATTCGGTTAGTTACGAACGTGCTAAAAGTAATTTAATTAATAATGGCTATTGGAATGGAAGCAAATATGTAAAAGCTTCTACTGAAGATATTGATGCTATCGAAAATTATCTTATTGGTCAGGATGACAAAAGCGAAAGAGGTTCTAAATATTGGAAAGACCCTTCTTATGTGACAAGTTATAAGGGGTACTATGAGATGCTTGACACTCGTCAAAAACAAATGGAGCGCGGAGTTTCTTCGTATGTGAATTCTCTAAATTCGACTATTAAAACTGAAGCCGAAAAGAAGGTGTCTGACATGTCTGCGAAAATTCAGGAGGATTACAACAGGGATATTGAATTTTACAGTAATAAAATAAAAGAAAATTTTGCTAAGTCTTACGAGCAGGCATTTTTATCTTCACCTGAAGCGATTGAGTTAAGAAAGTATTATGTTTCTGCTATAACCAACGCTAAAACACAAGAAGATAAACTTGCGTTAGAAGCGCAATACAATGATAAGCTTTCTCAGCTTCCTGTATTTTCTGATATTGCTAAAGAGCAAAACAAAGCAGTCAACGAAATAAATATTGCACTTAAAGCGAAATATGATGAGCGCGTATCTAATGAGAACAGAAAGATTTCTGATTATGCGCATGAGAAGTATTTTAGTAATTTAAGAAATTACATCCAAAATAATTTTTCATTTGGCATCAATAATGATAAGGGTGCGTTAGAGTACATTCATCAGCATGTATCGTCTGACGCTTCATTCAACATGTCTTCTTATGGAGATAAAAAGAAGATGCTTAAAAAGGCATGGCAAGACTATAAAACTGTTCTTGTAAAAGACCTGTATAGCAATTATGTAAAAGTTCCTGTTAATGAAAAAGAGGAGTCTCTTCCTTGGTATCAGTGGACAGGAAAAAGAGCAAAAACTCAAGCGGAAAAAAAGCTTGACATGAGTTCTATCGGTAAACGCACAGGCGCACAAGCTGAAAGGGAGTTTTATTTTTACGCTATGGACAAAGTAATGTTCTCAGACAAGAAACTTAGTCCTACGGTTTATCAGGTTAAATCTTATGCCGAACAATATGTTGAAGATATTAATCAGGAACTAACCCGCATCACAGGAGAGATTGATAAGATTAAAAAGGGAATGGGAGCTGATGCTGAATTTTCTTTTGGTAGAAATATGAGAAAAATGTCAGGCGGGTACACGCAAGATGAATTGGAGAAAATGAAAGACCCTTCCTCTAATTCGAATGTGATTTTACGATTGATAGACAAACAAACAAAATTAGAACTCGCTAAAGATAAATTTAATGAAATCCTTAATCATAAGGAAGGCGATGATGGTTGGTTTAAGGATTTATGGGATGGAATGTCGGGAGGAAAATTTTACGAGTATATGCCTTTTGTGTCGAGTGTTTTTGATATTTCTCATGGATATAGCGCCTATAAAGCTTCTCGAAAAGTTCAAGACGGAAAGCCTCTTTCGTTTATAGAGAAATCCGCTCTTGAATCTATGGCAGGATTAAAGCAGATTGAAGACCTTAAGACTTCTTCAAATGGAACTGTTATTGGTACTGCTATTAAAGATATGTTGCCGTTTATTGGTGAATTTGCTTTCACGCTTGGTTCTTATTCTGTAGGCGCTAAAGCCGGTAAAGGAATTGTAAAGACCGTGCTTAAATCGAAGATTTCATCTGAAATGAAAACGGATGTTGGTCAAAAAGTAGCAAGAGGAATTATTGGAGAAGCTACCGGAGAAGCTATGCTTAAAGAGGCAACAAGCTCTAAGGCTATCGATGAAATGTTTGAAAAAGGAATTGCTAAGCACTTTAGTAGTGGACTTGAATTGGTTCTTGGCTCTGTAGCTCATACTATGGGAAATCCACAAATGGTTTATAAAAACTATTTAGACAGGATGACTCCCGAGGTTCAATTGTTTTTAGGAGGAAATGCCGAAGATATTCATGCGCTTGTTGAGTCAAAGAGCAAAAACAAAAGTTTTTCTGAGGGATTTGGTGAAGCGTTTGGATTAAGTTGGGCTGAATTATTTTCTGAGCAACTAGGCGGGTATTTATTTAAAATGCCAAAAGGAGTTGTTTCAAAAGTAATGAATGATACCGGATGGTTGCAGAGAAGTGTTTTGGGCGGGTGGTATCGCGCTCATAAGTTTGTAAGTAAATCTCAGGCTATTCAATACATATTGAAAAATGATATGGGATGGCATGGAGTATTGAATGAATATGCAGAAGAGTTTGTTAATGGTAGATTAGGAGCGTTAATCACGGGAGATCGTGATGTATGGGATATTGATTCGAAAGAAGAGATGAATAATTTTCTTGTTTCTGCTGTATTTGGAACAGGAGTAGGAATACTTCATACTGCTCCCAAGGTAGTAAAAAGTACATTGACAAAAAACAATGATATTGAACTAACTCTTGAGCGTACTAATTACGAAACTAAAAAACCTGAAATTTCATCTATAAAAATCAATAAGCAGGCTTGGAAGAAATTCAATTCTGAAATTCTCGGCAGTAAGGGAGTTAATATTAATAAGCTCAATAGCTTTTTGGAATATGGAGATAATTTTACCGACGCTCAAAAAGAAGTTCTTACCGGCATTTATCAACAAGTAAAAGCTAAAGATATTAAAAGTACTCCTGCGTATGCTCAGGCTAAATCTGAAATTGAAACAGATTCGGATGTAAAGATAGCGGACAATTGGGGTTCTAATGAAAAAGTAGAAATACCTGAAGTTGAAGGTGAAGATTTTGATGAAACTGTTATTCCCGAAGAAGATTCTTCTCCTCGTAAAGTAGTTCTTCCGCATAGTGAATTTATTGACGAGGCAGTAAAAAATGGACATACTCGTTCGGCAGCTAAGCGATTAACGTCGGGATTCACCGATGCAGAAGGAAATATTGTTTTAAGTGATAAATATGCGAGCGAAGAATCGCCTTCTAATACGCCTAATATTGATAAGCCTGTAGAAATTCAATTGGGTGATAAGCAAATAGAAAAAGATGCCACAACTAATTTACCTGTGGAAACAGAAGTTGTTGATGTAAATGGAGACGATGTTCATGTGAGAAACAATCGTACAGAAGAGGTTAGCGTTAAAAATCGAGATGAATATTCTAAAAGTAAATCCAATTCAACAGATAAATCTAATGTATCGAGCATTAATTTCGGCATAAGAGAAAACAATGAAGCTCCCGAAGTAGTTACTGTTCCTTGGAATAAGGTAGATTATCAAGTTACTTTTGATGATAGTGGAAATATTTTTGATATTCGTCATCCTAATGGAACTAAAGGAAACATTAGTAAAAGTTCGATAACAGGATTCACAGCAAGAGCAAATAAAATTCGTAACAGTAAAACTCCTTCTAAAAATGTAGAACATATTAAGAGCCAAGAAGAATCTACTATTGCTCCATTGTCTCCTGTTGAAGAAAAAGAACTTAATTTATTAGATCAAAAGCAGGAAGATTTTGCTAATGAAGGCGCTGATTTACCTGTTGCTGACCAACAAAGATTGTTTGAATTGTATCAGCGCAAAGCAGGAGTTTCTCCTCAGGAAGTTAAACCAATTAAAACGAAAAATGTTAATAAACCCGTTAATGTATCAACCTCGAAGCAAAGTGCAAGAGGAGGAAATGAAAGTGTCTCTAATACAGGACAAGAAGAAAAAGGTGGTGGCTCAAATGAGGCTACACCTGTTGAAAAAAAATCAAGTCAAAAAACTAAAATAGAAAAACCAAATGCCGTTCAAAAGTCAAGCACAAAGAGCGTGGATGTACGCCAACAAGCCGGAAATGGCAAAGGAGTGGGAAAGCAAAACGCCAAAGGGGAAACTACCGAAAAAAGTAGTACTCAAAAGAAAAAAGAAGAAAAAGTAGTTTCTAAAAAAAAGAGCAACGCTCCGTCTACTTCTTTCACTAAAATGAAGTCAACCTTGGATAATGTTTATTCGGGAGATGAAAATTCATTAAAAGGAACTCATATTGGCAAGGCGACAATGATTGGTGATAAATATTTTGGTGAAGTACTTAAAGATGCTTACGCTAAAAAGGAAATCACTCAAGATGAGTACGATTATCTTTATGCAAAACATCAGGAAATTTTAGGTATATGGAGAGACCTTAATCCAAATGGCGTTAAGGTTATTCATGGAACAGGAACAAGAAAAAAACCAAATTTACAAGTTGCTTCAGGAACAGGAACGCTAAATGCTTTTTTAGGCAATATTGTTAAGAGATTGGGTAAAGCGTTTCCGAACATAAAAGTGGTTACTCAATGGGATGAATTTTTAAAAGCTGCAATGGATTTTGGTTATACATCTCAGGAAGCCAATGATATTTTTGGAATGTATGACAATGGTGTAGTTTATTTGAATCCAAAAAGAGCTACAGCGAATACCGCTATTGAGGAATTTGGTCATCTTTGGGTTAAGATAGCTAAAGAAGTTTCTCCGGCTGTTTACAATAGGGGGATTCAGCTTGCTACTGAAACAGCTTATTATACTGATATAAAAAATAATCCTGCTTATGACCATTTAACCAATGAGGAAAAAGCAGAAGAAGCTTTAGCGAAAGCTGTGGCGGATCGTGGTCAAGCTATTTTAGAAAAAGAGAATAAAAACCTATATCAATCTTTTAGAACATGGTTGAGAAATTTTTGGAACTCCATTAAATCTTCAATGGGGATAAAACCATCATTTAATTTAAGTACAACTACATTAGATGGATTTGCTAATTCAGTTGCAAAAGAATTATTAAATGAGTTTCCTATATCTAACTTGTCTGATAAAGATATGGAGCAAATAATGAAAAAACAGGTTGCTCCTAGAATCAATATCAGTAATTCTATTCTTGCTAAACGAAATCGTTTCGATAATTTTAACTCATGGAAAAGTTTTTGGTTTGATGAAAGCAAGGGCGCAGGAAAAGCGATAACTCAAATGATGGGTCAGCTTAAAGGAAAAATAGATAGAAGAATAAAGGACGCTGAATATACGCTTAAAAACTTCAACGATGCTCTTGCTGAATGGGCTTATAATGAACCTGACAAAGCTAAGAGAAAAGCGATGACTGAAAAAGCGCTTTCTGCCGTTGATGAATATTTGAAGGATGCCGGAGGAGCCTCTTTGTTTAAGATTCCTGCTGAACTTCGAGGAGTTGCTCAGTCAATGAGAGAATCTGTCGATAATTTACAACATGAACTTAGAACTGCTTTATCTGATTGGGGCATAATGTCTCCTGAATTAGAGGCTACTTTTAATAAGAACATGGGAATATGGGTTAATCGCAGCTATATGATGCACGACGTTCCTTCTTATGGTAAAATATATAAAGATATTTTAACTCCTCAGCAATTGGCTAAGGTGGAAAACTTTATTCGTGACCAATATGAAACAGGTGTTATTACAGGGATGAAATGGGAAACACTTAAAGACGGAAGCAAAACGGTTACGTTCACAAATGTAAATGGTCTTGATAGCCAATCGTACAATAGTTCTGAATATGATTTAGAGAATATTATCAAATCAGCGATTTCTGTTGATGCTGATAAGGTAATTGATGTTTTTAATAAATTAGATTCGCATGATTTATTATTGGACAATCCTTCAAGTCAGCAAAATATTGTCTCGTTTAGATTGTCGTCTAATGAGATTGAAGGAATAATGGATGACATTGTTTCTAATGGCAATGAAAAAGCAGGATTAATAGGTAGCTCAATTATTTCATCTGTTGGAGCAAATTCATTCGAGCAATCTGTTCTAAAGAAAAGAGGGGATATAGAGCCTGCTATCCGAATGCTCATGGGTGAATATTTAGACCCGAGAATTAATTTCATGAAATCAGTTGTTAAGCTTTCTCAGCTAATTGAAAAAGGCAAAATAGAGCATGAACTTAAGCTTCAAGGAGAAGGGTCTTTATTCAGGAAATCTGAAAAAATTCCTGAAGGAGGAGAATCATCTATATTGAGTAAGCAAATATCTGCTTCCGAATCTTATTTGCTTAAGGGGTATTGGACTACTCCTGAGATACATAATGCTTTGTTTAAAAAGCATACTTCTCGGGACGCAGGAATTATTCAGGTATTATCTATTCTTAATGGAATAGCTAAGGCGAGTCTTACCGTATTGAAGGATGACTCTCAGTCAAGAAACTTTTGGGGAGCAGCTTTAAACATGATGGCAACAGGGCATTTGCCTACAGGGCTTATTCATGCGACAATGACAGCTACTAATGATTTTACCGGAGGGCAAAAGGCTGCTTCGGTGATGAGTACCCCATTGTTTATTTCTATGATGGCAGGAGAAGCTTGGTTATCTATGAATGGCGACAAGAAAGCAAGTAAAGATTTATTTAAGCAATCATTTCTTGATGCTGTCAAATACAATTTGATTGAACAAAGTGTTCAGGCCGGTGCGCTAAAAGAAATGGCTGACAAATTATATACCGATGTTGTGGTTGGCTCTGTTTTTACTCGAGCCAAAATAAAGACAGCAAAAGGGTATAAGACTTTCATGGAGACATTTTCTAAGCCATATCAGGCTTCCGATGCTATTTTTAAAATAATTCAATGGGAGAAAGAAAAAAAAGCTTTATCTAACGCGTATAAATGGAAAGTTGATTCAGGACAAATGACGCGAGATGAATTTAATGAATACATTAATTCCAAGGCGGCAGAATTAGTTAGGTCAGAACAGCCAACATATTCTAAATCTGCCGAAGCAATGAGGTGGATTAGCCGAATGCCTTTATTTGGTTCATTTGTAATGTTTCAGTCTCAGATGTGGAAAACAAGGAGAGCGCTTATTCGAAATATTCAGGATATGCTTAAAGAAGCAAATGAAGCTACTGATGTGAATCAGAAAAAAGTTCTTAGACATATGGCCTCAAAAAGAGTCGCAGGACTTGTTTTTAGCATGAGCTTTACTCCTGTTCTCGCGTTAGCCTCTATGTATGCTATGGGAATAAGTGGAGATGATGATGATGCTATTTCTCAAATGTTCCCTTCTTACGGAGAAAATGCACTTCGCTTATACTTGAGTCCTGACAAGAAGAATCCGGTATATCTCGATTTATCTTTTATTGACCCATCGTCGCAGTTTCAGAAAATGGTTGTGGCATTGATTCGTGGAGATGATGCAAATGAAAAAATTTCAGGATTTCTTAAGGAAGGTGTTGAACCATTTATTAGTCAGGAAATCGCTTTTCAACGATTAGCTGAAATTTTTAATAACAAGGATCAGTATGGAAGACCGATTACTAACCCTCAGGATTATTGGACGCAGAAATGGACTGATAGATTAGGACATGTGTCTGAGGTTCTTATTCCCGGCTTCCTTAATTCTGCCGCTAAAATTTATAAAGGAGCAATAGGATACAAAAATGATGCCGGTTATCAATATCATTTATGGCAAGAAATTATGAACAGCCGACTTGGCGTTAAGGCAAAGGATAGAGATATGAGTAGGGCTTATCGCTCTATGTCTCGAACTTATTGGGCGGGAATGGAGGAATCAAAAAAGATATTCACCGATATTCGTGACTCAAAAGAATATAGCGACAAAGAGAAACAAGAAGCTTATTTTAGGTCATACGTTGCGGCGAAGAGTAATTTCGACAAGCTTTATAAAAAATACGAAGCTATGAAGAAACTTGATTTTTCTGATGCAGAAATAAACAAGGCTCTTGATGAGGCAAAAGTCCCTAAATACATAATCAGTCAAATTAAGACTAATACGTTTAAAGGAATTGATTTTGAAACAGGAAAATGGATAGGTTCATCTATGGGCGGAGACAGAAGGAGCGGTTCTTCTTTTAACGTTTCCGATATGAATTTGCAACTTAAATTAAATTTGAACTTTTAAGTATTGAATAAAAAATTAGCCGATTGGCTTTGGTAATAAAAATAACAGTAAATTTGAATTATGCCTAAGTTTAAAGAAAGTCTTATTGATCCGGTAACAGGATTAAATTCATTAGACATAAATGACTCATGTTCTGTATTGAGCATCATTGACTATTCTAATTATGATACCAATACCGACCCGGGGCATACGCGAGCAGATTTCAGTGATTATCGTAAAATAACAATTACAACTCCAACAGGTTCTCCTTGGGTTATGTCAACTATAGCGGGAACAGGAGTAGACCAAGTTATCGCTACGCCAAGTTCAACCACCGATTCATTTTCTTTTATTCTTAGAAGCACAGATGATGACGGCATTTATTCTGTTCATATCTGCTCATATCCTACATATAATAATGCTGCCGCTTATTTATCGGCAACTCTTCAGGTGGTTTACTTTAATGGTAAATTATATAAGTGCATTCAGGATTCTACAGGAAATCAACCGGATGTTTCTTCTTTGTTTTGGGAAGTTTATTCTCCAACTGAAGAAGAGGAATTGCTTACTAAATACTGCACTGTTCAAAAAATATGTATTCTTTGTATAAACATTAATGCTTGTTACGAGAAATCTGTTCTTAAGGCTTTTTGCACGGCATCAGAAAATAATTGTAATGACAACATTCTATGTAAAAATCCTGATTTTTTAAAGACAATGAAAATTTTAGTTGCATTAGAGGCTGTTGAAATTAGTGCAGCGAAAAGTGCTTGGGATGAGGTTCAGAAACAGGTTGATTTCTTAAAGACAATATGTAATTGCTAATGAGTGAACATCTTCAAATAGACCAATTGCAAATAGACATTTCGGCTAATGCCGATGCTACTAATGTGGCTTGTTTGTCTAAAGAGGAAGTGTATGGAATTAATTGCTGTAAAACTTCTTGGGGCGCTGTTATGGCTAATTTTGCTATCAGAAGAATGTTCGAATGTAGTGGCGTAGAAACACTTAATCAGACCGAGGTAGATTGCTTAATAGGTAAGCTTTCAGAAAACCTCGCCTTGAATTGTTGTTAAAACTACTATTATGAGCGGATGCAAAAAATCAGTTAAACCAAAACCGTTTGGAATAACAATATGTACTTCGGACGTAAACTGTTTCGATGGTAACTTGGCGTGTTTAGGTGTTCCGCCTAATTCCGACTTGAACGATATATTGGAAATTTTAGCTACGGCTATTTGTAATTTCACGCCGCCTCCTGTTTCTGTTGATGCTGCTGTAGTAACATACTCGGGTACGACCGCATTCAAGTGCTTTACTCTTACCGGCACAAATGTAGAAGATGTTATTGAGGAATTAGCAAATAAAATCTGTAGCGTAAGTTCGGATGTGTCTGCGCTTACAGGAAATACAATGACTATCGGCAACTCGTTTGTTGCCCCATATTTGTCCTTCCTTGGAAGTAAATCCATTTACGATGTATTTACAGATGTAATCACTAAGCTTTGCACTGTTTCTGCGGACTTAGATACGGTTAGATCGGCCTATGTTCCATCTTCTGATTTAGTTGATTTGACCCGGGGTAATGATTTAGTTATTTTGAATGGTAATCGTGCATTATTTGGGCTTTTCTTGACGATGAGTTCATCAAGATATTTTGTAAACGGAGTTTCGTACACAAAAAGCTTATCTCCTAATATCCCCCTTGCTGCGACTTCAGATAACTATGTTGACTTTGATGACTCAATAGAGGATTATGTAGTTACTTCAGTTCCTATTTCTGCTCCGGCTCCTCCTGTTACAGGAATCCGCTTATGGATGTTTACCACTAATGAAGTGGGAGTTACTGCTGAATCTGATTTGCGTGTGTATGGATGGGTGGATAATACAATCCTTCTTGATGACACAATTTCTGCCGCAAAGCTACAGAATCTATCGGTTACGGGGGCTAAATTAGAGACAATCGGTGTAGCTACAACTGTTGGTGATTCTGCATTTTTTCAGTTTTCTTATGACACCAAGGGTCGTGTCACTGCTTCCGTGTCTAAAATTGATATTGGCTTCTCTACGGCCTTAGCCGACCAAGATATTCTTATTTACGATTTAACGAATGATGTTTGGAAAAATGCTCCTATTATAGGAACGTTACTTCCTTCTGCAACAGACAATCAAACACTTCGTTATGATGTTGGTGCTTCTAATTATGTAGCCACATCATTCCTACTGAATACCGGTTCTGAGATCGGCATAGGAATAAACAATGGTTTGCCACTAGAGGCATTTACTATTGGGGATGGCAGAAATCAAGCCTTCCAATTGGGAGATGTTACCGGATTTACCGCTAATGGTGTTGGTGGAGGAGTATTGGCTGCTGGAACATATTATTATGTGATTTCAGCGATGGATGGAGTAGGAACTACTCTTTATACCACTGAGATTTCTGAATCTGTTGACGGGGCTATAACGACTGCTATTGACCTTGCTTGGAATGAACAGCCATCAACCGCATTTTATCGTATTTGGAGAGGAACTGTTTCCGGTACTTACGGACTGTATCGTGATGTTTATGGTACACCTGATGTAACAGATGATGGAACCGGATGGATAGTTGGCGTTTATGCTGCTCCTACTAACATTAGTGCTTATGGAATTTACATAGGTTCAAGTGACATCATTTATGGAGACAGGAGTCTTCATTTATCTACTGATGTTACTACTTATACCAACTATAGCGCAAGCAAAACCCGTTTATTCAATATAAATCAATTTGCAGATATTGATGGAGGCGCGCCTTCTGATGTAATTGCTGCACGAATCAATGTTAATACAACGGCAAGAAATACCACTAATGTAAATTACGGATTATTTGTTGAGGACGTAATCGGTTCTGATGTGACTAATGTTGGTGGAAAAATAATTACTTCAGATTCTACAGCGGGAGATAACATTGGATTGTGGATAAAATCTACTAATGCCGGTGCAGGAACCGCTATTGGAATAGTAGTTGAGAATGGTGGAGCTGTCATGGGCGCTACAAGTATAGATGCTTCATCTATTCTTGAGCTAGTGAGTACAACTCAAGGCTTTTTGCCTCCAAGAATGACAACTGCTCAACGCAATGCTATTGCTGCGCCTGCGGTAGGACTTGTTATTTACAATACCACAACAAATAAATTAAATGTTTACACAGGGGCTTGGGAACAAGTAACATCAGTATAATAATTATGGAAACAGGGTCATTATTACTTACAATAGCCGGCACAGTAATAGTTTTGTTACTTGCTGTTATCGGATATTTTGTTAAGGTTGTTCACTCAGATGTGAAGGGAAACACTAAGGATATTGGTGTGTTGTGGGGAAAATCAGACCTTATTAATCAGAATGCCGAAAACAAGATTGATAGACTTGCTGAAAGAACAGAGCTTCAGTTGAGTCATTTGACTGAACAAATAAGTAAGCTCACGTCTGCTGTTGAAAAAACATTAGCTAAGAATGCCGCGTAATGAATTAGCCGGAACTCACGTTGGTAAGAGTAGGTCTGCTGTATTCTACCAAAACAATCCTGAAGCTAGGGATAAGAAAAAATCCTATGACACTAAATTTAATCGTTCAAAAAAACAAAGAAAAAAAAGAGTTGTGTTAGTTAGGGAGAATCGCAAAAGAGGGACTTATGGTAATCATGACCATAAGGACTTAGCTCACTTTAAAAATAAAGACGGTAAATTAAATGTTAAACAACAATCTCAGTCTGTTAATCGTGGAGACAAGAAAAATGTGTATTTTCGTGTAGTCAAAAAATAATTATTAACCCGGCACACTTTGATGTCAATGCAATTAAAGACGTTGTATTCTTGGTAGCCACAAAACAAAAACAAATGGTAAAAATTACAAATGCGGAGGTTCAGAACCTTATTAATTGCTTTGAGGAAATCTCAAATCGTCACGCCAATTTTCCTGTAAAAATTTGGTATTCGTTAGGAAGAAATAAGGACAAGCTTGACTCCTTGTTTAAAGCGTCTGAACGCGCCCGAATTAAAATTGTAGAAAAATACGGTGAGCCTACTGCTGAAAATGCTTCAGTAAAACAAGTTCCTAAAGAAAAGATGCCTGAATTTCAAAAGGAATATCTTGACTTGATGGAAATGGAAGTTGAAATTGATCCGTACAAAATTAAATTAAGTCTATTAGAGAGCGAAGTAAAGAAAATGGAAGGTGTTCGCGGAATGTATTCTTTCTTTAACTTATTTGTTGAGGATGATACTAAGGAATCAGTTCAAGAAATTGCAGAAAAAGCGCCTGTAATGGAGGCGGTTAATTAGTATGTGGAAACAGCAGTTATGGAATAAATTCCTTGAAGGCTTAAGCCATAAAGGAGAAGGCAGTGAAAAACGAATTGTTATCGCTGTTGCTATTCCTGTGCTACTCGGACTAACAAGTTATTCCACGTTTCATGAAGGTTATATCAGAATAGAAATATTGGCTGCGTGGTTCAGTTATCTCGGATATACCGGATACAGGATCACGTCGGAAAAGAAAATGGATAATCAGCAGAATAATGTGTGATTGTACCGAAGAATCCGGTGTCTCAATTCAGAGTGGGAAAAAGAAAAAATCTTCTCATCCCACTCTTTCTTTTATAAAGAAAAAACTCGTAATTAAAGGAAGAACTGTTACTGTTTTTAAACCTGAATCAGAATGAAAAGAAATCTTTATTTAATATTGTTTTCAGTAGGTGTGCTTTTTTTAGTCCTAATGGATTTTAAAGGATGCGTTGATACAAATGAAGCCAATAAAAAAGCTCAAGAGTACATTAATTATAAATTTCAGGCACTTAAGTACAAGAAGAAAGACGGAAAAATGGCTATTTACAATAAAGCACTTGAAATAAGCAATGGTCAGTTAAGAAAGTTTAATGATAGTCTCACTAATGAGCTTAATAATTTAAGAATCAAAAAACCGAAATCAATCACTATCATCAAAGAAGTGATAAAAATTGATACAGTTTATTCCGTTTTTCATGATAGTTTACCTTGCGCTGAATTTAGTTTGTTCGGAATAGTCGATAGCACTAATTATAAGATTGATTATACACTCACCAATAAATTTTTGCGATTTAATTCTATTCTCATTCCAAATACTCAATCAGTGGTTGTAGGTTGGAAAAAAGAAAACTTATTCAAAAAGAATCTTATTGTCACCGTTAACAACACAAATCCTTATGTTGAGGTGACGGGAATAAAGAATTACACGGTTTCACCCGACATTAAATGGTGGCAAAAGGGATGGGTTAAGTTTGCTGCGGGATTTGTTTCAGGAGCTATCTTGCTTCAGCAAATTTCCAAGTGAACCAAGCGAAAAAGGAACTTGCGAATCCGTAACATATCCACATTCCCCAATCAAAGTGCATAAGACAAACTGTAATTATTCCGGCATGAAATCCGAAACACAACGGACATGTAAGTAATTTATGAATGAATTTATTTATTTTATCTTTAGCTGAGTTGCCTTCATGAAAAGAAAAATAATCCCTGATAGGTTTAAAAATCAGGGATTTCGTCACTATAATAGTCATTCCTGCTGAAGCTAGTAGGAACAAAAATAAGTATTCCATTAAGATTTTGCTTTATCCTTTTCCTTGGCCTTATTTGCTTTTATTTTTTCCATAGCAGTGCTGTGTGATTCAGCTTGACCCGCTAATTCATCAAGGCGAGCTAAAGCGTCTTGACCATCTTCAAATATTTCTTGACCCTGATCCATATAACGTAATCCGTCATAAGCATCAGCCGATTGACAATATCTATCGTATCTTACTATGTATCCGCCTGTAGCAGGACACATTGATGGGTTTTTAATGTAGGTTGCCATGATTATTTTGATTTAGACTTTCTTCCCGCAGCAGCCATTTGGCTCATTTTCTTTTTACCGTATTTCTTACGGCCTATTGCTGCCGCAACCGCTTTCGGATTAGAAACATTACCTTTTTTAGATATTGCTGAAGCCAAAGCCTTAAATCTTGCTCCGGTTCCTAGTGGTGGTTTTTTGGCCATTTTTTATTTAATTTAAAAAGTTATGCAGAAATCCATGCTGATAAGTCAGCCACAGCGTTGTTCATTGCTGTTAAATCATTGCCTTGCCATGTCGCTTGATTCACCACTTCATTTGGGTCAAAAAACAGTACTACTGATTTGCTAAATGAATTTCTTAATGTGATATGGATGTGTCTACCTTTTCTTTCGGCAGGATGTCTGAATTGAGGGTCGCTGTTTTCGTTTATCAATCGAGCAATCGGTATCAGGTTATTCTTGTTAATGGTTTCCCAATTAACACCATCTTTACTTACTGCAATGAACTGAGTCCAAGCTGCGTTGACATTAGTTCCTTTATCGAGATAAATAGCCATAGGATTAAATTTTACCAAATATACAAAAAAACAAAAGCCGCCAATTAATTACGGCTTTTTATTTTCCCATGAACTCTCTTTAGCTGCAAAGGGCGCTTATAGGATTTCTTTAGAACGGCATATCGTCGTCTTGTTCACTGCCACTGTGAGCATGAACTTCTTCCGATTGTTTTTTGCCGGCAAAACCAATTACTTTTTGGGCGATTATTTCACATGAAATTCTTTTTTCTCCATCTTTCCCTTCGTACTGATGGTATGATATTTCTCCTGATACGAACAAACGGTCTCCCTTATTGAAGGACTTATTAACATATTCCGCAGTATGCCCAAAGCAAACCACTTTATGCCATTCCGTTTTTTCAGACCATTCTCCATCCTTGCCCTTAAATCTTCTTGAGGTTGCTAAGGTGAATGTGGTTAATTTTGAGTTCGATTTCGACTCTCTCATTTCAGGGTCTTTCCCTAAATTTCCTACTAATGTTACTTGGTTATACATAATTATTATTTTTTATAAATGTACTGAAAATTTACTAATTAAAACGGCATGTCATCAATATTTGTGTTGTCTTCAGGAGGATTATTTTGAGTAGTTCTTCTTGCGTTTTTCCACTCAGTTACGCCGTATATTCTCCCGATAAACATTTTCTCAGCGCCATAAGACCTTTCCCATAGGGATACGTAATATTTTTTACCATTATCATCCACATATATCCCCATGTAATCAGGATGTGTTTGCTTAACCTTTCGGTGATTAGGCTTTATTTTAACGCTCCCGTGATACTTGCTCGGGTCGTTGATTTTTTTAAAATTACTCATCTGTAAAATTTATCAAATTTACCCATTAAATACAATATAAAATTAGCTACTTCTCCTTTATTATTAATCAAAACGACTTCCACCGGTTTGTCATGTCCTGAATCTAATATAACCCTTTTAAGCATTTTCAATTTTATTGCTGAGTGTTGGGCTAGATAACCCTTAGTGTCTATGTAGAATATTTTGTTTTTCGTCACTACAAAAAAATCAATTACAATTGAAATACTTCCTACCGTTTCATCATTAAATTTGAAAGAAGGCGCAAGTTGAATTGGTTTTTGAAACTGCCACTCCTCAATATGTTCTTGACATCCTAGTTTGTTGTTTTGAAAAACATCCCAAACGAAATATTCCAATTCTGAATCGAAATCAATATCGCCAACTCTAAGTCGTTTATTTCTGAATTTTCTATAAGCCATACTTCTTCAATTTTTCTTCGTCAATTGAGCCTACGCCCAATCCGAATATTTTATCTGATAACACTATTCTTTTTACAATTAACATATCTTTATTCATCTCTTCAGACCACATTCTTTTACTGAATACCTTCATGTATATTGTTTTTTTGTATCTCGAACTCTCAGCAATAGCCGGGATATGCTTATGTTCTCCTGCAACCAATATTTCTTTTAGCACGTAAGTACTTTTTTTTACAGGGTCATAAACATACCAAGTAGAAAATCGAATGGGCTTATCTTGTTTTAGGCTCATTCGATTATAAACTGAATGTTGTATCCAAATTTATCCCGAAGCTCATTGATGACTTCGGTTTGCCAATCAAGGAGTTCTCCTAAAAACTTTTCAGTCACACGAATTCCACGCTTGTAAACATTAATGTTGCAAAAATCTTTTGCCTTCTTATGGAGATAATATCTCCTATTTTTTCGTGTCTGTGATTTCATTTTTTATGGTTTAAATTTGCTTAGTCGAAAATTAAAAGTGAGCCATCCTATACATACACTAAAAAGAGACCTGTCATTATAAACGTGTATCACAGGCAGTATGTTTATTCCAATTCCTTTTCGGCTCATTGCGTGATAAAATTGTAATCTCCATTTATTTATACTCATGTCAAAATGGTGTTTCTTGTTTTGGTATTAGTTCTAGTTGCGGTCTTAAATTTTTCAAAGTATAAAATTTTCCTTGCACATAAAATCCAATAGAGTTTCCTGAAAAAGTTTTTTTAATCATTCGTCCCGACCTTTTGTTAATCAATTTTCCGCATTCGGTAAACTGATAATAGTGAGCGAATTTTATTCTCCATTTAATATTATAAGCCTTTGAATATATGTACTTTTCCATAATGTGTTATTGCGACAATCCGCACGTTA
>FRDC01000066.1_pt1 | contig 65691 bp, 53 predicted proteins | sample 1106171 | NCBI WGS metagenome assembly FRDC01 (sample SAMEA3930566, study PRJEB13176) | freshwater metagenome | biome: Drinking water system; feature: drinking water; material: water | place: Singapore | collected 2014-12-20 | reverse complement strand
GCCCCGGCGCGCGACGAGGCGGCGGCGCTGCGCCGCCTGCCGGTCGCCGCGCTCGAACTCGAGGCGGAGGCGGAGCGGGCGTTGCGCCGCGCGGGGCTGAAGACGCTGGGCGATCTCGCCGATCGCCCCTCGGCCCCGCTCGCCGCGCGGTTCGGGGCCGGGGCGACCGACCGGCTCGACCGCGTGCTGGGGCGCAGCGACAGCCGGATCACGCCGCGCCGCGCGCTGCCCGCGCTGATGCTCGAACGCCGCTTCGCCGAGCCGATCACCACCGCCGACACGGCGATGGCGGTGATCGGCGATCTGGCGGGCGCGGCGGCGGGGGTGCTGGAGGAGCGCTGCCGGGGCGGGCGCCGCTTCGTCGCGCGGCTCTATCGCAGCGACGGGCATGTGATCGATCTGGCGGTCGAAAGCGGGCTGCCGCTGCGCGATCCGGCGCGCATCCAGCGCCTGTTCGAGGAGCGGGTGGGGGCGCTCGCCGATCCGATCGACCCCGGCTTCGGGTTCGACATGATCCGGCTGGCGGTGCCGCGCGACGAGCCGCTGGCGGCGGCGCAGCTCGCGCTGGAGGGCGGCACCGCGCGCGAGGAGGCGGTGGCGGCGCTGATCGACCGGCTGAGCACCCGCGTCGGCCGCCGCCGCGTCCGCCGCTTCGTGCCGCGCGACAGCCATTTGCCCGAACAGGAATCGCTCGCGCTGCCCGCGATCGACCTGCCCGATCCCGCCCCCTGGCCACCGGCCGAGGCGGGCGAGCCGCCGCCGCGCCCGATCCATCTGTTCGATCCGCCCCAGCCGATCGAGGTGATCGCCGGCCTGCCCGATGGCCCGCCCCAGCGCTTCCGCTGGCGGCGCACGCTGCACGAGGTGCTCCGCGCCGAAGGGCCGGAGCGGATCGGCGCACAGTGGTGGCGGCGTCCGCCGGGCGATCCGGGGCTGACGCGCGATTATTACCGGGTGGAGGATGTGCGCGGTCGCCGCTTCTGGCTGTTCCGCCACGGCCTGTACGGCGACGAATGCGCCGATCCGCGCTGGTACATGCACGGCCTGTTCGCATGAGCGACGCGCGATCCGAGACGAGCGATCCCCGTATCGTCCGCCTTGCCCCCACGGACCCGGCGGACCCGCGCGCGGACTTGGCCCCGCCGCCTTACGCCGAACTGGTCGCCGCGACCCATTTCTCGTTCCTGCGCGGCGCCTCGCACCCCGCCGATCTGATCCTGCGCGCGGTCGATCTGGGGCTGGCGGGCATCGGCATCGCCGATCGCAACACCGTGGCGGGTGTCGTCCGCGCGTGGAGCGCGCTGAAGCGGGTGCGCGAGGCGCAGGCCGAAAGCGGCGATCCGCGCCCGTTGCCGCGCTTCGTCGTCGGCGCGCGGCTGGTGTTCGCCGATGGCACGCCCGACATCGTCGCCTATCCGGTCGATCGCGCGGGCTGGGGGCGGCTGACCCGGCTGCTCACCACCGGCAATCTGCGCGCCGAAAAGGGCGATTGCATCCTGCGGCTCGCCGATCTGCTCGCCTTTCAGCAGGGGTTGCAGCTGATCGTGCTGCCCGAAACCACCGCGACGCCGCAGCGCCTTCGCCGCAACCCGGTGGCGCATGACAGCGCCGATCCGGTGCCGCCGCTCGCGCTGGTGCAGCCCGAGGGGCTGGCGGTGCTGCTCGCGCGGCTCGCCCGGATCGCGCCCGGCCGGGTGTGGCTCGGCGCGGCGCTGCACCGGCGCGGGCGCGACGCGCAGCGGCTCGCGACGCTCGCGGCACAGGCGGCGCAGGCGGGCGTGCCGCTGATCGCCACCAACGACGTGCTTTATGCCGCCCCGCAGGAGCGCGCGCTGCACGATGTGCTCACCTGCATCCGCGAGGGCGTGACGATCGCCGAGGCGGGCCGCCGGCTGCAGGCGAACGCCGAGCGCCATCTGAAGCCCCCCGCCGAAATCGCCCGCCTGTTCGCCGATCACCCCCAGGCGCTGGCGGAGACGATCCGCTTTGTGGAGGGGATCGCCTTCGATCTCGGCCAGCTTGCTTATGAATATCCGCACGAGCCGGTGCCGGCGGGGTGGGAGCCCCAGGCCTGGCTGGAGCATATCGTGCTGGCGGCCGCGCATGAGCGCTATGGGCCAAATTTGAACCCCGATGTCCGCCGCCGGCTGGACGAGGAATTCGCGCTGATCCGCCAGCAGAATTTCGCCTGCTATTTCCTGACGGTGCACGATCTGGTGGCGTTCGCGCGCCGGCAGGCGCCGCCGATCCTGTGCCAGGGGCGGGGGAGCGCGGCCAATTCGATCGTCTGCTTCCTGCTCGGCGTCACCTCGGTCGATCCGAGCGAGCATGACCTGCTCTTTTCGCGCTTCGTCTCCGAGGAGCGCGGCGAGCCGCCCGATATCGATGTCGATTTCGAGCACGAACGGCGCGAGGAGGTGATGCAATATGTCTATCGCCGCTATGGCCGCCACCGCGCCGCCATCGCCGCGACCGTGATCCATTACCGCCCGCGCAGCGCGGTGCGCGAGATCGGCAAGGCGCTGGGGCTGAGCGAGGACATCACCGCGCGCATCGTTGCGACCGTGTGGGGCAGCTTCGGGCGGGAGATGCCCGAACAGCGCTTCGCCGATGCGGGCTTCGATCCCGACGCGCCCGAGATACGCCGGCTGATCGAGCTGACCCAGCAACTGCTCGCCGCGCCGTTCCCGCGGCATCTGTCGCAGCATGTCGGCGGCTTCATCCTCACCCAGGACCGGCTGGACGAGACGGTGCCGCTGCACAACGCCGCGATGGCCGACCGTACCTTCGCCGAATGGGACAAGGACGATATCGACGCGCTCGGCATCATGAAGGTCGATGTGCTCGCGCTCGGGATGCTCAGCTGCATCCGCCGCGCCTTCGCGCTGATGGCGGCGCACGGGCTGGGCGAGCAGACGCTGGAAATCGACATCAAGGCCGACGATCCCGCCGTTTACGCGATGCTGGAAAAGGGCGACAGCATCGGCGTGTTCCAGGTGGAAAGCCGGGCGCAGATGAACATGCTCCCCCGGCTGAAACCGCGCTCGCTCTATGACCTGACGGTGCAGGTGGCGATCGTGCGCCCGGGGCCGATCGAGGGCGACATGGTCCACCCCTATCTGCGCCGCCGCGCCGGGCTGGAGCAGCCGGACTATCCCTCGCCCGGGCCGGGGCATAATCCCAACGAGCTGAAGGAGCTGCTCGGCCGCACCTATGGCGTGCCGATCTTCCAGGAACAGGCGATGAAGCTCGCCATCACCGCCGCCGGCTTCACCCCGTCGGAGGCGAACCAGCTCCGCCGCGCGATGGCGACTTTCCGCAACCGTGGCGGCATCGACAAATTCGCCGAGAAGATGATCGGCGGCATGGTGGCGCGCGGCTATGATCGCGCCTTCGCCGAGCGCTGCTACAAGCAGATCGAGGGGTTCGGCAGCTATGGCTTTCCCGAAAGCCATGCGCTTTCCTTCGCGCGGCTGGTCTATGTCTCGGCGTGGATCAAATGCCACCATCCCGGCATCTTCGCCTGCGCGCTGCTCAATTCGCAGCCAATGGGCTTTTACGCGCCCGCCCAGATCGTTCGTGACGCGCAGGCGCATGGCGTGGCGGTGCGGCCGATCGACATCAACCATAGCGGCCGGGATTCGCACATGGAGCCCGATGCCGGCGGCGGGCTCGCGCTGCGGCTGGGGCTGCGCCAGATCGACGGGTTCCGCGCCGACTGGGCCGATCGGCTGGTCGCGGCGCGCGCGGCCGGGCGCTTCGGCGCGACCGAGGATCTCGCCCGCCGCGCCGATCTGCCGGCGCGGGCGCTGCGCCTGCTCGCCGATGCCGATGCGTTCGGCTCGCTCGGGATGCGCCGGCGCGAGGCGCTGTGGGAGGCGCGGCGCACGCCCCCGGGCGAATTGCCGCTATTCGCCGCCGCCCGCGCGCGCGAACTGGGCACCGAGCCCGCGCTCACCCTGCCGCCGATGCCGATGAGCGAGGAAGTGGCGACCGATTATCAAAGCTTCCGCCTGTCGCTGAAGGACCATCCGATGCGCTTCATCCGCCCGGTGCTGGCGGCGGAAGGGGTGCTGACCTGTGCCGAGACCGGCGCGGCCAAGGCCGGTGCCTATGTCCGCACCGCCGGCGTGGTGCTGGTCCGCCAGCGACCGGGCAAGGGCAACGCCATCTTCATCACCCTGGAGGACGAGACCGGCATCACCAACGTGCTGCTGTGGGCGCGGCTGTTCGAGCGCTTCCGCCGCGCGGTGATGGCGTCGCGGCTGATGCTGGTCGGCGGCGCGGTGCAGCGCAGCCGCGAGGGCGTCGTCCACCTGATGGCGAGCCGGATCGAGGATCGCAGCGACCTGCTCGGCCTGCTCGCCGAGGAAGCGCCGCGCCCGCCGCTCTGCCCGGTGGACGAGGTGGCGCGCCCGGTGGCGCAGAACCGCCACCCGCGCGACGTGCGCATCCTGCCGGGATCGCGCGATTTCCACTGATCGCGTAGCGACGCGGCCATCGCGGCTTGCTCCCGCGCCGCTCGCGCGCCTAAGGCGGCGCCATGATCGCGGCGCTCGCCCATGTTCGCAACTGGATCTTCGATCTGGACAACACGCTGTACCCCGCCAGCGTCAACCTGTTCCCCCAGATCGACGCCCGCATCGGCCGCTATGTCGCCGATAGGCTGGGCCTGCCGATCGACCAGGCGCACGCGCTGCAGAAGCGCTATTTCCATGAGCAGGGCACCACGCTCGCCGGGCTGATGGCCGAGCATGGCGTCGATCCGCACGACTATCTGGGCTTCGTCCACGATGTCGAGATGGACGTGCTCGAGCATGACGCTCCGCTCGTCGCCGCGATCGCGCGGCTGCCGGGCAGGAAGCTGATCTTCACCAATGGCGACGCGCCCTATGCGCGCAAAGTCCTCGGCAAGCTCGGCCTGGGCGAGGCGTTCGAGGCGATCCACGACATCCACGCGACCAACTATGTCCCCAAGCCCCAGCCGCAAATCTATCGCGGGCTGTGCGAGGCCTATGATCTCGACCCCCACGCCTCACTGTTCGTCGAGGACATGGCGCGCAACCTGGCGCCGGCCAAGGCGATCGGGATGACGACCGTGTGGGTGAACAACGGTTCGGAGCAAGGCCCCGGCCCGGCGCAGGACTATATCGATTACACCGTCACCGATCTCGCGCGGTGGCTGCATCAGGTGATGGAGGACGCATGAGCGATTTGGAAACCGCGATCGAACGCGCCTGGGACGCGCGCGAGAGCCTGAGCGCCGATACCAAGGGCGAAGCGCGCGACGCCGTCGAACAAGCGATCGCGCTGCTCGACAGCGGCGCGGCGCGGGTGGCGGAGCCCGATGGCGAGGGCTGGCGCGTCAACCAGTGGCTGAAGAAAGCCGTGCTGCTCTCCTTCCGCCTGAACGACATGGCCGAGATCGCCGGCGGCCCCGGCGGCGCGAACTGGTGGGACAAGGTGCCGAGCAAATTCGCCGGCTGGGGCGCGGGCGAGTTCCGCCAGGCGGGTTTCCGCGCGGTTCCGGGAGCGATCGTCCGCCGCGGCGCGTATATCGGCAAGGGCGCGGTGCTGATGCCGAGCTTCGTCAACATCGGCGCCCATGTCGGTGAGGGAACGATGGTCGATACCTGGGCCACCGTTGGCAGCTGCGCGCAGATCGGCGCGAACGTCCATATCTCGGGCGGCGCCGGGATCGGCGGCGTGCTCGAACCGCTCCAGGCCGGCCCCGTCATCATCGGCGACGGCGCGTTCATCGGCGCCCGCGCGGAAGTCGCCGAGGGCGTGCGCGTCGGCGAGGGCGCGGTGCTTTCGATGGGCGTCTATCTCGGCGCCTCGACCAAGATCATCGACCGCGCGACCGGCGAAGTCCATCGCGGCGTCGTGCCGCCCTATGCGGTCGTCGTCCCCGGCTCGATCGGCGGGGGCGAGGGGAAGCCGGCGCTCTACTGCGCGGTGATCGTCAAGCAGGTCGACGCGCAGACCCGCGCCAAGACCGGCATCAACGAATTGCTGCGCGACTGATGCGTGCGCGCGCATTCCCGTTGCCCCGCCTTGCCCCGCGCCGCACCGCGCTGCGCCGCGCGGGTTTGGCGCTGCTCGGCGCGGTCCCCGCGCTGCTCGGCGCTGCCCCGCCGGGGCCGCCGCTGCCGATCACGCGCGCCGTCGCGGTAGCCGAATACCCGCACGACACCCGCGCCTATACCGAAGGCCTGTTCATCGATCGCGGCGAGCTGTGGGAATCGACCGGCGAGGTCGGCCATTCCTCGGTCCGCCAGGTCGAGCTGAAGACCGGCCGCGTGCTGCGCCAGGTGGCGGTGCCGCGCCCCTATTTCGGCGAGGGGATCGTGCCGTGGCGCGACCAGATCTTGAGCCTGACGTGGCAGCACCATCGCGGCTTCCGCTGGTCGCGCGCAGGGCTCAAGCGGCTGGGAACGTTCGGTTATTCCGGCGAGGGCTGGGCGCTGACCAGCGACGGCACCCGCCTGATCATGTCCGACGGCACCCCCGAGCTGCGCTTCATCGACCCCGCCAGCTTCAAGGAGCTGGGCCGGGTGCGCGTGACCGCGAACGGCCAGCCGGTGCCGCGCCTGAACGAGCTGGAATATGTGAACGGCGAAGTGCTCGCCAATGTGTGGCTGACCGACCTGATCGTGCGCATCGACCCGGCGAGCGGCGCGGTGACCGGTGTGATCGACGTGAGCGACCTCCACGCCAAGGCGGGGACCGACGGCCGCGACGATGTGGCGAACGGGATCGCCTGGGATGGGGCGACGAAGAAGCTGTACGTGACGGGGAAGCGGTGGCCGGTTTTGTTTGAGGTGGGGGCGGGGTGAAATGGTATCGTCCCTTGGACCGGCTAAGCTGCTGCTTTGGAAGGCATTTGGTTCCATTCCTGGCCATCAAGCTCCCGGCCACCCGATTTAGGTCGTAGGCCACCCCACTGTTTAAAGAAGAATGCAACGTTCTGCCGCTGACACTCATTCCTAACCTCCCGCGCCCACTCAACACGCATCGGCCGCGCTCCAGGCCCGCTCTCACCGCCTGCAATCACCCAGTGAATGTCGTTAAGGTCCATTGCGCCTATTGATCCAATCAGCGGCTCTATTGAAAGAAACCGCACACTCGCGGGCGCTTCTCGAAGATGCTCTATTCTCGTTTTGGCACGCGCATCTTCTACCGATACACCGAGCCAAATGTGACGTGGAGCGTTGCGACCGATGTAACGGCGACGAAGATAGTCCCTCATGAGCGACGATCTCTTAGTGAGCACTTGAAATACGTGCCAATCCGCCTGTTCCATCGTGTCAAACACTATGTCGATGAATGATCGAGGAACTTGCTTATGAAAGAGATCACTCATCGAATTCACAAAGATCATCCGAGACCTACGCCAAGCCAACGGTTGCGATAGCCGGTCAGGTCTTAACGTAAGGTCGAAACCGTGTTCAAAGGGGTGGCCACGAACACCGCGAAAGCGCTCGGAAAATCGGGCAGCATAACAATTGTTGCACCCGGACGTAATTTTGGTGCACCCGGTAACCGGGTTCCACGTCGCATCGGTCCATTCGATCGCGCTGCCGTCTGCCATGCCAAATTCCCTCGATCCGAACAGCCGCTGAGCGATGCCACTCACCGATTCGCTTGGCAAGCGCTGGAAACTGATTATCCAGACCGCCAAAGTATTTGTTAGAGTTTTACCTGGGAGAGCTTGGAATGGTAGCAAGCAGGCGTGTCGAGCACAGGTTTGGAGGCAGCTGGACCGAGATCAAGTTGAATGCAGTGGCCGATTATCTCGGATTCTATACCACAGCACTCAAAGCGGCACCAAGCGCAGCTGACCCATTCGAAACGTGGTATGTAGACGCCTTTGCGGGGACCGGCGATAGAACGGTAGAAGTGGCCGAGTCGGAACTGTTTTCTCAAGAACCAAGAACTTTCGATCGTGCCCGATTGGAGGGATCGGCACGACGAGCCATCGCTGTTGACCCTCCCTTCCGCCATCTCGTGTTCATCGAGAAAAATGTCGCCCGATTTGCTGCACTGGAGAACTTGAAGGCGGAATTTCCTGGGCGCGACATTCAATGCGTAGCCGGCGACGCCAACGACGAACTTCGAAAGATATTTACTGAAGCACCTTGGCAGCAGCGAGACCGTAGGGGTCTTCAGCGCGCAGTCGTATTTCTAGACCCTTACGGCATGTCGGTCCGCTGGGAAACGCTGCGATTCCTAGCAGACACTAAGCGTGCCGATGTTTGGTATCTATTCCCGCTTCATGCTGCTTTGCGACAGCTTAGTCACGATCATCGCGCCCTGGATGAAGGCAAACGGGGGGCTCTCGACGAAATATTTGGGACGTCCGATTGGGAACAGCACTTTTATGAGGCGCGACCTCCATCAGCAGATCTCTTTGATTTTGCTGAGGCAGGGGTGCCCAGCCGTAATGCCGATGCTAACAAGGTTGAGCGCTATGCGGCGAGCCGATTAGCGACGATCTTTAAGTTTGTTTCGGAGCCCATCCCAATCCTCACTCGGCGAAGGCTGCGTCAGTTCGCCCTGTTTCTTCTCAGCGGTAACCCGAGCGAAACAGCGATCCGGCTAATAAAGAAGGGCGTAGCTGCTCAAGTGAAGAAATATGGAGGCCAGCAGTAGGGTCCCCCGCCCTCGACAATCCCCGCACCACCCCCTATCGCCGCGGCAAAACAGGGGAGTAGCCATGCCCAAGGCCAGCAAAGTTCTCGATCGCGTGCTCGTGCTCGAAATGGTGCGGGTGACGGAGGCCGCCGCGATCGCCGCCGCCAAGCTCATCGGGCGCGGCGACGAAAAGGCCGCCGATGCCGCCGCGGTCGAGGCGATGCGCGAGGCGCTCAACGAGCTCTACATGGACGGCACCGTCGTGATCGGCGAGGGCGAGCGCGACGAGGCGCCGATGCTCTATATCGGCGAGAAAGTGGGCTCGGCAATCGGCAAGGGGCCGGCGATCGACATCGCGCTCGATCCACTCGAAGGCACGACGATCACGGCGAAGGCCGGGCCGAACGCGCTCGCGGTGCTGGCGATCGCCGAACAAGGATGCCTGCTCAACGCGCCCGACGTCTATATGGAGAAGATGGCGATCGGCCCCGGCTATCCGGCCGATCTGATCGATCTCGACGCCCCGGTCGCGACCACGATCAAGAAGCTCGCCAAGGCCAAGGGGGTGAAAGCCAAGGACATCATGGCGTGCGTGCTCGATCGCCCGCGCCACGAAAAGCTGATCAAGGAACTGCGCAAGCTCGGCTGCGGCATCACCCTCATCCCCGATGGCGACGTGGCGGGCGTGATCGCGACGACCAACCCGGAGACGGGGATCGACATCTATATCGGCCAGGGCGGCGCGCCCGAGGGGGTGCTCGCGGCGGCGGCTTTGCGCTGTGTCGGCGGGCAGTTCAAGGGCCGGCTGGTGTTCCGCAACGATGACGAGCGCGCGCGGGCGCGCAAATGGGGCATCGCCGATCTCGACAAGCAATATGACCTGAAGGAACTCGCGCGCGGCGACTGCATCTTCGCGGCGACCGGCGTGACCGATGGCTCGCTGCTCGCGGGCGTGAAGCGGCAGGGGACGCGGCTGACGACCGACAGCGTGGTGATGCGCGCGAGCTCGGGCACGGTGCGCTGGGTGAAGGGCGAACACCGGCTGGGGTGACGCCGGAGGCCGGTTAGAGTCTGTCTGGAAATGCGCTTGCCGCGCATTTCGCGGTACCGGCCCGCTCCCCCACCCGGCCACCCATAGAATACTGCCGTTGGGTGGCCGGGTGGGGGAGCGGGCCGGTGCCGCCTTGAAAAAGGCGCACCGCGCCTTTTTCAAACGAACTCTCAAAGCCGCTCCAGCGCCGCCGCGATGTGCTGGGCGAAGCGGTGTGCCGTCACCGAGGCGCCCGGCGCCTCGATCAGCGCGATCTCGGTGTCGGCGAGCCCGGGCAGGGCGATGTCGGCACCGACCGGCTTCAGCCCCGGCGGGCACATCTCGCGCGGCAGCACCGCGACGCCGAGCCCCGCGCGCACCGCCGCCTGCGTGCCCGCGAGCGAGGTCGAGGTATAGGCGATCCGCCAGCGCCGCCCTTGCCCCTCGAGCGCCGCGACCGCGCGGCTGCGATAGACGCACGGATCGGGCGAGACGATCAGCGGCAGTGGCCCCTCGGCGGGCACCGAGAGCGCATCGCGCGCGACCCAGATCAGCGGCTCGCGCCACACCCGCATCCCCTCCACGACGACGCCGGGCTCGCGCTTCAGCAAGACGAGGTCGAACCCGCCGCCGCGGAACTTGGCCTGGAGATTGAGCGTCAGGTCGCAGGTCACCTCCAGCTCGACCTTGGGGTGCGCGTCGGTGAACTCGGCGAGCACCGTCGGCAGATGCGCGGTCGCGAAATCCTCGGGCACGCCGAGCCGGACGAGGCCCGCCACCTCGGGCTCGATCAGTTCGGCGAGCGCGGCGTCGTTCAACCGCAGCATCGCCCGGGCGTGGTGGAGCAGGGTCTGCCCCTCGCTCGTCAGCCGCAGGTGGCGCGGGGTACGCTCGAACACCGGCCGGCCGCCGAGCGAGTCCTCCAGCCGCTTGATCTGCAGCGAAATCGTCGACTGGGTCCGCCCGAGCAGCGCGCCCGCGCGGGTGAAGCCGCCGCAATCGGCGACGGTGACGAAAGCGCGCAGGAGATCGAGGTCGAGCGTCCGATGGGGCATCTCGCCATTGTGATTATCAATTGATACGATTGCAACTACTCGTTTTGCAAATGATCCTCCGGTCGTCATGGGGCGTGGAACGATTGGAGGATGGAATGATCTTGCTGCTTCCCGCCCTGATGGCCGCGCTCGCCGCGTTTGCCGCCATGCAGGCGCCGGCCTCGCTTGCGATCGGGCGCGCGGCGGCCAGCATGGGCGTCGCGTTCGCGATGAGCCTGGCGCTCGCCATCGCCGCTGGCACGGGGGCGATCGCCGCCCCAGGGCAGAGCCTGGCGCTGCTGGTGCTGACGAGCTTCGTCGCGACGATCGTGCTCGCCTTCTCGCAGCGTTATCTGCGCGCCGACCATGCTCCGCGCCGCTTCGCCGCGATGGTCTCGGCGCTTGCCGCCAGCGTGCTCGCGGTGGTGGTGCTCGACAATGTCATCGCCTTCGCCGCCGCCTGGCTGCTGAGCGGGCAGCTGCTCGCGCGGCTGATCGGGCACGTCGATGGCTGGGCGGAGGCGCGCGCCGCCGCCGCTCGCGCCCGCCGCGCTTTCCTCCTCGGCGATGCCGCGCTGCTCACCGCGCTGGCGCTCGCCGCCGCGCACGCCGGTAGCCTGAGCCTCGGCGTGATCGTCTCCGCCGAGACCAGCTTCGAACCCGAAGTGCTGATCGCGATCGCGGCGCTGGTGCTGGTCGCGGCGATGGCGCGCTCGGCGCTGCCACCGTTCGAAAGCTGGCTGATCGGCTCGATGACCGCGCCGACCCCGGTTTCGGCGCTGATGCACGCCGGGCTGGTCAACGCCGGCGGCTTCCTGCTGATCCGCTTCGCGCCGGTGATCGAGGCCGCGCCGGCGGTGCAGCTCGCGGCGATCATCGCCGGCACGATCGCCGCCTTGTGGGGCACCGGCATCGCGCTGGTGCGCCCCGATATCAAGCGCGCGCTCGCCGGATCGACCGTCGCGCAGATGGGGTTCATGATCCTGTCGTGCGGCCTGGGCGCCTATGGCGCCGCGCTGTGGCATCTGATCGCGCATGGCCTGTTCAAGGCATGGCTGTTCCTCGCCTCGGGATCGGCGATCGGCACCTCGAGCGCTCCGGCGCTGCGCCGCCCCGATGCGACGGTGGCCGACGCGGTCGCGGTGCTGGTGCTTGGCCTGGGCGGGGTGATGCTGTGGACCGGCGGGGCAAGCGCGACGCTGCTCCCGCTGATGCTCGCCACGGCGACCGGGGTAATGACGCTGGTGAGCGCGGCCAACGCCACGACGCCGCGCTGGCCGCAGCTGATCGGGCTCGGCGCGCTGCTCGCCGCCGGCCATACCGCGGGGCTGCTGCTGATCGAACGGGCGGTGCCGCAGATCGGCACCGCGCCCGTCACCGGCCCGCTGGTGCTGGTGCTCGCGCTGCCCTTCCTCATCCTCTGGGTCTGGCAGGCGCGCCGCGCGACGCTGCCGCCTTCGCTCTACGTCCGCCTGCTCAACGCCGGCCTCGCCGCCTGATTTAGGAGCTGCTTGCCATGACCATCGCTTTCCCCCCGCTGCGCGTGCAACCGCAGCAGCAGCGCGCCGAGATCGAGCTTGCGATCAACCTGGCCGAGGGCATCGTGCCGCCGCTCTGGCCGCTCGACGGCGCGATCGCGGTCAACCCGCTCGCCGGCTTCGAGGAACTGGCCTTTGAGCAGGCGCTTGAAGAAGGCGCCGCGCTGTTCGACGCACGGACGACGCTGCCGGTGTCGATCTGGCGCAAGCTGCTCGCCGCCGGTCGACTGACGCGCGAGGCGCTGCGCCGCGCCGCGATCGAGGCGCTGGGCGGCTATAGCGCGGCGTTCGTGATGGTCGGCCCCGATGTCTCGCGGCTCGACTGCCTGATGGCGCGCCTCACCGAGTTGCCGCCGCCGGTGCCCCACGCGACGCCCGAGGATCCGGCGATGGACCTGGTCGCGAAATGGTGCGCGGCGTTCTTCGACGGCGGCACCGCCTCGGTCACGATGCCGGGGCGGGCCAAGGGGCTGTACCGCGCCGCGCTCGCGCTGATCGGGCATGACGCGCAGCTGACCGCGCTCGCGCAAGGGACGCCGCGCGCGTTGCTCGCGGAGGTGCCGCGCGATCCGATCGACGCGGTGGCGCAGGGGCTCGACGTGCTCGCGGTCGCGGAAGGCGAACGGATCGCGTTCCTGCGCGGCCTGATCGCGCGTCTGCCGGGTTGGGCGGGGCATATCCGCTGGCGCCAGCACCATGCCGATGCCGCGCTGGTCGAAGTTGCCCCGGCGATGATGGCCGATCTGCTCGCGCTGATGCTGCTCGTCGTGCGCGCGGCGCCGGCGACGCGGGCGCGGCCGCGTGTCGCGCCGGTCATCGCCGATGTCACGGGGCAGCTCGCGCGGCATTTCGCCCTGGAACGCGAACGGTTCGATACCGGCCTGGAAGCGGTGACAACGGCCGACGAAGCCGCGCTGTCGGCGATTTTCCAGCGCGCGGCCGAAGTTACCTATCGCGATACGCTGGTGCCGCGGCTCACCCCACCCGCCCCCGCCGCCGAGGATCGCCCCGCGGCGCAGCTCGTGATGTGCATCGACGTGCGCTCCGAACCCTATCGCCGCGCGTTCGAGGCACAGGGCCGGTACGAAACCTTTGGCTATGCCGGCTTTTTTGGGCTGATGATCGCGGTCCACACCCCCAATCAGCCACGCCAGCGGATGCTGCCGGTGCTCGTCGCGCCGCAACAGGATCTGACGATGGTCGCCGCGCCGGGGCAGGAGGCGCAGGCGGCTGAGGCGATCGCGCTCGAGCGCCGTGCCGCCGCGACGCGCGATCTGTTCGGCACGCTGAAGGGGGGGGCGGCGACCGCGTTCAGCACCGCCGAGGCGGTTGGCCCGCTCGCCGGCGCGATGATGATCGCGCGCACGCTGTTTCCGCGCGCGGCGGAAGCGGTCGGGCGGCGGCTAAAGGGTGATGCGAGCGCGCTCGCCCCCTCGCTGGATGCCGATTTGCCGGGGCGTGGCCTCGCCTTCGCCGAGCGGCTCGCTTATGCCCGCGCGCTGTTCGCGCTCACCGGCATGAAGCGCCGCACCGCACGGCTGGTGGTGCTCGCCGGGCATCGCGGGCAGACGGTCAACAACCCCTATGGCGCGGCCTATGATTGTGGCGCGTGCGCGGGGCATGGCGGGGCGGCGAACGCGCGGGCGATGGCGGCGATCATGAACGATCCGCAGGTCCGCGCCGCGCTCGCCGAGGATGGGGAGGGCGTGCCCGAGGACACGATCTTCGTCCCCGCCGAGCATGACACCACGCTCGATGAAGTGACTCTGTTCGACACCTGCTGCCTGCCCGCCAGCCATGCCGAGGATCTCGCGCAGCTGACGGCGGCGCTGGCGCGCGCGGGCGCGGCCAATCGCGCCCGGCGCGCCGGCCTGCTCCACCGCCCGGCGGCGGACCTCGAGATCGGCGCCAAGCATTGGGGCGAGGTGCGCCCCGAATGGGGCCTGGCGGGCAACGCCGCATTCATCGTCGCCCCGCGCGCGCTCACCGCGCCGGTCGATCTGGAGGGGCGCGCCTTCCTCCACAGCTATGACTGGACCAGCGACCAGACCGGCGAGGCGCTGGCGACGATCCTCACCGCGCCGATGGTGGTCGCGCAGTGGATCAACTGCCAGTACAACTTCTCCACCGCCGATAACCGCCGCTTCGGCGCGGGCGACAAGACGGTCCATAACCCGGTCGGCCGGCTGGGCGTACTGCGGGGCAATGGCGGCGATCTCGCGGTCGGCCTGCCGCTTCAGGCGCTGTTCCATGACGACGGCACCCCGGCGCATGTGCCGCAGCGGCTGCTGACGATCGTCTACGCACCGTTCGCGCTGGTCGAGCAGGTGATTTCGACGCAAGCTGTGCTGCGCCGGCTGTTCGGCAATGGCTGGGTGCAATTGGTGGTGATCGATCCCGATACCGGCGCCGCGCGGCGCTGGCGGGGCGATCAGGAGATGCAGCGCGACGCGAGCGGTTGCTCCGCGTTCGAAACGCTTGAAGAAGTCGTGGCTTAACAGGGGACAGACATGAACGAGTTTCTGCACAAGATGCGCAAGATCGAAATCGTCATCGAGGCCGAGGACGTGAAGCTGGTGGAAGACGCGCTGCGCGACGCGGGATTGGGCGGCTGGACGATCCTGCGCGATGTCGCCGGCATGGGGCATGGCGGCTTCCACCAGGCGCGCACCATTTTCAACGATCAGACCGGGCTGGTGATGTTCGTCGGCGTCGGGCCGTCGGACGCGATCACCGCCGCCACCCAGCGCGTCGGCAGCATCTTCCGCCACAAGCCGGGCGTGCTGTTCGTGTCGGACGTCGAGGTGCTGCGCTCTGACTATTTCGTCGCCGCCTGAGTTCGATTGGCACGGGCGGCGCGCGGTCGCCGCGACGATGCACGCCAAGGAAGCGGCGCTGGCCGAGGGGCTGGCGCCGCTTTGCTTGACTTGGCTGGCCATGCCCGCGCTCGATACCGATCGCTTCGGCACCTTCACCCGCGAGGTGCCGCGCGCCGGCACCCAGCTGGAGGCCGCGCGGGCGAAGGCAATGGCGGCGCTTGCCGCTTGTCCCCAGGCCGAGCTGGCGGTGGCGAGTGAGGGCGCGTTCGGGCCGCACCCGGCGGTCCCCATCGTGCCTGCCGGGCGCGAACTGGTGCTGGTGCTCGATCGCGTCGGCGCCGAGCTGGCGGGGCATGATCTGACGCTCGACACCAACTATGCCCGGGCCGAGGTCGAAAGCATTGGCGAAGCACTTGATTTTGCGGCTCGCGCGGGCTTTCCCGAACATGGCGTGCTGCTGATGGCGCCCGGCGGGGTGCCGCCGGTGACCCGCGATTTGGGCGACGCGACGGCGCTCGCGGCGGCGGCCAAGGCGCGCTTGATCGAAGCGGGGGGGCTCTGGATCGAGACCGACATGCGCGCCCACCGCAACCCGCGGCGCCAGGCCGCGATCGCCCGCGCCGCCGCCGATCTCGCCCGGCGCTGGGCGGCGCGCTGCCCGGCCTGCGCGCGCCCCCATTTTACCGCGCGAACCGCGCCCGGGCGCCCTTGTGCGTGGTGCGGCGGCGCGACCGACGAAGCCTGGCGCGCGGTCGCCCGCTGCGCCGGTTGTGGCCATGAACATGTCGCGCTGATCGACCCCGAGCGCCGCGCCGATCCGGGGAGCTGTCCGCACTGCAACCCGTGAAGTGGATCGCTGCGCCCAGCGCTTGGCTTTCGGCGCGCCACGCCTAGAACAGAGCCGACCGAGCGAGGGAGAGCCGACCATGCCCAACAGCCCCTGGAGCCATAGCCGCAGTGGCGCCGATGATATCGATTTCGAGATCAAGGGCCAGGAATTGCAATTCGTCGAGATCGAGCTCGATCCCGGCGAAAGCGCGGTCGCTGAGGCCGGCGCGTTCGTGTGGAAGGATGCGAGCATCGAACTCACCACCGTGTTCGGCGATGGTTCGGGCGGCGGTGGCGGCGGGCTGATGGACAAGCTGATCGGCGCGGGCAAGCGCCTGCTCACCGGCGAGGGGCTTTTCATGACCCTGTTCACCCATCGGGGCCAGGGCAAGGCGCGGGTCGCCTTCGCGGCGCCCGTGCCCGGCGCGATCCTGCCGATCCGCCTCGCCGATGTCGGCGGGACGCTGATCTGCCAGAAGGATGCCTTTCTCGCCGCCGCCAAGGGCGTGCAGGTGGGCATCGCTTTCCAGCGCCGGGTGATGACCGGGCTGTTCGGCGGCGAGGGCTTCGTGATGCAGAAGCTCGATGGCGATGGCTGGGTGTTCGTGCAAATGGGCGGCACCGTGGTCGAGCGCGAACTGGCGCCGGGCGAGGTGCTGCACGTCGATACCGGCTGCCTCGCCGCCTATACCCCCAGCATTGATTTCGATCTGGAGATGGTGCGCGGGGTGAAGAGCATCATCTTCGGCGGTGAAGGCTTGTTCTTCGCGCGGCTGCGCGGGCCGGGCAAGGTGTGGATCCAGTCGATGCCGTTCGCGCGGCTCGCCGGGCGGGTGCTCGCCAACGCGGCGGGCGGGGGGCAGAATCGCGGCGAGGGATCGCTGCTCGGCCAGCTGGGGCATTTCATCGACGGCAATGAATAGGCTCACCGTCTGGTATGATGGCGCCTGTCCGCTGTGCACGCGCGAGATCGCGCTGATCCGCCGGCTCGATCGGCGGCGCGCGATCGAGTTCATCGACGTCGCCGGCGAAGACGCCGCCTGCCCGATCGACCGCGCCATGTTGCTCGCGCGTTTCCACGCGCGCGAGGGCGGGGTGCTGCTGTCGGGCGCGGCGGCGTTCGCGGCGATGTGGCGCGCGGTGCCGCTGCTCCGCCCCTTGGGACTCGCCGCGCGTCTGCCGGGCGCGTTGTGGCTGCTCGAGCGCGCCTATCGCGGTTTCCTGCGCGTGCGCCCCGCGTTGCAGCGGCTGGCACGCTAGAGCGGCGATCCGATTGCATCGGATCGCCGCCCTAGATTGTTGGTTTGCCGCGATTTCCGAGCCGGCAGGTGATTCCACCTGCCTCGAAATCGCTCTAGGCCAAGACTTTACTTGCCCTCCAGCCGCGCCGCGAGCGCGTTGGTGACGGCGATGCGATGATAAAGGCCATCGCGTTGGTCCTCGGCCTTGTAAACGCTTTCCAGCAGCGCCGCGTCGGTGAAGCTGGGCGCGACCGGGCAGCTGCTCGCGTCGCACAAGGCGAGCACCGAATAGGGCGGCGCCTGTTTGGGCGCCACGATTTCCGCGAGCCCGACAAAGGCAGCATAGGCGCTGAGCGTATCATATGGCACGCCGACCAGCTTGCGGCGGTCGATCACGATCAGCGCGGTGTTGATCGCCCGGGTGACGGGCACGACGATGCGCGGCGATTCGACCGGCTTAAAGATGATCGGTGCCCCGTCACCCTGGCCAATCGAGGTCGGCAGAAAGCCGGCCCCGGGTGCGCGGAAGCCGAAATGATACCACCAGCGGACCGGCGCGTCACTGTGGAGCAGCTTGCGGAAGGCGTAGGGATCAAGCGAATAGGGTTCGCCAGGCGCATGGCGTTCGAGCGCGTCGATCAGCCTGGTCGACTCGTCGCTGATGATAACGATGAAATTGGCATCGCACCGCTCGGTCCGCGCTTTTACCCCCAGAGGACGGGCAATCGCCGCGATCCGCCGTTCGAAACGCTTTGCTTCTGCATCGGGTGCGCCGATCACCTTGGGGCAGATCGTGTCGTACCACCGGCCAAGCTGCTTGCCTGAATTCGCGATCTGGAGCTGGCGGACAAAGCTGTCTGCCCGTTCGCGCGCCGCCTGTTTGGTGAGCTTGGTCCCGGTAACCGTGACATCGTCAGTCGTCGCGCGGGCCGCGCCGACACCGGCGAGCATTGCCGCCGCAAACACCAGGATCAACGCGCGCATCGGCATCTCCCTTGCTTGATGGATGCCAATATATCTTGATGCCGCCGCACCGTCTATTGCGCACGGTGCGCCGGGCGCCATAATCGGTGTCGGAAAAACGATAAGGGGGAAGCCGTTACATGCTGAAAACACGCTCGTCTTTCGTGCTCGCGCTGCTCGCTACTTGCGCCGCGCCTACGCTCGCGCAGGAGAAGAAGGTCGATCCGCCCAAGCTGCAGGGCCACCGCGAGGCGATGGCGGCGGAGGCCGATGCCGGCTGGCCCAAGCCTCCGGTCGAGGAGCAGGCCTTTACCAGCAAGGGCAGCGTCACCGTGAAGGGCGCGCCGATCGCCTATACCGCGACCGCCGGCACGCTGACGATCCGCGACGATGACGGCAAGCCGACCGCGAGCGTGTTCTACACCGCCTACACCAAGGATGGCGGTGGGAAGCGGCCGGTATCGTTCTTGTTCAACGGCGGCCCCGGCTCGGCGAGCCTGTGGTTGCATATGGGCAGCTTCGGCCCCGTTCGGGTGCAGACCACCAACCCGGAATATGTCGCCCCCGGCGCGGGCGGCATCGCGCCCAACCCCTATTCGCTGCTCGACAAGACCGACCTCGTGTTCATCGACGCGATCGGGGCGGGCTGGTCGCGGCCCTTGGGCGACAAGACCGGCAAGGATTTCTGGGGCGTCGACCAGGACGCCGACGCCTTCGCCCGCGCGATCATGCGCTATGTGAGCAAGTACAACCGCTGGGGTTCGCCCAAAATCCTGTTTGGCGAAAGCTATGGCACGTTGCGCTCGGGCGCGGTCTCCGCGCTGCTCGAACAGCGGGGGATGAGCCTGAACGGGGTGGTGCTGCTTTCGACCATCCTCAACTATGGCGTGCGCCAGCCAGGCTATGACCAGAATTACATGGTGCTGTTCCCGGGCTTCGCGGCGACCGCCTGGTATCACCAGCGCGTGCCCAATCGCCCGGCGGACCTGAAGGCGTTCCTCGCCGAGGTCCGGCAATGGGTGAGCGGGCCATATGCCGCCGCGCTCGCCAAGGGATCGGCGCTGCCGGCGGCCGAGGCGCAGGCGATCGCCAAGCAGATGGCGGCCTATACCGGCCTGTCGGAGGCGTTCATCCTGCGCGCCAATCTGCGGATCGATCTCGGCCATTTCCAAACCGAGTTGCTGCGCGACCGCCGTGTCGCCACCGGGCGGCTCGATTCGCGCTATCTGTTGAACGTCGCCGACGCGAACGCCGACTCGCCCGACGATGATCCCGCCTCGACCGCGATCACCGGCGCTTATGTCTCCGCGTTCATGGACTATGCGGTGCGAACGCTCGGCTACAAGACCGAACTGCCGTATAAGGTTTCGGCACGCGAAAGCGGCTTCGATTGGGATTGGCGCCACCGCGCCCCTGGCCAGCGCGGCGCGCAGACCAGCCCCAACACCGCGGTCGATCTCGCGTACACGATGCGCACCAATCCCTATATGAAGGTGCTGTTCCTGAACGGCTATTACGACATGGCGACACCTTTCTACGGCGCCGAGTTCGATGCCAACCACATGCTGTTGCCCGAAAACCTGCAGAAGAATGTCAGCTTCACTTATTATGAAAGCGGGCACATGATTTACCTGAACCCGCAGGCGCTGGCGCAACTGCACGATGATCTGGCGCGCTGGTATGACGAGGTGGCGCGGTAGGCGGTCTTTTCTTTAACGCCGTCAGTCTCGCGAAGGCGGGGATGACGGCGTTGAGGGGCCGCCTAGCCCCGCGCGACCAGCACTGCGCCGCCAGCGATCAGCAAGGTTCCCGCCAGCCGCCCCGCGCTCGCGGGCTCGCCGAGCAGCAGCACCCCGATCAGGAAGGTGACGACGAAGCCCAGCCCGACGAACGGATAGGCGAGCGACAGATCGAGCTTCGACAGCACCACGATCCACGCCGCTGCCGACAGCGCGTACACCATCAGCCCGCCGACAAGCGCCGGGGTGGTGGCGAGCGCGACGAGTCGCTCGCCCGGCGCGCCGCCGGCGATCGCGCCGCGCACCGCGGGCGCGCTCGCCCCCAGCTTCAACAGCAATTGCCCGCTCGCGCTGAGCGCGACGCTCACCAGGATCAGCAATAGGTCGGAAAGACGCATATCCGCGCTCTAGCAGCTCCAGCTTAAGCCAATCTCAACGCCGATCGGGCATGGCGCTAAGCCATGACGCGCCGGCATTTTCTGCTGCTGACCATCCTGCTCGCGGGGCTGTTGCTGCGGCTCGCGGCGATGGCGGTGCAGCCGTTCGATCTGAGCGACGCCGATGCGCACAGCTATGCGCTGATGGCGGCGACTGCGTTCGAGGCGGGCGGGATGCGCGACATCTGGGGCAATCATGCTTTCTACAGCCCCGGCTATCCAATCGCGCTGGCGCCGCTCGTCGCGTTGTTCGGGGCGAAGGCGGGCGTTGTGCTTGGCGCGAATTTGGGGTTTGCGGCGGCGGCGATCCTGCTTGCCGAGCTGCTGGGGTATCGCCTCGGAGGTAAGAGTGTGGGCCTGATAGCGGCGGCGATCACCGCGCTGCTCGCACCCGCCGCGCTCGCCACGGCACTGGTGGCGCGCGAGAACCTGTCGGTGCCGCTGCTGCTGGGCTTCGCCATTGCCTGTGTCGCGCTGCTGGAGACGCGGCGTCCGCGACTGTGGAGCATCGGCGCCGGGATTGCTTATGGCGCGGGGATGCTGGCTGGCGCTTCGGTGATCCTGACCGGCGCGGCGCTGCCGCTCGCGCTCTGGTGGCGGGGCGAGCGCCGAGCGATGCTGCCCGCGCTGGCGCTGTTCGCCGGCGCGACCGGGGCGGTGCTGCTCCCCTGGCTGTGGCACACGCAAGACGTGCTCGGCCGGCCGGTGCTGACGACCAACGCGCCGTTCAACCTCTATGTCGGCAACAACCCCAACGCGACCGGACGGTTCGTCAGCATGCGCGACAGCCCGCTGGGCGCCGAATGGAAGCGGATGCACGCGCGGCTGGGCGAACTCGCCGCGACCGACGAACTCGGCCGGCTCGCCCGCGCGCATATCGCTGCGCATCCTGTCCAGACGGCGGCGCTGAGCGCCACCAAGCTGCTGCTGTTCTGGCTGCCCGATCCGCCGGGGGCGGGGGATCGGCATGGCGCGCTCGTCACGCTGCTGCGCTGGGGCGAGATCGCGCAACATCTGTTGCTGCTGGCGCTCGCGGGGGTGACGCTCGCGCGCTGGCGGGGGTTGGGGCGAGGCGCGCGGTTGGTCGCTGCGATCATCGCTCTGTTCTGGGCGGTCCATGCCGCCGCCTACGTGATGCCGCGCTACCGGCTGCCGGCGATGCCACTGGTCGGCGCGCTCGCCGCGCTCGGCCTGGTGCCGCTGCTCGAACGGCGCGTGCGGCGGCGGGAGGCGCTCGCATGAACCTGCACGCGCCGATCGCCACCGCGCGACCGCTGTACGTTGATCTCGATCGCACGCTCACCCCGGCGGACGTGTCGCTGGAAAGTTTCGTGCGCTTCGCCCGGCGCGGATTGTGGCCGGCGCTGCTGCTGCTCTGGTGGCTGCTGCGCGGGCGCGCCGTCGCCAAGGCGATGGTCGCGCGCGCCTGCCCGGTCGATCCCGCCCGGCTGCCTTATCGCGCCGAAGTGCTGGCGCTGATCGCCGAGGCGCGCGCACAAGGACGCCGGGTGGTGCTGGCGAGCGGCTCGCACCAGCGCAACGTCGCCCGCATCGCCCGGCATCTGGGGCTGTTCGACGCGGTCGCGGGGGCAAGCGCGCGAGTGAACCTGAAAGGACAGCGCAAGCTCGTCTGGATCGTGGCCGATGCCGCCGGCCCGTTCGATTATCTGGGGGACGCCCCCGCCGACCGCCCGATCTGGCAAGCGGCGACGGGCGCGCTCAGCGTCGATCACGCCCCGGCCGGCGTGCGCCGTATCGCCCCCCGCCCGCGCACGGCGCGCGCGCTGGTGAAGGCGATGCGCCCGCACCAATGGGCGAAGAACGCCTTGGTGTTCGTGCCGCTCGCGACGTCCGGGCTGTGGAGCGATCCCGCGCTGATCCTGCGGGCGGCGGGCGCCTTCCTGTTCTTCTCGTTCGCCGCGTCGGGCGTGTATCTGGTCAACGATCTGCTCGATATCGAGTCCGACCGCGCCCATCGCACCAAGCGCCACCGCCCGCTCGCCAGCGGCGCGCTGCCGATCCCGCACGCGCTCGTCGCCGCCGCGCTGCTGCTGGTCGCGAGCCCGATCGCCGCCTGGGGCACGCTCGGTTCCCGCTTCGCGCTGGTGCTCGCGGGCTATCTGGTGCTCACCAAGGCGTATAGTCTCAGGCTGAAGGCGGTGGTGACGCTCGACGTGATCGTGCTCGCCTGCCTCTACACGCTGCGCATCTTCGCCGGCGCGGTGGCGATCGCGGTGCCGGTGAGCAGCTGGCTGCTGACCTTCGCGATATTCCTGTTCCTGAGCCTTGCTTACCTCAAGCGTTATACGGAGCTCGCCCAGCCGAGCGAAGATCCCCGCCGGCTGCTCGGCGGGCGCGGCTATGCCCCGGCCGATGTCGAGGTGGTGATGATGATGGGCGTCGCCGCGGCGATGACCTCGATCCTGGTGCTGGCCTTGTTCATCAGCCATGTGAGCGAGGTTTACGCGCATGGCACGCCGCAATTGCTCTCGGGCCTGTGCCTGATCCTGCTTTACTGGCTCACGCGGCTGTGGACGATGGCGCGGCGCGGCGAGGTTTCAGGCGATCCGATCGCCTTCGCGATCACCGATCGGCGCAGCCTGGCGCTCGGCGCGCTCGCGGCGGTGCTGGTGATCGTCGCGCAGCGTGTCCCGCTCGGGCTTTGACCACTCTTCCCCGGCGCCTCGCCACGCGCAACCGGCCTGCCTTACCCCTCCGGCACCAGCTCGATCACGTCGAGGATCGATTCGAACCGGGGATAGGGCAGCACTACGCGCCAGCGCCGCTCGCCAACGCGCTCGACGAACCCCGCCAGGTCGCGCTTGGCGTCGGTGCCATAGTCCATCGGCCGCTGCTCCATGCCGAGTTCCAGCGCGCCGAGGAACACGCCGCGCGCCGGCTCGCGGGCGTAGAGCGTGCCCGCCGGGCGCTGCTCGCCGTCGAGCTTGGCGAAGCTGCGCGCGTCGCCCTGGCCGGTCACCGCGCAGCGCGCGGCTGGATAGGCGGTGAATTCGGCCATCGCGGTGCCGTTCGCGCCGAGCTTGAACACGCGGCAGCGATAAGCGCCGGCGGGTGGCAGCGCGCCATCCTCGAACGCGCGGTCCGAATCGAACAGGGCGCCTTCGGCATCGAGCGCGGCGGCATTGGCAGGGCGCACGCGCGCGAGCGCCTCCACCCACGCGTTGTGCACGGTGCGCAGCCGGTTGCGATCGGCGTCGGTGATCCGCTGGTCCCAGCGTGGCACGCCCGCGGCGAGCAGCAGCCCGCCGAGCAGCGCCAGGCCAAGCGCCGCGCGGCGCCTATTGCGCGGTCCAGCCGCCATCGATCGACAAATTGGTGCCGGTGATCGACTTGGCCTCATCCCGGCAGAGATAAAGCGCGAGCGCGGCGACCTGCTCGCTGGTGACGAATTCCTTGGTGGGCTGGGCATCGAGCAGAACGTCGTTGATCACCTGCTCGCGCGTCAACCCCCGCGTCTTCATCGTGTCGGGGATCTGGTGCTCGACGAGCGGGGTCCAGACATAACCCGGGCTGATTGCGTTGACGGTGATTCCATAAGTCGCGACTTCAAGCGCGATCGTCTTGGTGAGGCCGGCGATGCCGTGCTTGGCCATTACATAAGCGCTCTTGTTCGGGCTCGCCACGAGCGAATGGGCCGAGGCGGTGGAGATGATCCGCCCCCACTTCTTCGCCTTCATGCCCGGCACCACCGCGCGCGTCAGGTGCCAGGCGGCGCTCATGTTGATCGCGATGATCGCGGCGAACTTCTCCGGCGGGAAATCCTCGATCGGCGCGACATGCTGGATGCCGGCGTTATTGACGATGATGTCGACCCCGCCGAACTCGGTCGCGGCGCGCTCGGCCATCGCCGCGATCGCCTCGGGCTTCGACATATCGGCCGCGTCGTACAGCGCCTTGCCGCCGCTCAGCGTGGCGAGGCCCGCGCGCTCCTTCTCGATCGCGTCCGCGTCGCCAAAGCCGTTGATCATCACCTGCGCACCCTCGGCGGCGAACGCCTTGGCGATGTCGAGCCCGATGCCCGAGGTCGATCCGGTGACGATCGCGCTCTTGCCTTTGAGGAACATGCAGGTCTCCCTTTACTTGCGAACGATCGGTTGGTGCGCGGCGCGATAGGGGCAAATATCGAACGCGGCGCTGGTTCCGGTAAGGATGTTTTCGGCGATGAGCTGGGCACTGCTCATCGCGTCGTCGATCGCCTTGCGTCCGGCGGCCCAATGTTCGGCCATTGTCCGCGCCGAGAATTCATAATCGCGCGCGCCACCCTCCCACGCATTGGCACGGTGGATCAGCTGGACAATGTTGAGCGGCTTTTCTTCCGCGATCGCGGCGAGCTGGGCGACATCGGCGTCACGGCGCAGCGCCTCGGGGAGTTTGGCGAGCACGCGCCGGATCGCTTCATGCTCGCGCCGTTTGCGCATTGCCTGGTCGGAAATGAGCCGGGTGCGGCTGGAAAAGCGGATTTCCTTCTCGCGCGCCTCGACATCAGCCATCGTCTTGGGTCGCGTGTTCGATGCCGGGAACAGATCGACCTGGAAGGCCAGCATCGATTCGGTTTGATTCTCGAGGATATGGCTGAGCGGGGTGTTCGAAACGAGCCCGCCATCCCACCACAGACAGCCATCGATCTCGACCGGCGGCAGCCCCGGCGGCAGCGCGCCTGAGGCCATGATGTGGCGCGCGTCGATCCGCTCCATACTGGTGTCGAAATAGCGGAAATTGCCGCTTTCCAGGTTCACCGCGCCCACCGACAGCCGCACCGCGCCGTTGTTCAGCAAGTCCCAATCGACCAGCGCGTCGAGTGTTTGGACCAGCGGGCGGGTGTCGTAATAGCTGAGCGCGTCGGCCGATCCGGGCGGCGCCCATTGCGGTGGCACCACTCGCGGCGTGAAGAAACCCGGCACGCCGGCGGCCAGCACATAGCTTGCCGACCAATCATGCACCCATTCGCGGACGCGATCGTTGGGAAAGATCGGAAAGCTGGGGAGCGCGCTCGTCACCTTGTCCCAAAAGGCGCGCAGCCGTTCCACCCGGCGCTCGGGCGGGTTGCCGGCGAAGATCGCGGCGTTGAGCGCGCCGATCGAAATTCCCGCGACCCAATCGATCTCGATCGCCGATTCGGCGAGCCCCTCGATCACGCCCGCTTGATAGCTGCCCAGCGCGCCACCGCCCTGGAGCACCAGCGCGACTTCCTTGGGTAGTGGCATGGCGTTGCCGGCACGGCGTGGGGACGAGTCAAGATCGGCCATGGCGTCCAGATGGGCCGCTTCGCTCCCGCGATCAACGACAGTTTGATGACGATGCCGCAGTTTACGGCAACATGGCGATACCGGCCTTGCAACAAAGCGCTGGTTTCGCACATTCAGCCAGCGGCCAGGCGAGGGACGGACGATGCGGCTTGATGATTATGATCCCGATATCGAGGTAGGCGATCAGCGCGGCCAGAGCTTTGGCGGCGGCGGCTTTTCGCTGGGCGGTGGGGGCGGGGGGCTGCTGTTCAGTCTGCTGCCGTTCGTCATGGGCCGTTTCGGGTGCCTGGGGGTGGCCGTTTTACTGGGACTAATGTTCTTTTTCGGCGGCGGGTTGCCGATGCTCGCCGGCGGCGGCTCGGGCGGACTGCCGAGTACGCGCACCGAAACCAGCGCCGCCAAGACCGCCTGCCAGGTGGACGAGGCTAGCTTGGAGGCGTGCAAGGCGTTCAGCTCCGCCAACCGCACCTGGCGCCAGTTGTTCCAGCAGGCGGGCGCGCGCTATGACCCGCCGTCGCTGCAATTCTATGGCGGTTCGGGCCGTTCCGGCTGCGGTGCGGCTCAGGCGGCGATGGGGCCGTTCTACTGCCCCACCGACGAGGGGATCTACCTCGACACCAGCTTCTTCAACGAGCTTGCCGGGCGCTTCGGCGCGAGCGGCGATTTCGCGCGCAATTATGTGATCGCGCATGAATTTGGGCATCATATCCAGCATCTGCTCGGCACGTCCGAACGGGTGCAACGCCAGATGCAGGCCGCCGGCGAGCGCGAGGGAAATGCCCTGTCGGTGCGGTTGGAATTGCAAGCCGATTGCTATGCCGGCGTGTGGGGTGCGCAGAACCGCGCCCGGCTCGATCCCGGCGATGTCGAGGAAGGGCTGCGCGCGGCGCAAGCGATCGGCGACGACACGCTCCAGCGCGAGGCGCAAGGCCGAGTGGTGCCCGACAGCTTCACCCACGGCACCTCCGCCGAGCGTATGGCGTGGCTGAAGCGCGGGCTGCAGACGGGCGACCCGAACCAGTGCGACACGTTCAATGGGAGCATCGACCGATAGGAGCGGGGGCGTGTGGCTGGACGGGAAAGCCACCCATTGTTATAACGCACGTATGAACAAGCCTGCCAGCCTCCCAAAACCGCTCAAGCTCATCAAGATCGGCAATTCCACCGGCGTTATTCTGCCCAAGGAAGTGCTCGCCCGGCTGAATGTGGCGCAGGGCGAAACGGTAAGCCTGGTGGAAACGCCCGAAGGCATTGAGCTGCGGCGGTACGACGCCGGTTTTGAGGAACAGATGCGCGTCGCGCGCGAGGTAATGGCACGCCGCCGCACCGCGCTGCGCGAACTCGCCAAATGAGCGATTGGATTTGGGTGAGTGCCGAGGTGGCGCTCACCGCCCATGCCGAGCAGCTTGCCGAACATGGCGGCGCGCCGGGCGTGCGCGATCCGGCGATGCTGGAAAGCGCCCTGGCCCGCCCGCTCAATCTGGTCGCCTATGGCGTGCCCGATGCCGCCACGCTGGCCGCAGCCTATGCCTTTGGCGTCGCGCACAATCATCCGTTTGTCGACGGGAACAAGCGGACCGCTGCGGTGGTCAGCGAAACCTTTCTGCTGCTCAACGGATATCGATTGGCGTGCAGCGATGCCGAACTGGTGGTGGCGTTCCTCGCGCTCGCCGCCGGGGAGCTCACGCCCGATGATCTCGCCGCCTGGTTCCGCGCGCATCTCGCGCCGAACGCTTAGCTCTTTTGGGCGACGGCCGAGGCACTGCCTCGAGGAAGGGCGCGGCGGGCAGGGGACGAACGAAAATGCCCGCCCCCGCGCGCGGCGAGGGCGGGCACCTTTCCTCCCCAGGAAACTGTTAGGCGTTCACCGCTTCCTTCACGAACTGCGCGGCTTCGGTCGATTCGGCGAGCGCGGTGGTCGAGCTTTCCCCGCCGGCCAGCGTCGTCGCGACTAGATCGAAATAGCCGGTGCCCACCTCGCGCTGATGGCGCGTCGCGGTGTAGCCATTCGCTTCCGCTGCGAATTCGGCCTGTTGCAGCTCCGAATATGCCGCCATGCCGCGATCCTTATAGCCGCGCGCCAGTTCGAACATGCCGTAGTTGAGCTGGTGGAAGCCGGCGAGAGTAACGAACTGGAACTTGTAGCCCATCGCGCCGATTTCCCGCTGGAACTTGGCGATCGTGTCCCTGTCGAGATTCTTTTCCCAGTTGAAGCTCGGTGAGCAGTTATAGGCCAGCATCTTGTCGGGATATTGCTTCTTGATCGCCTCGGCAAAACGGCGGGCGTCGTTGAGATCGGGGTGGCTGGTTTCCCACCACAACAGATCGGCGTGCTCGGCGAAGGCAAGGCCGCGCTTGATGCAGTGATCGACGCCGGTACCGTCCTTCAGGCGGAAGAAGCCTTCGGCGGTGCGCTCGCCGGTCAGGAATTCGCGGTCGCGCTCGTCGATGTCGCTGGTGATCAGCTTGGCGCTTTCGGCGTCGGTGCGCGCGCAGATGATCGTCGGCACGCCGCAGACATCGGCGGCGAGCCGCGCGGCATCGAGGTTGCGGATGTGCGCCTGAGTCGGGATCAGCACCTTGCCGCCGAGATGGCCGCACTTCTTTTCGCTCGCCAGCTGATCCTCATAGTGCACGCCGGCGGCGCCCGCGGCGATATAGGCCTTCATGATCTCAAAGCAGTTGAGCGGGCCGCCAAAGCCGGCTTCGGCATCGGCCACGATGGGCGCGAACCAGTCGCGGGTCGCGCCGCCTTCGGAATGCTCGATCTGGTCGGCGCGTTGCAGCGTGGCGTTGATCCGGCGGGCGAGTTCCGGCCCGGCATTGGCGGGGTAGAGCGACTGATCGGGATACATCTGCCCGGCGGTGTTGGCGTCGGCCGCCACCTGCCAGCCGGAGAGATAGATCGCCTTCAGCCCGGCGCGCACCATCTGCATCGCCTGATTGCCCGACAGCGCGCCGAGTGCGTTGATGTAATCCTCGCTCTTGAGCAACTCCCACAAGCGGTTGGCGCCCTTGCGCGCCAGCGTATGCTCGATCGCGACCGAGCCGCGCAGCTTGGCGACATCCTCAGCGGTGTAAGGGCGGGTGATGCCGTTGAAACGGCCGGTCGGCGCGGGGATCAGCTCGTCGAAAGTCATTGTCTTATCCTTTACAAACGGTGCCGTGGGGAGGAACGGCCTCACGACGCGGCTGTTGCACCGCAGCAGCGCCAAAAGCGACCGTCACGGGCGATAAAAGATGTGGCGGTGTCGCATCGCCTTCGGTTAATTTCGGTCATTCTGTAAACAACTTTACATCTTGCGGGCGTGGTGCGAGGGAGCGTCATGGCCGAACCCAAACTTCTCGCGGGGCTCAAGATTCGCCGATTGCGCCGGCAGACCGGGCTGACCCAGGCGGCGATGGCCGAGGCGCTGGGCATTTCCGCGAGCTATCTCAACCTGATCGAGCGCAACCAGCGTCCGGTGAGCGCGGCGCTGCTTGTCGCGCTGGCCGAGCGTTTCGATTTCGACCCCCGCAGCCTGGCCGCGGCGGAGCCAGGCGGGGGCGAGGCGGCGCTGCGGCGGCGGCTGGCCGACCCGATCTTCGCCGATCTGGAGATCGACCGAGCCGAGCTCGCCGAGTGGCTCGCCGCCGCGCCCGGCGGGGCGGAGGCGTTCGCCCGCGCTTATGATCGCTTGGCCGGCGCCGTCCCCGCCGCGGCGGCGCCGGGTGATCCGATCAGCGCCGTGCGCGCCCAAATCGAGCGCTGGCGCGGCCATTTCGCCGATCTCGACGCCGCCGCTGAAGCGCTCGCCGACGAACTCCGCCTCGGCGCCGCCGATCTCTATGGCGCGATCGCCGAACGGTTGCGGGTGAAGCACCAATTGTCGCTCCGCATCCTGCCGGTGGAGGTGATGCCCGACGCGTTGCGCCGGCTCGATCTCCACGCGCGGCAGCTGCAACTCTCCGAACTGCTCGATCCTGCCTCGCGCGCGTTCGCCGCCGCCTATCAGCTCGCGCTGATCGAGGCGCGTGGCGAGATCGACGCACTGGTGCGCGGCGCGGCGTTCGCCGATCGCGCGGCGGAGCGGCTCTATCGCCGCCACCTCGCCAGCTATTTCGCCGCCGCACTGATCATGCCCTATGCCCGCTTCCTGCGCGCGTGCGAGGCAACCGGCTATGATATCGAATTGCTCCAGCGCCGCTTCGGCGCCGGGTTCGAGCAGGTCGCGCACCGGCTGACAACCTTGCAGCGAGTCGGGGCGCGGGGGCTGCCCTTTTTCATGCTGCGGATCGATCGCGCCGGCCAAGTCTCCAAGCGCTTCGCCGGCGCGAGCGCCGCGCCGCTCGCCGAGGCTGATGGCGGATGCCCACTTTGGGCGGTGCACGGCGCTTTCGAAAAGCGCGGCGCGCTGGTCGTCCAGCTGGTCGCGATCGAGGAAGGCGGGCGCTGGCTGACGATGGCGCGCAGCGTCACGCCGCAGGGCCGGCGTTATGGCACGCTCGCCGCCGAGTTTGCGGTGGTGCTAGGGGTAAGTGCCGAGCTTGCCACGACTTTGGCGGCGGCGCGCGGCATCGATCTGGGCGGGGAGGCGGCGCCGATCGGGCTCGGTTGCCGCCGCTGCCACCGTCCGGCCTGCCCGCAACGCTCGCTGCCGCCGCTCGGTCGGGCGCTGCTGGTGCGCGAGCAGGAGCGCGGGCTGTCGCCGCTCGACTTCGCCGGGGGGTGACTACGGGGCGGTGGAACTACCACCGCCTTCGCCACCCCGTTCTTAACCATGCGGCTCGTTATGCTCGGCTCGACAGGAGGACGCAGCATGGCCGACGAAGCTTTGACGATCGAAACCCGCCGGGAGATTTTTGGCCTCGGCAAACTTGGCGCGCGGGGGGACGCAGCGGCGGCCAGCGCGGTGAAGCGCTACGCTCCGGGGGCGATCAAGGGTTTTTACCAGCTCGTGCGGGCGACACCCGCCTTCGCGCGCTTCTTCAAGGGCGAGGCGGCGATGACGCACGCCGCGGCCAAGCAGCTCGATCACTGGCGCGATCTGATGGCGCGCCCGCTTGATAATGACTATGCCCATCGCGCGCGGACCGTAGGGGGCACCCATGCGCGGATCGGCCTGCCGCCCAGTTTCTATGTCAGCGGCTATGCGGCGATGCTCGACATCGTGCTCGCGCGGCTGTTCTTCTGGTGCGGCGGCGCGCCGCGCGCGCGGCGGATCGTGAAACGTGTGCTGCTCGACATGGATGTCGCGCTCGACAGCTATTTCGCCGCGCAACAGGCCGAACGCGCGGCGGTGATCGGGGAACTGGGCCGCGCGCTCGATCGCCTGGCGCAAGGCGATTTCACCGCGCCGCTGCCGAATCTGCCGGCGGGTTATGAAGCGCTCCTCGCCGATTTCGAGGCGATGCGCGGCCGCGTCCGGACGACCTTGTCCGAAGTCGCGGTGGTCGCGGGCGACATCGATAGCGGCGCCGCCGAAATCAGCGCCGCGTCGAGCGATCTCGCACGGCGGACCGAGGTGCAGGCCGCCTCGATCGAGCAGGCCGCTTCCACGCTTTCGGGCATCACCCGCGGCATGGAGGAAGGTGCCAAGGCCGCGACCGGCGTCGCCAAGTTCGTCCGCGAGGCGCAGAGCGACGCGCGCAGCGGTGGCGCGGTCGTCGACGAAGCGGTCGCGGCGATGAGCGCGATCGCCGAGGTCTCGCGCGAGATCGGGCAGATCGTCGGCCTGATCGACGGCATCGCGTTCCAGACCAATCTGCTCGCGCTGAACGCAGGCGTCGAGGCGGCGCGGGCCGGTGACGCGGGGCGGGGCTTCGCGGTTGTCGCCAGCGAAGTGCGCGCGCTCGCCCAGCGCTCGGCGGAAGCGGCCAATGAGATCAAGGCGCTGATTTCGCGCAGCGGCGAGCAGGTGGCGCGCGGGGTCGATCTGGTCGGCGCGACCGGCGACACCATCCGCCGCACGCTCACCCGCGTCGATGAGATCAGCCAGCTGATCGCCGACATCTCGACCTCGGTCGAGACCCAGGCGCGCGACATCAAGTCGATCGACCAGGCCGTCAGCGGCATGGATCGCTCGACCCAGCAGAACGCGGCGATGGTCGAGGAGTCGGATGCTGCCGCCCGCGCGCTGAAGCAGCAGGCGGAGCAACTCGCCCAGCTGGTGCGCTTCTTCAACCTCACCAACGCGGCCGCCGACACCGGCTGGCGCCGCGCGGCCTGAGCCTCGGCGCCGCCCCAATATGGGTGGCGCCGGTCCGACCCCTGTGTTCGCAACGACTTGACCGCATGTAACCGAATCGTCATTCTCATGTCACAAAAGTGAAACTTCAGCGGTCGTGCCGAGTTCGCTGTTGTGATTGGAAGGAGAAGAATGATGATTCACTTGCTTGTCGCGGCCGCCCTGGCCGGCTCGGTCGGTGGGGCGGAACCGCAGGATTTTTCAGGCGCGGCTCCCTTGATGCAGGGTGATTACGCCGCCGCCGAACGGGTGATCGACCGCGAACTGCGCATGTTTCCGGGTAGCCCCGATCTGCTGCTCAACCTCGCGATTGTCTATGCGCGCACCGAACGCGCCGATCAGGCCCGCGCGCTTTATGCGCAGGTACTGGCCCAGCCGGATGAAATGCTCGATAGCGGCCGCGCGACGATGAGCGCGCACGCGATCGCCAGGCGCGGGCTCGCGGCGATGGCCGCCCGCGCGACACCGGGTCTGGCCGCGGTGAAATAATCGTCCGGCGGCGCGGGCCGATCGACCCCGATCGGCGCCCGCGCCTAGGGCGATTTCGAGGCAGGTGGAATCACCTGCCGGCTCGGAAATCGCGGATAAACAAAAGCCTAGAGCGGCGATCCGATTTCATCGGATCGAAAACCGCTCTAGGAATCAGGCGCGCTCGGCCGAGCTTACCGCCTCGGCCGCGCGCAGCCCGCCGATCAGCCGGGTGAGATGCACCACATCGCGCACCTCCACATCGAAGATGTTGGTGTGATAGCCAGTGTCGCGGTTATCGAGCCGCATGTTGATGATGTTGGCCTGATGCGCGCCAATGATCGTCGCGACCACGCCCAGCGCGCCGGGCTCGTTCTTCAATTGCACCGATAGCCGCGCGATGGCCCCCTCGGTCCGCTCGCCCCAGGCGAGATCGACCCAATCGGCATCGTCCGAATCGATCAGCATCGGGCAATCGATACGGTGGACCTCGATCCCCTCGTTCGGACGGCGCAGGCCCACGATGCGGTCGCCCGGCACCGGATGGCAGCATTCGGCGAGATCGAACGCCACGCCCGGCGTCAGCCCTTTGATCGAGATCGCGACGTTGGTCGGCAGCGACACCTGATCGGTGCCGCGCGTCAGCCCCAGCGCGCTACCGGGCATCAACGCTTCCATTACTTCGAAATCCGTGAAGCGGCGCCGCGCGATTCCTTCCATCAGCGCGGCTTCATCGGGCAGTTTCAGCCGCTTGACCGCGGCGTCGATCGCACCATCGCCAAGCACCGCTGGCAGCTGCTTGACGATCGCCTCATAGAGCTTGCGCCCCAGCGCCTGGCTTTCGCTGCGTTCCTTGATTCGCAGATAACGCCGGATCGCCGCGCGGGCCTTGCCGGTGATCGCGAAGTTCAGCCAGCCGGGCTGCGGCCGCTGCGCCTTGGAGCGCAGGATCTGTACCTGATCGCCATTGTCGAGATGGGTGCGCAATGGCACGACCCGTCCGTTAATTTTCGCGCCCACCGCCTGATCGCCCAAATCGGTGTGGAGCGCATAGGCGAAATCGATCGGAGTCGCGCCCTTGGGCAGCTGGATCAGCTCGCCGCGCGGGGTGAAGGCGAAGATGCGATCGGCATACATCGCCATCTTGGTGTGTTCGAGCAGCTCCTCGGGGCTTTCGGCGGCTTCCAGGATTTCGACAAGATCGGCGATCCAGCGCACCTGAGTATCGGGGCGGACCTTGCCGCTCTTATACGCCCAGTGCGCGGCCAGGCCGTGTTCGGCCTCGGCATGCATTTCGGCGGTGCGGATCTGGATTTCGACGCGCGTATTCTCCGCATGCATCACGCTGGTGTGGAGCGAGCGATAGCCGTTGCGTTTCGGTGTCGAGATATAATCCTTGAACCGGCCTGGCACCATCGGCCAGCGCCGGTGGATCAGGCCGAGCGCGCGGTAGCAATCCTCCTCGTTCGGCACGATCGCCCGGAACGCCATGATGTCGGAGAGTTGCTCGAAGCTGATGTGGCGCTCGCTCATCTTGCGCCAGATCGAATAGGGGTGCTTCTCGCGCCCGAAGACCCGCGCTTCGACCCCATGGCGCTGAAGCAATTGCTCGAGCGATGCGCCGATCTTGGCGATGCGGTCCTCGTCGCCTTCGTGGAGCAACTCCAGCCGACGGGTGATCGAGGCATAGGCCTCGGGCTCCAGCTCGCGGAATGCCAGGCTCTGCATCTCGCGCATGAACTCGTACATGCCGATCCGCTCGGCGAGCGGGGCATAGATATCCATCGTCTCCTTGGCGATGCGCCGCCGCTTTTCGGGCTTGGGGATGTGATGGAGCGTGCGCATGTTGTGAAGCCGATCGGCGAGTTTCACCAGCAACACGCGAATATCGTCTGACATCGCCAGCAGGAATTTGCGCAGATTTTCGGCGGCACGCTCGCTTTCGGTCTGCGCCTCGATCTTCGACAGCTTGGTGACGCCATCGACCAGCCGGGCGACGCTGGCGCCGAACAGGCGGTGGATTTCCTCAGGGGTCGCGACCGTGTCCTCGATCGTATCGTGCAGGATCGCGGTGGTGATCGTCTCGTCGTCGAGCTTCAGGTCGGTAAGGATGCCGGCGACTTCGATCGGGTGGCTGAAATAGGGGTCGCCGCTCGCGCGCTTTTGTGATCCGTGCGCCTGGAGCGAGAACACATAGGCGCGGTTGAGCATCGCCTCATTGGCATGGGGGTCGTAGCTCAGGACCCGATCAACCAGTTCATATTGGCGTAGCACTGGCGCTATTTGGGGGCGGCTCGTGCCGCTTTGCAACATGAAAAGGGGCGCGGTCGCGGCCACGCCCCTTCATAATCCGGACGAAATCGACTCAGCCGGCGCGCGAATTGCACTCGGCGAGTTCGGCGGCGCCGAAGGGCTGGCCGTTGACGCTGAACGACTTGAGCGCGCCGATGCGCTGCACGACCAGCTGGCACATGATCGCATCACGCTGCGTGCTCTTCGGCGCGCTGCACGCCGGGCCGGTGCACTTCCAGAGCGTGCCCGAGGTGATCACCGAGTTCTTGGCGGGCGCGGCGACCGGCACCGCGTTATAATAGGTGCCCCCTTGCGCGAACGCGGCGGGAGCAGTCATCAGGCCAGCGACTGCGGCGGCGACGGAAAGCAAGCGAGTCATTCGATCCTCTCATCCTTTTGCCTTGCGCTACTGGCACCGCGCGGCCGTTCGCAAGCGCAAAATACGTTGCAAGTTGCTACTTACCCCATTAGGTTGCCGCTTGCAACCTGAATAGTGCGTGAACTCTTATAATCTGACGGGAAATGGTTTAGGAAGAGATGATGGAGGGCAAATCGCGCCATCCTTTACGCGAACCCCTGCGCGATCTGGCCGCCTGCAGCCTGCCGGCCGCGCTCGAAGCGATGGGTGAGCGCTGGTCTTTCCTGATTTTGCGTGCCGCTTTCAATGGCTTGCACCATTTCGAAGAGTTCCAGATGGAGCTCGGCATCGCGCGCAACATTCTCGCCAACCGCCTCGCGCGACTGGTCGATCACGGGATATTGGCGCGCGTCGCGCTGCCCGAGGATCGCCGCAAGATCGAATACCGGCTCACCGATAAGGGGCAGGCGCTGCTGCCGACGATGGTCGCCCTGCGACAATGGGGCGAGCGCTGGGAAACCGGCGTCGTGGCGACGCCGGTGCTGGTCGATGCGCGCGACCGCCGCCCGATTCGCGCGGTCGAGGTACATGGCTGGGACGGGCGAGTGCTGACCAAGGGCGACCTGCTGTGGGCGCTGCCCGAGGACGTCGCAAACGACCCGCCGATCGCGCTGGCGGCGGAATAGCGTCATTCGGTCGGGCGGCCGATTGCCGCCCTCGTGATTCTACGTTCCTCGTGATTCTACGCGAGCGGCCTCGGGCTCAAGCCAGCGCCGGCTCCCCCGCCACCAGTCGTTCGAGCGCCGCGCGCACCGCGCCCTCGATCGGCTTGGGCCGCCCCGCTTCCAGATCGACATGGACGATCACCATCTCGATCACGCAGTGGAGATCGCCGGTGCGCGCGTGACACAGCTCGAAGCGCTGGGTCAGGCTGGTGCCGCCGACCCGGGGGATGCGGACGAAGGCCTCGATCTCGTCGCCATAGGAAAAGGGCTTGAAATAGTCGATTTCGGTATGGCGGACGTTGAACTCGGCCTCGGTCCAGTCGCGGCCGAGCGCGTCCATGCCCGACCATTCCCAGAACTCGCTCACCGCGTGATCGGCATATTCCAGGTAGCGCGAGTTGAAGACGATCTTCTGCCCGTCGATCTCGGCATAGCGGACCTTGAAGCGGGTGGAGAATTGAAAGCCGGGGCGCATCATGCGCGCAGCCGATGCCTGCGCGGCGCCCGCTTCGTCAACCTTCGCCTGGTTGGTCGGGCGCGCGGTAGCGGCGATGACCCCAAGGGATCGCCGCCCACAGCCGTTCATGCCTGTAGAACAGGATGATCTTGGTGACCACCTCGGTACCGGCGATCGCGCCCGCGGTCTTCATGCTGCCCGAGAAGATCAGCCCCAGCACAAATGTGTCAATGCTGCCAAGCGCCCGCCAGCTCACCGCCTTGGCGAAGGAGCGGGGGTGGCTCTCGATGCCGCGGAACAGGAACATCAGCTGGCGCGCGCCGGGGTGTTGACCCCCATGCTCGCCAGATAGCGCTTCACGTTGCGCGCCGCCTGGCGAAGCCGCTGCTCGTTCTCGACGAGGGCGATGCGGACAAAGCCCTCGCCATTCTCGCCATAGCCGACGCCGGGCGCGACCGCGACCTTGGCATGGGTGAGCAACTGCTTGGCGAACTCCAGGCTGCCCAAATGCGCGAGCGCGGGTGGCAGCGGCGCCCAGGCGAACATCGAGGCGGCGGGCGGCGGAATCTCCCACCCGGCGCGGCCGAATGCCTCCACCAGCACGTCGCGCCGGTGATGGTAGAGCGCGCGGTTCTTCTCGACGATGTCCTGCGGCCCGTTGATCGCCGCGACCGCCGCTGCCTGAATGGGGGTGAAGGCGCCGTAATCGAGATAGCTCTTCACCCGGGTGAGCGCCGCGATCAGCGTGGGATTGCCGACCGCGAAGCCGATCCGCCAGCCGGCCATCGAATAGGTTTTGGACATGGAGGTGAACTCGACCGCCACCTCCTTCGCGCCGGGCACCTGCAGGATCGAGGGCGTTGGCTTCCCGTCGAAATAAATCTCCGAATACGCAAGGTCGGAGAGCACCCAGATCTTGTGTTCGCGCGCGAAGGCCACCACGCGCTCGTAGAAGGCGAGATCGACCGTCTCGGCGGTGGGGTTGGAGGGGTAGCCCATCACCAGCACGCTCGGCTTGGGGACGGTGAACGCCATCGCGCGTTCCAGCGCCTCGAAATAGCGTCCGTCGGGCGTCGTCGGCACGCTGCGGATCGTCGCGCCGGCGATGATGAAGCCGAAGGTGTGGATCGGATAGCTGGGGTTGGGGGCGAGCACCACGTCGCCCGGCGCGGTGATCGCCTGGGCAAGGTTCGCGAGCCCCTCCTTCGAGCCGAGCGTCACCACCACCTCGCGCTCGGGATCGAGCTCCACCCCGAAGCGCCGGGCGTAATAGGCCGCCTGCGCGCGCCGCAGTCCCGGAATGCCCTTCGACGCCGAATAGCCATGCGCATCGGGCTTGGCGGCGACTTCGGCGAGCTTTTCGATCACGTGCGGCGGCGGCGGCAGATCGGGATTGCCCATGCCGAGGTCGATAATGTCCTCGCCGGCGGCCCGCGCGGCGGCGCGCATCGCGTTCACTTCCGCGATCACATAGGGCGGCAGGCGGCGGATGCGGTAGAATTCTTCAGTCATGGCGGTCTCTTGCTGCCAAATGCGGGCCGGCGCGCATAAGCGATGACGGATGCTAATCCGCGCGTTACAGGAAATGCAAACGCGCAAGAGGATGCCATGGCCGAAAACGACGCCCCGACGCTCCCGCCGCTCCCCAGCCTAGAAGATATGCAGCACTGGACCTGGGTGATGGGCCGCGCCCAGCAGATGATGCTGGAGGCGGGGCTGAAGACGCTGGAGGACAATCCCGCCCTCCCCATCATCCCCGGCTTTACCGACCCACAGACGATCGCCCGCGCGCGCGATTTCTGGAGCGAGTCGATGCGGCTGTGGCAGCGCCTCGTCGTCCCCGAGCTCGCCGAACCCGCCGAGGAAAAGCCCGAGCACGCGCGCGACAAGCGCTTCAAGGCGCCGCAATGGCGCGACAATCCGGTGTTCGACTGGATCCGGCAAAGCTATTTGCTGATCTCCGATCACCTACTCGCCAACGTCGATCACCTCGAAGGGCTCGATCCCAAGCAGCGCGAGCAGATGCGCTTCGCGATGCGCAACATCGTCGAGGCGATGAGCCCGTCCAACTTCCCCGCGACCAACCCGCTCGTCATCGAAAAGACGCTCGAAAGCGGCGGCGAGAATCTGCTCGCGGGGTTGAAGAACATGCTGAGCGACATCGCCAAGGGCCAGCTGACGCACACCGACGCCAAGGCGTTCGAGGTCGGCCGCACGCTCGCGACAACGCCCGGCAAGGTCGTGAAACGCACGCCGCTCTATGAGCTGATCCAATACACCCCAACCACCGAGCAGGTGCTGGAGGTACCGCTGATCATCTTCCCGCCCTGGATCAACCGCTATTACATCCTCGATCTGAGCCCGGAGAAGAGCTTCATCAAATGGGCGGTCGACCAGGGGGTGACGGTGTTCGTCGTCTCGTGGCGTTCGGCTGACGCGACGATGAAGGGCGTCACCTGGGACGATTATGTCGAAGCCGGCCAGATCGACGCGATCGACACGGTGCGAGAGCTGCTCGGCGTGCCGAGCGTCCACGCGATCGGCTATTGCGTCGCGGGCACGACGCTCGCCGCCACGCTCGCGGTGCTCGCGGCGCGCGCCCGGGCCGACAAGGTGAAGAGCGCGACCTTTTTCACCGCCCAAGTCGATTTCACCCGTGCCGGTGAGCTGCTGAACTTCGTCGACGACGAGCAGCTGCGGCTGATCGAGCAGCTATCGCCCGAAGGTTATCTCGACGGGCGCTACATGGCCGCGACCTTCAACCTGCTGCGCGGGCGCGACCTGATCTGGAATTACGTCACCAACAATTATCTGCTCGGCCAGGATTATGCGCCGTTCGATCTGCTTTATTGGAACGGCGACACGACCAATCTGCCCTCCGCCTGGCACCTGAGCTATCTGCGTGATCTGTACCGCGACAATCTGCTGGTGAAGCCCGGCGCGCTGTCGATCCGCGGCACCCCGATCGACATCGCCCAGGTGACGACGCCTGCCTATGTCCAGGCCGGGCGCGAGGACCATATCGCGCCACCGGACAGCGTCTGGCGCATCACCGAACATTTCAAGGGACCGCTGAAGTTCGTGCTCGCGGGCTCGGGGCATATCGCCGGCGTGGTCAACCCGCCGGCGGCGGGCAAATATCAATATTGGACCAATGACCGCGCCTGCGCGACGCTCGCCGATTTTGTCGCGGGCGCCGCCGAGACCAAGGGCAGCTGGTGGCCCGATTGGATCGATTGGCTGCACACGCAGGACGCGGCGCAGGTGCCCGTCGCCGGTGCACGGCGGCCGGGCGATGGCGCATTGCCCGCCCTGGCCGAAGCGCCGGGCGATTATGTGCGAATGCGATAAGACGTTTTTTTCACTAGGTTAACTTGTAATGCTGCGCCCATGTTGCAGCGCACAATTTTTCTTGCATCTCCGGGAATCTTAACCTATATCGCGCCGCAGCAAATGTAGGAGCGCTGTAGCCATGGCGACCAAGGGTCCGAAGAACGACGGCGTGCCGATCAAGCCCGCCCCCCGCAAGCCCGGTGCGCGGGTGAAGAAGCCGACGCCGCAGGGCGCCGCCATCCTAGCGACGCCCGTGGCCGAGCCCACCGGGACTCTTCCTCCGGCCGCGCTGCCGCCGGTGATCGAGGCCGCGCCCGTGGCAGCGCCGGCTATCAAGAAGCCCACGCCCGCCCCCGTTAAGGCGCCCGCCATCGAGAAGCCCGCTGTCGCGACGCCGGCACCGGTCGTTGCCGCTGCCCCGGCCGCTACCACGCCAATCGTGCCCGCGCCTGTCGCGGCACCTGCGCCTGTCGCGGCACCTACGCCTGTCTCCGTAGCCGCGCCCGCCGCGCCTGCTGAACTTCCCACTCCGCCGGTCTCCGCGCCGTCGGCTTTCACTGCCCGCAAAAAGGAACTGACGATGGAAAACACGCTGCACGCCACTGCCGAGAAGACCCAGGCGATGTTCGCCGACATGAACAGCCGCACCAAGGAAGCGATGGAGAAGAGCACCAAGCTGTTCGCCGACATGAACGAGTTCGCGAAGGGCAATGTTGACGCGGTCGTCGAGTCGTCGAAGGTCGCGATGAAGGGCTTCGAGTCGCTGAGCCAGGAAGCCGCCGACTATACCCGTCGCAGCTTCGAAACCGCGACCGCCGCGATGCGCAACCTCGCCGCCGTCAAGACCCCGGCCGAGCTGATGAAGCTGCAGAGCGACTATGTCCGCCAGACTTTCGACAGCATGGTCGCCGAAACCAGCAAGCACACCGAAGCGATGATCAAGCTGGCGAGCGATGTCGCCCAGCCGATCTCGAACCGCGTCGCGGTCGCCGCCGAGAAGATCAAGGTCGGCGCGTAAGCCGATCCCGCCTTCACGGGCTTTGAATCAAAAGGCGGCGGTTTCCCGGTGGAGCCGCCGCTTTTTTGCGCGCGCTGGGTGAGGCCGGTTCCGGGCATCAACCCACCCCTGCCCCTCCCTTTCAGGGAGGGGTGTGTTGCTCTGGGGCGAAGCCCCTCGCTGGAAGAGCTTCGGGTCGGTCATGCCCCCGGCATGACCTAAGCAGTCCGGGGGACTGCTTACCCGAAACTGGGTTGGGGTGGGTACGGCGCCCTGCCTCTCCCACCGCCACCCACCGACCGCCCGCGATTTCTCATCGTCTCGCCTCTTGCGGGCGAGGGGGCGCGTGGCCTATTTTCCAGCTTCCGTGACATCAGCAACGACACCGATGGTCGCGATGGCCGAGCGCCGCGACGAAGACGAAGGGCCCGGCCTCGGGGTCGCCACCCGCACCCGCGCGCGCACCAAGAAGCCGACGCCCTACCGCGTGCTGATGCTGAACGACGATTACACCCCGATGGAGTTCGTCGTCCTCGCCCTCCAACGCTTCTTCAACATGAATATCGAGGATGCGACGCGGGTGATGCTCCACGTCCACCAGAAGGGCGTGGGGGTGTGCGGCGTGTTCACCTATGAAGTCGCCGAGACCAAAGTGAGCCAGGTGATCGATTTCGCCCGGCAGAACCAGCACCCGCTGCAATGCACGCTGGAGAAGGCTTAGAAAATCAATCGAGCGACGGCTGCAATATCGTCTCTACCGACTTTAAACCGGCTTTTTGGAGGGTGAAGATCGCTGCCCCGATACACCGATAGGGCGCGGTTTCCGAAGCAACGTATAACCGGACCCGGCGCCTGAACTTTGCTTCCCGCGCGGCCGCCGCCGCGAGTTCGTCTATGGTAACGGGGCGTCCGCCGATGAAGAAGGCGCAGTGGTCGTCCTTACCGTCCACTTGCACCTCAAACGCGGCTGTTTCGGCGACTCTTCCTATCGGACAACGGGGTGAGCAAGGCCGCGGAAACGGTCCAAGCGAGCCTCACGCCCCGGCCAGCCACCGCCGCGTCTCGGCCTCCAAAATCTCCAGCGGCACCCGGCCCGTGCCCAGCACCGCCTCATGGAAATCGGCGAGCGCGAAGCGCGCGCCCAGCTTCGCCTTAGCCTCTTCGCGCAGTTTCACGAACACCGAATGGCCGATCTTGTAGCTGCACGCCTGGCCCGGCGTCGCGCAATAGCGATCGACCTCGCGCGCGGCGAAGCCCGGCGCCTCGCCCTCCTGGTCGACGAAGCGGGCGATCGCCTGCGCGCGCGTCCAGCGGTAATGGTGGATGCCGGTATCGACCACGCAGCGATTGGCGCGGAACAGCTGGAACTTCAAATAACCCAGCCGCCCGAGCGGATCATCGTCATACATGCCGAGCTCGTCGGCCAGCTGCTCGGCATAGAGCGCCCAGCCCTCGCCATAGCCCGAAAAGCCGCCGGTCTTGCGGATCAGCGGCAGGTTGGCGTTGGAGAGCGCGAGCCCGCCCTCGAACTGGTGGCCCGGCAGGCCTTCGTGGAACACGGTCGTCGCCAGGCAGAATTTGGGCCATTCGGCGGCGTCGCGCAGGTTGAAGTACACCAGCCCCGGCCGCTTGCCGTCGAGTGAGGGCGGCTGCGCGAAGGCGGACGCGGCGCCCGCTTCATTCTCCACCGGCACGCGGCGTACCTCGAACGCATATTGCGGCTGCCGTTTGAACGCGCGCGGCAGGCGCGGGCGGATCGCCGCCAGCCGATCGTTGCAATAGGCGATCGCCTGGCGCTTGCCCTCGTCGGTATCGGGGTAGAGCTGCGCCGGGTCTTTGTAGAGCGCCGCCATCCGCGCGCCGATGCTGCCCTTGGTGAACCCTTGCGCCTTGAGCAGCGCGTCGAGCCGCGCGGAGATGGCGGCGGCTTCGTCCAGCCCGAACTTGTGGACTTCCTCCGGGCTCATCCGCGTCGTCGTCGTGCCGGCGAGCGCGACCGCGTAGAAATCCGGGCCTTCCTTGAACTTCCATACCCCGGCGTCGCTTGTCGCCTTGGCGCGCAAGTCCTTCACCAGCGCGAGCTGGGTTTGCAGCGCGGGGAACACTTTCGTGCCGTAAAGCTGCGCCGCGCGCGCGCCGAAGCGGGGATCGAGGCCCTTCGCCGCCGCGCGCCGCTGGAGCGAGGTGACGACAGTCGCTTGGGCACCCGGCACCGCGGTCTTGGTCAATTGGTCGATCGTCGCGTCGAGCAGGAAATCGGGCGGCACGATGCCGCGCGCCGATTGATCGCGCAGATCATTGGTGTTGGCGGTCAGCTGATCGGCGAATTGGCCGAGGCGTGAGAGATAGGCCTCGGCATCGCTCGCGTTTTCGATCGGGTGCTTGGTGTCGAGGAAGCTCGGCGTCGATTGATAGGCGCCGGTCAGCTGGCTGACGACATAGGGCGAGCGGCTGTACGAAGCGCCGCCGAAATCGAAGCGCTGCGCCGCTGCCTGCTGGCGCTTGGTGTAGAGCACCACGTCGTAATTGCGCTTGTCCTCGGCGCTCAGCTTGTCGGTGTTGAAAGCCTCCAGCAGCGCGACGTGACGCGCGGTGAGCGTGCGCGCCGCCTGCCGCCCCGCCGGGCCTTCGTCGCCCAATTGCGCGCGCAGATCGGCATTGGCACCCGTATCGAGCCCGAGTTGCGTCGCGCCTTCGGGGTTCAGGCGCAACTGCTCGGCGAACATCCGGTCGAACAGCGCGCTTAGCGCCTCGCCCGGCTCCTGCGCCCAGCCCCGCGCGGGCAGCGCCGCGACCGCGCCGAGCGCGACGCCCGCCTTCAACACATCGCGACGATCGATCATTGCGCTTTCTCCTGGCTGATGATGGGCAGGGCGATGAAACTCGCTTGCGCGCCCGCGACACTCACTCGCTGCGTCGCCTTCTGATAATCGCCGGGCTTGGCAAAGAAGATATTGGACACGAATTTCTGCGGATTGCGATCATAAAGCGGAAACAGGCTCGACTGGATTTGCACCATGATCCGGTGGCCGGGCTTGAACACATGGTTGGTCTGCGGCAGCGCAAAGCGATAGCTCAGCGGCTTGTCGGCGGCGATCGGCTGCGGCTTGTCGAGGCCTTCGCGATACCGGCCGCGGAAAATGTCGAGCGCGACCGCGAGCTGATAGCCGCCCATTTTCTGGTCGCCCGCCACCTGTTCCGGATAGACGTCGATCAGCTTCACCACCCAGTCGACATCGGTGCCGCTGGTCGCCGCGGTCAAGTTCACCTCGGGCGCGCCAGCGATGGCGACCGGCTTGTCGAGCGGTTCGGTGACGAAGCTCAGCACGTCGGGCCGCGCGGCGGCGGGCCGCTGGTCGGTCGTCAGCCAGGCCTTCCAATGGTCGTCGGCATAGCCGGTTGGCGCGATCGGGCGCGGGGTGAAAGGCACCGGATGCGCCGGATCGCTGACATAATCGGCGGTCGCCGTCCCCTCGGCGCGGGTGAAGCCGAGCTTGCCCTCGGGCTGCAGATAGAGCGGGGTTGCCGCCGGCGCGGTCGGCCAGCTGGTCAGCCGCTGCCAGCGATTGGCGCCCGACTGGAACGCGGTTACCGGCGCCACGTCCATCGGCGCGTCCTTCAGATAGTGCGCGAGGAACGGGGCGAGGACTTCGTGGCGCCACCATTTCGCGGTGTCGGCATCCCAGTTGATGTTGCCCAGACGGTCACCCTTGTCGATGCCCTGGCCGTGATACCAGGGGCCCATCGTGAGATAGACCATGTCGTTCTTCGCATCTTTTGGCTCGAGCGCCGCATAGACGGCGGGGGCGCCGTAAATGTCTTCCTGGTCCCACAGCGAATGGACCAGCATCACCGGCACCTTCAGCGGCTGGCGGGCGAGGATCTTGTCCATCGCCTGTTCCTGCCAAAAACTGTCATAAGCGGGGTGCTGGGTGATCTTTTGCCAAAAGCCGATCTGGTCGAGCCCGTGCTGCCGCCCAAGCTCGCCCGCGCTGCCGGCGGCGAGATAGCCGGCATAGTCATCGGCATGGGTGTTGACCCAGGGGATCGAATTGTCGGCGGTCGCGACCTGCTCCCAGATATAGGGCGCGCCGGTCTGGCGGAACGCGCCATTGTGGAACCAGTCATCGCCGCGCCAGCCATCGACCATCGGGTTCATCGGCACCGATACCTTCAGCGCCGGGTGCGGGTTGATGAGCGCGACCAGCGGTTCATAGCCATCATAGCTGATGCCGATGATGCCGACGCGGCCGTTCGATTCGGGCAGGTTCTTCACCAGCCAGTCGATCGTGTCGTAGCAATCGGTCGAATCATCGACCTTGGTGGGATTGAGCGACGAGCCGACCAGCGGGCGGTTCATCACATAATCGCCCTTGGACCCGTATTTGCCGCGAATGTCCTGGATCACGCGGATATAGCCGCCTTCCGCGATCACATCATAGGCATTGTCATAGCCTTCGAGCGCGGTGGCGAGATCGGCCGCCTTGCTGTTCGCCGAGAGTCCTTCGGCATTGTACGGCGTGCGGGTGAGCAGCACGGGGGCGTTCTTCGCGCCTTTGGGGATCAGGATCACGGTGTGGAGCGTCACACCGTCGCGCATCGGGATGTCGACAACGCGCCGCGTGTAGTTCCATTGCGCTTGCGGCAGCTGGGGGTTGGCGGGTCGCTCGGTATAGCTTTGCGCGAGCGCGCTGCCCGAGCCGAGCAGGACCGCGGCGGCGGCGAGCTTCCAACGCTTCATGGCTTATCCCCCATTTTGATTTTGCCCGGAGCATGGCGCGCGGCGGGGGTGCCGACAAGAGCGAAACGCCCGCCAAACCGGGGGCTTGGCGGGCGTCATCACTAGAATGTTCCCAATCGGCACCAGGCCGATCGGTCGCCGGGTTCAACCGACGCGATTGCCGCTCAGCGGGAAGCTGCCGAACGCGCCCGCACCGATCGAGCCGGTGATGGTGTCGCCATCGACGGTCGCCTCGCAGGTCAGCGTCATCGGCATTGGCACCGTCATCTGCATCGTCCACTTGATGGTGTTGCCCGAAATCGTTCCATCGGTGATCTGGGTCGATCCCATCGCGCCGGTGCTGGTGCCGGTCCAGGTGTCGCCGTTGCTCTGGACGACGATCGTCGACTTCTGGTCGCCGAGCGGCGACTTCGTCACGGTTTCCCAGGTGCCATCGACTGCGGCCATCTTCGCTCTCCTTACTTCGCGTCCAGAACGGACGCGGCTGGCACCACCTCGTCCGGCAGCCCGAGCGAGTCAAGCTGGCTGCGGACCAGCTTGGCGTCGCCGACCACCACCCAGACGAACTTGCTGGGGTCGATGGCCGAGCGTGCCGCAGCGTCGAGCTCCTCGCGCGTCATCGCGCGATATTTCGCGGTGATCGTCGAATAATAATCGTCGGGACGCTTATACTGGTCGTTGTCGAGCATCGCGTTCAGCACGTCGCTCGCGGTTTCGAATCGCCCGGCGAGTTCGCGGGTGGCGCCGTTGATCGTGCGGGTGAATTCCTCGCTCGTCACGCCCTTGGGGCCGAAGAAGTCCTTCAGGTCCTGCTGGATCGAGGCGATCGAGGCGCCGGTCTTGTCGGCCTGCACCGGTGCGCTGACGGTGTAGGTGACATAGGTCTGGTTCTGGCCGACGCCGCCGCCCGCGCCATAGGACCAGTGCTTCGTCTCGCGCAGATCCATGTTGATCCGCGACAGGAAGCTGCCGCCGAGCACGTCGTTGGCGGTACGCAGCTTGAGCACGTCGCTGCCGCTGGGCAGGCCCGTCAGCTGGCCGGCGAGAATCAGCGATTGCGGGGAATCGGGCCGATCGACCAGCACGATCTTGGGCGCCACCTGCTGCGCGGGGGTGTCGACCGCCTTGGCGCCGGCGGCGCCGGTGCCGCGCCAATCGCCGAACTCCTTTTCGAGCAACGGCTTGAGCGTCGCGAGCGGCTGATCGGAGACGATGAAGAGCTTCGCCTTTTCCGGCCGCAGCCACGCCTGATAGAAGCCGACGACATCGTCGCGCGTCAGCTTCGCCACCGCCGCCGGGTCGCCGCTTGCCGAGGCGGCTTTCGCATAAGGCGAGGCGCCATAGACCAGCTTGGGCAGCACGCGATTGGCGAGGCCCTGGGGCTGGGTGATTTCCTGCTGGATCCCCGCCAGCTGGGTGGTGCGCAGCCGGGCGATTTCCTTCTCCGGGAAGGAGGGGGTACGCACGATATCGCCGAACAGGTCGATCGCCGGGGCAGCGTTGGCGCTGGGCGCGGTCATGCTGATATAGGTCCGGTCGGCGCTGCTACCGCCGCCAAAGTTCAGGCCCAGCCGCTCGCGTGCTTCGGCGATGCCGACGCCGTCGAGCTTGGCCGTACCCTCGTCGATCGCCGACAGGGTGAGCTGTTGCAGGCCGAGCTTGTCGCTGGGATCGGCGACCACGCCCGCGTCGAACGAGATCAGCGCGCGCGTCACCGGCACCGCGGTGCGCTGCGCATAGACGACTTCGATGCCGTTGCTGAGCTTGGTCCGCTCCACCTTGGGGAAAGTGAGGTTGCCGACCGCGCCGACCGCCGGGGCAGGCTCGGCGCGCGAGTTGGCGGGCTTCAGCTCTGGTGCGGCGGGGACGGGCGCGGCTTCCTTCGCCACATCGGTCGAGGCTTCGCGCGGCCCCGGCACGACGTTGATCGCATAGACCGGGCGGGTGAGCCACTTTTGCGCGGCCGCCTTCACGCTCTCCGGCGTTTGCGCGGCGAGCGCGGTGAGCTGCTTTTTGTAGAAGCCCGGATCGTTCTGGTAGAGCGCGCCTTCCGCCAGCGCGACCGCCTTGCCGCCGAACCCGCCGACCGATTCAAGCCCGTCGATCCGCCGTGTCGCCGCGGTCGTCACCGACCGTTGCAGCTCGTCGGCGGTGGGGCCGTTCTTCACGAAATCGGCAATCACTTCGTCGAGCCGCTTCTCGGCCTGGGCGACATCGGCGCCGGGGCGCACGACCATGATCACCTGGAACACGCCGATCTGCGCGAAGCTGGAAACGCTCGCGCTAGCCTGCACGGCCAGCTTGTCCTCGCGCACCAGCGTCTTGTCGAGCCGCGACGAGGCGAGCCCGCCGAGCACGCTCGCCGCCGCGTTGAGCGCGGGCGCATCCGCCTCGCCGAGCCCTGGCACCGCCCACAGCCGGGTGACGAGCGTCGCCGCGACCCGGTCCTTGATCTCGACCTTCTTGGGCTGATCGAGCGTCGGGATCGTCACCGTCGGGCGCACCGATTTCGGCCCGGCTTTGATCTTGCCGAAATATTTGGTGACTAGCGTCTTGGCGGTCGGCACGTCGATATCGCCCGCCAGCACCAGCACCGCGTTGTTGGGGCCATAATGATCGCGGAACCAGCCCTTCACATCGTCGAGGCTCGCCGCGTCGAGATCGGCGAGCGAGCCGATCGTGGTGTGGCCATAGGGGGAGCCTTGCGGGAACAGCCCGCCGAAGATCGAATATTGCAGCAGGCCATAGGGGCGGTTGTCGCCCTGGCGCTTTTCATTCTGCACCACGCCGCGCTGCTCATCGAGCACGGCTTGCGTCACCGCGCCGAGCAGATAGCCCATGCGGTCGGACTCCAGCCACAGCGCCTTTTCGAGCGCGGCGGTGGGCACGGTTTCGAAATAATTGGTGCGATCGAAGAACGTCGTGCCGTTCAGATCGGTCGCGCCAACCTGCTTCAGTGGTTCGAAGAAATCCCCCGGCGCGTTCTCGCTGCCGTTGAACATCAGATGCTCGAAAAGGTGCGCGAAGCCGGTCTTGCCCTTGGGCTCGTGCTTCGAGCCGACATCATACCATACGCTCACCGCGACCACGGGGGCCTTGCGGTCGGTGTGGACGATCACCCGCAGGCCATTGGGCAGAGTGAACTGCTGATAGGGAATGTCGACGCGCTTGACGAGATCGGCGACGGGCGCGGCGGTCTGGGCATTGAGCGGCGCGGCGAGCGCGGCGAGCGCGACGGTGGTGGCAAGGCGAAGCTTCATGGGCATCCTCTTTTCAATGATTCATTGGTGGTTAGTAATAAAAGCGACGACAAAGGCTAGGGGCGATAGGTGCGCTCGGTATGTTTTGCGAGTTCGGCAGGATCGAACCACACGGGTTTGAGCTGGTGCCGCGCGAATAGCGGCGCCTGATCGGCATAATGAGGCGAGTTGGGCCGCGTCGTCGCCGCGCCATAGGGCTGGATCGATTGCGACCTGACGCGGCCGGCTTTGTCCCAGGCCATGAACATCACGAAGCTGTCGCCATGCTTCACCACCAGCCGGCCATCGGGTGCCTCGTCCCAATTGCTCGTCGCGCGCAGCACGTCCGCCCCGCCGTCGAGCGGCAGGTCGACCGTGCCGTGCCGCAGCCGCAGCACTTGCGCGAGTGGCGGATCGAGCCGGCCGAAATGCTTGGCCAGATACTCGCCCGCGTCCTTCAGCACTTGGCGGGGATCGGCCGGCTCCTTGCGCGGATAATGCCAGCGATTGCCGACGCGCAGCACGATGCCGGCAAGCGCATCGGCGCCGCCCTTGCCGTCGAAATTCCAGTCCCAGCCTTTGAGCAGCTTTACCGCCTGCGCCAGCCGCGCGTCGCCCTGCGGCTCCACCGCCATCAGCCGCTCGAACCAGCGCGCCGCCCAGCTCTGGCGGCTGACCGCGCTGTCGAACTTGATCGCGCGCCACTCCGCCTCGCTCACCTTGGGATCGGCGCCAAGCAGCTCGATCGCGCGGGTGGCGCGGTTGGTGGTGTCGGTCTCGATGCCCAGCAGGGGGGAATAGTCCTCGGGCTTGATCTCATAGCCCGCGCCCGCCGCCTGATAGGGGGTGTTGTTGGCGTTGATGATGAAGCCCGATCCCGGGTTCACGTTGCGCGGCACCTGCGCCCAGGGCACCGTGCCCTGCGCCAGATCGCGCCCGGTATCGCCGGGCAGCACGCGGGCATAGTCGAACCCGGCTTTGCGCACCGGGAACATCGCGTTGTAGAAATGGGCGATATTGCCGGCGGCGTCGGCATAGATGAAATTGGTCGCGGGCACGCCCTGGATCGCGAGTGCGCGCTGCCATTCGGCGAAATCGCGCGCGCGGTTGAGGCGATAATATTCCTCGACCATTTTCAGCTGCCCGGCGCCTGCGTAATGCAGCGCATAGGCGCCCGATTTGTTGACGATCACCGGCCCATGAACCGAGCGATACAGCGTCTTGGGCACCGGCAGCACGAACGGCCCCCACAGCTTCACCGGCAGCCACACCGTCTGCGCCTCCAGCGGACGCCAGGCGCCGTCGAAGCGATAGCTTTTGCCGTCGGCGCTGAGGGTCAGCTTGTAGAGATCGGTCAGGTCGGGGCGGTTGACGGTGTTGGTCCAGCCGAGCGTCTTGTTGTGGCCGAGCAGCGGATAGGGCGCGCCGGGGAAGGTCGCGCCCGCGAAATCCCAGCCGGTCTTGCTGTGGACGACCAGTTCATACCAGGCGACCGGCCCCGCCCAGGGCTGGTGCGAGTTGGAGATCAGCCGCGTTACCCCTTCCGCCGAGCGCGCGGGAGCGAGCGCGAAGGCGTTCGAGCCGTTCTCGGTGCTGGCGCGCGGTTCGGGCGCGCCGATCGGGAGGGTGACGGGATCGGGGCTGTCGGGCGTCGGACCGGCGCTTTCGCGGGGCAGCGGTTTGTCCTGCGTAAGGGCGCCGAGCACTGCGTCGAGCCCGAAGAAGAAGGGCGAGCGGAGCACGAAGCCGGCGGCGATGTCGCGCCCGTTCACCGGGAACAGGCGCGCGAGCTTCACCTCGCCCGGGTGCTTTTCGGCATAGAGGTTTAGCCCCGCCGCATAGCCATCGAGCAGCGCGCGGACATCGGCGGGCTGCTTGTCATAATCGCGCGCCACCACTTCGCGCGCCCGGGTCAGGTGCAGCGCGAAATCGACCGCGGCGCCTTCTTGACCCTTCAAGGCGCCGAACCGCCCGCGCGTCATCGCGACGACGTGCTGCAGCGTTTCGAAATCATCCTCGGCATGGGCATAGGCGATGCCATAGGCGACGTCGGGGTCGGTCGCGCCGAAGATATGGGGTGTCCCGAAGCTGTCGCGCACGATCCGTGTATCATAGCGGTGCGGCGGCGGCGCGGCGGCCGGCGTCGCGGCGAGGGGTTCCCATACCGCCAGACCCACGCCCGCCACCAGCACGATACCGCCCAGGCCGAGCCCGATCCGCCGCCAAACGCCCACACTTCCCCCCATATTTTGCGCGTGTTGTAGCCAACCAAAACGGTACAAGCGAGCGGATTTCGCGTCGGCGCCGGACGGTCTTGTGTTGCATAATGGCAACACTACATTGGCGGCGGACCAAGGGCTGGGAAACAGGATGAACATCGAGAAATTCACCGATCGCGCCAAGGGCTTTCTCCAATCGGCGCTCACCGTCGCGATCCGGCTAAGCCATCAGCGGATCACCCCCGATCATCTGCTGAAGGCGCTGCTCGAGGATGAGCAGGGCATGGCGGCGGGCCTCATCCGGGCTGCCGGCGGCGATCCCGCGCGCACCGTGAGCGAGGTCGATGCCGCGCTCGCCAAGATCCCGGCCGTGTCCGGCTCGGGCGCGCAGAGCCAGCCGGGGCTCGATAACGATACGGTGCGGGTGCTCGACCAGGCCGAGCAAATCGCGGCCAAGGCGGGCGACAGCTACGTCACCGTCGAACGGCTGCTCGTCGCGCTCGCGCTGTCGCTCAACACGGGCGCGGGCAAGGCGATCAAGGCGAGCGGCGCGACGCCCGAGGGGATCAACGCCGCGATCACCCAGCTGCGCGGCGGCCGCACCGCCGACACCGCCGGCGCCGAGGATCGCTATGACGCGATGAAGAAATTCGCCCGCGACCTGACCCAGGCGGCGCGCGACGGCAAGCTCGATCCGGTGATCGGGCGCGACGAGGAGATCCGCCGCACCATCCAGATCCTCGCCCGGCGCACCAAGAATAACCCGGTGCTGATCGGCGAACCCGGCGTCGGCAAGACCGCGATCGCGGAAGGGCTGGCTCTCCGCATCGCCAATGGCGACGTGCCCGATACGCTGAAGGAGCGGCGGCTGATGGCGCTCGACATGGGCTCGCTCATCGCTGGCGCCAAATATCGCGGCGAGTTCGAGGAGCGGCTGAAAGGCGTGCTCGACGAGGTGCGCGGCGCCGAGGGCGAGATCATCCTGTTCATCGACGAGATGCACACGCTGATCGGCGCGGGGAAGACCGATGGCGCGATGGACGCCAGCAACCTCTTGAAGCCCGCGCTCGCGCGCGGCGAGTTGCACTGCGTCGGCGCGACCACGCTCGATGAATATCGCAAATATGTGGAGAAGGACGCGGCCCTCCAGCGCCGCTTCCAGCCGGTGTTCGTGGGCGAGCCGACCGTGCCCGATACGATCAGCATCCTGCGCGGCCTGAAGGAGAAGTATGAGCTGCACCACGGCGTGCGCATCACCGATGCGGCGATCGTGAGCGCGGCCACGCTCTCCAACCGCTACATCACCGATCGCTTCTTGCCCGACAAGGCGATCGACCTGATGGACGAGGCCGCGAGCCGCATCCGCATGGAAGTGGAATCGAAGCCCGAGGAGATCGAGGCGCTCGACCGGCGCATCATCCAGCTCAAGATCGAGCGCGAGGCGCTGAAGCGCGAAAGCGACGCCGCCTCGCGCGACCGTCTGGCGACGCTGGAAGGTGATCTCGCCAATCTGGAGGAACAGTCCGCCGAACTCACCCAGCGCTGGCAGGCGGAAAAAGAGAAGATCGCCGGCGAGGCGCGGATCAAGGAACAGCTCGATGCCGCGCGGCTGGAGCTGGAGCAGGCCCAGCGCGCGGGCGATCTGGGGCGCGCCGGCGAGCTTTCCTATGGCGTGATCCCGCAGCTCACCCGCCAGCTGGAGGAAGCACAAGGCGCGACCAAGGGCGCGATGCTGCGCGAGGAAGTGACCGCCGATGATATCGCCGCGGTCGTCAGCCGCTGGACCGGCATCCCGGTCGACCGGATGCTGGAGGGCGAGCGCGAGAAGCTGCTCCAGATGGAGGCGGCTTTGGGCAAGCGCGTGATCGGCCAGCGCGAGGCGGTGCGCGCCGTCTCGACCGCCGTCCGCCGTGCCCGCGCCGGGCTGCAAGACCCCAACCGCCCGCTCGGCTCATTCCTGTTCCTGGGGCCGACCGGTGTCGGCAAGACCGAGCTGACCAAGGCGCTCGCCGAATTCCTGTTCGATGATGCCTCGGCGATGGTCCGCATCGACATGAGCGAGTTCATGGAAAAGCATGCCGTCGCCCGGCTGATCGGCGCGCCGCCGGGCTATGTCGGCTATGAGGAAGGCGGGGTGTTGACCGAGGCGGTGCGGCGCCGGCCCTATCAGGTCGTACTGTTCGACGAGGTGGAGAAGGCGCATGGCGACGTTTTCAACGTGCTGCTCCAGGTGCTTGACGATGGCCGGCTGACCGACGGCCAGGGGCGCACGGGCGATTTCACCAACACGATCATCGTGCTGACCAGTAACCTTGGCTCGCAATATCTGGCGGCCTTGGGCGATGGCGAGGACGCGGCGGCGGCCGAGCCGCAGGTGATGGAAGTGGTGCGCGCGCATTTCCGCCCCGAATTCCTGAACCGGCTCGATGAGATCGTGCTGTTCCACCGGCTGGGGCAGAGCGAGATGGCGCCGATCGTCGACATCCAGGTCGCCCGCGTCGCCAAGCTGCTCGCCGAGCGCAAGATCGGGATCGAGTTGAGCGAGGCGGCACGCGGCTGGTTGGGGCGCGTGGGCTATGATCCGGTGTACGGCGCCCGGCCATTGAAGCGCGCGGTGCAGCGCTATCTGCAAGACCCGCTCGCCGACCTGATCCTGTCGGGCGGGGTGAAGGACGGGCAGACGATCAGCGTCGATGAGGGCGATGGCGGGCTGGTGTTGGCGGTGCGCTGACGCCGGTGCCGCCATTCTCACCAAAAGAAAAGGGCGCGGGAGACAAGCTCCCGCGCCCAACTTTTTCCCAGCAGGGTGCCGCTTAGAAGCGAACCTGGGTCGAGAAGAGGAAACGCCGCCCCAGCGGATCGTAGGTCGAGGGGAAGGTGTTGCCGCTGTTGAACGAGGTGGTGCCGATCGTGTTGCCGACGTCCGGCGCGTTGTCGTCGAGCAGGTTCTCGACCAGCAGGCCCAGGCGCAGGTTCTTGTTGACGTTGATGCCCAGCGAGAAGTCCAGATAGTTGAACGCCGGGATCTGACGATAGGCGCCGATGATCGTCGCCGGGTTGGTCGAGCCGAAGCTGCCGACCGTGCCAGCCGCCGGCGGAGTCGCCGAGGTGCGCGGTTCGTAGCGGGTCGGATCGATGTGGCGCCACAGGATCGAGAAGTCGAAGGCGTCGACCGACGCCGTCGTCCGCAGGTTCCAGCTCCACTGCGGCAGCACCGGGTCGCACGACACGCTGTAGAAGCCGACGCACTCACGGATGAAGCTCGACGGATTCGCCTGGAAGCGGCTGCGATCGGTGTAGTTGCCCTGGAACGACCAGTTCATGTTCACCGCACCGAACCGGCGCTGGTAGCTGGCGGTGAAGTCGACGCCGCGGGTCTGCAGGAAGCCGAGGTTCGACGACTGCTGGATGACGCCCTGGGTGGTGGAAGGATCACCGCTCAGGCCACCGGTCAGCGGGTTACGGCGGATCAGCGTGCAGCGCGTATCCGCCGGATTAGCCTGACCGAAGCAGCCGTTGAGAATGTCGCTCACGGTCGGCGAGGTGATCGCACCGGTGACATTGACCTCATACCAGTCGACGGTCGCGGTGAAGCCGCGGAAGATGCCGCCAAAGGCATCGCCGGGCTGAATCACGAGACCAACGGTGTAGGTCGTCGCGACTTCGGGTTGCAGATTCGGGTTGCCACCGCCGGTGACGTTGATCTGGCCCGCGATCGGTGCCGGGATCGAGCCGAGGCGCGCCGCCGGCAGGCCAGCCGCCGCGAGCTGCGCGGTGCAAAGTGCCGCGACGGTCGCGTTGGCGGTTCCATTGGCACCCTGGCAAGGATCGACCGCCAGGTTGTTCAGGCCAGTGGAGATTGGCTGGAACAATTCACCGATGTTCGGCGCACGCACTGCGCGGGTGTAAGTGCCACGGAAGGTAACTTCCTTGATCGGCGAATAGTTGCCGCCGAACTTGTACGTCCAGTTGCCGCCCGAGTTCGAATAATCGGCGTAACGGAAGCCGGCTTCGATGTTCAGGTTCTTGAAGAACGCCTTGTCGGTGATCAGCGGGAAGTTGATTTCGCCGAAACCTTCGCGCGAGAAATAGCTGCCGTTGATGGTGGTGAAGGCGCCGCCCGACCCAAGGATCTGGCCCGGGGTGGTCGAGGGGAGGTCACCGAACTGGCCGCCGCTGTAACGGCGATATTCGCCGCCGAACGCGATGCTCAGCGGCTTGTCGGTCCACGGCGTGTGGAAGCCGAAGTCGCCGGTGATCAGGCCCTGGACGTCGGCGAAGCGGGTGTTGATGAAGGTGCTGGTGGGCACGCCGAGGTAGTTGAGCATCGCCGGCGTCATCGTGCCGGCCGCGCCGAAGATGTTCACCGGCACACAGCCCGCTGGCGAGCCTGCCGGGCAGTTGCGCAGGCCGGCCTGGAGGCGGTCGGCCAGCGCTGTACCCGTGTTCACGTTGCGGCGATTGACCTCGCCATACTGAACGAAGGTTTCCCAGCGCAGATTGCTGACCAGCTTGCCGCGCAACCCAATGTTGATCTGGAACAGGTTCGATTCGAAGGTTTGCACGCGCGGGCCAGTTTCGACGAAGCGACGCGCGACGATCGCGGTGATTTCCTGGCCCGCGGCGATCGCGGCCGGGCAGTTGGCGATGTTAGCGAAGGTGCAGAGCTGGGTACGCTGCGCCGCCGTCAGGAACTGGTTGTTGAGCGGGAGCTGGAGTTGGTTGGTGAAGCTGCCCGTCGGCGCGAGGTTCTGCACGACGCGCGAGCGGGTGTAGAAGCCTTCGGTGTAGAATTCGACGTTCGGTACGAACTCATAATGCGACGCGCCGTAGATCGTCCAACGGTCAACGGGCGTCTGATACAAGTTCAGCGGATTGAAGTTATAGTCCGAAAGGCCGGGTGCGATCGTGCCACCCGCCGGATCAAACTGCGCACCAGCGGCGAACGGGCCCGTCGCCGGCAGGGGGAAGAACAGGGAGGCCGGGACGGCCGTGTTCGAGCCCTGGTTGATGCCCAGCGTCGCCGCCGCGCAACCGCCGGTGGCGGCGTTCTGCGCGGCGGTGCAGGTCGACTGGCGCGAGAACAGGCCGATGTCGCGATCACCCTGCAGCACAGGCTTCACATTGGTGTAGCTCGCCGCGAAGATGACGTTGCCCTTGCCCTCGTCGAAATTGGCGCCGGTCAGGAAGTCGATGCGGTAGTTCTGGCCATCGCCGCGCTCGGTGACGCCGTAGTTGGCGCGAACATCGACGCCTTGGAAATTCTGCTTGGTGATGAGGTTCAGCACGCCGGCGACCGCGTCTGCGCCGTAGGAGGTCACGGCACCACCGGTCAGCACGTCGCTGCGCTCAAGCAGCGCGACCGGGATGATGTTGAGGTCGACGACGTTGCCCAGCGTCGAGGGCACGATACGGCGGTTGTTGAGCAGCACCAGGTTGCGGTTCGGGCCGAGGCCGCGCAGGTTGAAGGTCGCGACACCGCCCTGGCCGTTGTTCACCTGGGTGCCGATACCGGCCGACGTACCCGGCAGCTGACGGAGCACCTGCTCGATCGACTGCGGCTGGCGCAGGCTGAGTTCGGCTTCGCTGATAACGCCGACCGGGCTCGCCTGCTGCAGGTCGGGCCGGTTGATGCGCGAACCAGTGACGACGACGTCCTGCTCCGCTTCATCGGTGGCGGGAGCGCTGTCTTGCGGCGCAGTTTGCGACCAGGCCGGTGCGGCGCTGATCAGCACGCCGAGTGCCGCGGTCGATGCCAGCAGCTGACGGCTGAGTTTGGATGCCATTGATATCAATCCCCTAGTTTGTAGTGCCTATGCCATTATTGGCCTTGCACAACGCACGATAATTTCACGGAACCCTCTGGTCCGATGCGCGTAAATGCCTTCGTGACGGTCCGGCGACAACTAAGCGCTGCCAGCCGCGTCAACATTCCCCAACATGTGTTACCCTTTTGCAACAACCGTGGTTGCTGGCGGGCGCCGCCACCGATAAGAACGGGCCGCGTTAGCAGGGGATAAACCCATGATTTTCGAAATGTTGCTGTTGGGCGGCGTGAGTGTGGCGGCCGCCGAAGGGCCGCAAGCGCCGCTCGCCGCGCTGCAATCCTGCCGGACGATCACCGACGATGCCGCCCGCCTCGCCTGCTTCGACAAGGCGGCAGCGGCGCTCGACTCGGCGGTGCAGGCCAAGTCCGTGGTGGTCGTCGACCGCGCGACGCTGAACAAGGCGCGCGAGCGCCAGTTTGGCATGACGCGGCGCGACGATCCCGTCTTCACCGACGCCAAGTTGCCCGAGCCGCGCCGGCTGGAGGCGAAGCTCATTTCGGTGCAGCCGACCGGGAGCTATCTGCAGTTCGCGGTCGAGGGCGGGGGCGTGTGGCAGACGACCGAGGCCGCGTTCGCGCCGCCGCTTCCCGGCGCCAAGCTGGTGATCGAGAAGGGCGCGGTGGGCGGCTATTTCATCAGCTACGGCGCGCGCAGCGTGCGCGCCCGTCGCGTCAAGTAAACGGTGCAAAAAAGGGGCGGCGCCGCGTGGCACCGCCCCCGTCAGGTTGTTGAAAAGGGATCGTTACAGATTGACCTTCACGCCGGCGCGGAACTGGCGGCCGAAGATGCCGTTGCCGGCCTGCACCGGGTTGTAGAGATAGGCGCCATAGGTCACCGGGTCGATCGGCGGCAGCGCGTCCACCAGGTTCAGCACGTTGACATAGAAGCTGAACCGGTCGGTGATCTTCGCGGTCGCGTTCATGTCGATGGTGATATAGTTGCTCACCCGCGGACCGTTGCCCGGATAGCCCGGGAACAGGCCACCGTCGCGATAGCCGGTGCCCTGATCCTGCGCCGACAGGTCATAGCCCGAGACATAGTTGACCGTGCCGCTGAGCGCGACCGGGCCAGTTTCGAGCGTGTTGGTCCAGTAACCACGCCAGCGGAAGGTGCCCGAGCCGGCGGTCAGGTTGAAGTTGCCGAGCGTGTCGACATATTGCTCGGTCGTGCCGTCCGGGAAAGTGGTGCTGAGTTCGAGCAGCAGGCTGGCCTGCAGGTTCGAGGTCCACTTGAACGGCCCGACGTTGAACCGGCCGGTCGCCCCGAAATCAATGCCTTCCGCCTTTTGCCGGTTGGCGTTGATCAGCTGCGATTGCACGAAGGCAATACGCGGCAGCGCGTTGGGGTTGGCGACGTCCGGCGCATCGGCGATCACCGCATAACCCGCCGGAATCGGCTGGCCGGCATAGTAAGCCGCGATCGCCGGCGCGCTCGACGGCGCGGTGATGACGCCGGTTTTCTCGATGTTGAAGTAATCGACCGTCAGCGTGATGTTGCGGATCGGCTCGACCACGATGCCCAGCGTGAAGCTGCGCGAACGTTCCGGCGCCAGGTTCGGCGACGCCAGCGTGGTGAGGCCGATCGAATATTGCGTCAGATATTGCGGGCACGAGGCGCCGGCGGTCGCGTTCACCGCGCAGGCCGCGCCATATTGAGCGCGGACATTCGCAGGAATGTTGGTGACGACCTGGGTGACATAGCCGGTGGTCGGCAGCGCGTTCGCCTCGGCGAAGGCCGGGATGCGGAAGCCTTCCGAATAGGTGCCGCGGATGGTCACCTGCCGGATCGGCTTGGCCTTGAACCCGAATTTCGGCGAGAACGAGCTCTGGCCCGACGAGTAGGTGTCGTAACGGCCCGAGGCGTTCAGCTCGAGCTTGTCGAACACCGGCGCGTTGACTTCGTAGAAGCCGCCGAACACCGTACGACTGCCGACCGTGCCGAACGCGTTGAGCGTGAAGTAACGCTGCGTGGGCCCGCGATTGTCGGGGTTCTGGCTCGGGCTGTTGACCGCTTCGTAATAGACCGTGCCGCCGACGCCGACCTGGATCGGGCCGCCCGGCAGGTGGAAGAAGCCGCGGTTGAACGAGAGCTGCGCCTGATACAGGTCCGACGAGGCGTTGGTGATGTTATCCGGGCGGACGTAATCATTGATCCGCGCGCTGTTCGCCGCCGGGTTGAGGAAGTTGTACGAACCGTCGCCGATCACGTCGAGCAGGTTCTGGATGTACACATAGCCCCGCGCCAGGCGACGCAGATCGGTGTGCATCGCGGTCGCGTCGAAGCGGTAGTTCACATCGTCGAGGATGGTGCCGTTGATGCCGAAGGCGGCGCGGTACACGCGGTTGCGCGTCTCGCTATAGGTCGGCTCCTGGAAGCGCCCGGTGAGGCGGGCGACGAGGCCCTGCGCCGCGAACGGGTTGTTCGGGTTCAGCCGCCGGTCGGCCGCCGTATCGCAGTTCACCCGCGCCGCGCAGACGAACACCGGCAGCGCCAGCACGCCCGAGCCCGGCGCCAGATTGGCCGACTGCGCCGTGGAGGTCGAGAATTGCGGGAAGAGGATGCCCGTCGGCGCGTTGCCGCGAAGCGTCGGTGGGAAGCCGGTATAGCCCGAGCGGGTCTGCTGGAAGTTCACTTCCAGATAGGCCTGCGAGCTGCTGCCGATATTGGCGGTGAACTTCGCCGAACCGCCGAAGCGTTCGATCTGCGGCGACACCACCTGATAGTCGCGGACGAAGTCGTTCTGGCAGATGATGCCCGTCGGCGCCGCCGGGTTGGCCGCGAGTTCAGCGGCGTTCAGCGTCGTCGAACTGCCGCCGATGCAGGGCGCGGCGGTCAGCTTCTGGTAGCGGCCCTGCGCGACACCGCCATTCTGCACGCCGCCAGCATAGCCGACGTTGGAATAGGGCCGCACATAGAAGTCATAGGGCAGCACGAAGCCGGTATAGCTGCCGTCCGGGTTGCGACCGTTGAAGATGCCGTTCGGGCCGCCGAAGCTGCTTTCGTCGGCGGTGTTGTAGGGCGCCGGCAGATCGCGGTTGTTCACCTTGTCGCTGCGGTAGTAGAAACCGCTGACATAGGCGTTGAAGCCCTTTTCGTTCAGGTCGCCGATGCCCGCGGTCAGCGTCAGGCGCTGGTTGGCGGCGATGCCGCGCTCGGCGATGCCAGCCTCGGCGCGCCCCGAAATGCCCTTGAAGGTTTTCTTGGTGATGATGTTGACCACGCCCGCGATCGCGTCGGCGCCGTAGCTCGACGAGGCGCCATCGCGCAGCACTTCGATGCGCTCGACGATATCGTCGGGGATCGTGTTCAGATCGACGAAGTTGCGCGAGCCGTCATCGGCCAGCGGATAATAAGCGGCGCGCAGGCCGTCGAACAGCACCAGCGTCGAGTTGGTCGACAGGCCGCGCAGCGAGATCGACGAGGCGCCGCCGGCGAACGCGCCGTTCGCGGTGAACGAGTTGGTGAGCGACGGGCCGTTGTTCGACGACAGCTGCTGCAGCGCGTCCTGCACCGTGTTGATGCCGCGCGTGTCAAGATCCTGCGTGGTGAGCGTCGTCACCGGCGAGATCGTGTCGTTGCCTTTGAACAGCGTACCCGTGACGACCACTTCATCGGCGCCCGTATCCTGGGCCGCGGCCGCTTGGCCATCGGCCTGAGGGGCCTGGGTCTGCGCCTGTGCCAGCGCTGGTGTCGCCGCGAGCGCGGCGGCGAGCGCGAAGGTGCCGGCCCCGCCGCGCAGCAGCGCTCGGCCGGTGGTGGAAAACAACGTGTTCATAATAACCCCTTTGTCTCGACCCATCGTCGCCTATGGCGTTACGATCCGTGGCGGTGCCTTTTCGGCCTCCTACCGCGTGGGGCGAAGCTGACCTGTGTTGGGGCCTAAGTAAATATCACTGCCGCATATATGAAGAAATCACAATAATCTGGAAATTCGCTACGATGGCGATATGGTCTACTATTACGCCGGCACAAACATTGCTATCTGATAATCAGATTAGCAAAGGCCAACAAAGTTGTGAATTGGTAATTATTGCGCGGCTGGCATCGGCCCCGCGACGAGCAGCGGATCGATCCGGGCCTCGCGCCATCTCAGGCTCCAGTGCAGATGCGGCCCGGTCGCGCGTCCGGTCTTGCCGACCGCGCCGATCAGCTGGCCGCGGCTCACCCGCTGGCCGCGCTTCACGTCGATCCGCGACAAATGCAGGAACGAGCTGGACAGCCCCGCGCCGTGGTCGATCATCAGCAAATTTCCTTCCAGCGTGAAGGGATGGTCGGCGGCGAGCACCACCACGCCGTCGGCCGGGGCGATCACCGGCGTGCCTTCGCCCCGGGCGATGTCGGCGCCCGAGTGATAGCTGCCCGCCTCGCCATTGGCGTAGATGCGCTGCGAGCCGAACAGGCCCGACAGCCGGCCGGTCGTGGGCCAGAGCAAGGGCTGGCGCCACCCCTCGGCCGGGGTCGTCATGTGGCGGGCGGTATCGATCTGCGCGACCTCCGCCGGACGCAGCGCCTCGAACTCGGCGGTGGGCTGGGCGATCTTGGGCAGGGTCGGCAACCGCTCGATCTGCCAGCCGCGGGTCGCGATGGTGAGCGTCTGGCGCACCACCTGCCCATCGGCGAGCGTGGCGGACAGCGTGAGGCTCGCGGGCGAATCGCGATCGAAGGCGATCAGGAAGCGGCCGTCGCGCGCCACCGGGATGCTCTGGTCGCCCAGCTCCAGCAAGGTCGTGCCGGCGGGCGCGATGCCGGTGGCGGCGCCGCCTTGCACCAGCGGGCCTTCGAGCCGGAAGGGCGACGGCTCTGGCGCCTGTGCCGCCAACGGCGCCGCCATCAGCACGAGCGCGGCGAGCATGTTCCGCATCATTCCAGCCATCTTCAACCGCCCCCCTTAATCGGTCATCGCCTCCATCGCGATCTCGGCGCTCGCATAGGCTTCCTGCCGGGCGACATTCCAATAGCGCAGCGCATCGAGCGGGATACGCTGGCCGCTGACCGCGCACAGGACATGATCGCCCTGCGACAGTACGCGAAAGCCATTGGCCATATAATGCAGCCGGGCGGTGCGGTTGCTGTTCGAGACGAGCATGATCGGCCTTCGCGCTTAGAGCAGGCTCGGCTGCTCGGGGGTCGGCTTGACATAGGCCTTGGCCGCCCCCCGCTCAACCCGCGCGTCTACCGTTCCGTCAGCGAAGTGAAGTGTGAGCGTCTGCACGGTCCGCGCGGCTGCCGCGCTCGTCACCACCGCGCCGTCCTTGGCCGAGACGCGGACATAGCCGCGCTGGAGCAGGGCATCGGGGTTCACCGCTTCGAGCAGGCGCTCGGTGCGCTCGAGATGCGCGCGCGCGGCGGCGAGCTGGCGGGTGAGGAGCTGCGGGCGGAGCAAGGTGGCGGCACGCTCGACCTGGGCGGCGGCGCGGGTGAGCCGCGCGTCGAGCGCCCGGTCAAGCCGCGCGCCCGCGTCGTCGAGCCGCTGGCGCTGCGCACCGAGCAGCGCGTCGCGCCGGGGCAGGAGGCGCGCGACCAGCTCCAGCCGCTCACGCCCGCGCGCGACATAGCGCCGCGCGCAGCGTTCGCTCCGCACGCCGAGTCCGTCGACCGCCGCGATCAGCTCGGCGCGCACCGGCACCGCCATTTCGGCGGCGGCGGTGGGCGTCGGCGCGCGGCGATCGGCGGCAAAATCGGAGAGGCTGGTGTCGGTTTCGTGCCCGACCGCCGAGATCACCGGGATGCGGCACGCGGCGATCGCGCGCACCACCACCTCCTCGTTGAACGCCCATAAATCCTCGATCGAGCCGCCGCCGCGCGCGACGATCAGCAGATCGGGGCGCGGCACAGGACCTTCGCCGCCCAACGCGTCGAACCCGGCGATCGCGCGCGCCACTTGCTGGGCGGCGCCCTCGCCCTGCACCAGCACCGGCCAGAGCAACACATGGCTGGGGAAGCGATCGGCGAGGCGGTGGAGGATGTCGCGGATCACCGCCCCGGTCGGCGAGGTGACGACCCCGATCACGCGCGGCAGATAGGGCAGCGGCTGCTTGCGCGCCGGATCGAACAGGCCTTCGCCCGCGAGCTTGGCCTTCACCCGCTCGAACAGCGCCATCAGCGCGCCTTCGCCGGCGAGTTCCAGTCGCTCGATCACGATCTGATATTTGCTGCGGCCGGGATAGGTGGTGAGCCGGCCGGTCGCGATCACTTCCAGCCCGTCCTGCGGGGCGAAGGCGATGGCGGCGAAGCTGCCCTTCCAGATCACGCCGTCGATCAGCGCGCCATCGTCCTTCAGCGCGAGATAGGCATGGCCCGAGGCGGCGCGCTTATAGCCCGAAATCTCGCCGCGCAGCCGCACGAAGCCGAACGCGCCTTCCACCGTGCGCTTCAATTGCTGCGACAGTTCGGAAACGGTGAGGGGCGCGGCGTTGTCGCCCGGGGACGACTCGGCTACCAGCCGGGGCATGTCTGAACTCATCAACGTCCTGCTTCTGGGCGGCGGCGGGCGCGAACATGCGCTGGCATGGAAGCTCGCCCAATCGCCGATGCTGGGAACGCTCTACGCCGCGCCGGGCAATCCGGGAATAGCCGCGCATGGTCAAATCGTGCCGCTCGACACGGGCGACCACCCGGCGGTCGCGCGATTTTGCGAGGAGCGGGGGATCGGCCTGGTGGTGATCGGGCCGGAAGCGCCGCTGGTCGCGGGTCTCGCCGATGATCTGCGCGCCGCGGGCCTGGCGGTGTTCGGCCCCGGCGCGGCGGCGGCGCGGCTGGAGGGATCGAAAGGCTTCACCAAGGCGCTGTGCGCGGCGCAAGGCATTCCCACCGCCGCCTTTGTCGAAGTGGCGGACCGGGCGCGCGGGCAGGCGGCGCTCGATCGCTTCGGGGTGCCGGTGGTTGTGAAGGCCGATGGCCTCGCCGCCGGCAAGGGGGTGACGGTCGCCGCGACCCGCGCCGAGGCCGAAGCCGCGCTCGACGCGATCTTCGCGGCACCCGGCGGCCGCGCGGTGATCGAGGAATTTCTGGCGGGCGAGGAAGCGAGCCTGTTCGTCCTGGCGAACGGCACCGATTATGTGGCGTTCGGCTCGGCGCAGGATCACAAACGGGTGGGGGAGGGCGATACCGGCCCCAACACCGGCGGCATGGGGGCGTATAGCCCGGCGCCCGTCCTCACCCCCGCGCTCGAGGCACGCGCGCTGGCGGAGATCGTCGCGCCCACGCTTGCGGCGATGGCGGCGGCGGGGACGCCCTTTTCGGGGGTGCTCTATGCCGGGCTGATGCTGACGGCGGAGGGGCCGAAACTGATCGAATATAATGTCCGCTTCGGCGATCCCGAATGCCAGGTGCTGATGGCACGGTTGGACAGCGACCTGCTGCCGTTGCTGCTCGCGGTCGCGCGCGGGGGGCCGATTCCGGCGCCGCGCTTCGCAAATGACAGTGCACTGACGGTGGTTTACGCGGCCCGGGGCTACCCCGCATTGCCCGAGACCGGCGGGAGGCTGGCCGGGCTCGACGCGGCAGCGGCCTCGGGCTGCGCGGTATTGCACGCCGGCACCGCCTGGCGCGACGGTGCGTTGGTCGCGAGCGGGGGGCGGGTACTCGCCGTCACCGCCCGCGCCGCGAGCCTGGCGGAGGCGCGCGCGCGGGCCTATCAGGGGGTGGAGCTTATTGATTTCCCAAGCGGTTTTTACCGTCACGACATTGGCTGGCGGGAACTTGCGCGCCAGCCGGGAGAGGCCTGATGGAAGCACGCGACATCCCCACCCCGGCCTGGATGACGCCGGCCTTCTTCACGATGATCGCGATCGGCGCCCTGCTCGCGCTCGCGATCATCATCTGGGGAACGCTCCGCCGCCGCGCCAAGGCCGCCGAGCGCCGCCGCGCCGAGGCGCACCGCCCGCCCGAACCTCTGGCGTCGCCGGCCGCAGCGCTGCCCGCTGCCGCGCCGGTCGAGAGCATGATCCCAGTGGCACCGCTTGTCGCCCCGGCGACAACCATGGCCGCGCCCCTGGTCGAACCCGAGCCCGAGCCCGTCCCCGATCCGTTGCCGGCGCTCAGCGATAAGAGCTCGGTCGTAACCGCCCCCGTGCCAATCGCGGCGCCCGTGCCCGAAGGGCGGCCGCTCACGCTGTTGAAAGGGCTTGGTCCCAAGGCGGCGGCGCGGCTGGGCGAGCTGGGCGTGGCGAGCGTCGAGGCGCTCGCGGCCACAAGCGATGCCGAACTCGCCGCGCTGGACGCCGAGCTGGGGGCGCTCGCGGGGCGGATCGCGCGCGACCGCTGGGCTGAGCAGGCGCGGCTGCTCGCCGCCGGCGACATCGCCGGGTTCGAGGCGCGCTTCGGCAAGCTCGGCGGGTGAGGGCGCTTATCGCCATCAGCGCCCGCTTTGGCGCCCGTCGGCAGCCGCCCCCTTGCCGCGCGCGCCGCGACACGCTCTAGCGGCGCGCGGGATGGGCGTTCGTTTTCCGGCATATTTCCTGCTCGCCGTCGCGGCCCCGGCCGCCGCGCAGGTCGCGACGCAGCCGGGCGAGGTGGTCGCGCCGCCGGCGCCCGAGGCAGACGCGCTCGCCGCGCAGATGCGGCTGCTGGCGGTCGATCCCAATAATCTCGACGCTTTGCTGAGCGCGGGCGAGCTGGCGCTGCAGCTGGGCGATCCCACCGCCGCCGCCGGGTTCTTCGCCCGCACCGAGTCTCTCAACCCACGCTCGGGCCGGCTGCTCGCGGGGCGCGCGCGGCTGCTGCTCCAGGCCGAGCGACCGGGCGAGGCGCTGCGGCTGTTCGAGCAGGCCACGGGGTTCGGCTATCCCATCGACCAGCTCCGCGCCGACCGGGCGCTCGCTTATGACCTGATCGGCGAGCAGGAGCGCGCGCAGCGCGATTATCGCCTTGTCCTGAAGGCGGGCGATACACCCGATGTGCGGCGTAACTATGCGCTATCACTCGGTATTTCGGGCAAGCGCGAGGCGGCGCTCGCGGCGATCGACCCGCTGGTCCGCGCGCAGGACCGCGCCGCCTGGCGGGTGCGCGCCTTCATCCTCGCGATGGCGGGCGAGCCGCAGGAGGCGGACCGGATCGCGACCGCGATGCTCCCGGCGCCCGTCGCCAGCGGATTGCGGCCGTTTTTCGCGCGATTACCGCAGCTTGGGGCGATCGACCGTGCCTTCGCGGTGCATTTCGGCGAGCTGACGCCGAGCCCGACGCGCGTCGCCGATGCCCGGCTCGCGCCACGGCTCGCGCCGCTCCCGCCCGAGCCGGTCGTGGTCGCCGCCGCGCCGCCCGCGGCCCGCCCCGC
>FRDC01001321.1_pt5 | contig 65765 bp, 69 predicted proteins | sample 1106171 | NCBI WGS metagenome assembly FRDC01 (sample SAMEA3930566, study PRJEB13176) | freshwater metagenome | biome: Drinking water system; feature: drinking water; material: water | place: Singapore | collected 2014-12-20 | reverse complement strand
TTGTGTCGGTGTCTTAATGCAAGTTACTATAAATGACTATAATCACGTCAAAAAAAACACCCCGATCTAAAAAACCGGGGCGTTTCTTCTCACATTCGTTGAATAAATCTTAAGCCTTCACCAGCTTGCGCATGGCTTTGAGTTCGGCCAGAAGGCCGGACAGTTCTTCACGCTGCTTGGGGGTGATGACGGGTTTCATCGCAACCGGCGCCGGAGCTGGTGGTGCTTTTTGAACAACCGGGGCCGGGGCCACAGACTCGACAACGGCGGGGGAGCCCATGATCGCTGCCGTGGTTTCAGCCGCGCGTTGAATCATGGAGTTCTTGGATGCATGCAGGAGTTTTTGTACGCCCTTGATCGTATAACCTTCCTGATACAGCAGGTGGTGAATTTTGCGGAGCAGTTCAACGTCCTCCGGGCGGTAGTAACGGCGACCACCACCGCGTTTCAAGGGTTTTACCTGGCTGAACTTGCTTTCCCAGAAGCGAAGTACGTGCTGCTGGACTTTCAGCTCGTCCGCAACCTCGCTGATGGTGCGGAAAGCCGAGGCGGATTTGACCGTCCCGCGTCCTTTTTGGCCAGCGTTATCCCCTAACAGCAAGCCGGTGTTTTCGGTTTTTGCTGCCTTCATTGTAGTCTGGTTCTGTTGCATGTTCAGTTCTGCTCGATAAAGATTTTGAGTTTTAAGAAAAGAATTTGAAAGTCTTTAAGGTCAAAGATTAACCGGCGGAAGCATCACCGCTGGAGTTAATCCTTTCCTTCAACACGTTGCTGGCCCGGAAGGTCAGAACACGGCGCGGCAGGATGGGCACTTCTTCCCCGGTCTTGGGATTACGGCCGATACGCTGGCGCTTGGAACGTACGGCAAACGTGCCGAACGAAGAGATTTTAACCATCTCCCCGCGCTCGAGCGCTTTGGAGATTTCTTCAAGTACGGTCTCAACCAGATCGGAAGACTCGTTACGGCTCAGGCCTACTTCTTGGTAGACTGCCTCGCTCAAGTCCGCGCGTGTGATTGTTTGATTTGCCATGTCCCTCACCTTGATGGATGTTGAAGCATCACGTGAACACAACATATCCGATTCCCAAGAAGCCCGTCAATTACAAAGAGTTGGAAAACATAATTAGTAATTTATTAAGGATTGACTCCGCGGAAAATCAGGGTTTTTTGAATCTTACCAGCGTACAAGAGCAGCACCCCAGGTAAGGCCGCCACCCATAGCTTCCATGAGAATCAGATCGCCGCGCTTGATTCTTCCACCGTTCACAGCCTCGGAAAGAGCTAATGGAATCGATGCTGCCGATGTATTGCCATGGTGATCGACAGTTAGAATCACTTTTTCAGGTTTGAGATGAAGTTTCTCGGCGGTGCTGTCGATGATTCTTTTGTTTGCCTGATGAGGTACAAGCCAGTTGATGTCCGATTCTTTCAATCCATTACTCTGCAATGCTTCCATGACGACTTCGCTCATCCGTGTAACCGCATGACGAAACACTTCTTTTCCGTTCATGCGCACATGCCCCGTCGTTCCCGTTGTCGCGGGCCCGCCGTCGACATACAAAAGGTCGCGCAAAGCGCCTTCAGAATGCAGATGCGTTGACAGAATGCCCTGACCTTTTTCAGAGGGGCCGGAAATCTCATAAGCTTCTAAAACAACGGCCCCCGCCCCATCGCCAAAAAGAACACAGGTTGTGCGGTCATTCCAATCCAGGAGGCTGCTGAAACGCTCGGCCCCAATTACCAGAATTTTTTTAGCCTGCCCTGCCTTGATAAAGTTATCCGCAACTGAAAGCCCATAAATAAATCCTGAACATACTGCTTGAATATCAAAGGCGAAGCCTTTGTCTTTCATGCCAATATTATCCTGGACAGTGACGGCTGTGGCCGGGAATGTCCGATCCGGCGTTGTGGTTGCCAAGATGATGGCGTCCATGTCGCCGCCCGTCAGTCCTGCCTTGTTCAAAGCATCAAGAGCCGCTTTCGTCGCCATATCGGATGTCGTCTGCCCCTCGGCAGCCATATGGCGCGAGCGTATTCCTGTTCTTTGCGTAATCCATTCGTCGGTCGTATCGATCTTTTTAGCCAGATCATGGTTGGTCAGTATTTTTTCCGGCAAATAATGACCGACAGAAAGGATACGGGAACGGAGCATGGGGGTTATCCTGGGAATAAAAAGATATATACCGTCATGCCCGCCTTGCGCGGGCATCCAGAAGACAGTCCTGTCGTCATATGACTCATAGGACGCGCAGACGCGCTACCGGACCCCCGCGTAAAGCGGGGGTGACAAAACAGGAAACCCCTATTTGAAATATTTAGAATATGAGAGGTGCAAACACCCATATTTCAAACCGCCTCTTCCTCTTTGGACTCGGTCGGGGTGGTTGAGGCAGGCGCCAGCTTGGCAAGCTCGGCCGCGACCTTGTCGTTAAAGCGGCTTAAGGCCAGATTAGCCGCAACACCGATAGCCGCGGCAAAGCCGACGCTGTCCGTTCCTCCGTGGCTTTTAACGCAGACGCCTTTCAATCCCATGAATGGCCCGCCGTTATAGTTGCGAGGGTCCATCCGCTTTTTAAGGTTAAAGATTGCCGGCAACATAAAAATCAGCCCCACCCAGGACAAGATCGATGACTTGAAAGCCGATTTCATCATGGAGGCAATGAGCTTGGCCGTGCCCTCTGCCGTCTTGAGCGAGATATTGCCCGTAAATCCATCCGTAACGACAACATCAACCGTGCCTTTCATGATGTCATCGCCTTCAACAAAGCCAATAAACTCGCCGGGAAGTTTCTGGCGGCCCAGCATCTCGGCTGCTTCACGCACAGCGTCATGCCCCTTCATCTCTTCAGAACCCACGTTAAGAATACCGATGCGCGGCTTTTCAATTTTTAAGATTTCACGTGAGAAGACGCTGCCTAATACCGCAAACTCCGACAGGTTTTGCGCATCGCAAACAATATTCGCGCCAAGATCAAGCATGACTGTCCCATGCCCTTCGCGGATCGTCGGAAAATAAGAAGCAATTGCCGGACGCGTCACGCCGGGCAAAACCTTAAGAACGAACTTGGCCATAGCCATAAGAGCGCCGGTATTGCCGGCAGAAACCACGCAATGGGCTTTGCCTTCGCCAACCGCATTGATCGCGAGGCGCATGCTCGAGTTACGGCCGGTACGCAATGCGATGGAAGGCTTTTCATCATTACTGACCCTATCGGGCGTATGACGTATCTCCGCCACGGCTTTGAGTTCAGGCAGCTTTTCCAGGTGAGGTCGGATGGCCAGTTCGTCACCGAACAGCAAGAACTTGGCTTGAGGAAATTTGCGCCGGGCAATAGCCGCACCTTCGACGACAATCTTAGGAGCTGCATCGCCCCCCATCGCGTCAAGAGATATGACCAGATCTTCTGTCAAGAACGCAGCCGCTGGCAGGATTACTTGATGTCGATGACTTGCTTGCCTTTATACATGCCCGTCTTGCGGCACACATGGTGCGGACGAACATGCTCGCCGGTATGCGAGTCTTCGGTAATACAGGGGCTCTTCAGGGCATGATGCGCACGGCGCATGTCGCGTCTGGATTTCGAGGTTTTCTTCTTTGGTACAGCCATGGTTGTTTCTCACTTCCTAAGGGGTCATTACATAACGGAAAATTCGGTCCGCGACAAGCAAAAACTGCTTACGTTTTACGGCTTTTGGGCTGTTTTTTCAACCCTCATCCTTGTTTTCACCCTTCTTTTTGAGCTTGGCCAGAATGTCAAAGGGTGAGGACGTTTTGCCGTTTTTGTCTTCTTTTTCAATACCTTCGCTCACTTTTACCCCAAGTTTTCGGGGGTAAGGATTAAGTTCGAGCGACAGGTGCTGGGCTACCAGTTCGCCCATATCAATCATGCCGTTTTCGATAGGTTCGGGGGATTCTTCGTCCTCGGCCGAAACGACCACCTCAGCTCCCGGCAGAAAACGGACGTTGTTTTCAGTAAACATGGACTTGAATTCAGACTTGATATGCGAGCGAATGGGATCCAGCGTGACCACGCATTTCTGCGTGACGTCGGCATCAAAAACCCCTTCGGCCAGAATCATCTTGCCGCCCGATACGCGGCGCAAGGTCACTTCGGCCTTTACGTTCTTCAGGCTTTCCAGCCCGAAACGGCGGGAAAGCGCCTCGCACTCGGCCTCCGTCGCCTCGAACCGATCGGTCCAGGGCTTGGTCGTAATTTTTTCCGCTTCAATCCGGCGGGAAAATTCAACGGATGTTTCCATCATAGTTCCTCAAAACGGCCCCGGCCGTTTAATAAATCGCCCTGCTTCACAGCCGCCTGCCTGCGGACATAACGGGCCAAGCTTTCAACCTTTCCAGCTTCAATCTCTTTAACCGTACCATAGACGTTCCGTTTGAGGGCTTCAAGCAAGGCCTCATCCCCGTTTAAGGCCAAAGCCGCCTCATAAGCCGCCATCCGTCCGTTAAACCCTGTCATCATGCGTTTCATATGGCGCGGCACGCCAAGATCGCCCACCCCCGACTCGCGCAGGGAGCGGTCCATATCGGAAAACATCCGGTCAAACAACGCCTGTGACAACCCGGCTGCCTCCTGGCTTGCCTTCTCTTTCAGGGACCAGAAGACAAAAAAACCACAGAGGACAATCATTTCAAACCGCCCGTCAGTCGTATCCGGCACACCCAGATCCCGATAAAAAACAGGCCTGCGAGCCGCCTCCACGATCTGCACATAAAGATCGGCGGCCTCGGCCTCATATCCCTTTTTCTTACGCAAAAATGACAACATAGCGTCCTTCTTGTCTTTCTTGAGATCAAGGACTATAAAGGAGGTATTCGGAAAAGACGATAGAAAAAGAGAACCCGCGATGAAAAGAGCCACCGTCAAAAAGAAGCGAACGTTTTGCGTCGTATGCCCGAAATGGGAAATTAAGATCCCCGAGCGCTGCTCCAATACCTTGAAAAAAGGCAGTAAAATCCTTTACTTCTGCACCAAACGCTGCAAAGAGCGTTACGTCAAGACCCCTGAAAAATTTAAGATTTAACGATGCGCCAGTTCCTGACAATCTGCCTGATTTTTCTTTCGCTGACGGCTTGCTCTCCGACAGTCAAGACCAGCGGCAACCTGATCCTGCCCAGCAAGATGGCCGAGATCCAGCCCGACATATCAACCCGCGCCGATGTTGCGCGCAGCTGGGGCCCGCCCACCGCCGAAGCGCCGTTTGATAACAAGACCTGGTACTATATCGGCGAGCAGACGGAAACGCTGGGCGTCTTCAAACACGACATCAAGGAACGCAAAATCATCGCCGTTTACTTTAACGATACCGACATCGTTACAAAGATCGAGCCGATCGACCCCGCCAATGGCAAGGAAATCGCCTTTGTTGAACGCCAGACCCCGACCGCCGGCAAGGAATATACGATTTTTCAACAGCTGATCGGCAACGTCGGCCGCTTTAACCCGCAAGGGACGGGCGCGCCGCGTTCGGGACCTTAAGCGTTCTTGTCATTTTTTGTTTTTGGTGCGCCGCCTCGACGCCTTCATCGATCATGAGCTTGTGTTCTTGCATAAAGCGCTCGACTGTCTTGAAGTCAACGTGACCATACGGTGCCGCGGACTGTTTTGCAGATCTTATAAATTTGTTGCTCGCAGCATCGCGCGGGCCATAGGATTGCCTGAAGCGTGCCGCCTCCAACGCCCACATCACCTTTTCCAGCTCCGGGCTGTCTGAAAATATTTCATCATAATCAGGCTCTTTGACAAGCGCGGTAAAGTTTAGGTACCCTTCGATGTTGCCTGACTTTGTCGCAATCCCGGACAAGCTGCGGCTGACAGCGGGTCTATGGGCATAGCTACCTTTATTGATCTCTCTCATGTAAAAACCAAGTTTCTGACGAATATAAAAATCCTTCCAGTCTGTATTTTCGAACATTTTTTCCCAGGCGCGCGATCCTGCAATGATCAGCGCTTCCTGCGGTTCTTTTCCATCACTCTCTGCGGCTTTGTATTCTTTCTCAATCACGCGGCTGAGCGATTTATAATAGTTGGCTTCAAGCGTTTTCACGACATTCCACATCTCATTTTTTCCGTTTAGCTTTGCCTGAAAAGCAAATAAGACCTCGGCAACCCGGGCGGCGGCTTCCGTATACAACGTCCGTCGAATGACCGTCTCGACATCATCGGAATACAGAGTTACATCTCCTCCCAATGCTTTTTGCGCTGCATGGGTCTTTTCATGGACAAGAACGAGTGTCTTGAGCGGTTCCCTTGTAGAGTGATCCAGGATAACAATGCCGGCATCAGGCAGGAAGCCCCCGGCGCGGCTGAGATTATTCTCCTTGTCCGCCACATCGTCGATGCAAAAAAATATGTCCCGCTTCCTTGCCTCTTCATAAAGAGCGCGGCCAATAGGAGCGGCATCCCGGACAACATCAAGCAACGTTGATAACTCCTGATGCTCACTGTGATCGTGGCGCGCCAGACCGTAGCAACCCCCTATATCTTTCTCCGTTCTGGCCTCATAAACAGGCAATTTTTCCTGGGGCTTTTCGACAGCTTGTTGTGCAACGGCCGATGTTTCCTGTTGTTTTTCAGTCTTGTTAAATTCACAAGCCAGCGATCCGGTAACGACAGCCAGACCAAGCGCGGACGTCAGCAGCCTTTTTCTCCAGACTGCAGACGGGCGTGTCACGTCGCCGCTTTTTTTGAATGCTTGCTTCATGCCGTTTATTGTACATTATTTTTTGCATTATGTAAATAAATATCGACGTTTACGGGTACATACTAATATATTGATAAATATAAATATTTTAACATATTTTCGGAAAAATGCTTGTCGTTTTTTTAAAAAACAGCTAATCTTTCATAATCAGCAAGAGAGAAAACCATGCTTACGGATCCAAAAGCGCAAGATCTGAACGCGCCTTCGTCCCGCCTGGAGGAACTTGAATCTTTCAAGGATGGAAACGGCCATTACCGCTTTCATCTGGAAGTGTTTGAGAACCCGCATGGAACGCTGTCTGCCTTTGTGCAGGAATTTCCGCATAAGTTCATCCATTTTGAAACAAAAACACTTGCCCCCGCCCGTGAAATCAGGCGCTTTATAAAAGAACTTCTGGAAGAAAAACTTCCTGACATTGCCAATGTCGATGTCATTCCCGCCGGCTATGAAGAAGTCGGCGTAGCGACCGAGGATCAAGACGACGAAGACGTGCTGGGCATCCCCGCCTGCCTGCAACATGCCGTGCGCGTGAAACCGGAACTTAAAGACAAGATTCCCAAAGACCCGCAACTGCGGCTTGAACAGAAGAACGAAAAGAAACAAAAGCTGAAAGCAGTCGCTCCTAAAACGCCTCTGTCCCGTTTTGCCCCTCGGCCTTTGAGGCCCTTATAATCAAAAATGCACAACCCGGCCGTAAGCGTCCAGCACACTTTCGTGCATCATTTCCGACAGCGTCGGGTGCGGGAAGATGGTGTGCATCAGCTCGGCCTCGGTTGTCTCGAGCGTACGGGCGATGGCATAGCCCTGAATCAACTCCGTCACTTCGGCGCCAGCCATATGCGCACCAAGCAATGCCCCCGTTTTGGCATCGAACACGGTCTTGACCATACCCTCAGGCTCGCCAAGCGCGATCGCCTTGCCGTTGCCGACAAAGGGAAAGCGCCCGACCTTGACCTGATAGCCCTTTTCCTTGGCCGCTTTTTCGGTCAAGCCCACGGAGGCGACTTGCGGATAGCAATAGGTACAGCCCGGAATATTGCCCTTGTCGAGCGGATGGACGTCAGCCACGCCCTTGATCTTCTCGACGCAGATTACGCCTTCGTGGCTGGCCTTGTGCGCAAGCCATGGCGGTCCTGCAACGTCACCGATGGCGTAAACCCCCGGCTCGTCCGTTTTTGACCACGCATCCGTCACGATATGGCCGCGGTCGACCTTGACCTTCGTGTTTTCAAGCCCCAGATTTTCGGTGTTGGCAACGATGCCGACGGCCGCGATCACGCGGTCGACTGTGATTTTTTCCGACTTGCCGCCCGCCTCGACAGTCACAGTCACGCTGTCCGCCGCCTTCTCCAATTTCGTCACCTTCGCGCCCGTCATGACGCGTAGGCCCTGTTTCTCAAACTGCTTTCTGACGAATGCCGAAATTTCCTCATCCTCGACCGGCAAGATCCGGTCCATCACTTCGACCAGCGTCACGTTTGCGCCCATCGTGCGGTAGAAGCTGGCAAACTCCGAGCCGATCGCGCCCGATCCTATGACCAGCAGCGATTTGGGCATTGCCGTCGGAACCATCGCCTCCTTGTACGTCCAGACCAGCTTGCCGTCAGGTTCCAGCCCCGGCAGGACGCGCGGCCGTGCGCCCGTGGCGACAATGATATGCGGCGCCGTCAGTTCACCCGCCTTGTCGACAGATACGCGGCCCTTGCCCATCAATTTTGCATGGCCATCAAATACCGTGATCTTGTTCTTCTTCATCAGAAACTTGACGCCCGATGACAGCTGCGCCGACACCTTGCGCGAGCGTTCGATCACTTTTTTAAAATCAAACGAGATTTTTTCGGCCTTCAATCCAAATTCATCAAGACGGTGCATCAGGTGGTAGATTTCGGAACTGCGGAGCAGCGCCTTGGTCGGAATACAACCCCAGTTGAGGCAGATGCCGCCCAGATGCTCGCGCTCGACCAGCGCGGTTTTAAAGCCCAGCTGCGCCGCACGGATCGCGGCCACGTAGCCGCCCGGTCCCCCGCCGATAATAATAATATCAAAACTTTGCACAGTCATTTTCTTGTCTCTTTCCGGTCAACGCTTTTAAGGCCGGGCGGCAGTTATTGATTGCGGCTCCGCCGCTGGCCGGACCGCCTCCAATTATGATGATGTCGAAATTCTGAACTGTCATTTTTATCTTTCTTCTACGCCACCCCGGCGAAGGCCGGAGTCTGGCCCTTCTGTATATTTTGCCGGATCCCCGCCTACGCGGGGATGGCAAGATTTTCTACAACAGCAGCGCCATCGGGTTGTCTTCGATCAGTTTCTTGAAGGCCGCCAGAAACTCCGCCCCCACAGCGCCATCAATGGCTCTGTGATCGAAAGATCCCGTCACGCTCATAACCGTAGCGACCGCCAGCTGGCCGTCTTTCACGACTGGGCGCTGTTCGCCGGCACCAACCGCCAAAATCAGCCCCTGCGGCGGGTTGATGATCGCGCCAAATTCCTTGACGCCGAACATGCCAAGGTTTGATACCGTCATCATGCCACCCTGGAACTCTTCGGGCTTCAACTTGCCGTCCTTGGCGCGTTGGGCCATATCCTTGACCTCGAGCGAGATCTGCTTGACGCTTTTATTCGCTGCGTCCTTGACAATCGGCGTCACAAGGCCGTTATCCGTTGCGACCGCGACCGAGACATCGGCGCGCTCGTACATCAAAAGCGCTTCTTCCGACCATGACACATTGGCTTTTGGCACCATCATAAGGGCGCGCGCCGCGGCCTTGACGATGAAGTCGTTGACGGAAAGCTTGAAACCTTCGGCCACGGCGTTCATTTCCTTGCGCACGTCCATGACACGGTCCAGCGCGCAATCAATCGTCAGGTAATAATGCGGAACCGTAACCTTCGATTCCGTCAGGCGCTTGGCTATAACCTTGCGGATATTATTGTTGGGCTGAAGCTTGTAAGGCAGCTTCAGCGCATCGGCCAGGAATTTAGCGTCAGGGCCGGAAGATATTGCCACCCCGGCGAAGGCCGGGGTCTGGCCCTTCTGCATATTTTGCCGGATGCCGGCCTGCGCCGGCATGGCGGATGACTGAAAAATATCGGCCTGAACAATCCTCCCATGCGGGCCTGAACCTTTGACAGACGCCAGATCAATGCCTTTTTCCTTCGCCAGACGGCGGGCCAGCGGACTTGCGAATATGCGCGCCCCCTCACCCTTCAGCGGAGCTGAAGCCGACACCACAGCGGTTGCCACCCCGGCCCCCCGCATTCGCGGAGGACAGGCTCCGTCCGGGGTCTGGTCTTTCTGGGTGATTTGCCGGATGCCGGCCTGCGCCGGCATGGCGATTGAACTTACATTTTCACCTTCTTCAAGCAACACGGCAATAACGGCATTGACCGCGACATGCTCGCTCCCGGCCGGAACGAGTATCTTGCCGATCGTTCCTTCATCCACAGCCTCGACTTCCATCGTCGCCTTGTCGGTTTCGATCTCGGCGATGACCTGCCCCGCCTTAACCTTGTCGCCTTCTTTTTTAAGCCACTTGGCAAGCTTGCCCTCGGTCATCGTGGGTGACAGCGCGGGCATGAGGATGTTAATGGACATGACCTACACTCTCAATCACAACACTCTCCGTATCGTCATGCCCGCCTCCGCGCGGGCATCCGGCCAGCGGCGGAGCCGCAATATATAAATTTGGCGGAGCCGCAATATATAAATTTGGCGGAGCCGCAATATATAATTCTGTTCGGCCGTCATATCGAGTCAAAAGACGCGCTGACGCGCTTCCCAGACCCCCGCGCAAGGCGGGGGTGACAACAAAACCACATAAAGTGTCTACATGTATAATTCGGGATGGAACCAAGCTATGCGGCATACGCCACCTTTTTGGCCGCGTCGACGATGTGTTCGATCTGCGGCAGGGCCAGTTTTTCAAGATTGGCGGCGTAAGGCATCGGCACGTCCGCGCCATGCACGCGCACGACCGGCGCGTCGAGATAATCAAAGCAGCTTTCCATCATGAGAGCCGCCATTTCCGATCCCATGCCGGCATAGGGCCAGCCTTCCTCGACCGACACAAGGCGGTTGGTCTTGCGCACGCTTTCAACAATCGTTTCGGTATCAAGCGGTCTTAACGTACGCAGGTTGATGACTTCCGCACTGATACCCGCTTCTGCCAGCCTGTCCGCCGCCTGAAGGGCCACGCCCACCATGCGCGAGAACGCCGTGATGGTCACGTCATTGCCTTCGCGCTCGATCTTCGCGCGGCCGATGGGCAGGATAAAATCGGGATCGGCCGGAACTTCAAAACTCTGGCCGTACATGATTTCGTTCTCAAGAAACACGACCGGGTTTGGGTCACGGATCGCGGCTTTCAGCAAGCCCTTGGCATCCGCCGCCGACCACGGCGCGATGACCTTAAGGCCCGGCACATGCGCGTACCAGCTGGCATAGCACTGGGAATGCTGGGCGCCGACACGCGCGGCCGCACCGTTGGGACCGCGGAAAACGATGGGACATCCCAGCTGCCCGCCCGCCATGTAAAGCGTCTTGGCGGCCGAGTTGACGACGTGATCAATCGCCTGCATCGAAAAATTCCATGTCATAAACTCAACAATGGGCTTCAGACCTGAAAAGGCCGCACCCACGGCAAGCCCCGCAAATCCCATTTCCGTGATCGGCGTATCAATCACGCGCTTGGAGCCAAATTCCTGCAGAAGACCTTGAGTGACCTTGTAAGCGCCCTGATATTCGGCCACTTCCTCGCCCATGACGAAGACGGCTTGGTCCTTGCGCATTTCCTCGGCCATCGCATCGCGCAACGCCTCGCGCACGGTCTGCGTGACCGTGGGGCCCGTCCAGCTCTTCTCCTGTGCTGCGGCCGGAGTATAAGAAGGCGGCGGCGACATGGGATGACACGCATCAGCCTTGGGGGTTTGAACCATGACAGGCGCGAATATCGGTTTTGCCGACACACCGCTCTCCCCCTCCTCCAGCAACATCGCAATCGGCGTGTTGACGGCCACATGCTCGGTCCCGGCCGGAACCAATATCTTGCTCAAGACGCCCTCGTCCACGGCCTCGACTTCCATCGTCGCCTTGTCGGTTTCAATCTCGGCGATGACTTGCCCTGCCTTGACCTTATCGCCTTCTTTTTTGAGCCACTTGGCAAGCTTGCCCTCGGTCATCGTGGGCGACAGTGCTGGCATGAGGATGTTGATGGGCATTCAGACGCTCCCTCGCGTTCCTGCGGAGGCAGGAACCCATTTTTCCACGTCATGGGTCCCCGCCTTCGCGGGGACACGCACTGATTTATCTGTAACAAACTCTTTCATTTTTCTCTTCATAACTTCGCGCTAAAGGCCGATCAATCCCCCACGAAACCACCGTCAGCACCGCACTGGCGATACATGCTGGAGTTCATGCTGAAATTGTATCCGGCCTTGTCGAGAGCGGCCAGAAAGCCCGCCGCTTTTTCTTCAGGCTGGAACTTGAAGGAGAGATTGCCGTAAACCTGATAAATCTTGGGGGCCTCACCCTGATTGCAGTTCCCGCCGCCGCCCGACGTATTGACGCTATAGTTCATGTTCTGCATTTCAATCTCGGTCACGCCACTGTCCTTGGCGATGGTTTTAACCTCGTTTGCCTTGGCATCCATCATAGCGCTGAGCTTTGAAATATCGGTTTCATTCGCGTTGAAATTGATATTGACGCTGTTGTCCTTTCGCATCGGGCATTCCTGCGCCTTGCCACCGCTCGCAGAGGTTCTTGCCACAGCAACCTTATCTTCCGCCCACGCAGGGACCGTCATAATCAGACACAGGATCGCCGCAAACACCATCTTTTTCATCAGTTTTCTCCTTACAATAATATATCGGTCCAAAGCTCGGCCGGATCGGGTTCGGGGCTTTGCTGGGCAAACTCCGCCGCCTCGTTCACGATCGCCTTGATCTCTTTTTCAACCTTGCTGAAAGCGTCCTCGCCGAACAGCTTCGCATCGGTCATGAATCTCTTGTGGTTTTCGATGGGGTCGTGCTTTTCGCGCATCTGCTCGACCTCCTCCTTGCTGCGGTATTTGCCCGGATCGGACATCGAATGGCCGCGATAGCGGTAGGTATCCACCTCAAGGATCACGGGGCCTTGACCAAAGCGGGCATGATCGGCCGCCTCGCGCGCGGCCGCGCGTACCGCCAGCACATCCATGCCGTCCACCTTGCGCCCCGGAATACCGTAAGCCTCGCCGCGCTTGTACAGTTCGCCCGCCGCGTGACGGGCCTGGCTTGTGCCCATGCCGTATTTGTTGTTCTCGATGACAAAAATAATCGGCAGCTTCCACAGCGCCGCCATGTTGTAGCTTTCATAGATCTGGCCCTGATTGGCAGCGCCGTCGCCGTAATAACAGGTCGTGATCCCGCCGTCGTTGCGGTATTTGTGCGCGAAAGCAAGCCCCGCCCCCAAAGGCGCCGTCGCGCCCACAATACCGTGGCCGCCGTAGAAATTCTTCTCGCGCGAGAACATGTGCATCGAGCCGCCCTTGCCCTTGGAATAGCCGCCGCGACGCCCGGTCAGTTCCGCCATCACGCCCTTGGCGTCCATGCCGCAGGCCAGCATGTGGCCGTGATCGCGGTAGGCGGTGATGACGCTGTCTTTTGGTTCCAGCGCCGACTGGATGCCAACGACGACCGCCTCCTGCCCGATGTAAAGGTGACAGAAGCCGCCGATCAGCCCCATGCCGTAAAGCTGTCCGCATTTTTCCTCGAACCGCCGGATGAGCAGCATGTCGCGGTAAAAACGCATATGCGTTTCGGGCGAAATTTTTTCTTCGTTTTGCCGTGCAGTCTGCGGTTTTTGTGCGGACAAAGGAAAGGCACTCCTGAAAGCCGATTTGACTTTATAGTTAAAGCAAGCCCGCTCCGCGATTGCAAGCAAGTTTTGGTATTATGTATATGATTTACTTCTCAAGAATGATAAAATCATCCGCGTGGCTGAAGCCCAGTACCACGCGCGCGCGCTCGTCCAGCATGTCGAGATCCAGACTCTGCGGGCGAAGCTGCGTCACCTTATGCTGAATATGCTCCCGCTCTGCGACCGAGCGCTCATAGTGGCGCTGTACTTCAGCCAGACGTATTTCGGCCCTCTGAAGGGAGAAATAACCGCGATCCCCCTGCAAAAGATGAAAAGCAAAATAGAGAAAAACGCCGAAACTCAGCGCTGCCAACCCTATTCCACGTAATTCTATTTTTGCAGTCCCCATCCCCATAAGCTCATGGAATCATAATACGATGGATTCCGTCAAGGGTAAAAATGGCTTTAGAGTCAGTTAGTTAAACGACCTAGAATAAATATTGACATAATATTAAAAATGATATACATTCTGTAAATTAAATAGAGGAGAGATATCATGAAATTCGAAGACACAAAACTGCTGGACCATCCCGAGGTTCGCAAGGCGTTCAATATCGCCAGCGGCATATTTTCCAAACCTTCAAAAAAAGACTTTCTCGATAATTCCGTCCACTCAGGAGAGTTTCTGTCTCAACATCTGACGAATAAAGATCCGCATGTAATAGCCGCGGCCGTCATTGTTCCCTTTGTTGCGCAAATGAACGTTGATGCATTGCATTTCACACAAGCCGAAAAAGACATGATCATGCTGGTAAGCGAAAAGACAGTAACGTATGCATTAGGCTCCCTTACAAGCCATCATCTTATCGGGCAGTTTCCTAAAGAAAAAAAATTAGACAAAGTAGTTGCTGAAATTGCACTGGCAAATCTGATTAGCATGGTGGACGACGTCTTAGACCCAAATAAGCTTGCCAAAGCAGGCTGGGGAACCTCCCCCTCTGCCCAGCAAGCGATGAAGACTCATTTTCAAGCCGAAGCATCTAGATTTATAAAACACACATCTGACCCATCCTTAGAAAAAGAGGCCCTCAAATACCTGGAAAGACTCAATAGTAACGCTGGGCACACCATACCTACATCGAGTCCCGCCCCAAAAAAGGGGAAACCATGAAATTCGAAGACACAAAACTGCTGGATCATCCCGCTGTTAAAGCCTCATTCGAAATCTGCTCAACTTTTTTAAGCGGTTCCCCCGATGAAAGCGATGCGAAGGCTCTCAGACTTTCAATCGCCACGGCAGAAATATTGACACAACACACGGCTTCTCCAGATCCACAGCTCGTCGCGTCGGTGTTGCTGATGAGCCCGCTGGAAAAATTGGCTGGCCTGCCGCCGGCAAACGCGGCTTTCGCCGGACTTGCTTTCCGCAAGAGCTTTGCAACCCATTGCCAGACCCCGGGAGATGATAATATCGCCAGCGCCGCCGTCCAGACGGCTCAAGTCAATCTTGATATTATCAAGGGCGGTGGCCCAAAAGACCCGACAACACACGACGGCCAAAACGTTGTAAAAGTCATTCTTGCCGGCGTCATCGCCCGGACGTCTGAAAAGGCGCAGGAATTGAATACCCTGCCTGAAGAAATGCAGGCCCGCCTGCGTCAAAAAATAGAGCAAAGCGATATTCCGGCTCCGCTTGTAAATTATATAAAAGCAATGGAAGCCCACGAACCCAGGCTTACGCAAGCCTTGCAAGACACTTTTAAAAAACTCAAGAAGGAAGATGGCGCAACACCTCAACAGCCCAAATCAACACCGCCAAAACCCTGAAAGGAAAAGTCCATGAAATTCGAAGACACAAAACTGCCCGATCATCCCGAAATTCGGAAGGTGTTCGACCATTGGGATCACATGGTATCGCGCGGCGACCCCGTCTATCGTAAAGAGGCGGATAGAGACATATTCCTGCCCGGCTTTGCCGCCGCACGCGTGCTCGCCGAACATAAAAGCACCGAAAAAAATCACAATATGATCGCCGCCACCCTGCTGGTGAGCCTGTTCCAGCATATTGAATGGGATGCATGGCGGGACTCTTCCCAAACCATCGCAAAGATTGCGGGTTTCATCCCCGAAGCCAAGACCGTGCAATACATGCAGGATTATATAAAGGCCGTGGCAGATACGCCGCCTGCCAGCCTCTCGACGCCTGAAGCCGAACTGGTAAAAATGTCTCTGGCTTATGCCGTCGCCCAGCAGATTGCTCCCACCCGTGACCGGCAATTGGGCTTTGTTGAAAACTTCAATGAAATTTACACCCCTGTGAAAGCGGCCGTGGAAAAAAGCTTTGATGAGATTGACGCCATGTCTCAGAAAAAACCGCCTCAACCTCCCAAGAAAGGACCAACACCATGAAATTCGAAGACACAAAATTGCTCAAACACCCAAAAGTCCGTGAAGCTTTCAACGCGCTTGTCCAATACAGCGCCCTGCTTGACAAGCCGGGACAGCGTGCAAATGGCGACGGCTGGTACACATCGCGATCCCCTAAAGGCGACGATGTTCTAAAAGAGGGGCTGGAAGTAGGCGAAATCCTCTCGCAAAGCCTCAAAAATAAAGACCCACAATCCGTCGCCGCAAGTCTTGTTTTTCCCTGCTTTATCGAAATGGTCGGCCTTGCCATGACCATGGAGAAATTCAAAGTTCTGAGCACTGTCAATCAGAAAACCGTTGATACTATTACCGAGCTCCTTTCCGAAGATAAGCATAAGGTAAAAGCCCCCTCAACAGCTCAAATTATGTATGCCGTGGAAATAGTTGACCTTAAAAGCGACGTTCATGCAATTGCGGAACTGAATACAAAAACAGACGCAGAACTTCTGGACGACATAAATAAGAAGACAGCCGATTTAGGGCTGCCCGCCATGGATGAAGGGCTCCTCAACAAGTTCATGGAAGTTGTTCGCGGTAAACCCGTCACGCCAATGGCGCAACCCGCAATAACATCCAAGCCCAAGAAAAAATCGGGCCCGAAAGCGTAGGAAACGGCAAACAGCAAAAACCCCCGCCTCTGGAAAGATCTGGCATGTTCAAAAAAATTGCCCAGTTCCTCGACAACAACGACTTCCACAATCCGGTCACGGACAAGAATGGAAGCCTTTTGTCCACGAAGGAAAAAATCAAGGGCCGCATCCTGCCGGGCCTTGCGCAGGTCGGGCTGCTGGCGACCACGCTGGCTTTTTATGCAACAACGGCCGGCGGCCTCTCGTCGCTCGTGAGCATAAGCAGCTTTGCTGTAGCTCTCATTTCTGTCGTCGTTCCTGAAATAACCTACCGGTGGGGATATCGATATGCCACAAAAAAACTTCCGCGCTTTGACCTTAATACCGAGGCTGGCAAACAGTCGTTTTGCGCACAATATCCCAATCATGGCGCTGATTTTACAAACAACTATCTTACACTTACCAAAGAACTGGAATTTGAAAAAGCGCCGGAAATCTTTATTGATAAGCAATACCGAGGCGCAAGCGCACACATATCATCGCTGCTTCCAGAAAAGAAAAGATTTGTCAGGATTGGCGGACCATTACTGAAAGACACAGACACGGCTTCAAAAAACGGGCTTCTGGCCATCTGCGCGCACGAACTTGGCCATCTCATGAAAAAAGACTACGAAAACAGCTTTCTGTTCAATACAGCAAAAGGAATCAATATCTTTCTTGGCCTCAGCATGGTCCTTAATGCCGGCACCCTTTTCTGCGCTGAAATGGCCTATTGCGTGGCAAACGGGTGGGCCAATGATATTGCAGATAAAAAACGCCGCCAATACAAAGAGCGCGAAGCTGACAGAATAAGCCTGATGGCCACAGGCTTTGCTGAAGAATACAACCATTTTTATAAGCAATTTATAACAGAAGGAAACCTAAAGGCCTATGAACCAAAAAAATTAAGCGATCATTTCACGCGTGCCCGTTGGGGACTGACGGCTCCACACCCTATCGTCGCCAGCAGAATTGTTTATGCGGACACTTTCGCGCACAAAAACCCCGAATACTGCGAAAAAGCCCGCGCTAAATATAGCCATTCAAAATAAGCCCCGTCATCCCGGAGATTTGGTGCGCATAGTTAATGATCCGTTCCCAATAACTTCCTCTCCCCCATGCATGGGGGAGAGGATTAAGGTGGGGGGGGCCGCGTGTCCATGCGGTATATTTATAGTAGTTTGCATTAAAAACCGGACCATCTATCGTGTTCCTGCGAAGGCAGGAACCCATTGAGATCATGGACCCCCGCTTTCGCGGGGGCACGTTCTTGTGTCGGTGTCTTAATGCAAGTCACTATAAGTCTTTTGACGTCTTTCCGGGCTTGCCCCCCTCACCCCAGCCCTCTCCCCCAAAGGGGAGAGGGCGATAAGGTGAAACATTAATTATTGAGGTTACTATAGCCGCCGTCTGACCTTAAAAGAAAACCCGCTGGCGATTAGTGTCCGGCGGCTTTATCCTTCGGCATGTCACCGCCCATATCCATATGGCCGTCCATGCCGCCTTCTTTCATGTGTTCTTTCATCTTTTCCATGCGCTCGCCGCGCTTGGGATAGCAAGCCTTGAGGGCCGTGAAATCAGCAGCCGCCTGAACGCAAGCCTCTTTCTTCTTCAGCGCTTCCATATGCTCGGCGATCTTGGCAAGCCGCTTGGCTTTCACTTCATCAAACTTTTCTTCCTTCACGGCGGCCTTGTCCGGCGCACCATCCGGCGCCGCAGGCGCATGGTGATCTGCCTCCGCCAGAGCTGCCGTCGAAACAAACGTCAGAACCATCAACGTTGCAAAAAACTTTCTCATGTCATTCTCCCTGTTAATGAAAAGTGTGACTATATGTTATTATCAGCAATGAAAAAGGTCCAGCCGTTTGTGACGGACTGGACCTTTTATCGTTCTCAGGAAGAAAACTTAGTCTGCTGTCGAGAAGCTCCAGGTCAGGCCTGCCATGACCCTGGCATCGCACAAATCAGCGCAGTCAGCCTTGGAGTAGCTGGTATCCGTGTACTTGACGTCAAACGCGAGAGACTTCCAGCCATAGCCAAGTCCGGCCGACCAGTCGTTGTAGTTGATTCCATCATCAACCCACTGACGCCCGAAAGAGCCCTTGGCGCTCAATCCATCAACATACTTGATCGGAGCGCTCAGACCGAGATTGGCATATACCGCATCGCCCGTATCGCCAAAAAACTCGGGTGAATAGTTGACCGCAGCGGTCACATCAACCATCTCGTTCACATTGCGAGCATAAGTGAGGCCGGCTTCCCAGAAATCATAGTTAAGATTGTCGTCCGCGCCAGGATAGGCATAGTAAATGCCGCTCAACGTCACATCGGCACCCGCAAAAGGATGCGTATAGGCAAGAGTGGCATCAAGTTCGTAATCCGCCTCGCCCCCGTCGTTGAAATCAACATTGGACGCCCAAAGCCCTGCCGACAGCCCGCTTGTATGGCTGACCGTAACGCCGCCCTGAACTGCCGGGTTTTCGTCCGTCTGTGATACACCACGCCAGACATAGTCGGTAACGCCGCCTAATGTCACACCAAGCTCAAAAGCTGACGCCGCCGAAGATTGTCCATCTTCAGCCGTCGCAACGCTCGCGGTGGCAAAACTCAAAGCCAGCAAAGCGCTGCCAGCCAGAAAGTATTTCTTCATCATTTCTTTTCTCCCCAAATTTACTGTTGTAAAAAAATCAACCCAAGTAAACGGTAGCATGAAAGAAAATCTCGCAAAAGTTTTGTTTATTTGATGTTTTTATTTCCAGACACACCTGATGCTAAAATATCACATATGACATAGTAAAACTGAAAAGACTTGCCACTTCTTATAGCGGTCCGTATCTTAACGATGCTTACATGAAAATTTTATTTGGGACATAACCGATGACTCTTGCCGTAGGCCACAAGGCTCCCGCTTTTTCCGCTTCCACCGACTCCGGTGGCAACATCTCCCTCAAGGATCTTAAGGGGCGTCCCTTTGTTCTCTATTTTTATCCCAAAGATGATACGCCCGGCTGCACGAAAGAGGCCTGCGACTTCCGTGATAACATGAGTCAGTTCAAGAAGATGGGAATAACAGTTCTTGGAATATCGAAGGACACACCTGCAAAACACGACAAGTTCAAAGACAAATACGATCTGCCCTTCACCCTTATCAGCGACGAAGACGGAAAGATCTGCGAATCGTGGGAAACATGGATCGAAAAGTCGATGTATGGCCGCAAATACATGGGAATCGAGCGGGCTACTTTTCTGATCGACTCAAAAGGAATCATCCAAGCCTTGTGGCGAAAAGTAAGCGTCACAGACCATGTAAAAGAGGTTTTGGCTGAGGCTAAAAAGTTAATTTAAACAATAAGTTAAACGATTTTTTTCATATTTTACTTTTTTCTTGCATTTCGTTTTCCCATATGGCAATATTCAACCATCAAGTGAACAAAAAACGATTTTCGGGCTTGCCTACGGCGCTGAAAAGGAGTTAATTATCGAGCGTTCTTACAAGAACGGATGAACATACGGGATTTGTTGTCCGCTACGGCGGTTCAACAAAGGGTAATCAAGCAGGCAGCTAAACTCCCCTGAAACCCCAAAACCCCAACTTGGTTACCCGATTGAAAACCCCTGCACTGGCTTCGCTGGTGCAGGGGTTTTCCTTTTCAGATTTTAATCAGCTTCTGCAACGTCTCATGCAGCGCCGAAAAATCCACCGGCTTTTCTATGTATTCGGCAGGCCCCAGATGCTCAACCGCGGCGCGGTCCCGGGGATCAATCAAAGCCGTCAGGAAAACAAATGGAATGCGATTAAATTGCGGATGGCTGCTCCGCAGTCTTTCCAGCACCTGAAATCCCGACATCCCGGGCATGGCCCGATCGCACAAAATAAGGTCAGGCTGTACCTCGATAATCCTGCGGATTCCCTCTTCGCCGTTGCTGGCCTGGCTGACATTGTAGCCCCGGGTCGTCAACTCATCGACAAGCATTTCGCGGATCGGCGCTTCGTCTTCAATTAAAAGGATGCTTGGTGTCATTTTAAGTTATCCCTCCAGCCATGTGCATTCTGGCAAAATCTGGTAAACATCTGGTTAATTTTTCTCCGCCATTCCCGGCCCTGTCAGCCTGAGCGCCCGCACGCAAATCCGTTCGGTATGCGGATTCCCCGGATAAGACTCCCGCCATTTATGGCATAGGCCGCTCACCCATTCCGGCCTTGATTTCGCAGCATCATTGAGCCAGTTGGCAACAGAATCCTGCACGTATTTATCCTCTTCAATCTTATACACATCCAGAAGCTTAGCTGCAATTTCAGGATTATGCTTCAGCTCGGGGATATGCTCCGACCACACGCCCCGCGGACGCGTGGCTTCGCTGGCAAACCGCCGGATATAGGGTTGCTTGTCCTCTCCCCAATCCTGCAAAATCTGCAAAGCCCATTTTATCTCGGTCGCAATTTTCGGGCGGACGCCAAGCCAGGCCCATTCCCGGACAACAAAATGCCGGTCACTTGCCAACGGCTTGATCAAGGCCAGCCGCTCTGCCAGCGATAGATGCGGCATGATACCTATCATATAAGCCGCCCACCCCCGTACCGTGTCGGACGGATGCCCCATGACTTCCATCAGAATTTTACTGCCGCCATAATCCACCAGTGTTTTAGCGGCCGCCCCCATCCTCTGCGTGATGCCTTTGTCCTGCATGGACGCCAGAAGCTCGATCTGTCTTTTGCCGACAGCCGGAAAACTGGACTGCATAAGCATTGAAAAATTAACCGCCAGGCTTTCAACCAGCGACTGCGTTTCAATCTCACCCCTGCTCAGTTTTGCAAGAACCTGCGGATCAACGTCTTTCAGGCTTTGCGCGTCTCTTCTGTTCTTTGCTTCCGTCATGCCCGCTTCTCATCCATCGGCAGGCGCACTGTCAATGTTGTGCCCTTGCCGACTTCACTTGTAACCTCAACCGATCCCTGATGCAATTCCACAAGCTCCCGGACAAGGCTAAGCCCTACGCCCGTTCCGGGGATATGCATGGCCGTCGACGCCCTGAAAAAACGTTCAAAAATACGCGGCAGTTCATCCAGCGGTATGCCGATCCCGGAATCAATGACTTCGATCACAACGTACCGTTTCCCGGTTGCGGCCTGCACCGTTGCTTTGACGTCGATCTCGGTCGTCTCTGGTGAATATTTGATCGCGTTGTTAATCAGGTTGCTGAACACCTGGCGCATGATCTTCCTGTCCGCATGAACGGGTTCGCCAAGCGCATCTATATCAAGCCTGACTTTATGCCGTCCCGAAATCTCCTCCTGCTCTTGAGACACAACAACGATGATGTCTTTTAAATCGCATTTCTCGAAAGCGAGGTGCAATTTTCCTGCCTCCAAGACATCCGCCGATAATAAATCATCGATCAAAGAAACAAGCCGCCCGACGGAATCACGGATATTGCCGGCGCGCTTGACAAAAACCGGCGGCTCAAGCGTGCCTCCCCGGCTTTGCAGGATCTGCGCGTTGCCGTCAATAATGGCCAGCGGCGTACGAAATTCATGGGACACAACGGAAACAAAGCGCCGCTGCTGTTCAAGCGCTTTTCTTTCCTGTTCCAGACTCGCCGCCAGAATGGCTTCATTGCGTTTATGGTCCGTGATATTCGTTGTCAGGATAACGGTCCCGCGTTGATTTGACATCCGCTGGGCCTGAATCCAAAGCCAGGTGCCGGTCTTCAAAGCTAGCTCCATCGCTCCCTTGGGCGCTTGCCACCAATTCTTAAGACCTTCATAGCGCGCATCGTCGGATTTGATATCCATCGCAGTTGCGACGACGTCAAAAATCTCGCTTATGTGTTTCCCGGGCACAAGCGATTTAACAGTTTGAGGATAGGCCTGATGATAATGCCGGCTGACAAAGGTAATGATGCCTGCATCGTCAATGGCCAGCAAAGACACCGGGCTTGCGGATAAGACGCTCTCGGCGCGAATATTGGCGTCTTCAGCCTCTCTTGTTCTTTGCTCGACAAGTTCTTCGAGTTTCTGCCGGTGCTTTTCAAGCTCAAGTTCGATTTCTTTTGCCTCGGTCACATCGCGGGAGTTGAGGACCACGGCCCTGACCGCTTCGTTTTGCAACTGATTGGTCGGAATGGAGGAAACATGATGCCAGTCGCCATTTTTGTGCAAAAAGCGAAAGCCCATGACGCGCACTTCATCGGCCTTGCCCGTCGCCAGAAGATCCTTGAATGTTCGCATGACCGCAGGGCGGTCGCTTCTATGGACGTATTCGAAAAAGTTTTGCCCCAATATTTCCCAGGGCGCATACCCCATCTGCCGCTCAAAAGCCGGGCTGTTGTACAGAATTGTGCCTTCCGCATCCAGAAGAGTCACGATGTCGTTGGCACGTTCAATGATGCCCCGGAAACGCTCCTCGCTTTCCTGAAGTTTCTTTTCGGCTTCCAGGGTTTTTTGCAAATTCAAAAACTGTGCGATCAGCCGGTGGCCGACATAGCTGTCGATCTGCCCAAGTCCTAAAACCTCATCCGCTCCGGCTTTGATGAAAATCGGCCTTAAAGCGGCTATATCCGCCTCCTCGACCACGGCGATGATGACCGCCCCATGAAAATTGTGGGACAAGGTGGCAATCAGATTTTCCCTGTTCGAGATGCCCTGGTCTTTTTCATTTATTATGAAAATAATATATGGGCTATTGCCCGCTTCCAAAGCACGTTCTGGATAACTATGTTTAAAATCAAATAGATAATCATCAATACCAGCTGACAGCCCGCTACGCAGCCTCTCACCCGAAAGCGGCAGATCCGAAACAATCAAAGTAGGTACAAGCTGCGGCATAACAGGGTCCCCATACCCCTAAAAAGACTATTACCAATATACACTTGAAAGAAAAGATATAAACAGCCGTAAAGTTCTTGACATAGCATGTTTTAAGAGTATATTTCCTCATTCCAAAGGCTCGAATAGCCCTTGGAAGGCGTTACGTATTAACAAATAAGAATGAACGGTGAATACCATGTTTGCAGTCATCGAAACCGGCGGAAAGCAATACCGCGTTAAAAAAGACGATGTGATCGAAGTTGAAAAACTCGACGCCAAAAAAGGCGCGAAAGTCACGCTGGATCATGTCCTGATGGTTGGCGCGAAGATCGGCGCTCCCACCGTTTCCGGCGCGAAAGTCGAAGCGGAAGTCGTCGAGCAGATCAAGGACGAAAAAGTCGTCATCTTCAAGAAAAAACGCCGCCAGAACTATCGCCGCAAAAACGGCCATCGTCAGCAGCTGACGGTCCTGAAGATCACGGACATTAAAGGTTAATATAAAGGTTAAGGAGACAGGCAATGGCAACAAAGAAAGCCGGTGGTAGTTCCAAGAACGGTCGCGACTCAGCAGGCAAGCGTCTTGGCGTCAAAAGATACGGCGGTCAGGAAATCCTGGCCGGCAACATCATCGTCCGCCAGCGCGGCACGAAGTATTTCGCGGGCAAGAACGTCGGCATGGGCCGCGATCACACCCTGTTCGCAACGGCTGACGGCGAAGTCAAGTTCCACATCGGCGTGAAAGACCGCACTTTCGTGTCGGTCCTGCCGAAAATGGCGAAAGCCGGCTGATTTTTTCAGCACACGGAATAACCCCGGGGGAAAGTCCGCTTTCCCCCGGTTTTGTTTGGACAACCATGAAATTTCTTGATGAAGCAAAAATCTATCTTCAGAGCGGCAAGGGCGGCAACGGCTGCGTCAGCTTCCGCCGCGAGAAGTATATCGACATGGGCGGCCCCGACGGCGGCAACGGCGGGCGCGGCGGCCATGTCATTCTTGAAGCTGTCCGCAATCTCAATACCCTGATCGATTTCCGCTATCAGCAGCACTTTCGCGCCGAAGTCGGCAAGGGCGGATCGGGCGCCAATTGCAGCGGCCGCGACGGCAAGGACCTGATCATCAGGGTCCCCGTCGGCACGGTCGTGCTTGCCGATGACAAGGAAACCGTCCTGGCCGACATGACCGATGACGGTCAGCGCATGATTCTTTTGAAGGGCGGCGATGGCGGCTTCGGCAACGCACACTTCAAGTCGTCCACCAACCGCGCGCCGCGCAAGTTTCTGCCCGGCTGGCCGGGACAGGAAATGGCTGTCTGGCTCCGCCTGAAGCTGATCGCCGATGCCGGCATTGCAGGGCTTCCCAACGCGGGGAAATCGACGTTCCTGGCCGCCTGCAGCCATGCCAAACCCAAGATCGCCGATTACCCTTTCACAACAACGGCCCCCAATCTTGGCGTCGTCAAGGCGGGCGATACTGAATTTGTTCTGGCCGACATTCCGGGATTGATCGAAGGCGCGCATGAGGGCCACGGGCTTGGCGACCGCTTTCTGGGGCATCTGGAACGCACCAGCGTCATCCTGCACCTGATCGACGCGACGCAGGATGATCCGGTCAAGGCCTATAAAACCATCCGCAAGGAACTCAAAGCCTACGGCCACAAGATCGACAAAAAGCCTGAGATCATTGCGATCAACAAGATCGACGCGCTGGGGCCGGAACTGGCGGAAGAGCAACGCGCCCTTCTTTCCAAAGCCATCAAGAAAAAAGTTTATGCCGTTTCCGCCGTGTCCGGCGAGGGCGTCAAAGAGGTTTTATTTGCGCTTCTGAAACACATCGAAAAGAATCGCAAGAAACAGGCCGAAGAAAAACAGTCTCTGACTGACGATGAAGAGGCCATCGCATGAACGGAACCTGCAAAGCCTGCCATACGCCGCTTAATACTGCGCAAAGCCTTGGCGAAAAAAACGGTTTCAAGCTTCTGCCCTGCCACAACTGCAGGACGGTGACGGTTTTCCCCTTCCCCACCCCGGCTGAGCTGCAGGCTTTCTATCAGGACTACAAAGGCTCGACGGACTACAGGGCCAAGCAGGACAAGAAAATCGCCCGTGCCCGCAAGCGCATCAAAAAATTTATGAATCTGGCCCCCGGCAAACGTTTTCTGGACGTCGGCTGCAATTACGGATTTACCGTTGCCGCCGCCCTGTCGCTCGACCTTGACGCGCACGGCATCGACATCGACGCCACAGCGGTCAATTCCAGCCGCGAGAACTTCGGGCTTTCAAAGTTCGAAACCATATCGGTCGAAGATTACGCTGGCGCCGGTCGCAAAGCCGACATGATCTACACCAGCGAAGTGATCGAACATGTCCACAACCCCGATACATTCGTCAAGGCGCTGGCGCAGATACTGGTCAAAAGCGGCATACTCTATCTCACAACCCCCGATGGCGGGCATTTCAGTCTGCCCCGGGATTTTACCAAATGGTCCGCCGTCACGCCGCCCGAACATATCGTTTATTTCACACGTCAGGGCCTGCGCACCCTGCTTGAAAAACACGGCTTTAAAATCCGCAAGTTTTTCTTTACTCTCAAACCGGGAATACAAGTTATCGCCGAAAGAATCTGATGCCTGCCGTAATACTGCCGTCCAAACCCGATTTCAGCCTTGAAAAGAAACTGGGCGGCATTGTTTGCGGCATCGATGAGGTCGGACGCGGCCCCCTTGCAGGGCCTGTCGTCGCCGCCGCCGTTATATTGATCCCGGAAAAAATCCCGCCGGATATTTTGAACAGTATCGACGACAGCAAAAAACTGACAGCGGCCAAGCGCAAGAAAATCGCCGAAGCCCTGCCCGGCTTGGCCCATACCGCCATTGGCGAAGCCAGCGTTGCCGAGATCGACGCCATCAATATCCTGCAGGCTTCATTTCTGGCCATGCAGCGAGCTTTTGAAAAACTGGCCAAAACAGTCACACCCGATTTCGCCCTGATCGACGGCAATCGCGCTCCCAAGCTGCCCTGCAAATGTCATACGATTGTGGGCGGCGACCGAAAATCCCTGTCCATCGCTGCCGCCTCGATCATCGCAAAACACTATCGCGATATGAAAATGACCACGCTTGCCAAAGAACATCCTCACTACGGCTGGGAAAAAAATGCGGGTTATGGAACCGCGCAACATCTTCAAGCCCTTGAATCCTGCGGCCTGACATCACATCACCGTCTGTCTTTTGCCCCTATCGCCAAACTTTCGGCAACCAACTGACATCGTTAAATATTTTTTATTTTATAACCGCTATCCTGATGAGCAGGAGGAGAGAATCATGAATCATATTTCAAAAATCCTGATTTGCTTTTTATTTTTTGTTTCGACAGCACATGCTGAAGAAGCAACGATGGCAAAAACAATCACGATAGCCGCCGATGTCTGGTGCCCCATCAACTGCGATCCCGCCGATGACAATCTCGGAGTTGGCATTGACCTGGCCAAACGAATCTTCGAACCGCTGGGTTATAAAATAAACTACGTGATACTTCCGTGGGCGCGTGCGCTTGAAGATGCGCGACAGGGAAAAATAGATGCCGTGGTTGGCGCAAACACGTCAGATGATCCAACACTTGTGTTTCCCTCCAGCCCCATCTCTTCCATCGACGACGGTTTTTTTGCGCTGGCTAAAAGTCCCATTGAATATACAGGGCTGGACTCACTCAAAAAATACAAAATAGGGACCATTAAGGATTACGGTTACAGTGAAGCCATCAACGCTTTTCTCGACGAACAGCGTAAAACTCCCGGCGGCGTCCAGGAGGTGTCCGGTGAAACGGGGCTTGAGCAAAACATCAAAAAGCTGCAAGCCGGGCGCATTGATGTCCTGATCGAAAGCACCATGATCATGAGCTACTCTCTCAAGAAAATGGGGCTGACCAACGAGATCCGGCAGATCGGCACCGTGCCGCAGGGCTATGTGTATCTCGCCTTCTCTCCCGCAAAAGAGGAGTCAAAAAATCTGGCAAAGACTTTTGATGAAGCCCTTGCACAGCTAAAAGCGTCAGGAGCCTTGCAGGTTGTTTACGCCTATTACAACATGTCTCCTCCCGACAGCGCACCATGAACACACCCCCATCCCGTATCTCATTGAATTTTAAATTCCTGACGCTGACAGGGTTCATTACGCTTTTATTCTTTTCGCTTTTTGGATATCAACAATATCACACCAAGAAGCTGGAAGATGAAGACTCCCTTATTCGCATTGCCAACCTCGAAGCCAGCAATATTGCCTCGGCGCTTGCTCAGCCCATGTGGGATTTTAACATGCCGCAGATCAAAGCCCTGGCCAAAAGCGCCCTGAGCTATCCCGACGTGATCGCCATCATGATACTTGACCAAAACCAAGCTTCAGTCGAAGTCCAGGAAAAAGAAAAATTTTCCAGGATCAAGACACTGCCCCTTAAGCGCCCTATCATATATGATGGGGCGGGCAGCACTGAAACCATTGGCTATGTCGAACTGACTGTTTCCACGGAACAAGTTCAAAAACGGCTGCAGCAGCATATGAAAAGAATTGCCGCGGCCATCATCGCCTTCCTGTCCATGCAAATTCTCCTGCTTTATGCCATTTTGCGCTATCTGCTGAACCCCGTGCAATCCATCACCCAAACCATGCTGACTTTGGCCTCTGGCAATACGGAACTTGAAATTCCCTATCAAAATCGTACCGATGAAATCGGCCAGATGGCCAAAGCCATTGCAACCTTTCGCAAAACAGCCGTGCGCGCCGATGAACTGGCCATTGCCAAGGCAGAGGCCGAATCCGCCACCCGTGCAAAATCCGACTTTCTGGCCAACATGAGTCACGAGATACGCACACCGATGAACGGCATCATCGGCATGACCGAGCTTTTGCTGGACACATCCCTGGACGACAAGCAAAACCGCTATGCCCGTACCGTCATGGCCTCCGCCGAATCCCTGCTTCAGATCATCAACGACATTCTCGATTTTTCCAAAATAGAAGCCGGGCATATGACGCTTGAGAATATCCCGTTTAACTTCCAGCTTATGGCCGAGGAAATTATAGATGTCATGTCGGTCAAGGCGCACGGCAAGAAAATCGAGGCCCTGCTTCGCTACGCTCCTGGAACACCGGCACATGTGATTGGCGATCCAGGCCGCCTGCGGCAGATTCTTTATAATCTCGTCGGCAATGCCATCAAGTTCACCAGCAGCGGTCATGTCCTTCTGAGCATAGAAGCAAAATCGCAAAAAGAAGGAAAAATTTCTTTCCATGTATCCGTTGAAGATTCCGGCATCGGCATTCCCGAGGACAAAATAGAGCTCCTCTTCAATAAGTTCAGCCAGGCCGACAGTTCAACCACGCGCAAATTTGGCGGTACGGGCCTTGGTCTTGCCATCTGCCTTCAGCTTGTAAAATTGATGGGCGGGGAGATTGGCGTCAAGAGTACGCCGGGCATAGGTTCCACGTTCTGGTTCACGCTCGAACTGCAACAGGACAGGGAAACAGGCAGTCTGCACATTACGCCCTATGCGCCTGATGCACTGGTGGGCGTCAAAATTCTGGTCGTCGACGATACGGAAGCGGCACGCGCCATATTGCGGGAGCAGATCGGATCGGCCGGCGCCCATGTTGAAACCGTTCCTTCAGCAAAAGCCGCTCTCGCGAAACTGCAAGAGGCATATACCCTGAAAATGCCCTTTGAAATTGCCATTATCGACTATCACATGCCTGAAATGAATGGCATCATGCTGGCGGAAGCCATACGCGCAAATCACGATATTAAGAATACGAAATTGCTCATGCTGACCTCATCGCCTGAACGCGGCGATCCGCAAAAGGTGGCTCATATTTCCTTGAGCGGCTATCTGACGAAACCCGCCCGCGCGCTTGAGTTGATCGACATGCTGACCACGATCCATGCCATGGAATCCCCCTCGCGTCTTCTGACACGTCATACTTTACGTGAACAGAAGCAGGCCATAAGTCCGTTTGGACAACACAAGCTGCGCTTTGACAAGGCCAATATTCTGCTTGTCGAAGATAACATCGTGAACCAGCAAGTGGCGTCGTCCATTTTGGGAAATATGGGGTGCCGCATCACGCTTGCAAATGACGGGGAGGAAGCCGTCAGCCGCATCAAACAGCAAATGTTTGACCTGATATTGATGGACTGCCAGATGCCGGTCATGGATGGCTATGAAGCCACCGGCCTGATCCGAAAGCTTGAAGAGAAAAACAGTACGCCCCGAATACCCATCATTGCCTTGACGGCCAATGCCATCAAGGGCGATGATCAAAAATGCCTGCAGGCAGGCATGGACGATTACCTGGCCAAACCGGTCAAGGTCAATGAGCTTCAGGAAAAGCTGGCCAAGTGGCTGCCGCCGGAAAAGATCAGCAGCACGATTATCAATGAGGGAGAAAAAACAATGTCCACATCGCCTTTAGCGCCTGAACAGGCCCGCCCCGTCATTGATGTCGGCGCCATTGATGAGCTCAAAGATATTATGGGTGAAAAATACACAACGACCATTCGCAAGTTCCTTGACGATTCAATCATCCGGGTCGAGGCCATGAAACAAGCCTGGGAAAAAGACGATCTGCCCGAAGTTGCCCGGGCTGCACATCCGTTGAAATCATCAAGCCAGTATGTCGGCGCTTTGCGCTTGAGCGAGCTCATGACATCCATCGAGCATAGCGCCAAAGCTGGCGACAAGGCGCCCATCGCCCCTCTTATGCTGGAGGTGAAAGATCACTATCCGCTTGTTCGCATGGAACTTGAAAAAATTTGTAATTCTTGACCATATGGTAATAAACTTAACGCCATAAACTGAGTCTATACTTTAATAAAATACAATAACTTACTGACTCTTAAGACTCTTTTATAAATTTTTCTATTGACGTGGATTCCCTGATGAATCATGATTCTAGGTATGAAGACACGCGATTACACATCGGCATCAGCCACCGCTCTCCCCCTGAACGAGATTCTTCTCGGGGACAGCATCGAACATATGAAGAAACTCAAAAGCGGGAGCGTTGACCTGATCTTCGCCGATCCGCCCTATAACCTTCAGCTTGGCGGCGATCTTCACCGCCCCAACAACAGCCGCGTTAACGGTGTGGAGGAGGACTGGGACAAGTTTTCGGATCTGAAGACCTATGATGACTTCACGCGCCAGTGGTTGGGCGAGGCTCATCGCCTTCTCAAGGACGATGGAGCCATTTGGGTTATCGGAAGTTATCATAACATATTCCGCCTGGGCTATATCCTGCAGGATTTGGGCTTCTGGATTTTAAACGACATTGTATGGCGCAAAACAAATCCCATGCCCAACTTCCGTGGCCGGCGCTTTACGAACGCTCACGAAACCATGATCTGGGCGTCCAAGTCCAAAGATTCCAAATACAAGTTCAACTACGATGCCATGAAAGCGCTCAACGAAGACCTTCAGATGCGCAGCGACTGGCTTCTGCCGATCTGCACGGGCAACGAACGCCTCAAGAAAAGCGACGGGCAAAAAGCACACCCGACACAAAAGCCGGAGTCCCTGCTTTACCGCGTCCTGCTGGCCTCCACCGAGGTCGATGATGTTGTCCTGGACCCCTTCTTTGGTACTGGCACAACCGGAGCCGTCGCAAAGAAACTGGGGCGCAACTTCATCGGTATCGAACGCGACAAGGATTATGCCGCCTTTGCCAGGGAACGTATCACGGCTATCAAGCCGGAAGATGATCTTTCAATCCTGAAAGCGCCGCAAAAACGGACCGAGCCGCGCATCCCCTTCGGACAGGTCATCGAACAGGGCCTGCTGAAACCCGGCGCCGTGCTATTCGATCACAGCCGCCGTTTCACGGCGCGCGTACGCGCCGACGGGAACCTGATCGCCCGCAATCAGCACGGTTCACATCAGGGATCTATCCACAAGGTCGGCGCGGCCCTGCAAGGCGCGCCGTCTTGCAACGGCTGGACGTTCTGGCACTTCGAAAATAACGGAAAGACAGTCCCGCTTGATGCACTGCGTCAGGAACTGCGCGGTCAGATGTATCCTGAAACGCACTAACCCTATAACCGCTTCTTGCGGATAGGCATGTTGGTGATGAATTTGGTTGCTTCCAAATCGGCAAAGAAATCGATTTGCTCGACTGTTCCGCGCAAAAAAGACTTCTTTTTCTCAGGATCTTCCATTGCCCCAAGAACCCGCACTCGAAAGCGGATATAGGCAACCCTTGCTTTCTTATCCCCCGATGTAGATTCCAGTGCCATGCTTTCCAGCGCGCGCTGCGCCTCGTCAGCCGGGACTTTCATTTGCTTGAGCGTCAGCGGCCTGTCCAAAATCAGCTGGTAGTATGGAAGAAAAAACTGGAGATCCTGAGCCTGAGCAATACAGGCCGAAGAATACAACACGCCGGAATATATTTCCATGACGCCGATATTATCCATCACGTTCCGGCTGTTTTTCCCGGCTTCTCCATCCGACAAGAAAGGAAAGGCCTGTTCTTCAAAGTTGTAGCGGTCGAGGAACACAGGGGCTACAACGTCATAAAGGACGCGGTAGTTGCCTTTTTTCTCCTGAATTTCCTCCCTCATTTTGGTTTTGATCTTGTTCCATTCAAAATCGCTGGCATAGAGTTTCTGGTACAAATCGCAGTACAGAATGCGTGCATATTCATCAAAGACGGCATCCTTCTCCATCACATTCTGGCCGCCAAAGTAGGCCGTGGTCTGAATCAGATCCTTGAAACTTGGCGTAGCATAACCGTCACCTGCGCTTGTGGCAGAGGCCGGCGCAACACCGGCAAACAAGCTTATTGCAAAAACGACGCTGCATAACAGAAAACGAAACATAAAACCTACCCGTCCTTATTACGTTATCAACCCTGCTTATAATACCTTCAAACGGCCCGCAAGCTCAAGCTCTGCCGCCAAGGACAAGTCTGACCACCTTACGCATAACGCTGGGCAATGCCTGTTCTTCCATATCTTTGCCCTGCACCCAGAATCCCCCTTGGATCGGTTTTCCGGTCCCGCGTTGCCTTCCTCTTAAGATAGTAAGCTCAAGGCTAAAATGCGAGAAAACATGACGCACTTTTCCGGCAAACGGCTGCCATTGAATTTTAGCCACGGGAGCTTGCCGGATAATAGCAGGCATCTTTGTCTGTTTTTCCTGCCATTCCGTTGAGGGAACCTCTGTCATTCCGCCCAACAAGCCCTTTTCCGGCCGTTTACGCAGGAAAACCCGGCCCTTGGCATCTTCCAGCCAGAAAACCGTCCCATAGCGCTGCGGGCGCGCTTCTTTCGGGGAACGCCGCGGCAATATTTCAGCCATGCCAGCCTTGAAAGCGCGGCACTCTTTCTGCCATGGGCACACCCCGCATTTTGGCTTGGCCGGTGTGCAAACAGTCGAGCCAAGCTCCATCAGCGCCTGGACAAAATCGCCGGGGCGCGGGTTATCGCGGCTTATATCTGCCGTCCTTGCGCGTATCTCGGTCTTGCTGGCAGGCAGCGGGGTTTCAATCTTGAATAGCCTTGAAACGACGCGCTCGACGTTGCCGTCGACCGCAATCGCCGGGCGGTCAAAGGCAATGGCTGCAATCGCGCCTGCCGTGTAAGGCCCGATACCCGGAAGCTCCTGAAGCCCTTCTTCGGTATCGGGAAAAACGCCCCCATGCTTTTCAATGACCATTTTTGCGCATTTATGCAGGTTGCGCGCGCGGGCGTAATAGCCCAGCCCCGCCCAAGCGACCAACACATCGTCAAGCGAAGCCGCCGCAAGATCCGAAAGCCTTGGCCATTTTTTAATAAACTTCTGAAAGTAAGGGCCCACCGTCACGACGGTTGTCTGCTGAAGCATGACCTCGGAAAGCCAGACATGATAGGGATCCGGTCTTTGCCCCTTAAGCGCCCGCCATGGCATAACCCGGCGGTGCCGGTCGAACCAGTCAAGAAGAGTTTGCTGCATGGACAAAAGGGCTTTAAGCATAGTAGAGATATATCAAATGTCCTCGCCAAAGCCACTCTCCTCGCTTGTCTCCCCCCTGACCAAAGACATCATGGGAAAAAAGGGCGTTTTATTTGGCCGCCTGCTTATGGAGTGGGCCGGGATTGCAGGGCCTGACCTGGCCTCTAAAGCCGTACCCGTTGAAATCAAAGCCGCGAAGTCGGAAGGAAAAAACCCTCGCCAGGCTGCCTTGCACCTGGCGGTCAACGGTTCTCATGCTCTTGAAATTCAACATGAAATCCCTCTGTTGCTTGAACGTCTCAACAGTTTCTTTGGCTACAAGGCCATCACCGGGATCAAGTTGGTTCAACTGCCGCAGCCGCTGAAAACCAAAAAGAAAGCCCCGGCTTCCTTGCGCCCGCCCGCTGCCCTTCCCCCTGAATTTGAAAAGATTATTGCCACTGTGCCGCAAAATGATCTACAAGAGGCGCTGAAAGATCTGGGTAAAGCTCTCACGACCCGGAAAAGATAATTACATAACAATAAGAGGTTTAATTCCATGAAGGTCCAAGCCATCACCATTCGCTCCGGCAACGTCATCGAGGAGAACGGCAAGCTCTGGGTCGTGATGAAGAGCGAGATCATGCAGCCCGGCAAAGGCGCGTCGGTCGTGCAGGTTGAAATGCGCGACATCAAATCGGGCACGAAGACGAACGTCCGCTACCGCACGCAGGAGACGCTGGAAAAAGTCCGCGTCGATGAGGTCGAGTTCCAGTATCTCTACGCCACGGGTGACGAATGCACCTTCATGAACACCGAAAACTATGAACAGATCACGATCAATAAGGAGTTGATTGGCGACGCCTCCGTGTACCTGCAGGAAAACATGATCGTAACGGCACAGATGCATGAAGGCACCCCGCTTTCCGTCGAACTGCCCGAGCACGTCACCATGAAAATCGTCGAAGCCGACCCCGTCACCAAGGGCCAGACGGCATCGTCATCCTACAAACCCGCCGTGCTTGAGAATGGCGCGCGCGTCATGGTCCCGCCCTATATCTCGTCGGGCGAGCGAATTGTGGTTCGCACCTCGGACTCCACGTTCGTCGAACGCGCAAAGGATTAAACCCGTCACATGCCTCCCGTCGCCCGCCAGTCCGCCGTCATTAACGTCATGGTCAAGGCCGCTGAAAAGGCGGCAAAATCGCTTGTCCGCGATTTCGGCGAGGTCGAGCACCTTCAGGTATCGCAAAAAGGCCCCTCCGACTTCGTCAGCGCCGCCGACAAGAAATCGGAACAGATCATTGTCGAAGAACTGCTCAAGGGCCGTCCCAAATTCGGCGTCATGGGCGAAGAAGGCAGCAGCATTAAGGGCGAAGACGGCGAACATCGCTGGATCATCGATCCGCTCGACGGCACGTTCAACTTCCTTCACGCCATTCCGCACTGGTCAATCACGATCGCGCTTGAAAGAAAAGGCGAGATCCTGGCCGGCATTGTTTACGATCCGATCAAGCATGAAATGTTCTGGGCTGAAAAAGGCGTTGGCGCCTACGTGAACTCCAAGCGCCTGCGTGTTTCAAGCCGCAAGAAAGCGGAACAGGCGCTGATTATCGCCGGCATGCCCGCCAAGGGTTACGGCGATCACAAGCTTTTTGAAACTGAAATCGCGCCGGTTATCCGGGGCATCGGCGGCACACGCAGCCTGGGCAGCGCGGCGCTTGATCTTTCCTATGTCGCCGCCGGACGCGCCGATGCATACTGGGAACGCCGTCTGGCGCCGTGGGATCTCTCGGCCGGCATGCTGCTCGTGCGCGAAGCCGGTGGCTTTGCCAGCCTGCTCGACAGCGGCGAGAAGCCCCCCTACGACAACGGCGTTATCGCTGGCAATGCGACATTTTACCCCATGCTGCTTGAGATGCTGGGCAATCCTGCAACATCCCTCAAAGCGGTTGCTGCAAAAACGGTCCGGTCATGAAGTGGTCGTCAGGTGCGCCGATCATCCTGGTTTTCGGATTACTCCTGCATACGCCGGTTTGGGGGCAGTCTTTACCCGAAGTTGAAGTCAATCTGGATGTCCTGTCCGATATACCCGCGGTGCAGAAAAGCGCGCCCGTAACTCCCGAATCCCGTCGCGTTGAAACAGCGCCGCTGCCGCCTGCCTCACCCAAGGGCCCTGTTTTGACGGCGCCGATCTTAAAACCCAAGGCCGCGCCGGTTACTCCCCCTTCAAGAATAAACGTTGCGCGCCCATCCGTTCAATCGCCCGCCGCCCCCATCGCCAAAAAAATTGAAACCCCCGTTCCGGCACGCAAGCCAACCGTGGCGGATATACCCGTCGTGGCACCTTCTAAACCCGCTGCAACGGAAGAGAAGAAAAGCAGCGTAGCTTCTTCTCCCGCGCTGGCCGTTACACAGGAAGCAGCACCCACCCCGGCGGAATCACCCCCCTCTCACCCCAGGTCTGTCCCCGCCGTCCCTTCAAAATCGGATCTTACCCTTACCTTTGCCGGGGCATCCGCAGATCTGAACATCGACACCCAGCAGAAACTTGATGCCATCATCCGGCAGATGATCGACGCGCCGGCCATGCGTTTGCAGTTGCGCTCCTATGCCGCGGGCCCTGACGGCACAAAAAGCGATGCGCGGCGTCTTTCGCTTTCCCGCGCCCTGTCCGTACGCGAATTTCTGATGAGCCACGGCATCGATTCAACCCGCGTCGACGTCCGAGCTTTGGGATCGGAAACCGACACCCAGCCGCTCGACCGCGTGGATGCGGTGTTTGTGAGATAACCCTAAGCCACGCTTCTTTGCAGCGTCACAAGCCGGGCATAGGCGCCCTGCTTGCGCGCGAGATCATAGTGTGTGCCTTCCTCGGCGATCCGGCCGCCTTCCATGACGATGATACGGTCGGCGTTCTGGATAGTGGACAGGCGATGGGCGATGACCAGCGCCGTGCGCCCCTGCATCAGGTTCTTAAGAGCCGTCTGGACGGCCAGATCGCTTTCGGAATCAAGGGCCGAGGTTGCTTCATCCAGGACAAGAATTTCAGGCTTTCTCAAAAAGGCGCGCGCAATCGCGATGCGCTGGCGCTGGCCACCGGACAAGAGCGTCCCGCGCTCGCCCAGCAATGTATCGTAACCTTGCGGCAAAGCATTGATAAATCCATCGGCGCAGGCAAGCCGGGCCGCCTCCTTCACTTCATCCAGCGTCGCGTCAGGACGGCCCATGAGAATATTATCAAACACGCTTCCCGAGAAAATCGCCGGGTCCTGCGCCACAAAGCCGATGTGACGCCGCAGTTCGCGCGGGTCGGTTTTTGCAATGTCAATACCGTCAATTGTGACACGCCCTTCGACCGGATCGTAAAAACGCAACAAAAGCTGCGTGACCGTCGTCTTGCCCGCGCCGCTCTGCCCGACCAGCGCCACGGTCTCGCCGGGACGGATGGAGAGCGAAAAGCCCGCCAGGGCCTCGACCTCCGGCCGCGCCGGATAACGGAAAGTTATATTCTCGAAAGCAATGCGGCCCTCAAACCGCGCGGGCAATTTCACAGGATCGGCCGGGGCCGTGACGGCGGGCTTGATGGTCAGAAGCTCGAGAATCCGCTCGGTCGCTCCTGCCGCGCGCTGAAAAGCGCCTGCCGTCTCGCTGAGCGCCCCGATCGCTCCGGCGACCAAAATCGAATAAAAGACAAAGGCTGAAAGTTCGCCAGCGCTGATCCGGCCCTCCAGAACCTCATGACCGCCAAGCCAGAGAATGACGCCAATCGCCCCGAACACGACAAAAATGACAAAAGCCGTCATGGCGGCCCGCAGGCGTATATAGGACAACGCCGATGTCAGGGCGCGGTCCGAGCTTTCGCCGAAAGCCTCACACGCCCGGTCCTCGCCGCCAAAAGCCTGAATGGTGCGGACGGCATGAAGCGTTTCATCAATATGCGTGCCGATGGCGCCCACTTTGTCCTGCGCGTCGCGGGATCTTTTACGTACCTGCCAGCTAAAAAGGATGACCGGAGCCACAACAACCGGAATGAAAACGACAATAAACCCTGTCAGCTTCGGGCTTGTGATGAGCAACATGACCAAAGCGCCGGCCAAAGTCAGGCAATGCCGCAAGGCCGTTGGCAGGGAATGCCCGATCACGGATTGTAAAAGCGTTGTGTCGGCCGTAAAACGCGATAAAAGCTCGCCGATCTGCCGCGTCTCGAAAAACGCCATGTCGAGCGACATCAGATGGCGATAAACGTCGCGGCGCAGGTCCGTCACAACCTTTTCAGATATCCACGACACCAGGTAAAAGCGCACATAGCTGGCGAAGGATAAAAGCGCCACGGCCGCCAAAAGGCAGAGAAGCGACTGGTCGAGATAGTTGATCTCCCCCTTCGAAAAGCCCCTGTCGATCAGCGCCTTAAGACCCTGTCCTAAAAATAAAATTGTACCTGCCGCCAAAACGACGGCACCAAGCGCCCCGGCCAGTTTGGCTTTATAGGCGGTGAAATACGGCACAAGCCCCAGGAGCGGCTCTACCCCCGTCTTTTTCCCGTTTTCGACGCCTTCAGCCGTGCGCCTCGCCTGGGCATTGTTTAAATGGCTATTTTGCATTATGAAAAATTATTATCCACCCTCTCCGCCAGCGAGAATGAAGAAAAACAGACCCAAGTCAAATAAAAAACCTTAAAAAAGCTTGCATTAATTCGTAAATGACGGTAAAAATCCCGTCCTGAAGATTAATTGGAGAAAGCGCCATGAAAGAAGGCATTCACCCGGACTACCACGAGATCACCATCGTTATGACGGATGGTACGGAATACAAAACACGCAGTTGCTGGGGCAAAGCCGGCGATGTGATGCGCCTGGACATCGATCCCAAAAACCACCCGGCCTGGACAGGCGGCACGGCGAGGGTGATCGAACGCGGCCAGCTCGCACGCTTCAACAAGCGTTTCGGCGACATTGGCCTTACCAGCGGCAAGAAAGAAGAAAAGAAATAAGCTGCTTCTTTTGAACGAATTAAAAACCCCCGCCCTTCTGGAGCGGGGGTTTTTGTTTGGCCATTAATGTCATTCCGACGGAGCGCGTATCGCGCACGACGGGGAATCTTCATGACTGAGGCATAGAAGATCCCTCGCATTCGCTCGGGATGACACGTAATAAATATTACTTCGACCCGCAACCGCCCGACGACGAACCGCCGCAACAGGAGCTGTCTTTCAGCGCCGTTTTCGAGATAACGGCCCCGGCCAGCGTCGTGGCGATAATGACATCCGCCATGCCGACCAGCACGTAATTGGTCGAGAAGTGGAACCAGTTCCAAAGCGGGACGTAGCTGATAAGCGCTATCAGAACGCCGATCTTGCCCGAGAAGCAGATCTTGTTCCCGCTGCAACAGACCTTCTTGAGCAGACAGGTCAAAATCATCGCGGCAATAAAGGCCATGAGAAACTCAGTGACCAGATTGCGCGTCATGTTCTTCATATCCACGCCGCCGCCCACGACCGACATAAAGGCATAAGGCTTATCGACCGCCGGGGTTGCTTTCATATCCTTCATATACGGAAGCGAATACATGCCGGATTCATTCATGTTATCCAGCAAAACCTGCGCGACCGCCTTTTCGTCCTTGAAGCCGTTCATATTGGCGCAGTGCCATGGCAGCACCATCCATGAGAACGATACCCAGGCAAACATGACAATGGCGCCCAACAAGGCGCCCATGAACATCTTGCCGCATTGTTTTTGGCCGCCGCAGCTGCCTGTGCCGGCCGATGAGGAACACTTTCCGTTTTCCATTCAAATCTCCTGTTGTTAAGTGGTTGTTATCCGAATTTTAAATGCTTTCTCGCACCAAGGCAACCAAGGCATCAAGATTATCCGTATAGCGGATTCCGTACCGTTCGCAGACAATATCGACATTTCCCTTGCGCCAATATCCTTCGGGGCAGCAAACCAGAAGCTTGTCAGGTTTGGAATCGCCAAAAAGGCCTAGCTCCAAAAGAGTAATCGGCGCGCGCGTCGCGGGATGGAAATAAACCAGCACAAGGTCGGCATCTTCCAGCCCCTGCAGCTCCCACTCCACCTGCTCGCGGAACAACGGATTGTCCTTGGACTGGACCCAGGTCGGATCCCACGCCACCCGCCGCGGATTCAGGATCACGACATCAAGATCAGCCAGCGCCTTTGTGACTTGTTCCTGCCAATCCTCGGCCGTACCCATCTCGATACTGCCGGCCAGAAAGATTTTTTTCTTGGCTTTGTACTGAGCGTAAGAGTTAGGAGCTTTGATTTGGATCATAAGAGAAAAACCTGCCTTATACCTGCCCAGCATCACACTGCATCCGCCGCGCTTGTATGTTATACAACGCTTGGCCGTAATTTCCCTGCCTGTCCGAAGGTTTTTTGTCGGTTTTCCCTCTTGATATTCACCTTGGTCATTGCTATAAAAAATTATGAAAAAATATAGTTGGAATAAATGGACCCGACGGCTGGCTGGCGTGGCTGGCCTTGCCCTTGTTTTCAATCTTTCGGCCTGCCAGATCGTGAAACCCTATACCGCACCTCTTCTTCCAAAGAATACGACGGAAGAGAACCTGAAAGATGCGCTCGACGCCGTCACGGGTTACAAACCGGCGGACTGCCGCACGTCTTCGTCCTCTTTTGCCAACGCTACGCCGGTCCTGAAAAGAAGCCTGACAAAGGACGAGCATGCTTTTTACACCCGGTTCTATCAAGGTGAGCTCAACCTTGGCAATGCCTGCATCCACCTTCATGAAGGTCGTATTATTCCCGGTCTTGCCTCCACCGTGGCCGAGGGCGAAGAAAACGTCATAAGTGTCTTTGGCGCTGAAAATTATTCGCAGGACTATACGAAGGAAAAGAACCCCGGTATTTCTGGCATTCTGGCTTCAGGGACGATGCACCTTCTGCAGCATCAGAAGAAGTCGCATGAAAATCAGCCGGAGTCTTACAAACTCCCCGTGTATGAAACTCTGGATGAAAGCGCGCGGCTTGATGGCTACGGCGAAGGACGTAAAAGGGCGCTGGTGGATGAGTACGTCCGCTTTGTTTTTCATCCAGCATCAAACACGGCACAGAGTTTCGAGGGCGCCCCCTGCGCCAAACAGGATCTACTGATCCGCACCATCGAGGATAAATTTCCAGGGGCAAAGGAATTACGTCAGGTCTTTGAAAGAAGAACCATGACCGACGATGAAAAAGCGCTGGAACTTGGCATCTTCGGCGACCAGATCGCCTCCGTGGATCGGATGACCGTCGTACACCATGCCCAGTGCGATATTGTCGACAACCGCAAAGCCTCGGTCGATGAGGGCAGCAAGACCGAGTTTCACAGCTGGGGACACTCCATGCGGGAAGCCGATTATACGAGGGGCAACCTCTACAATTTCGGAATACACGTCCATGAAATAACGCATGAATGGCAATCGCATCAAGAATACCGCCATACAGCAAGCTTCACAAAGGATTATCTTTACAAAATTGACGCTAAAAACCTGCGCTTCAAGGATTACCATTTTGAGCAACAAAGCAGCATCGTGGAAGATTATGCGCGTTATTTCCTGCATAAGGACAAAACCACTCTTCTTCTGGAACAGACACCGGAAAATCTGGAGGACTTGAGAAAAACAGTCGAGGACCAATTCCCGATGGCGGCAAGAACGCGGCTTTATTTTGAAAAGCACGGCAAACTGCCCGACCTTGCGACCGTCCGGGGATGGGTTACGCCAACGAGGCCGATGATACAGCCTCCTCCGCCGCGGCAATAAGAAAAAAACTCTGTTTTTACGCCGCGTCCAAATGCTGCAAGGCCTGCGCCAGTTTTGTCTTGGCGTTCTCGGCCTCGGCCATGCGTTCCTTTTGTTCCTCGACCACTTCGGGCGGGGCTTTGGCGACAAAGCTTTCGTTGGCCAGTTTTTGTTGAATCTTCTGGATGTCCGCCGAAAGCTTGTCGATTTCCTTGCGCAGGCGCTGGCGTTCCTGATCGATATTGATGACATCCGCCACGGGCAAGATAATTGTTGCCTCGTCCAGCACCGCCTGAACCGCGCCCTTGGGCGCCGGTTTGTCGCTGAAGTCAATGTTCTCAAGCCGCGCCAGACGGCGGATGATGTCGCCGTGCACGGATATCCGGTGACGCGTGGCGTCCGACGCGCCCTTCAAAAGCATATTGATCTTGGCCGCCACCGGAACGTTGAGATCCGAACGCACGCTGCGCACCGCTGAAATCAGGCGCACGACCCAGTCCATTTCCTCCATCGCCCTGGGATCGACGGTACGTCCGTCAAAATCGGGCCAATGAGCATTCAGGAACCAATCATCTTTCGCAAGCGCATCCTTGCCCCACATATGGGCGTGCAGTTCCTCGGTCAAAAACGGCATCATGGGGTTGAGCAGCAGCAGAAGCTGGTCCATCACCCAGCCCGTCGTCTGGCGGGTTTCGGTCTTGACCAGTTCGTCCGTGCCGGACAAAAGCGGTTTGGTGAATTCGATGTACCAGTCGCAGAAAGATCCCCAGGCAAACTGATAGGCGGCACTGGCGGCCTCGTTGAATTTATAGTTCTCCAGCGCCTCGGCCACACGGCGAGCGGCATTGATCGTCTCGCCCACGATCCAGCGGTTGACGGTCTGCGTGACCGCGCCCGGACGAAAGCCGATGGCGGGCTTGCATTCGTTCATCTCGCAATAGCGCGCCGCGTTCCAGAGCTTGGTCGTGAAGTTGCGATAGCCCTCGACCCGCTGTTCCGACAGCTTGATGTCGCGCCCCTGCGCCGCCATGGCGGTCAGGGTGAAACGCAAGGCGTCAGCACCGTATTTGTCGATCAGTTCCAGAGGGTCGATGATGTTGCCCTTGGACTTGGACATTTTCTGGCCCTTTTCGTCGCGGACGAGCGCATGGATATAGACCTTGCGGAACGGCACGTCGCCCATGAAATGGATGCCCATCATCATCATGCGGGCGACCCAGAAGAAAATAATGTCAAAGCCGGTGATGAGCGTGTCGGAGGGATAGTAGCGCTTCACTTCCTCCGTCTTGTCCGGCCAGCCGAGCGTCGAAAACGGCCAGAGCGCCGACGAAAACCACGTGTCAAGCACGTCGGGGTCGCGGGTCAGCTTTACGTTTGCGCCTGCCTGCGCTTGCGCCTCGGCCTCGCTTTCAGCGACATAGATTTTTCCCTTGTCGTCATACCATGCCGGGATCTGATGACCCCACCACAACTGGCGGCTGATGCACCACGGCTGGATGTTGTTCATCCATTCGAAATAGGTCTTTTCCCAGGTCTTGGGCACAAATTCGGTCTTGCCTTCCTCGACCGCCTTGATGGCGGGTTGGGCCAGCGTCTTGGCATCGCAATACCACTGATCGGTCAGCATGGGTTCGATCACCACGCCCGAACGGTCGCCGTAGGGAAGCTGGTACACATGCGGCTCGATCTTTTCAAGAAGGCCCAGGGCCTCGATCTCGGCCACCACCTTCTTGCGCGCCTCGAAACGGTCCATGCCTTGATATTCCTTGGGCGCGTTTTCGTTCAGCTTGGCGTCCTTGTCGAAAACGCTGATCATCTCGAGCTTATGACGCCGGCCGACTTCAAAGTCGTTGAAGTCATGCGCGGGTGTGATCTTGACGGCTCCTGAGCCTTTTTCAGGGTCGGCGTATTCGTCAGCCACGATCGGGATCTTGCGGCCCACGATCGGCAGAACGACATTCTTGCCGATCAGCGCCTTGTAACGCTCATCTTCGGGATGCACGGCCACGGCCGTATCGCCCAGCATGGTTTCAGGGCGCGTCGTGGCGACAACGATAAATTCATCAGTCTTGCCTTCGATGGGATAGCGGAAATGCCACATGCTGCTTTTGGTTTCGCGCTGCTCGACCTCAAGGTCGGAAATGGCTGTGTGCAACTTGGGGTCCCAGTTGACAAGGCGCTTGTCCTTGTAAATCAGGTGCTCCTTGTAAAGCTGGACAAAAACCTTGCGCACGGCGCGGTTCAGCCCTTCGTCCATCGTGAAGCGCTCCCGCGACCAGTCGGGCGTGGCGCCCAGACGGCGCAACTGCGATGTGATCGTATTGCCGGAAATGGCCTTCCATTCCCAGACCTTGTCGATGAACGTCTCGCGCCCCAGTTGATGGCGGTTTTGCCCCTTTTCGGCCAGCTGGCGTTCGACCACCATCTGTGTCGCAATGCCCGCATGGTCGGTTCCCGGCTGCCAGAGGACATCACGGCCCTTCATGCGCTCGTAACGCGACAGTATGTCCTGCAGAGTCATGTTGAGCGCGTGGCCCATATGCAGGCTGCCCGTCACATTGGGCGGCGGCATGGGAATGGTATAGGGCTTCTTGTTGCTCTTGATGTTTGCCGTAAAGGCTCCAGATTTCTCCCATTCGGGATAGTGCTTCTTTTCGATTTCAGCCGGCTGGAATGTTTTGTCGAGCATGGGTCATATTCCTTTTTTTTGCTTCCGATGTTGTTATCGGGCAGCTATTTTTTGTCTTTCATCGAAGCCTAAGAGAAGTTTCTGAGCACAGTCTATCTCAGTGGTTTGCGGCATGCCCTTGGGCGTGAAATTAGTAATCAACGCCTCAACCATAGGATTTCTGTTCGTCTCCCGCGCCCCAACATGATAAAAATGCTCGCGTGTCATAACGTGAAACCGATTCCACAACGTCTCAATATATTCATTCTTGCGATAGTCATTATGATGCCATGTTGAAAGGATAAAATGAGCCTTTGTCTTTAATAAAAGCTCGAATAACCTACCCTCATTAACACTCCCCCATCCGTTGTAATAATCTGCATGCCTGTCAATATAGGGTGGATCGCAATAGATAATGTCACCAGACGTCGCGTTGGCAATAGTTTCTTCAAATCCTTGACGTTTAAATGTAAACGTCTTTGTCTTCAGTAATCGAGAGATATGATCCACTTGATTAACGATTTTTGTCACATACGCTTGAGCAAATCTCTGCGGTTTTCGGCAAAAAGGAACATTGAACTTCCCCTGCCCGTTAAACCTTATCATGCCGTTAAATCCTGCCCTGTTAAGGAACAGAAAATCAAGCGGGTCCTTCTGACTGTTAAATCTCTCCCTTACCTCATAGTAATGCACTTCCCCTCTCTCCATAAGCATACGCCCTTCATCCTTTAAAAAAGATGCGATGCGGATAGCATCAATATGTCCCGACGCAATGGCAGAGTAAAAATTGATCAGATGGGGGTTCGTATCACAAAGAATGGCGTGCTTTGAGGGTATATTGAAGGCGACGACCCCAGTGCCCATAAAAGGCTCGACCCAGGTACCATTAAAGGAATCTGGAACAACGCTTTTAATCCACGGAACGAGCTTTGTTTTAATACCCTGTGACTTTATCGGAGGTATCTTGACCGTATTAGCCATTATTCCCTCCGCTTTTCTTTCTGACAATCAAGTCAGAATTACCCTTTCTGTACTTCACAAATTCTTCAAGAGAAGAAATTTTTTTAGTTTTTCCATTTTTGTCTTTGATAGTTATCTTGCGGTAGTTCATCCAATAGTCATCGAACCACTTTTCTCCCAACTTGGAAAATATGCCGCGTCCATTAATGATGTCATCAATATCGTTAATGCTGCCAATATTCGCCGTGTTTCCGCTACCCCCCTTGTCGCTGGCAATTTTCCATTTTTCAACAACGAAAAATTTAAAATTCCCGGCAACAGATACGACAGAAACCATGTTTTTAAGAGAACAGACTTTTGTTTCATCAATGGTTGCGCCATCCGTCCTGTCGTAAATAATTCCCAAGCAGTAATGTCCAGCATATTCTCCGTAGGGAAATTGTATATTCTTTGAACTTGCTCTGTTTTCAAAGTATTCGCCATGTGAACCTAAAGTGAACCCATTGCACAAATACGGTTTTTTTGGATTTCTGTATGTGGTTTTAAAGTCAACAGCGAATTTTACCCTTTCATTATCTTTCTTAACAAAAGAGATATCTGGATAATAATTCTGATGTTCGGCTAAAATAACCTTATAACCACTGTCTTTTGCAAATTTCAAAAGTTTTGGAAATAAATGAATTTCTAATATTTTCGATACGATTTTTGTATCAGAAGAAATCGTATAAACGTTTTTAAAAACATCAATGAATCCCTTAATTGTCCACTGACCATCCTTTGTACTTACATGCGTATGCAGACTGCTCACAAGACGATCCAGCCGTCTTTCGAACTCAACCTTATGCTTATTATGCAACATAATAATGCCTCCAGAAATCAGTTCACAAGCATGCCTGATTGAGACACATTTGAAAAGTGTGCTTTAATAATGGTTAGCGTTATTATTGGACATAATTCGAGAGGTCAAATGCCAAGCAAAACCATCGCCGCCAAAGCTTCGGGTTCCACGCGTATCGAAACGGATTCGATGGGTGAAGTTGCAGTCCCCGCCGACAAATACTGGGGCGCACAGACGCAACGTTCGTTTGAAAACTTCAAGATCGGCGGCGAGCGGATGCCGCTTCCCCTGATCCGCGCCTTCGGTATCCTGAAAAAAGCGGCGGCGCAGACGAACATGGACTTAGGAGCACTTGACGTAGCGCTTTGCAAAGCGATTGTCGAGGCGTCCGATCAGGTCATGGACGGAAGTCTCAACGACCACTTCCCCCTTGTCGTCTGGCAGACGGGGTCGGGTACACAGACCAATATGAACGTGAACGAAGTCGTCGCCAACCGCGCCATCGAAATCCTGGGCGGCCAGATCGGATCAAAAAAGCCGGTCCACCCCAACGACCATGTCAACATGGGCCAGTCGTCGAACGACTCTTTCCCGACGGCCATGCACATCGCCGCGGGCGAGCAGGTGCATCACGAGCTGATCCCCGCTCTGGAAGAACTTCACGCAGCCCTCGACAGCAAGGCGAAGGAATTTAAGAACGTCATCAAGATCGGCCGCACCCATTTGCAGGACGCAACGCCCGTCACGCTTGGCGATGAGTTTTCAGCCTATGCCTACCAAATCAAATACGGCATCGACCGTGTCAAAGCAACGTTCCCACGCCTTTTCCAGCTGGCGCAAGGCGGCACCGCCGTCGGCACGGGGATCAACTGCAAGAAAGGTTTCGCCGAAGGCTTTGCCAGAACCGTGGCGCAGATCACGGGCCTTCCCTTCACCACCGCGCAAAACAAATTCGAAGCCATGGCCGCGCATGATGCGCTGGTCGAGCTTTCGGGCGCGCTCAACACCATCGCTTGCTCGCTCATGAAAATCGCCAACGACATCCGCCTTCTGGGATCGGGGCCCCGCTGCGGCATCGGCGAAATTCACCTGCCGGAGAACGAACCGGGATCGTCCATCATGCCCGGCAAGGTCAACCCGACCCAGTCCGAGGCGCTGACCATGGTCTGCTCGCAGGTCATGGGCAACCATACGACCGTGACCATCGCCGGCAGCAACGGCCATTTCGAACTCAACGTCTTCAAGCCCGTCATCATCTTCAACGTCATCCAATCGATCCGCCTTCTGGCCGACGGGGCGCGCAGCTTCTCGAAAAACTGTGTTGTCGGGATCGAGGCGAACAAAGACCGCATCAACAAGCTTCTGGGCGACAGCCTGATGCTTGTCACCGCGCTCAACCCCGTTATCGGCTATGACAACGCGGCCAAGGTCGCCAAGAAAGCGCTGGCCGAGGACAAATCGCTGAAACAGGCCGCCGTCGAACTGAAACTGCTGGACGAAGCCACCTTCGATCAGCACGTACGGCCGGAAAAAATGATCGGGCCGAGGGAGTAGTACCATTATCGCCATCGCGGCGAAGGCCGCGATCCGGCCTTTGGCAAAGCCATTTAATATGTGTCGCATGCTTCGCATGCGCTTCCAGACCCCGGCCTAAAGCCGGGGTGGCATTTTTTTAAGTGAGTCGACACCATGAAAAAACACTCCATCCGCGTTGAAGGCCACCCGACGAGCATCAGCCTCGAAGAGCCCTTCTGGGATGCCCTCAAGGAGATCGCAGGATCGCGCAGGCAGTCGTTGGCCGCGCTGGTGGGCGAGATCGAGAAATCCCCGCATAAGGGCAATCTTTCAAGCGCAATCAGGGTGTTTGTTCTGAGGCATTATCAGGCCCGTCTTCGTTCTCAAGCCTCTTGAGAATATCGTCCACAACAACCTTGCCCTCCTCATCGGGTGCGGGCGGTGGTGGGGACGCGACTGCTTTGACCTGTTCCTTAAAAGCCTGCCCGTATTTGACCATGACAAACTCTTCCAGCGGCTGAACATCCGATAAGGCCGTGATAGCATCGCCGTCAAACGGCCCCTCCAGCACAAGACCGAAGGTGGGGAAAGATTCCGGTACCGTAAGACTGACAAAACCGTTCAGATCATAACGACGCTCCGTCAGTATGGCCTTGCCCGTCGCGTCAAAGCGCCCGTCTGCAAACTGGAAGGATAGCGTATCTATTTTAGCCGCGCCTTTTGTCACTGCGGCCTTGCCAGCCAAATTGGTAAAATGCGTCTTACCCGAACGCAGCGCGTTGATCACAAGCCCCGGCAGTTCTGCAGAAATGCGGTTCCATTTCCCAAGCGCGCCAGGAAGCGCTGCGGGGGCAAACCGGTTGATTATGCCCTTATCAGCCGAAAAATCGGCCTGCCCCTTCAGCGATGCCAGCATTTCAGCCCGGCTCAACCCCGATGCCGCAAGATCAAGCGTGGCGCTTATGCCGTCCGCCGACATGCCTGAAAGCCCTGTCTTGGAAAGCAAGGCTTCTCCTTCGATATTTTCCAGGCTTGCCTTCAGATCAAAATCGCGCGTCGCGCCGGACGGGCGAAGCCTGGCCGACAGCGCCACCTTCCCGTCCCAAAGCCCCGCATCCATCTGGCGAACGTCCAGCCCTGCTGCCGAATAACCGACATCCACCGTTGCACCGGAGAACGCCATGCCTTCGTATGCAATCTCCTTGGCCTTGAGCTTGACGTCAAAGCGCGTATCCTTGGGAAAAGACAGTGCCTCCGTATCAAACATGTCGTTCAACTTAAGGCTTGCAGCGCTCAGATCCGCCTCAAAAAGGGTGGATGCATTTTCCGGGTGGCTCCAGACTGCCGTTCCTGAAAAATCCGCATCGCCAAAGCTGGCTTCAATACCATGGAAACTGACACGGCCGCCGGATTTTTCGACTTTTGCGTAGAAATCGACATTGGCCTGATCCTTGATCATGGCCGGAAGCTCGATACCGTCCATCGAAAAAATATGACGCAGTCCTTTCGTATCCGTAAGGCGGAAATCGGACTTCCACACGACCGGTTTTCCTTCGGCCTTGATCCGGTTGCCGTTCATTTTGATTTTAAGCGGGCCGGAATCGGCCTCGGCCACGAAAGCAAGATCGGCCGCTGTTCCGCTTAATTTTAGTTTCGCCTGAAGCGACTGAGCCTTCCGGCCAAAACCCGGCCAATCCACAAAACCAAAGTTATCGGTCAATAACCCATAGTCCTGCGTATCCAGATTGATCTGCAGGTCAATGCCTGTCAGCGCCTCCAGATTGCCGATCTTGCCGCTGGCCAGAAGGCTGCCGCCAAAAGGCAGATGGCTTTTGATTTCCTCAATCGTGACAACGCCCTCGGCGCTGACCTGGCCCTTAAGCACCACATTGGCGGCGGACGTTTTCGGGAACTTGATTTCATCAACAGTCAAATTATAACTGCCCGGCTTGACCGCCGTTTGTTTTGAAAGCTGGAAAAAGCGGCTTTCCTGCCCACCCGGCACCGGCAGAAGCCCGGATGCATCTAAAGCTGAAAACGACAGATTGACCTTGCGTCCGGCGGGACCATCCGAAAAATCACCTGTGAACTTCCCGGCTTCGCCGTACGTTCCGCTGAGTTCGGAAAGCGTCATGGAATCCGGCGTCAAGGTCATCTTTGCCTCGCCCTTCAATGACGGCGCCTGCTCTGAAAACCACTGCAAAACCGCATCTTCTGATTTTTCCTTTACAAAAGCCGGAAAATCCCCCAGATCACCCTGCATGAAAAGCAAGATTTCTTTCGCTGCCGGCTTCCACGTCCCGGCCATATCAAATTTTGCCTTGCCTTTGGTACGGAAAGAAGCAGATTTGATTGTCAGTTCCTGATTGTCGAAACGGCCTGAAAAGCCAGCCTTGGTATAGGCTTTATTCCCAAGCGTCAATTCACCGGCGGCAAGATCAAGTTCACCCGCAAAGCTTTCCGGCAAAGTAAAGCCCCAGAAATCCCCTGATGCCTGCGGTTTGATCGCCAAACGATCGGCTTCAAGCTTAGCCTTGAGATGCGGCTTCCCGTCACCATGGGCAAGAGAAGCGCTCCCCACCACATTCGTTCCCGGAAAGGCAATATTGATTCCGTCGAGTTTTATCTCGCTCTTGTTGATCAAAACCGTTCCCTTGGCGGACAGTTTTTCACGCAGAGCCGGAAGTTCAAGCCCAAAACTTATCAACTCGTAGTAACGCGCAAGGCTGCCGTTTTCCGCCGTAAACTCGCCCTGCAGTTCGATTTTGTCGGCAAAATCGACAACCCCGCTCACCTGAAACTCGGGCAGTTCAAGCCCCGGCATCATTTTAAGATTGATGGCCAGGGGCTTTCCTTCTTCCAGAACGGCCGTGCCAAGCTTGAACGTCAGCGGCATTTTTTTGTCAATCAACGCCTCGCCCTCCGCGGCAAAGGGCCCGGACAGGGATTGCGCCGTCATCAGAATGCGCACCTCGTCAATACCAACCGGTTTTCCGCTGCGCATGATCGTGCCACGCTCTGCCAGAAGCCATTCAAGGCTGATCTTGTCCGCCGTGATGGGACCGATGGAAAGCTTCTCGCCATCCGTCCGCGCGCGGCGTACCAGCCCCGAAATCCGGTCAAGATCAAGAGCCGGCGACACCAGGTGCACTTGCCGTATATCTATCTGGCCGTTGAGCAGGGGGCCGATTGGCAATTCAAGCTCAACCTCCTTGACGCTCAGGAACGGTTCTTCAGTGCTTTCCCGGTCGGCGGCAAAGGCCACATCGTGCATGACAAATTTCGGCTGCGGCAGAAGCGAAAGATCGGCATGCCCGGCGATCACGACCTCGACGCCCAAAACCCTGCCGAACCAGCCCGCCAGCTTCTCGCGGTGCTTGTCCCAGTCGACGAAACTCGGCGCCACAAACAAAACCGCGCCGGACAGAAGCGCCAGAAGGAACAGGATGACAACAAGGCGCTTCATCATGCGTTTTTCCTTGTTCTAATGACACTCAAGACCGCCTGCGCCGCTTTTTCGGCGGGCGGCATACCGGGGTTTAGCATCGCAAGCGCCTCGGAGAAATCCTTGCGCTGCTGTGCTGCGGCGCCGGGATTTTCAAGCAGGCGGATGATTTCAGGCGCAAGCAGATCCGCACGGCATTTATCCAGCAGCAGCTCCGGTACAGCCGGGCGTTTCAGAAGAATATTCACAAGGCTGACATAGGGTATTTTGATCAAATACCGGGCCAGAAAGGCCGACACGGGGCTTAAACGATAACTGATGACCGAGGGCGTTCCCGCCGCCGCCAGTTCCAGAGCGACCGTTCCCGACGCCGCCAAAGCCACATCGGCGGTTCGGAAAGCCTGGATTTTTTCGTATTCGCCTGCAATGACTTCATATTCGCCATCGTGGGCTTGGCCCGCGATCCGCTCTTCTTGTTCACCGGCCCCCGGCCTTCGCCGGGGTGGCGTATTTGTTGAATTAAGAAATCTTTTAATAAATTTATTTAAATGCGGCAAGGTCGGCAGCACGACCTGAAGATCGGGGTATTTTTGCCGCACATGTTCGACCGTTTCCCTGAACACGGGCAGAAGGCGCGATACCTCACTCATACGGCTGCCGGGAAGAAGGACCAGTTTCTTGGGGCCAGCCGACGAAACTTCGCGTTTAACGATACTGCCGACAACCGGATGGCCAACGAAGGTACAGCCTAAACCTTCTTTCTCGAAATAAGGCGGCTCGAACGGCAAAAGCGCCAGAAGATGGTCGTAAAGCCGCGCGATCTTTTTGGCTCGCCCCGGACGCCACGCCCAGACGCTGGGTGCAACATAATGGACGCAAGCGCCCTTGAACCCCTTGCGGCGCAGGGCCTTGACGACGCGAAAGCAAAAATCGGGCGAGTCGATGGTCACGACAACATCGGGCGCGGACTGGATGATGCGGTCCGCCGTCTCGCGGATGCGGCGCATCAGATGGAAAAGCTTGGGCAACACCTCGGCCACGCCCATGACGGAAAGCTCTTCCATCGGAAAAAGGGACGAAAGCCCCGCCGTCTTCATCAACGGCCCGCCGACGCCTTCAAAAACAACGCCGCCGGGCGCTTTAGCAGCAACTGCCTTCATCAGCCCCGCGCCCAGAATATCGCCCGACGCCTCGCCCGCGATGAGGAAGATTTTAAGGGGCATGCTTAACAACCATTCCAACCATAAAATTCCGTCATGCCCGCCTTGCGCGGGCATCCGGCCAGCGGCGGAGCCGCAAAATACAGAGCGCGTCCGCGCGTCTTTTGAGTCATATGACGGCCATACGGCCTACCAGACCCCCGCGCGGAGGCGGGGGTGACAGAACCGTTTTGAATGTTTGTCCCAACCATCACACATCCACCCCGACGATAAAAACCCCTGCTTTGTCGGCGAGCGCCACGGTTTCCTCGCGCTCGATCACGACGGTCTTTCCTGCCTCGACCGCGATGCCGTCAAGCCCGGCCTCAATCGCCATTTTGACGGTGCGCGGACCGATGGTGGGAAGATCAAAGCGGCTATCTTGTCCAGGCTTGCTGATCTTGACCAGTACGCCGCCCGGCCCTTTGCGCTTGAGGCGCTTGCAGCGGCCCAAAAGCCAGTCCGTTCCCTCAACCGCCTCGACGCCTAGCACGATGCCCTGCTGCACGACGACGGCCTGGCCTATGTCCAGCCTTCCCAGCTCGCGCACAATATCAATACCGCGCGCCATATCAGCTTTGTGGCTTTCCTGCGGCCCATGCTTGCCAAAAACGCCTTTGGCGGCCAGAAGATCGGGGACAAGTTCATGGGCGCCTGTCAGCTTGAAGCCGTCGCTTTCAAGCTCGGTCGCCACGGCACGAAGCAGCGCATCGTCGCCTGTTCCCGCCTTGCGGAGATTCATGAAAAACCTCAGTGTCCTGAGATCCGGGCGCAGATCCAGAAGGCTGGGCCGACGCACGGAACCCGCCAGTACCAGCGTATCGATGCCGCGCGCCTTCAAATGTTCAAGCGTTTTTTCAGTATCGCCAAGGCGCACAAGAAAATGCGGCCCTACGGATGCAAGCGACGGATCGGCCTGCCCCCTGAGCATGACGATCAGGAAGTCGAGGCCCTTGCTTTGGCAGGCCTCCGCCACCTTGCGCGGAAGGTTTCCCCCGCCTGCGATGATGCCGATCCGGTTTTGCATCCGTGCCTTCGTTTCAGGTCCCCGTCGCCTTCTGCGGCTGGCAGAGCGAGCGGTTTTCCTTCTTGCGTATGAAATCGATCAAAGCCATGACAGCGGGCGTAGCGCTGAAATCCTTCGCTACGCGCTCGGTGCGCTCGGCCAGTGTGCCGTTAGCGTCAAAAAGCTGCTTGTAAGCCTTCATGAGCGTCTGGACATCGTCCTTGGTAAACCCGCGGCGCTCCAGCCCCACATAGTTAAGGCCCGCAAGATGGGCGCGCTCGCCCTTAACCAGGCCGTAGGGAATGACGTCGTGTTCGACCCCCGACATGCCGCCGATCATGGCATGCGCGCCGATGCGGACAAACTGATGCACGGCCGAAAGCCCGCCGATGATGGCGTGATCGCCGACTTCGACATGGCCTGCGAGCGTTGCATTATTGGCCAGAATGACACGGTTGCCGACGATGCAGTCATGCGCCACATGCGAGGACATCATGAAAAGGCAATCGTCGCCCACCACGGTCTTCATTTTGTCGCCGATGGTGCCGGGGTTCATGGTCACATGCTCGCGGATTTTGTTGCGCGCACCGATGAGCAGCTCGGACTCTTCACCCTTGAATTTCAGGTCCTGTGGAGCGGAGCCAAGCGAAGCAAAGGGAAAAATAATCGTGTCATCGCCGATCGTCGTACGGCCATCGACCGCAACATGGGATTTCAGCACCACGCGGTTGCCCAACCTGACGTTCGGCCCCACGACGCAGAAGGGACCAATGACGACACCTTCGCCCAATTTCGCGCCGGGATCGACCGCGGCCATCGGATGGATATTTACGTTTGCGGCCATGTTATTTTCCTTCCCCGTCGACGATCATGGCGGTTATTTCCGCCTCGGCGCACAATTCGCCTTCAACCTTGGCCTCACCCTTGAATTTCCAGACGTTGCCGCGGTTCTTGATCTTTTCGACATGAATGTAAAGCGTATCGCCCGGCGTCACGGGTTTTCTGAACTTGCAGGCTTCGATCGACATGAAATAGACAAGCTTGCCTGCAATGGATTTTCCGACCGTATGAACGACCAGAATGGCGGCCGTCTGGGCCATCGCTTCGATGATCAGGACGCCCGGCATGATCGGCACACCCGGAAAATGCCCCGTGAAGTGCGGTTCGTTGAATGTCACGTTCTTAAGGCCCGTGGCGCGCTGATCCGGCACCATTTCGACCATCCGGTCAACGAGAAGGAGCGGATAGCGGTGCGGGATCATCTCCATGATGCTCTTGATGTCAATAACCGTGTTGCTCACTGTCATTCTTCTTCTCCGGCTTTTTTTCTCAGCTGCGCTATTTGCGACAATTTGGCGACCTGACGCATGTATTGCTTGATGGGAACGGCGGGCGAGCCCATGTATTCAGCCTTGGGCGGTATGTCGCGCATAACGCCCGATTGCGCCGCGACACGCACACCCGCGCCGATCGTCAGATGCCCGGCGAAACCCGACTGCCCGCCGGTCATGACGAAATCCTCAAGCTTTGTCGAGCCTGAAATGCCCGTCTGCGCCACGATCACGCAATTGCGGCCCACTTTCACGTTGTGGCCGATCTGGACCAGATTGTCGATCCGTGTGCCGCGGCCGATGACGGTATCCGGCCCCGCGCCGCGGTCAATGGTCGTATTCGCACCGACCTCGACATCGTCCTCGATGATCACGCGGCCCAGCTGCGGCACGGTCACGAAACCGGCAGGCCCCATCGCAAAACCAAACCCCGACTGGCCGATGCAGGCGCCGGGATAGATTTTGACGCGCGCACCAACGATGCAATGACTTAAAACCGCATTGGCGCCGACCTCGCTGTCCGGGCCGACCTCAACCCCTTCCTCGATCACGGCATTGGCCAAAATACGGCAATGGTCGCCAATCTTGACGTTGCGGCCGATAACCACCCCCGCCTCGACCAGACAATCGCGGCCCAGGGTTGCCGTGGGATCAACGACCGCCGTTGCATGGCAAAAGCCGCTGGTCCGCTTCTCGTCGGGATAAAAAGCCTGCGCTGCGCGGGCATAAGCCAGATAAGGATTCTTGGACACAAGGCAGACCGTGCCTTCGGGCGCCCTGTCGGCAAATTCCGGCCGCACAAAACAAGCGCCCGCCTTTGTCTTTTCAAACTCAGTCAGGTATTTGCGGTTGTCAAAAAAACTGACTTGGCCTTCTCCCGCCTCGCCCAGCGCCGCAACGTCAGATACTTGCCTGTCGCCCCTTGAAGGGTCAGAAAGGACGCATTCCGTCAAGCCGGCCAGTTGCGCCAGCGTAAAAGGCCCCGAACGCCTGAAGAAACGCGGATCCGCCATATCATCCTTTCCGGCAAGCCGTTACTTTTTCTTATCGCCGTCAACCGAAGGCGCATTCCAGTCCAATGGAACTTTCTTAAGCTTGTCATTAAGCTTCTTGATAACTTCGTCGGTAATGTCAAGGCTGCGCTCGGCCAGCACAACCGCATCATTGGACAGCACCATCATGAACTTCCGTTCCTTGGCAATATCGCCGACAATCGAGGCCACTTCGTTCTGGATCTTGCCGACGCCGCCGTTGAAACCAAACTCAAGCGAGCGTTTGTGCTCCTGAACCTGCTTCTGTGCGACTACGATCTTGCCTTCAAATTCGGTGCGCTTCTTGCCAAATTCCTCCTCGCTTAGGGAGGATTTCTGCTTGATCAGCTCCTGCTCGGCGGAACGCAGCGTATTCTCCTGAACTGCGATCTTTTCCTGATATTCCTTGCGCTTGGTTTCAAGCTGACTCTGAATGTTCTTGGCCGCTTCGCTCACCTGCATGATCCTGGTCATGTCCACTACGGCAATAGGCAGCATCTGGGCCGGTGCCGGCGCATCAGCCGCATGCACGGCAGCAGCAGCGCCCATCAGCCAGAACGCAGCCACAGCCGCAACAATCGTCATCGTCAGTTTTTTCATGGTAGTTCAAGTCCCTTCGTTTTCTTTTAAGTGCAAAAATTAAAACCTTGTTCCAAAGCTAAAGCTGAACACTTCGGTTTGGTCATACTGTTCATCTTGGAGTGGCGACGCCAAATCAATGCGGATCGGCCCCAACGGGGATCGCCACGAAACGCCACCGCCGGCCGACACGCGTATTGTTGAGTCATCACGGATCTCGTTCCCCTTGATGTCAAGCGTGTCCAGCATGCCGAAATCTGAAAAGACATGGGCGCGAATGCCCATTTCCTCGGGCAGGCCTACGGGAAAGGCAAGTTCGGCCGATCCGCGGAAGTAGCGGTTGCCACCCAGCGCGTCACGGGTTGAAATATCGCGCGGACCGATACCGGCCTGTTGAAAGCCGCGGAATGAACTGCCGCCCAAGAAGAAGCGATCGTCAATGCCAACGTCTCTGTCGCTAAAACCGAAGACATAACCTCCCTCGCCCAGCAAGCTTAAAGTCCACTGATCATGTACAGGGTAGTAATACGTGCCGCCCAATTTTGTTTTAAAGAAGCGGTCGTCGCCGCCAAGCCCCGCCAGCTGGTTATCAAGGCGCACGACAAACCCTTCGGTCGGATCAATCTTGCTGTCCGTAATATCGTAGGTCAGGCGCTGCGTGATTGACGACGTCACGCTGTCTCCCGCCTGCTCGCGAATGAAGCGGGAAGCCTCCGAGCTGACGTTGCGGATTTCGTTTCTTTCAATGCCATAGCTCAGACTTTGGCGCCAGTTGTTCGCCAGGGGATAACCAAGACGCAAGGCGCCGCCCGTCCTTTTCTGGTCGTAGGAGCTCTCGCTCTGAAGATCGCGCGTCTTGTGATACACATCAAAGCCCGCGCTTAAATCCTTGCGCATGAAATAGGGTTCGGTGAAGCTGATGTCAAACTCGCTCCTGACGCCGGAAAGCGTTGTTGCAAACTCAAGCATTTGCCCTTTGCCAAGCAGGTTCTTTTCACGCAGGCGGAAATCGGCCAAAGGACCGTCGGCCGTCGAAAAACCGCCGCCGATCGAAAGCTCGCCCGTCGATTTTTCCTCGACCGCGACATCCACGACCGTTTTGTCGGGCGCGCTTCCCTCCCGCGGCTTCATTTCGATTTTCTCGAAGTAATCAAGATCGCGGATTTTTTGTTCTGACTTCCTGAGCTTGACGTTGTTTAGGGGATCGCCTTCAGCCACCTGCATTTCACGGCGGATAACCTCGTCCAGCGTCCGCGAGTTGCCGCTGATATTGATACGCTCGATAAAGTTCTTGGGGCCTTCGGAAAGGTTAAAGACGATTTTGAGCTTGCCGGCGTCGGCCAGGCGCTCCACCTGCGGCTGGACTTCGACAAAGTTAACCTGCATGTTGCCGACAGCGTTCGTCAGCGTAACGACGTTGTCATCCACGGCGCCGGCGTTATACCAATCCCCCGCCTCGATCGTGACTTTCTTCTTCAGGCCGGTTGCATCCAGTTCCGGTATGCGGCTGATCACGTCAACCGCGCTGACGGAATAGCGAACGCCCTCGTTGATCACAAAGGTCAGGAAGAAATCCTTGCGGTCGGGCGTCAGTTCGGCCACCGCTGAATCGACGCGGAAATCGGCATAGCCGTGATTGAGATAGAAGCGGCGCAGAAGTTCCTTGTCGAACGCCATGCGCGCCGGATCGTATTTGTCATCGTCAGACAGGAAGCGGTACCAGCGCGCTTCCTTGCTCCGCAGAACGCCGGAAAGCTTGTCGTCGTCAAATCGCTTGTTGCCGACGAACTCAACTTTGCGGATGCGCGTGTCGGGTCCTTCGCTGATCTCGAACACAAGGTTGACGCGGTTTTGATCCAGCTTGATGATTTTGGGGTCAACGCGCGCCGAAAAAAGTCCCTTCAGGCGGTAAATATCCAGCAAGCGATCAACATCCGCCTGCACCTTGGTCCGGGTGAACACGGTGCGCGGGCGCAGTTGAATCTCGGCCGTAAGATCTTCATCCTTGAGTTTTTTGTTTCCTTCAAAAGCAATCTCGTTGATGACCGGGTTCTCGGCAACCGAAACGACCAGCGTCAAATTGTCCTGATATACGCTGACATCCGTAAAAAGGCCGGTGGCAAAAAGGCTCTTGACCGACTCATCCATCATGGCCTGATCAAAAGCATCCCCCACCCTGATATTCATGTAGGAAAGGACCGTGGTCGGTTCGACGCGCTCGGCGCCGTCGACCCGGATCTGACGAATACGGTCGGTCGATGCAGCCGATGCCATGCCAAGGGACAACACCCCGACAAAAACGAAAGCCAAGACAAAACCCGCCACTCTGCCGAAAGAAAAAATCATGCGTTTCTGAGCCCTTACCGGAATAAAAGGATCTTCAAGAAAGATCCTAAGAAATCAGATTATAAAGGTAATCTATAACCTTGAGCTGAACAAGGTCATTCCATGTTGCAAAGAGCATTAGAAATATTACGAAAACAAATCCGGTTTTAAAGGCATACTCCTGCGACTTCTCGCTTACCGGCTTACCCTTGAGAGCCTCGATACCGTAAAAGAACAAATGCCCGCCATCCAACATGGGGATAGGCAAAAGGTTAATCAGACCGAGGTTAACCGAAAGCAAAGCCATAAAGGTAATAAGAGAGATTATGCCCAGCTGAGCAAACTCACCTGCATAAGCACCAATTCTGAGAACGCCGCCGAGCTCTTCCGCGCTTCTTGTTCCCATAATCATTTGGCCGATGCCGCGCAGCGTATCATAGGAAATGCTGCCGGTTTCCTTTACCGCCGATACAAAGGCCGTCCATAGGTTATGTTCCAAAACCGCAACAGCGGCCTTCGGACTGGATATGCCGATGCGGCCCTTGGAATGCTTGAATCCAAAACGATCCTTGTCTTCGAGCAGCATGGGGGTGATTTTAACGATTTCAGGCTTATCTTCAGCCCACTGCCCGTTGCCCGTGGAACGGACAATCGTGAACTCCATTTCCTGATTAAGCGCCACCGTCACGGATTGCACAATCTGCGAGAAATTCGTAATCGACCTTCCATCAATGGAAATAATCTTGTCGTCGGGACGAAGACCCGCCTTTTCCGCCGGGGATCCCTCCATAATGGCGGCCGCAATCGGCGGCGTGTAGGGCTGGCCGTGGACAGTATAAAGCAGGGTCAGAACAATGATGGCAAAAAGAAAGTTGATCGCAGGCCCGGCAAATACGATGGCCGAACGCTTGGCCACGTTTTGTGTAAAGAAAGCAACCTTGCGTTCTTCGGCTGTCAGCTTGCGCGGGGGCTGCCCTTCCTCCTGTACTTCCTGGAAATGCTGGCTGCTGGTGGGATCCGTGTCACCGAACATCTGGACAAAGCCGCCGAACGGGATCAGGCTGAATTTCCAGCGTGTGCCGTTCTTGTCCGTGCGACCGAAAAGCTCGCGCCCAAACCCGATCGAGAAGGTTTCGACCCTGACGCCGCAAAGCCGGGCAACAATGTAATGGCCCCACTCATGAACAAAAACAAGAACGCTTAAGACCAGCAGAAACGGCAAGCCGTAATGCCATACGAACTCAAGAGGCGCCTGGACAAACTTTTGCAGATACTCGCTCATTTCTTAACTCCCGTTTGACGCCTACTTTAAGCTGTTAAGGACGCATCCGGCAAGAGCGCGTGCCTTGATATCTATCTCAAGAATAGCCTCAAGCCCTTCTGGCCTTGCCGGCGGCATTTCTTCAAGCACTCTCTCTACCACATCCTCAATATCCGTAAACCTGATCTTCCGATCAAGAAAAGCAGCCACAGCCAATTCATTGGCCGCGTTAAAGATAATGGGGGCCGAACCCCCGGTTTTCAAGACCTGGCGAACCAGAGATATAGCTTTAAATCTATCTAGATCAACTGGATACAAACTTAAATTAATGTTTTTTGTAAGATCCAGCCGTTTGCCAGTTGTTTCCATTCTCTCCGGCCATGCCAGAGCCACGGCAATGGGCGTCCGCATGTCGGGGGCTCCCATCTGTGCCAGCATGGAACCATCTTTATACTCAACAATCGCATGAATTATTGATTGAGGATGGATAGATACATCAATTTTCTCTGATTTAAGGCTAAATAAATAACTGGCCTCAATGACCTCGAGAGCCTTGTTCATCATCGTGGCGCTATCAACCGAAATCTTGGCCCCCATCGACCAGTTAGGATGCGCCACAGCCTGCTCCGGCGTTACATTCCTTAACTCATCCCGGCTTTTGCCTAAGAACGGCCCGCCCGATGCGGTCAAGATGATCCTGTCAATGTGTTCTCGCTGGGCTTCGTTGAAGACCTGAAAGACGGCGTTATGCTCGCTATCGACGGGCAGAAGGGTTGCTTTATGTCTCGCAACCTCGCCCATGACAAAATCGCCGCCGCAAACAATGCATTCCTTATTGGCAAGCGCCACCGTCCGGCCCTGACGGACCGCGGCCAATGTCGGTTTGAGACCAGCCGCGCCCACAATCGCCGACATGACCCAATCCGCAGGACGCGCCGCTATATCCGCCACGGCATCGTCGCCCGCCATGATTTCAATATTCGTATCGGCCAGAAGTTCCTTAAGACGGGCATAGGCGCGGGGATCCGATAACGCCACATACCGGGCGTTTAACGTGCGCGCCTGTTCAGCCACCAAATCGGCGTTCTTGCCAGCGGTCAGCCCAATGACTTCAAACTTGTCCGGGTTGGCCGAAATCAGGTCAATCGTGCTTTTCCCGATCGATCCGGTGCTGCCTAAAACAGTCACCCGTTTCTTGGGAGAGGCCGAGGATAAAGGCTGGACATTTGACAGACGTGCCACGGCTATTTGCCCCCGGCCAGAACGACGAACATCCCGAACAAAGGCGCGACCAGAAGCAACGCGTCAATCCGGTCCAGAAGGCCGCCATGCCCCGGGATCAACGTGCCCGTATCCTTGATGCCGTAATGACGCTTGAACATCGATATGAACAGATCGCCCACTTGCCCGAACATGGCCAAAATAAAACCTGCTATGGCTAAAACCCAGAACGGGGCCAGAGGCTTTACATTTATCAAAGAAAGCAATGCCGGGCAGCCCATGACGGCCAGCACCAGCGCCGCTCCGATGCTGCTGCCCCAGAAGCCAGCCCAGGTTTTCTTGGGACTGATGACCGGCGCCAGTTTCGGCCCGCCGATGGCGCGGCCCGTGAAATAAGCAAAGCTGTCGCTGGCCCAGATCAGGAACAAGAGCATCATGAAATTATAAAGCCCTTCCGCTGTCCCAAGCCTGAGCCAGATCATCGTTGCAACAGAAAAACCGATGTAGACGACGCCAAAGGCCGCCTGGATGGGGTTGCCTCCCTTCTGGGCCCAGTCAAAGGCAAAAACCAGAAAAGCCATGCCCATGTAAAACCAAAGCGATAAAACAGGATCGATCAAAAGCGCGGCTGCCGCCGTTGCAATGACCATCGCGCCCGCGCCAATGTGCGGGAGGTATTTGGGCCCCTTGGCTTCAACCATTTTCAGCCATTCCCAGATGCAGATGCCGGCAGCAACCGCGGCCATCAGCGAAAACAGCCCCCGCCCCCAGAAAATGACGAACAGAACAGCCGGCGCCAGAATGAGCGCGGATTTGAGGCGTTGATCGAGGGAGCTGGAGGTGGGTGGGTTAGACATGCAAGAACCACGAATGAACACGAATGGACACGAACGTTTCTTTCATAGATTTGCACTCGTCATGCCCGCCTTGCGCGGGCATCTGGAAGACAGTCCTGTCGTCATATGAATCATAAGACGCGCTGACGCGCTCCCGGACCCCCGCGTAAAGCGGGGGTGACAATTGCAATACAGTTTCCATCACGCCTTCTTCTCCTTCGAAAGGCCGCCGTAGCGGCGGTCGCGGCCATTGAAGAACTCGACCGCGCGGGCCAGGTCTTCCTTGCCGAAATCGGGCCAGAGGGTGTCGGTGAAGAAAATCTCGGCATAGGCCGAGGACCACAGAAGAAAATTGCTGATCCGGTACTCGCCGCCCGTGCGGACCATCAGATCGACCTCGGGCAGTTCCGCCGTCATCAGGAAACGCGAGAAAGTCTGTTCGTCCAGCACGTCAGGCGAAAGGTCGCCGGCGCTGGCAATCTTCATAAGAGCTTTGGCTGCATGAACAATATCCTGCCGCCCGCCATAACTCAGCGCGATTGTCACGTTAATCTTGTCATTGTCCGCCGTCAGGCGCTCGATATTATCGATCATCTGGACGATGTCCGATGCCAGTTTTTTGCGGTCGCCGATGACCCTGACACGCACACCCGCCTTGTGCAGCTCGGCCGTTTCTTTCTTCAGATAAAGCCGCAACAGGCCCATGAGGTCATCGACCTCGTCCAGAGGACGGTTCCAGTTTTCCGATGAAAAACCAAAGAGCGTGACGTAAGGAATACCAAGATCCCGGGCAGCTTCGATGGTGCGTTGCGCGGCCTCAATCCCCTTGCGATGACCTTCCGTGCGCACCATGCCGCGCGCCGTGGCCCAACGCCCGTTGCCGTCCATGATGATCGCAACATGCCGCGGCGGTTGCGGCTGGGCCACATTGGAAGACATTGGCCCTATCAAACTTGCTTGATTTCTTTTTCCTTGGAGGCGAGCGTGTCGTCGACCTTCTTGATCCAGTTGTCGGTCAGTTTCTGGATCTCGCCTTCGGCCTTCTTCTGCTCGTCCTGCGACATCTTACCGTCTTTTTGCAGTTTTTTGACCAGGTCCATGCCGTCGCGGCGGACGTTGCGGATGGCAACGCGGGCCTGTTCGGCGTATTTCGAGCCGACTTTGACCAGTTCGTTGCGGCGTTCCTCGCTGAGCGCCGGGATCGGCACACGGATCAGGTTGCCGTCGGGTTGGGGGTTGAGGCCAAGCCCTGCGCTGGCAATCGCCTTTTCGACCGCCTTGACGGTCGAAGTATCCCAGACCTGAACGGTCAGGAGGCGCGGTTCAGGCGCGCTGACGCTGCCCAGCTGGGTGATCGGCATGTGGCTGCCGTAAGCTTCGACCGTGACGCCTTCCAAAAGGCTGGCCGAAGCGCGGCCCGTGCGAAGCCCGCCAAATTCCTTGGCAAGCACGGCAAAGGCGCCGTCCATGCGCTTTTCAAGATCCTTGATGTTGTATGTATCAGCCATGTTTCTTCTTGGCCTCCTTCTTCTCGGTCACAACGGTGCACTCGCCCTTGCCCTGCATCAGCTTGGCGAACATGCCAGGTTCAATGATGGAAAAAACAATCACGGGAATATCGTTGTCGCGCGCGAGCGCAATGGCCGACGCGTCCATGACTTTCAGGTCCTTGGACAGAACCTCAAGATACGTCAGCTTGTCGTAGCGTTTGGCATTGGGAACGCGGGCGGGATCGGCCGTGTAGACGCCGTCAACCTTCGTGCCCTTCAAAAGCGCGTCGCAGTTCATTTCGGAAGCGCGCAGCGCGGCGGCCGTATCGGTCGTGAAGAACGGGTTGCCCGTCCCCGCCGCAAAAATGATGACGCGGCCTTTTTGCATGTGGCGCATGGCCCGGCGGCGGATATAGGGTTCGCAGACACTGGCCATCGGGATCGCCGACTGGACGCGGGTCTGGATGCCGATCTGCTCGAGAGCGTTTTGCATGGCGAGCGAGTTGATGACCGTCGCCAGCATGCCCATATAGTCGGCGGTGGCGCGGTCCATCCCGCGTGAGGCGCCGGACACGCCGCGGAAAATGTTGCCGCCGCCGACGACAAGGCAAACCTCGACGCCCATATCAATGACGTCCTTGATGTCGCGGGCGATGCGGTCGACCGTTGCGGGATCAAGGCCGTATTCGCCCTTGCCCATCAGGGCCTCGCCCGAAAGCTTCAGGAGGACGCGCTTGTACCGCAATTCTTTGCTTGCCTTGGCCATAGATCACGTCCCCCTTTACTTTTGTTCTTAGCGCGCCATCGCGGCCACTTCGGCTGCGAAGTTGTCTTCCTTCTTCTCGATGCCCTCGCCCAGTTCCCAGCGGAAATAACCCGTGAGCTTGATGGGGGAGCCGATTTCCTTCCCGGCCTTTTCAATCACGGCCGAAACCTTGCTTTCGCCATCGATGACATAGACCTGCTCAAGCAGAACGACTTGCTCGTAATACTTGCGGATACGGCCTTCAACCATCTTGGCGATCATTTCGGCCGGCTTGCCGCTGGCCTTGGCCTGGTCGGTCAGAACCGCGCGTTCGCGGTCAAGCGCCGCAGGCGAAACACCGGCGACGTCCAGAGCCTCGGGCCTTGCCGCAGCGATATGCATCGCGATCTGCTTGCCGATCAGCTCCAGCTTGGCTTTGTCGCCTTTGGATTCAAGCGCTACAAGGACGCCGATCTTGCCGCGACCCGGCGCGATGGCCGAGTGCATGTAGGTTGCAACGACGCCTTCGCTGACTTTCATCACGGCCGAGCGGCGGAGATTCATGTTCTCGCCGATCTTGGCGATCAGGTCGGTCAGCTTGGACTGGACCGTGCCGCCATCGCATGCCGCGGTTTTGAGCGTCTCGACATCGCTTCCCTTTTGAAGCGCCAGCTGCGCCACCTTGGCGACGAAGCCCTGGAACTCCTCGTTCCGCGAGACGAAGTCGGTTTCGGCGTTGAGCTCGACAATTGCGCCCATCTTGTCGCCGCTGGCCACGGCCACAAGGCCTTCGGCCGCGACGCGGCCGGATTTCTTGGCCGCGGTGGCCAGGCCCTTCTTGCGGAGCCAATCCACGGCCGCTTCCATATCGCCTTTGCTTTCGTCCAGCGCCTTTTTGCAATCCATCATCCCGGCGCCGCTTTTCTCACGTAGCTCTTTCACCAGAGCTGCACTGATCTCTGCCATTTTCGTTTTCCTTTTTTAAAAGTTCAAAAGACTTAACCGCGCGCGGCCGCTTTGACGGCGACGCCCGTGTCGTTATGCGCTTCGAGGTTCTCGGTCGGCGGTTCCGCCATTTCGCCCAGATCCTTGCCGCTCTTCGTCTGTTCTTCCTTCAGGCCGTCAAGAACGGCTTCGGCGAAGAGGCTGCAGTAAAGGTCGATCGCGCGGGTCGCATCGTCATTGCCCGGGATCGGGAACTCGATGCCCTCGGGGTCGCAGTTCGTATCGACGATGGCGATCACGGGGATGCCAAGGACGCGCGCTTCGGCGATTGCCAGCTGTTCCTTGTTCGTGTCGATCACGACGATGGCATCGGGAACGCCGCCCATGTCCTTGATCCCGCCCAATGAACGCTCAAGCTTCGCGCACTCGCGCTCCATGTTGATCAGTTCTTTCTTGGTAAAGCCGATCTTTTTCTCGTCATTGGCCATGATGTCGGAAAGTTCGCGCAGGCGCTTGATCGAGTTCGACACCGTCTTCCAGTTGGTGAGCATGCCGCCCAGCCAGCGGTGGTTGACGAAATGCTGGCCGCAGCGCTTGGCGGCTTCGGCGATTTTCTCGGAAGCTTGCGTCTTCGTGCCGACGAACAGGATGCGTCCGCCGCGTGCCGCGATGTCGCGGGTCGTTTTCAGAGCCGTGAACAGCAAAGGCACAGTCTGCTCAAGGTCAATGATGTGAATGTTGTTGCGCGCGCCGTAGATGTAGGACTTCATCTTCGGGTTCCAGCGGCGCGTGTGGTGACCGAAGTGGACGCCGGCTTCCAGAAGCTGGCGCATGGTAAAAGAAGGCTTGTAGGTAGCAGTCATGGGTTTCATATCCTTTCCCGGTTAGACCTCTGCAGGCAAAGCATCTTTCACCCGAAAGACACCGGAGAGGCCTCGCCCCTTTTTTTGAGGGTCAGCCCTTAACGCCTGCATGCGTTTTCATGACGAGGTTAATACAGGATAAAAGCCCTGTTTGGCAAGGGAAATGTGAGTTTTATGGAAGTGTCACCGTCATCCCTGTAAGGCAGAGATTGCGCATCATAACCAGAATTTTAATTATGTTAAATTTTAAGGCGCTATCTTGCACTTTTTTTGAGCAAAAACAGATTTGTAGCGCCCTGCCAAATCGCTCTTGATCTTGCCCAAAGCCTTCTGCGGATCACCGCCGAAGAGAGCCTCCGCATCGCCCCAGACGGCTTTGAAGTGGCGGG
>FRDC01002071.1_pt3 | contig 65923 bp, 50 predicted proteins | sample 1106171 | NCBI WGS metagenome assembly FRDC01 (sample SAMEA3930566, study PRJEB13176) | freshwater metagenome | biome: Drinking water system; feature: drinking water; material: water | place: Singapore | collected 2014-12-20 | reverse complement strand
GAAGCGGCGCTTCTTGAACTGGTGGCGCAGGCCGGCGCGCAGCGTGGCCTCGACGATCCAGACGCGATGCAGCTCGTAGCGCGACAGGTTCTGGTTGATGTGGCCCGGACGGACGATGTCCTTGTACTTGATCAGCGGCGCGTTGATCAGGAACGAGTTGTACGCGATGTACATCTCCTTCTTGCCGACGAGCTTCCAGTCATAGCGATCGAGCGCGCCGTTGAACACGTCGACCTGGTCGTTGAACTGCTCGCCATCGGTGCCGATGTACGGGTTGTCGTAACCCACGTCCGGCGCGCGGTTCACGCGGCCGAGGCCCGGGTTGAAGATCCACGCATCACGGCCTGAACCGCCGGCACCCGAGGTTTCATGCACGAGCGTCAGCTGGCCGGCGACCTTGGCGGGCGCCACGACGTTCGAGAGGTAGTACAGCAGGATCTTGGTGCCCGGATTGGCTTCCTCGAGGTTTGCGTACTTGAACTTCACGTCCTCGATCAGCTTGGTGATCTTGTACGAACCATCGGCCTTGACCACGGCCTGGTTGTTGTAGCGCTTCACCGCTGAACCGCGGTAGCGCATCTTGTGGTTCCAGATCACTTCCGCGCCCGACTTCGGGATCGGGAACGGGAAGCCGAGCACCGCGCCTTCGACTTCATCGGTGCCCTTCAGCTCGGCCGTCGTCGCGTTCTTGATCGTCGCGGCGTTGATCGGGTCCGGGAAGAACGCCGAACGCAAGGTCGGGTACACGATCATCTTGTACGTCGGGTACTTTGCGAACATCGCCTTCTGACCTTCGGTCAGCTTGTCGGCGTACTTCGCGACATCGGCCTTGGTGATGATGAACAGCGGCTTTTCGAACGTGCCGCCGCCACCGATCTGCTGGCGCTGCTTGGTCGCCAGCTTGGCCAGATCCGGCGGCAGCTTGGCGATGATGTCGTCGATCTGCTTGGAGATCTTCGGGTAGTCGGCCAGCGTGAAGGTATCGAGATACTTCAGCAGCGCGTCGAAGTCGCCCGGGCTCTTGGCGCGGATCGCTTCGAACTGCTGACGCAGTTCCTCGAGCTTCGCTGGCGTCAGCGCACGCACTTCGGCGTCGAAGTTCTTGCCGCCGACCCACGCCGGAATCGAGCCGTCGGCGTTGGCGCCGGCCACGGCACCGACCGGCGTCAGCTCCTTGCCGAGCTTGGCCGCTTCATCGGGGCTCGCCTTGGCAAAGGCCGCGGAACTGGCGGCCATGCCGATCGCGGCACCCGCCACATACAGACTCATTCTCTTCAACATCGGTGTGCTCCTCTCGTGATTCTTCGTTGCCAATCGAGGTGGCTTGGGGGTTGCGACATGCCAGCCTGCCGCATCCCTGCGACGGGCCAGCGGCATGCATCAGGGATCAGAAGGTGTACGAAATCTGGAAGCCGAAAGTGTCGCGATCGCGCTGCGTGTTGTTGGTACCGCCGCCGGTCGATCCGAGATAGATCAACTGGCCGGCCCACGGACCGCCGTTCTCGATTTCGGTGCTGATCGAGTACGTGATCGTGCCTTCGATGAAGTTCTGGATCGGCAGCGGCGAGATGCCATAAACGTCGTGGCCGAAGAACAGCGCCGGCTTGAAGTTCAGGCCCAAGAACACGTTGTTGTATTCGAAGCGCGTCAGGATGCGATAGCCGGCCGAGAAGTCGCTGGCAAAGCCCTTGCGCTGCTGCGTCGGGTTCAGCGAGCGCGCGTCCGGCGTGCCGTTCGGACGGCCGGTGCCGTCGGCACCCGGGCTGGCGTGCGTGTTGTTGTTGTTGCCGCCTTCGATCTGCAGGCGATCGATGCTCGGCAGGCCGTAGATGTGGGTCAGACCCACTTCCGCGAGGATGATGACCTGATCGGCACCGAACGGGTTTTCCGACGCACCGATGGCGCGGATGCCGGTCAGGTCGAGCTGGTCGACCGTGAAGCGCTCATAACCGCGAATGCGCTGGTTCGGCTGGATTTCCTGGCCGCGATAGCCGGAGATGAAGTCCGGCACAGCATTGCGCGACGACGGCAGCGTGAAGACATCGCCCGAGCCGACCGCGCCGAGCAGCGTCGGCAGGCCGTTCAGCAAACCGGTGACATTGCCGAGTAGCTGCTGCGGATTCGACGTGGTGATGTCGCCGATGGCCGGGCCGAGCGCGGCAATGGTCTGTGTGATGAATTGCGGCGACAGGCCGAGCGTGATGTCCTGCCGCGGCAGCGACGGCTGCAGGCCGGCGAAGAACAGATCGACGACGCTGACCTGCAGCGGCAGGTTCGGGCGCACCGAATACTCGCCTGCGAGCGACCACTTGCCGATGTTGGTGTTGAAGCTGACACCGAACACCTGGTTGTTCTCCGGGTAATCGAAGAACACCTTCAGCGAATCGATCGGTGCCGGCTCCAGTCCGGTCTCCGGATTCAGGCCGACGAAGCCATTGCAGGACGTGAAGGCATCGACGAAGCCGTTGGCGTCGCGAGCACAGGATTCGCTGGTCGCGATCACGCTCGCATACGGCAGGCGGCTGTGATAATTAAGCCCATAGAACCCGAGTTCGGTGCCTCCGTTGAACTCCGGCAGATACCAGGTCAGCTTGAAGCCGCCCTGCCCCTGATTGTTCGGCTGCGCGAAGCTCAGCGGCAGCACCCGCGCCGTCAGCGACGAGTTCGAGATGGCGTTGATCGGGAACGGAATCCGCTGCAGGCGATCCGGATCTTCCGAGAACTGGCCGACCGACACCAGGAAGCTGTCGGCATTGTAGAAATCGAGGAACGAGTAGAACGTGCCGCCGACGTCCGGATTCACCCTGCGCCAGGCGAACTGGTAAATCAAGTCGAGCGACAAGCCTTCGTCGAGCTGGGTGTTGAAGCTCAGCAGCGGTACCGACTGGAACACTTCATTGATCGGCGTACCTGGCTGGTGCAGCAGGCGGGCATCGGGCGGCTGCAGTTCGTTGATCGAGTTCAGCACCACGAAGCTCGACTCACCCCAGCGGATGTGCTGGTAGCCGACGGTGGCGTTGAAATCCTGCCCAAGCAGGTTGAAGGAGCCGCCGATGAAAGCATCCTTGATCTGGAAATCCTGACCGACGGGGCGTCCCTGATTGCTGGGACGCGCCGTGCGCGCCGGCTGGAAATTCGTATCCGGATGGGTTTCGGTAAAGCGGTAGTTGACCGCGTCAAAGAAACCCAGCACGCCGAACTTGAAGTTCAGGTTGTCGTACTGACCGCTGATGTCGGTACTGAGCTTGGTGACGCCAGACACCAGATCCCACTGGTCATAGTTCAGATCGCCATTGTCCTTGTTCGTGCCGACGAAGGCACCGGGCGCATCGACCAGACGCTGGTTCGGGGCCGGATCCCCGGTGAAGCTGAGGCAGCCATCCGGGCATAGCGCCGGGTTGATGTTGGTCTTGCCGATCAGGCGAGCGTCAGCCTTTTCGGCGCGAACCGCAGCACCAATCGACAGGCTGCTCTTCCACGAACCGGTGAATTCACCGAACTCGAAATCGATCGCGTGCGCGGGCATCTGATAAGCCAGTGCCACGAGAACGGCGCTGCGGAATGCATTCAGTTTCATCAACTTTCTCCCCACTGGACGCCGCATGCGTGCACGGCGTTTGTTCTTGTTGTCGTATGCCCCCCGAGCGGGCATCGCTGGTGTTGCAGGTCAGTCGCCGAGCACACCGCGACTGACAAAGTGAACGTAATCCCGGATCAGTTCATCGCGCCGCCCCGGGTACAGCGGCGCGTTGTTTCCGAACGGCGAAAAGCGGAGTCCGCCCAGCGCCGTCAAGCCGAACAGCGTCGAACTCAGGCACAGCAGCATCTGCAGCCACAGTTTTTCACGCGGCTTGTTCGGCAGGCGCTTTGCCAGCAGCCGTTCGATCTCGATGACGTACGACGCGCTCTTGCTCAGGAGCAGCGACTGACCGACATCACCACCATCGGAGGCCAGCTTGGCCAGAAAGCGGATGGCATCGCGGCCGGTCTCGTTGGCGTGGAACACCAGCACCACCGGCATCACCAGCGCCGCGACCAGATCCTCGGTGCCGAGTGTGCCGGCCTCGTCGGCAGCCTGTACATCGGCCAGCGCTGCGTCGTAGTACGGCTGGAAAATCTGCTGGACGTGCTCGGCCACGGCGTCGACCAGGCCCTGCTTGTCCTTGAAGTGATAGTGGATCGCCGACTGATTGCCCTGCCCGGCCTTCTGCACGATCTCGCGCAGGCTGACGGCGCCAATCGCGCGGTCGGCAAACAGCTTCATCGCTTCCCGGATCAGCACATCGCGGGTGCCGCTGGTGCTTTCGGCGATGCGCTTGCTGCGCGGACTGCGCGCAATGGCCCGCGAGACCACGGCACGACCATCGGCTTTCTTGCTGGCGACAGGTCGTTTGGCAGCGATCAGCATGGACGGGGGGCGGCATCCAAGAGTTAATGCGGTTCCATTACGATAGTCGCATTCATGTTTTCGCGGCAAGCCTGCAGTGAATTTTTCCCGAAGGAGTCCAGTGATGCCGAAACCGTCGCGTGCTGCCGCCGTCAGCCCCACCGCGCTGTACACCGGTGCCGTCTGGGCCCGCAACGGCCTGTCGCACCCGGCGTTCGCAACGCTGGAAGGCCATCTGATGTTCCAGGCCGCGCGGCCGGCGCTGGCGCTGGCGCGCGCGCTCGGCGGACCGACGCTCGAAGGCCTGCTGCTGTCGCGTCACCGCGTGATCGACCAGCAACTCCACGCCGCGATCAAGGCCGGCAGGGTCACGCAGGTGATCGAAATCGCCGCCGGCCTGTCACCGCGCGGCTGGCGCTTCGTCAAGCACTACGGCCCGCGCATCCGCTACATCGAGGCCGACCTGCCGGGCATGGCGGCACGCAAGCGCGCGTTGCTGACGCGCCTCGGAAATCACGGCGACCGTCATCGCGTGGTCGATATCGATGCCTTCGCCGAAACGGGGCCGATGAGCCTCGCGGCCATCGCCGACACCCTCGATCCGACCCAAGGCACGGCGATCATCACCGAAGGCCTGATCAACTATTTCCCGGTCGATGCCGTCATCGGCCTGTGGTCGCGCATGGCGGCAACGCTGTCGCGCTTCCGGAACGGGCTTTACCTGTCGGACCTGCACATCGGCGGCGAAAACCGCAATCCGGCCGTGCGCGCGTTCGTGCAGGCGCTGTCGGTGTTCGTCCGCGGCCGCGTGCACCTGCACTTCACGTCGGCCGACGAGGCAGTACAAGCGCTTGAATCAGCAGGTTTTTCCAGCGCGAAACTGCTGCGCCCATCGGACCTTGCGAAAGACTGGCCGGACTGTCGCGATCCGGCCGCGCGCCTGGTCCGCGTGATCGTCGCCCACACCGAGCCTCCGCGCGCCGCGTGAGTGCACGCGACCGGACTAGGCAAAAACCAACCGGTGGAAGTTTGTGAACACTTGTTCCATTATCCGCCGCATTGCAGGAGGAGACCGTCCATGAACCGCACGACCGAGGGCAGCCCGAACCCCGGCAGCAGCGCCGCCGCCGCGCCATCCGGTGCCGCCGCGATCACGCGCCGCGACCTGCATTTCGCGATCGACGACGTCGATCTTAAAGCTTGGCACGGCGACGGTACGAGCGTCAGCCAGTTCTACAACGCGATGTCGCTGTTCTTCCCGGAAGGCGAGCAGTTCTTCATCGACAGCGTCCGTCATTACCGCGAACGCATCACCGACCCGGCGCTGCTGGCGGACATCAAGGGCTTCATCGGTCAGGAAGCGATGCATGGCCGCGAGCATCGCGCCTACAACGCCCGTCTTGCCGCGCAAGGCTACGACGCCGAACTGCTCGAAGCCCGCGCGCTGAGCCTGCTGAACTTCGCGCGCCAGCACCTGCCGCCGATTCACCGCCTCGCCGCGACCATTGCGCTGGAGCACTTCACCGCCATCCTCGCCGACGTGCTGCTGCGCGAGCCGCGCCTCGCCGCCGGTGCCGACCCGCGCATGGCCGCGCTGTGGCGCTGGCACGCGGTCGAGGAAACCGAGCACAAGGCCGTCGCGTTCGACGTGTTCCGCGCGATCACCCGCGGCTCGGTTCGCGGCTACGTGCTGCGCTGCACGGTCATGGTCAGCGTCTCGATCCGCTTCCTGTGGCAGACCGCGCGCACCCATTACCACCTGATCCGGCAGGACGGCGAGCATCGCAGCCTGCGCGGCTGGTTGCGTCTGATGAACCATCTCTGGGGCCGACCGGGCCTGCTTCGCCGCATCGTGCTGCCGTGGCTTGCGTACTTCCGTCCCGGCTTCCACCCGTGGCAGCACGACAACCGGGCGCTGCTCGAAGGCTGGCAGCCGGTCTCAGTCGCCCGCAACCTGCCGCGCGCGGCCTGAACCCTATGCTCGGAAGCTCCGATCAGCCGCAGGATCGCCTGCACCTGACCGACATCGTGCGCGGCGCGCTGTCGGCGCTGCCGGATGCCCTGATCGTCGGGCAGGGGCTGGCGACCTTGGCGCTGAAGACGCCGGCCTCGATCGATTCGATCGGGCTTCGCATCGAGGAACTGGCGCGCAGTCACGGCCAGAACATCGCGATCAAGTTCGATGACCGGACCTGGACCTATGCCGAGTTCAATGGCTGGGCCAATCGCATCGCTGCCGTGCTGCGCGGGCGCGGCCTGCGCGCCGGCCAGCGCGTGGCGGTGCTGCTGCACAACCGGCCGGAAGCCCTGGCCGTGGTCACCGCCGTGGTCAAGCTCGGCGCCGTGGCGGCGATGGTCAACCACAACCAGCGCGGCAGCGTGCTGGCGCACAGCCTGAAGCTCAGCGCACCCAGCATCATCGTTGCCGGCGAGGAATGCCTCGACGCGCTGAACTCGCTGGCCGCGGGCGAGCGGCTTGATGTCAGCGTCGTCCGGCTTTGGCTCGGCAATGGCAAGGCGCCGCGCGGCTGGCGCGATCTGGCCAAGCTCGCCGACGACGAATCTTCCGCCGACTGCCCGGAAACCCGGCTCGTCGCGATGAAATCACCGGCGTTCCACATCTTCACGTCCGGCACCACCGGCCTGCCGAAGGCGTCGGTGATGACGCATTACCGCTGGCTGCGCGGCATGGCCGGGCTCGGCCAGATGTCGCTGCGGCTGCACGCCGATGACACGCTGTACTGCCCGCTGCCGCTGTATCACAACAATGCGCTGACGGTGTCGTGGGGCGCTGCCGTCGGTGCCGGTGCGGCGCTGGCCATCGGCCGCAAGTTTTCGGCCTCGCGCTTCTGGGACGACGTGCGCCACTTCGACGCCACCGCGTTCTGCTACATCGGCGAGCTGTGCCGCTACCTGCTGAACCAGCCGCCGGGCCCACGCGATCGGGAACATCGCATCCGGCTGATCGTCGGCAACGGCCTGCGTCCGGAAATCTGGGACGCGTTCCAGTCGCGCTTCGCGATTCCGCGGATCAACGAGTTCTACGGCGCCAGCGAATCGAACGTGGCCTTCGTCAACGGTTTCGGCCTGTCGAAGACCACCGGCTTCTGCCCGCTGCCGTTCGCCATCGTCGAGTTCGATGCCGAAGCCGAAGCGCCGGTGAAGGACGCTCGCGGCTTCCTGAAAAAGGTGCCGAGCGGCGGCGTCGGCCTGCTGCTGGCCGAGATCACCGATCGCGCGCCGTTCGACGGTTACACCGACGCCAAGGCCAGCAACAGCAAGCAGCTGCGCAATGTCTTCAAGCGCGGCGACTGCTGGTTCAACACCGGCGATCTGGTGCGCGATCAGGGCTGGCGTCACATCCAGTTCGTCGACCGCGTCGGCGACACCTTCCGCTGGAAAGGCGAGAACGTCGCCACCACCGAGGTCGAAGCGGCACTGAACCAGATCGACGGCGTCGAGCAGGCCGTGGTCTACGGCGTGGAAGTGCCGAACTGCGACGGCCGCGCCGGCATGGCCTCGCTGTCTTGCGTCGGCGAACGCTTCGACGGCAAGGCAGTCGCCGCGACGCTGCGTCAGGCACTGCCCGCCTATGCCGTGCCGCTGTTCATCCGGCTGCGGCAGGAGCAGGAAGTCACCGCGACGTTCAAGTACCGCAAGGTCGATCTCAAGCGCGAAGGCTTTGATCCCGCCGTGGTCAGCGATCCGCTCTACGTGCTGGACCGCGACGGCTATGTGCGCCTGACTGCCGCGCTGCACGCGAAGATCGTCAGCGGCGCGATGCGCCTGTGAACCCGCCCGCCGCTCGCCCTGCCCGTCCTGTCATCCGATGAAAATCGACCTCAACATCGAACGCAGCCTGATGCTGCCTGTCCCGCATGCGCGCGCGCTGACGCTGCTGGACGACATCGAAAGCACGATCGGCCGCTTCCCGAATCTGAAAGCCTTGACCCGGCTCGACGATCACAGCTACCGCTGGGACATGCGCACGATGGGCGTGCGCATCGCCCGCATCGCGCATGACCTGAGCTACGCCGCGCGCTACAGCATCGACCGTGGCAACGGCGTCATCCGCTGGGTGCCGGTCGCCGGCCACGGCAATGCCAGCATCGGCGGCGAGATTCGCCTGACCGCGAGCGGCGACGCCACGCAGATGCTGTTCAAGGTCAATGGCGTGATGAACGACGTGCCGGTGCCGCTGCTGTACCGGCCGCTGGCCCCGAGTTTCATCAGCGCCAAGATGAGCACGCTGATCGAGCGCTTCCTCGCTCGCACCGCCGAAGCCCTCGCTGCCGAGCCGGCGCTGCCGGCACCGTCGGCAACGCCGCCGAAGTCCCGTTCCCCGAAACAACCCGCACCGAAGACACCATGAAACCTGCTGCCCCCCTTGCCGATGTCCTGATGGGCCGCGGCCTGCGCGTGCTGAACCGCGTGTCCGCCCTGCCCGTGATCGACCGCCTTGGCCTGCGCAAGCCGGCCGAACGTCTGCTGTTCAACACGTCGAAGAACGCGTTCCGCGTCGCCGGTGCCGCCGGCCGCCAGTTCGCCGCGACGCAGAAGCTGCTGAAGCCGTCGCGCCTGCCGAAGGTGCCGTCACGTGATCTGTTCGACCTGACGCCGAGCGAAGAGCAACAGATGCTGCGCGATGCCGTGCTCGGTTTTGCCAGCGAGCAGCTGCGTCCGGCCGCCGTCGCCGCCGATGCCGCGTGCAAGGCGCCGCGCGAGCTGCTGACGCAGGCCGCCGAACTCGGCATCGCGATGATGGGCATTCCGGAAGATCTCGGTGGCGTCGGTGCCGAGCGCTCGGCCGTCACCAATGTGCTGGTCGCTGAAGCGCTGGCGCAGGGCGATCTCGGCCTGGCCGTGGCCTGCCTCGCGCCGAGTGCCGTGTCGACTGCGCTGGTGCTGTGGGGCAACGAAACGCAGCAGGCCAAGTATCTGCCGGCGTTCACCGGCGACAGCCTGCCGGCCGCAGCCCTCGCGATCCAGGAACCGCGCGCACTGTTCAACCCGTTTGAGTTGAAGACCGTCGCCAAACCCGTCGCCAATGGCTACGTGCTGAATGGCGAAAAGTCGCTGGTGCCGCTGGCCGCCGATGCCGAGCTGTTCATCGTCGCTGCCGATCTGGAAGGTCATGGCCCCGCCCTGTTCGTGGTCGAAGCCGGCAGCGCCGGAATCAGTGTCGAAGCCGAGCCAGCGATGGGTCTGCGCGCGGCCGGCACCGGTCGCGTCCGGTTCACCGACGTCAGCCTGCCGGACGAAGCACTGCTCGCCGCCGGTGATACATCCTCCTATGCCGACTGCATCCAGCTCGCACGCATCGGCTGGTCCGCGCTGGCCGTGGGCGCGTCACAGGCCGCGCTCGACTACCTGATTCCGTACGTGAACGAGCGCGTGGCGTTCGGCGAACCGATCAGCCATCGCCAGTCGGTGGCGTTCAACATCGCCAACATCGGCATCGAACTCGAAGGCATGCGGCTGGCGACCTATCGCGCCGCCGCGCGTGCCGAGCAAGGCCTCGACTTCGCGCGCGAGGCCGCCATCGCCCGGAAGCTGTGCAGCGACAAGGCGATGACCATCGGCTCCGACGCCGTGCAACTGCTCGGCGGTCACGGCTTCGTCAAGGAGCATCCGGCCGAACGCTGGTACCGCGACCTGCGCGCAGTCGGCGTGATGGAAGGCGTGGTCCTGGTTTGACGGACGAGTTGTTGCTGATGCCTTGAATGGCATCAGCATCGTCCGTCAAAGACCGGCCATGGATGGCCGGGCAGGCTCAGAAAGCCGGAAAGACTGTCGCGCCAGGGATGGCATCCGAATGCTCACAGACGTGAATTGAAACCATGATCAATCTTGAAACCCCGAAGAAGTTTGCCGGCCTTGCCATGCAGGCCCATCAGGTCGCGAAGGAAATCTTCCGGCCGATCTCGCGCAAGTACGATCTCGCCGAACACGCGTATCCGAAGGAACTGGACATGCTGGCCTCGCTGCTCGACGGCATGACCGCCGGCGGCGGCGCTGCCGGCGCCGGGGCCGCTGGTGTCGGCCGCGGCACCCGTGACAGCAGCAACGAGAACCGCAATGGCTCGAACCTGTCGTCGCTGGTCGGCGTGATGGAACTGTGCTGGGGCGATGTCGGCCTGCTGCTGTCGATGCCGCGCCAGGGCCTCGGCAACTCGGCGATCGCAGCCGTTGCCAACGAGGAGCAGCTCGAACGCTTCAAGGGCCGCTGGGCCGCGATGGCGATCACCGAACCGGGCTGCGGCTCGGACTCGGCCGCGATCCGCACCACGGCGGTCAAGGATGGCGACGACTACATCCTGAACGGCGAAAAGATCTACGTCACGGCCGGCGACCGTGCCGAACTGGTCGTGGTCTGGGCAACGCTCGACCGCAACATCGGCCGCGCCGCGATCAAGAGCTTCGTCGTCGAGAAAGGCACGCCGGGCTTCGAACTGGTGCGCCTCGAACACAAGCTCGGCATTCGCGCGTCCGACACCGCCGCGTTCGTGCTGAAGGATGTCCGCGTGCCGGCGAAGAACCTGCTCGGCGATCCGGAAATCAATGTCGAAAAGGGCTTTGCCGGCGTCATGCAGACCTTCGACAACACCCGGCCGCTGGTCGCCGGCATGGCGCTGGGCCTGACCCGCGCCGTGCTCGAGGAAACGCGCCGCATCCTCGAAGAAGCCGGTGTCGTCATCGACTACAACGCGCCGGTGATCGCGCTCAGTGCCGCCGCCGCGCAGTTCATCGCGATGGAAGCGGACTACGAATCGGCCCGCCTGCTGACCCTGCAGGCCGCATGGATGGCCGACAACCGCAAGCCGAACTCGCTGCAGGCCTCAATGGCCAAGGCCAAGGCCGGCCGCACCTGCGTCGATGTCTCGCTGAAGGCGCTGGAACTGGCAGGCGCGGTCGGCTACAGCGAAACCAGCCTGCTCGAAAAGTGGGCCCGCGACGCGAAGATCCTCGACATCTTCGAAGGCACGCAGCAAATCCAGCAGCTTATCGTCGCCCGTCGCCTGCTCGGCAAGAGCTCCGCCGAGCTGCGCTGAGTCCAGCGGCACGCATCTCGATGCGGTACCACGGCCCTCCTCCGCTTACGCGTTGGGGGGCTTTTTGCATTCATCGCTCAGGTTGAGGGCGCGACCCCGCCCACAAAAGAGAACGTCGGCCTTTGACCCTGTGGCGCGAACTCAACCCACGGCTTCTTCATAGCGCTTTCTCGTAGATATCAGCGGTAGGTATCTCGGAGTTCGCGCATATGGACGCGCACGGGGACTTGGAAATCATCAGCTTAGTGCCATCTGGAGTGATTCCGAAATAGCACATATGCCCAAAGGCTCGATACGAGACGGGGATATGAACTGGAGCCTCCGCCACCCTGAACTTCACGTCTATGCGTTTCGCGTCATCCGGTGCATACGCCAAGTTGTCTTCGATACCAGCAAACGACATATCTGATGCGTATCGGCTGAACCCGGGGCAGGCTGCAATTATTTTTGGCCATGCTGCTTCTAAAACCTGCTTAATCTCTGGCTTGAGTTCGGACGGCATTTCAAAAGTAAGCGGCAACTGATCCGTTGAGCATCCGGAAAGAACGAAAGCCGCAAAAAACAACAACGTAATTTTCTTCATTTCTACGCTTGCAAAGCCCTTATGTTGACACCCGACGCCTTGGTTCACCCGCCAATTCGCAGTAGCGCAGCCGGGAAAAATATGTCGGACGGACCATGTTGTTAGGTTCACGTGTTACTGAACGCTACCCGGCGGGACTGACACCTGCCCTTGTTTTGAAACTATAAAATTTTTCTCAATGGAGAATGGCCCTGTAAAGCATCCATTAAGCCGGCGAAAAATATCAGATAGCGCTTTAGCTTCTGCGGAAACAATCGCAAAGTCAGCAGCCTTTCTTTTGAAAGACTTAGTGACTGCGCCGTGTTGGTCTTTATGGAATTTGCGTCCACGGGCCTCCGAGAAATCGGTAGTGCTTTCGTTTCCCCAGCCGATGTACCAAGTGCTGTGAATGATATCGTTTCTAACAAGCGTAAGTTTTTGAAATCGATTCAAAGCATTTTTTATGATTTTTCGTTCAGCATCACTCATTTGAACCAACTCACCCATAAGCGATTCGAATAGCGAACGCAAAGGTTCTGCCGTTAGACCTGCAACAATTATTTCAGAAGCACGATATTTTCTCAAACCAGCATCTTCCAGAAGAATCAGAATACAGGTCTGAACTGAATTGCATATTAGTTCGAAAGCAACAACAAACTCACCGATGGCTCGATAGAGCTCATCCATTTCGAGCTTCCGCCGATCTAGTCGTTCTTTCTCGTCCATAGCTCTTTCGCGCAACTAAAGTTTGAGCTAAACGCCCGATGGCGGCGTAACACCAAGCCCGCGAAGCTGATGATGTGCATAACAGCCTCGCGGGCCTGATGGCCTGCCGTTGAAGGTCCGCTTGAGCGAAGGGTCAAGCAGCACTCGCTCCACTGGCAAACCGCTTCTTCATGTAGTCCAAGGCTTCCTGTTCGGCGTTGTGCACTGTCTTCTGGGTGGCAACCATCTTTTCGGCGGCTGACATCACGACATCCTGTGCTGTCTTGTCTCGCTTGGCAATGCGGCCGACTGCAAGCTTGAACGCTTGAAGCGTTGGTACATCCATGTTTACGAGCATTTCCTCTATTGTCCTGTCCGTCAGACGTGAATCCTTCGTGATTGCTATACAGGTTTCGCGGATAACCGCCTTCTCCGCTGCGCGAAGTTGGCCGTCGGCCTTGCCGACGTACAGCAGTATTCGAAGGGTGTCGTACTCTCCTTCAAGTAGGAGGTCTTTGGTTCGATCGGGCGACTGATCGTACTTCATTTGAAGAAATGCGCGAACGTCGGTCACTACTTCGCCAGTTTCCTCGTCAATGCATGACTCAATCCGATCACTTCGGAAGGTTCGGGTTGCATTCCGCATATTGCAGTGCCCGATGATTAACGCATTCGGACCCATTGAACCAAACTGCCTTACGTTTACCGTACGCTCGGTCCTCCGGCTCGCGCCGTCGGTGTAGCTAATCCGTAGCTTTGCTTTTGCTGGCAAAGGCTGAGTAACTTCCCAGAAACTTCCCTCCCATTCATCCTTTTCGATGTTTTCGCTAGGTTGACGACCGTACCCGCTGTCGTCATAACTGACCGTAATCTTGATCGGTATCTCGAGCGCGTCAGACTGAGGAGTTGGCGGAGGTCGGCTAGGCTTTGCGAGAACCTTGTACGTGACCCAGATCGCGAGGGCACCAAGGAGCAGGTAGAGGAGTGTCATTTATGCGCCTGAGAAAGTGTGGTGCCCTGTGTCGCCTAACGTGACTTTAGAAAAACCCCGAAATCGCACCCGTTCTCCTCCATTTCTGATTCTGGAGAACACACCGAGCGGCTCGGCATCCAGATTTCATGGCGTTGAAGGATTGCGGTCACGGGAATCGGGTGTTCGTGTGGTCGGTTATCAGGACAATAGCGCGATCTGAACGGCCCTCCAAGCCTTGGTTCACGGTGCGTTGCCTTGCAACTTCTGCACGTTGTGAACCAATGCAAACAGCTTCAACTGCGCATTGACCTTTCTTCGGCTTCGCAGGATGCATCGTCGCAAGCCATCGCTGGAAAAAAGCGGCTAGTCACATCATTCAGCGGCCAGCAGCGCCAGCAGCGCAAAGCTCGCGAGCCAGTGCTCGCCCATGTAGTCACCGGCGACGGCTGGAAGACTCGCGTCGAGATGACGCGCTGCCGCATCCAGCATCACGGCGCGGCGAGCGTCGGTCACGGGCAGGCTCGCGGCCAGTGATCGCCAGCACCATGCGCGGCTGAGATTGAGTCCGTCGAGATGGGCGATCTTGCCGTCGCTGCGGTCGCTGACGGTGGCCGGCATGAACAGGCTGGCCGGCTCTCGCGCCGCGAGGCGCGGCAGGAAGGCGTCGAACCAGCGTACGAAGTCCGGCGACGGCAGCAGGCGGCGCAGCGCTTCGGCTTCGATCAGGGTTGATGACAGGAAGTCGTCGCCAGACGGTTCCCAGGCCTGCGCGTCGCGATCCTGCGCGTGCCATCGCCAGGCGCAGTCCTTGAGCAGGGCCATGAACGTAGTGTCGCCGACCGCATCGGCGTAGTCGGCCGCGAGCCGCAGCGCGAACGCGGTGTTGAAGTGCGTTCCGACTCTCACCGGATACGTCGCGAGCGGCAGATGGCTGCGGAAGCGTGCGACGAAATCATCGGCCAGCGGCTGCAGGATCGCGGCACGGTGGCGGCCAGCGTCATCGACATGGCGCAGCAGTTCCGCTTGCAGCATCAAGAGCCAGGCCCAGCCGTACGGCCGCTCGAAGCCGCGATTGCCGGGCTGCGCCAGCATGGCGCGCTCGCCGGCGACCTTGTCGGCAGTGAACGCGTGCTCGAGCTGCCGGCGGATGGCATTGGCTTCCGGAATGCCGGGACACAGCCTCAGCACGGTCGCGAGCAGCCAGTAGCCGTGGACGCAGGAATGCCAGTCCAGGCTGCCGTGGAAGATCGGGTACAGAATCCGCGGCGGCTTCAGATCGGCATCGTCACGCAGGATCAGCTTCACCGCGTTCGGATACTCGCGGCCGACGTGGCCCAATGCGATGCGGGCGAACTTCGAAGCGGTAGCTTCGGTCAGGCGATGGCGGGTCATGGCGTCGACGAGTGATGACTCGGGGGCGGTGGCGGGTCAGTCCGGGAACACGAACGCGATCATCACGACGGTATTGAACGCGAGCAGCAGCAGTGCCGTCGGCACTTGCGCCTTGATCACTGCGTGGCGATCACGCAGTTCGAGCAGCGCCGCCGGCACCAGATTGAAGTTGGCCGCCATCGGCGTCATCAAGGTGCCGCAGAAGCCGGACAGCATGCCGAGCGCGCTCATCACGACGACATCGCCGCCGTAGCGGCCGACGATGAGCGGCAGGCCGATGCCCGCCGTCATCACCGGGAACGCGGCAAAGGCGTTGCCCATCACCATCGTGAACAGCGCCATGCCGGCGGTGTAGGCGCAAACGGCGGCGATGCGGCTGTCGACCGCGAGACCCTGCGTGGCCAGATCGCCGATCACCGGGCCGACGCCGGCGAGCGCGAACACCGCGCCGAGCGAGGCCAGCATCTGCGGCAGCAGTGCCGCCCAGCCCACGGTATCCATCAGCCGCCGCCCGTCGTGCACTGGCGAGGACCACGGCTGCCGCAGCAGCGTGATCGCAAGAGTCACGCCGACGATCGCACCCAAGGTCAGCGAGACCAAGGTGCCCTGCTTCGGATCGATCAACGGCGCACTGTTGATCGTGATGCGCTTCAGCAGCAAGGTTCCGAGCAGGGTCGTCAGCGGAATCGCCAGCGCCGGCACGAACAGCTTCAGGCCCAGCCGCTGCGCGCTCGCTGTGCGCTGCTCGGCGCTCGTCGTCTTCGGTTGCCCGAGGCCCAGCCCCCGAATGCCGGCCAGCAGCACCATCGCGATGACCAGCGCGCCGTTGCCGAGGTCGCCCAGCGCATCGCCAGCGAGGAAGCTGAGCGCGAACAGGCCCCAGAACGCTGCGTTGGTAAAGCGCCGCGGGTTGGCACGATCGCCGACGCTGCCGATCGCGAACAGGGCGAACATCGCACCGGCCACGAGATAGACCTCGTGCAGGCCGATCACGCGGCCCGCTCCTCGGCCAGGGCGCGCGCCAGCTGGCGATCCAGCCGCCACAGCCGGAACCCATGGATCAGCAGTGCTGCGACGGCACTCGGAATCGCCCACAGCGCCAGCCGCAGCGGCTCGACCGCATGGCCGTTGTTGTGCAGGAAGCCGACCATCAGCAGGATCGAGCCGATGGCGATGAAGATGTCTTCGCCGAAGAACAGCGCGATGTTGTCGACTGCCGCCGTCTGCGCGCGAACGTGATCGCGAATGCGCTGCGACAGCGGTCCCAGCCGCGATTCGGCCGCCGCTTCCGCCATCGGCGCGATCAGCGGCCGCACCATCTGCGCATGGCCGCCGAGCGAGGTCAGCCCGAGCGCGGCGGTGAGCTGCCGCAGCACGAAGTACGCGGCGAGCAGGCGACCGGTGGTCGCGGTCCTGAGGCCGGTCACCAGTTGCCGCGCGCGCTGCTGCAGGCCGGCGCGCTCCAGCACGCCGATCGCCGGGAGCACCAGCCAGACCAGGCTGATGTAGCGGCTGTCGTTGAAGGCCTTGCCGAGCGCCGCGATGACTGCCAGCGGATCAAAACCAGCGGCCAAGCCGGTCACCAGTGCCGACACCACGATCACCAGCAGCGGGTTCAGCCGCAGCGCGAAGCCGACGATGACCACCGCGATGCCGCCGAGCACCAGCATGGTCAGAGCGCTCCGTCCGGGCCGCGGCCGCAGCCGCCGCCGCCCGGCGTCTCGATGACGATGGCATCCCCCGGCTGCATCTCGGCGCTGTCGGTCGCGGTGAGCGTGCGCACCGCGCCATCGGCCCGAATCACCGTGTTGCGCCCGACCGTGCCATCGCCGCCACCGGCGAGACCCTGCGGCGGCACGCGGCGGCGGTTCGACAGGATGCCGGCCGTCATCGGCTCGCGGAACACCAGCTTGCGGATGACCCCGTCACCGCCGCGATGCAGGCCATCCCCGCCGGAGCCGTCCCGGATCGCGAAGCGTTCGACCAGCACCGGAAAGCGTGATTCGAGCACTTCGGCATCGGTCAGCCGGCTGTTGGTCATGTGCGTCTGCACGGCACTGGCACCATCGAATCCGGGCCCGGCACCGGCGCCGCCGCAAATCGTTTCGTAGTACTGATGCTGCGCGTTGCCGAAGGTGAGGTTGTTCATCGTGCCCTGTGAGCCGGCGAGCGCGCCGAGTGCCGCGAGCAGTGCATCGGTGATGGCCTGACTGGTCTCGACATTGCCGGCGACGACGGCGGCCGGATGCATCGGGCTCAGCATCGAACCGTCCGGAATCCGCAGCATGATCGGCCGCAGGCAGCCATCGTTCAGCGGGATGTCGTCGTCGATCAAGGTGCGGAACACGTACAGCACGGCGGCGCGGCAGATCGCGCGCGGCGCGTTGAAGTTGCTGGGCCGCTGCGGCGAGGTGCCGGTGAAATCGACGGTCGCGCCGCGCGCGGCGCGATCGATGCGCACGACGACCCGGATCACCGCGCCATCGTCCATCGTCACCGTGGCCTCGCCATCGCGCAGGCGGCCGATGACATTGCGTACGGCCGCTTCGGCGTTGTCCTGCACGTGGCCCATGTAGGCCTCGACCACGTCGCGGCCGAAACTCGCGATCATCACCCGCAGCTCGTCGGCACCGGTATGGCAGGCGGCCACCTGCGCCTTGAGATCGGCGATGTTCTGATCCGGGTTGCGGGCCGGCCAGCGACCCGCGCCGAGCAGGGCGCGGACTTCGGCCTCGCGGAAGCGCCCGGCATCGACGAGCTTCACGTTGTCGATCAGCACGCCTTCGTCGTCGACCGTGCGGCTGTTCGGCGGCATCGATCCCGGCGAGCTGCCGCCGATGTCGGCGTGATGGCCGCGCGCGGCGACGAAGGCCAGCAGCGTGTCGTCGGCGGCAAACACCGGCATCACGACGGTGATGTCCGGCAGGTGCGTGCCGCCGTTGTACGGCGCGTTCAGCATCCAGACATCGCCCGGACGCAGCGGGCTGGCGGCACTGCGGGCCTCGACCACGGCGCGCACCGAATCGCCCATCGAGCCGAGATGCACCGGAATGTGCGGCGCGTTGGCGATGAGCCTTGTATCGCGATCGAACAGCGCGCAGGAGAAATCGAGCCGCTCCTTGATGTTCACCGAGGTCGCGGTGTTCTGCAGTGCGTGACCCATGCGCTCGGCAATAGCCATGAAGCGATGGTTGAAGACTTCGAGCAGCACCGGGTCGACGGCCGTGCTTGCCCGCACGCTCGCACGGGCCGCCGCATCGCGCACCAGCATCAGGTTGCGCAGTGGATCGACAGTCACCGTCCAGCCCGGCTCGACGATGGTGGTGCCGGTCGCTTCGCGGATGATCGCCGGGCCGCGCGGGGTCCAGCCGCTCGGCAAGCGTTCGCGATCGAACACCGGCACGCCGTCGTGATCGTGCATCGTGACGGTCGCCAGCACCGTCGGCTCGCTGGTATCGATGCTCGATGCGGTGCCCGGAGACGACGCAGCCGCCGTGCCGATCGCCTCCGCCACGAGCATTTCGACCACCAGCGGCTGGCCGGCCACATCGAAACCGAAGGCCTGTCGATGCGCGGCTTCGAAGCTGCGCCGCAGGGTCTCGGCATCGGCATGGTCGACGGCGATGGCGCTGTCGGTTCCAGCGACCTTGATCCGCGCCGTGACCTGCGTACGTCGGGACGCCAGCGGCAGTTGCTGTGCGTCGAGCGCGGCCATCGCATCAGCGGCCAGCGCATCTGCCATCGCGCGCAAGCGGGCCTCGCCAGCGCTCGCGAGCGGCGCCTCGATGCTGCGTTCGCGCAGCACGCGGACATCGGCCTGCCCGATGCCGTAGGCCGACAGCACGCCGGCGAACGGATGGACCATGACCTGCCGCATGCCGAGCGCCTCGGCGACGAGGCAGGCGTGCTGGCCACCGGCGCCGCCGAAGCTGACCAAGGTGTAGCGCGTCACGTCATGACCGCGCTGGGTCGAGATCTGCCGGATCGCCCGCGCCATGCTTTCCACGGCAATGCGCACGAAGCCGGCGGCGAGACCTTCCGGCGTCTGGGCCACGCCGGTCGCCGCGGCCACGTCCGCCGCGAGTTCGGTGAAACGGGCGACGACGACTTCGCGATCCAGCGGCTGGTCGCCGTTCGGGCCGAACACGGCTGGAAAGTACGCCGGCTGCAGCTTGCCGAGCATCACGTTGCAGTCGGTCAATGTCAGCGGCCCGCCGCGGCGATAGCTGGCGGGCCCGGGCACGGCCCTGGCGGATTCCGGTCCAACGCGCAGCCGCGCGCCGTCGAACAGGCAGATCGAGCCGCCGCCGGCTGCGATCGTGTGGATGCTCAGCATCGGTGCGCGCATCCGGACACCGGCGACCACGGTCTCGAACGAGCGCTCGAACGCCCCGGCCCAGTGCGAGACGTCGGTGGATGTGCCGCCCATGTCGAAGCCGATCGCCTGCGTGATGCCGGCTTCGGCTGCAGTCACGGCCAGCCCGTTGATGCCGCCGGCCGGGCCGGACAGCACGGCGTCCTTGCCGCGAAACGCGCGGGCGTCGACCAGCCCGCCGTTCGACTGCATGAACAGCAGGCGGGTCTCGGCCGGCAGGGCCTGCTGCACGGTATCGACGTAGTGGCGCAACACCGGCGACAGGTAGGCATCGGCGACCGTGGTGTCACCACGCGCGACCAGCTTGATCAGCGGGCTGACGGCGTGGCTGACGGAAATCTGCGTGTACCCGATCGCGGCAGCGAGCTCGGCCAATCGCGCCTCGTGCGCCGGGTAACGGTAGCCGTGCATCAGCACGATCGCGATGCTGCGGTAGCCCATGGCATGCGCGGCGGCGAGATCGCGCCGCGCGGCGGCTTCATCGAGCGGCCTGAGCACGTCGCCATCGGCGCTGATGCGCTCGTCGATCTCGATGGCGAGACCGTGCAGCAGCGACGGCAGCTCGATCCGCCGCGCGAAGATTTTCGGCCGACTCTGGGTGCCGATGCGCAGCGCATCGCCGTGGCCGCGCGTGATCGCGAGCACCGTCGGTGCGCCGCGGCGCTCCAGCAGCGCGTTGGTGGCGACCGTCGTTCCCATTTTCACGGCTTCTATACGGCCGCCGCCGTCGCCTGCAAGCAGCCGGGAGATCCCGTGCGTGGCCGCATCGCGGTACTGGCCGGGATTCTCGGACAGCAGCTTCAATGTCAGCAGCGACCCGTCCGGACGCCGCGCGACGATGTCCGTGAAGGTGCCACCGCGATCGACCCAGAATTGCCAGCCCGGCCGTGTGTGTTCGAGAGCAACAGTCATGCGCGCAGTGTGCCCGAGGTCTTGGCGGCATCGATGCCCGGCCTGCGGTGCCCGCGCGGACCGCGCAGCAGCCGTGACGACGCTCGGCGCTGGCGCGACGCGCCGCATGCGCGCGGGATCAGGCACTTGCCGCGCGTCACCGGCATCCTTGGCCGTTGTTGCGCCAATGGCGTTACCATGTCGGCGTTCGCTTTCCGGAATGGTTCTTGCGGCCGTTGGGAGCGTGCGCTGACCATCAGACTGGGTCGATCAAACTGATCGCGGGCCAAGGCCGGCCATCTGACCACGGCACGACACAAGGACGCGGAGCCTCTCGACGCAGCATGCTGACTGTTGAAACCATCGTCGACGACGACGATCTGTTCCAGCTGGTACCGGAGTGGACGATGCTGGAAGCCGGCATCAGTCCGCGAATGCCGTTCCGTACGCCGTGGTGGAACCTCCTGTGGTGGCATCACCTCGGCATGTCGCACGCGCTGGTCCGTGACGAGATGCGGGTGTACGCCGTCCGCGATGCCGACGGTCAACTGCTGGCCGTTGCCCCGATGATGATCACGCGACGCCCCGGCGCGCTGATGCGCCTGGTGCGGGAACTGCGCTTCTTCGGCGCCGATGTCAACATCACCGAGCAGCGCGGGCTGGTCTGTCGGGCAGAGCATCAGCCCGCCGTGATCGCGGCACTGCGCGAGGCGTTCAACACCTGCCGAGCCGACTGGGACGTGATCCACTGGGCCGGCATCGATGACAACCCGGCGACGCGCGAGGTGATCGAGCAGGCAGGCAGCGTGAGCTGGGGGGCGCCGATCGAGGACTTCTTCCTGTCGATGCCGCGTCAGTGGGAAGACTTCCGCGCTGCGTTGCCGCGCAACACCAAGGAAGCGCTGCGCAAGTGCTACAACTCGCTGAAGCGCGATGGCCACCCGTTCCGGCTGCGCGTGGTGTCGCAGCCAGACCAGACGCCGGCCGCGCTGCAGCGATTCTTCGAACTGCATGCCGAGCGCGCGCAGCGCGGCGACACGATCCCCCATCCGAACGTGTTCGCCGAGCCGGCCGCCCGCGCCTTCCTGCTCGATTTCTGTCAGCACCTGGCGCAGCGCGACCAGCTGCGCGTGTTCCAGCTCGAGATCCGCGGCGAAGTCGTCGCCACGCGCGTCGCGTTCCAGATGGGCAGCGAACTGTTCTTGTACTACTCCGGCTATCTGCCGGCGTGGAGTCGCTACAGCGTGATGACGACGGTCGTGGCCGAAGCGCTGCGCTGGTCGATCGAGCGCGGCGTCAAGCGGGTCAACCTGTCGACCGGCAGCGATCCGTCGAAGCTGCGCTGGCGACCCGATAGCCGCGTTTGCCTGCAAGCGCTGCAGACCAGCGAGACCTGGCACAGCCGCATGCGCTTCGGCGTCTATCGCTGGCTGCGCGACCTGAATCTGCGTGTCAGCCCGACACTGCTTGACCGTCCGACCGGACCCGCCGATCTGCAGCGGGTCGCCGCTCCCTACAACGAGGCTGCGAGCCGCGAGCCCTGATCGATCGCGCGCTTGGCATCGAGTTCCGCCGCCAGATCGGCTCCGCCGATGCGATGCACGGTGACGCCGCCCGCCTTCAGCGGCGCTTCCAGTTCTCGCAGGCTTTCCTGGCCGGTGCACAGCACGATGGTGTCGGCCTCGATCAGGGTCGGCTTCTCCTTCTTGTCGCCGAAGCTGATGTGCAGGCCGCGGGCATCGATGCCGTCGTAGTTGACGCCGGACAGCATCTCGACCTGCTTCATCTTCAGCGATGAGCGATGAATCCAGCCGGTGGTCTTGCCCAGGCCCGCGCCCGGCTTGCCGGTCTTGCGCTGCAGCAGCGTGACCTTGCGCGCCGGTGGCGCGATCTGCGGCCGGGTCAGACCGCCACGGGTTGCCGCCGGATCGCCAACGCCCCACTCGGCCCGCCACGCGTCGAGGTCCAAGGTCGCCGAATGGCCGTCATGGACGAGGAATTCGGCGACGTCGAAGCCGATGCCGCCGGCGCCGATCACGGCCACTTTCGCACCGACCGGCCGGGTGCCGCGCAGCACGTCGATGTAGCTGACGACGTTCGGCGAATCCTGCCCCTTGATCTTCGGATCGCGCGGCACGACTCCGGTGGCCAGCACCACCTCATCGAACTTCTCCGCCAGCAGCTTTGCGGCATCGACCCGGCTGTTCAGATGCAGATGCACGCCGTGACGCTCGATCTGCGTGCCGAAATAACGCAGGGTCTCGTGGAACTCCTCCTTGCCCGGGATCTGCTTGGCCAGATTGAACTGGCCGCCGATCTCGCCCGAGGCCTCGAACAGGTCGACATGATGGCCGCGCTGCGCCAGCACCGTGGCGCAGGCCAGTCCCGCAGGGCCGGCCCCAACCACAGCGACGCGCTTCGGCTTCGCGCTGCGGTCGTAGTTCAGTTCGGTCTCGTGGCAGGCGCGCGGATTCACCAGGCACGACGCAATGCGATTCTGGAACGCGTGATCGAGACAGGCCTGATTGCAGGCGATGCAGGTGTTGATCTCGCGGCTCAGCCCGCGCGCGGCCTTGTTGACGAAATCCGGATCGGCCAGCAGCGGGCGCGCCATCGACACCATGTCGGCATAGCCATCGGCCAGCAATTGCTCGGCGACTTCTGGCGTGTTGATGCGGTTGGTCGTCACCAGCGGAATCGCAACCTCGCCCTTCATCTTCTTCGTGACCCAGGCGAACGCCGCACGCGGCACGCTGGTGGCGATCGTCGGCACTCGCGCCTCGTGCCAGCCGATGCCAGTGTTGATGATCGTCGCGCCGGCCTTTTCGACCCCTTTGGCCAGTTGCACGATCTCGTCCCAGCTGCTGCCGTCCGGAATCAGGTCGAGCATCGACAGGCGGTAGACGATGATGAAATCGCGGCCGACTGCTTCGCGCACGCGGCTGACGATCTCCACCGGCAGGCGCATGCGGTTGCTGTAGTCGCCGCCCCACTCGTCTCGCCGCTTGTTGGTGTGCAGGCTCAGGAACTGGTTGATGAAATAGCCTTCCGAGCCCATCACTTCGACGCCGTCGTAGCCGGCTTCGCGCGCCATCGCGGCACAGTTGACGAAGGCCTTGATCTGGCTCTCGACGCCCCGTGCCGACAGCTCGCGCGGCTTGAACGGCGAGATCGGCGACTTGATCGGGCTCGGCGCCACCGCGAACGGGTGATAGCCGTAGCGGCCGGTATGCAGGATCTGCATCGCGATCTTGCCGCCTTCGGCATGCACGGCATCGGTCACCATCTTGTGCCGGCGCGCGGCCGAGTGGCTCGACAAGGTGCCGGCCAGCGGCTTGGCCCAGCCGGCGATGTTCGGGGCGACACCCCCGGTGACGATCAGGCCGACGCCGCCGCGCGCCCGCTCGGCGAAATACGCGGCGAGCCGCGGCGTGTGCTTGCGCGCGTCCTCCAAGCCGGTGTGCATCGAGCCCATCAGCACCCGATTCTTCAGCGTGGTGAAGCCGAGATCGAGCGGCGCGAGGAGGTTCGGATAGGCAGCGGTCATCGGAATATCCAGCAGCAGGGCCAGCAACAGGGGCGGACGGGCCGCCACTGTAGAAAAAATCCCGCCACCGCGTCGGTAATGCCGGTGACCGGCTGAACCGCGATCAGACGTAGCGGTCGACCAGGCCGGTCTGTCGCCGCGTCACGGCATCGCGGATCGTCGCCGGATCGAGCGACACGGCATCGCCGCCGGATGCCCGGCCTTCCCGTTCGCGCGCCGCAGCCCCGTGGCCCGCGCCCGCCGAACCATGACCCGCTTGCCCTTGGGGCTGGCCACCGGCGTGCGCGTTCGATGCGAAATCACGCCCGCCGACCTGCGCCTGCGACAGTGCCAGACCGTCCGCGGCCAAGCGCTCGCGCAACTGCGGCAGCGCCGCTTCGAGCGCCGCGCGCGCGCCCGCATGCTCGGCACCGAACCAGACGTTGGCGTTCTGGCCTTCGATGCGGATGCGGATGTCGACCGAGCCCAGTTCGCGCGGATGCAGCTTGATCTGTGCTTCCTGCACGCCGGCCTCGTGCAGCCAGCGCAATCGCTCGCCGAGCCGCAAGCCGGTATCGGATTGATTCAGCGCCAGCGGCTCGCCAAACGCGTTCAGCAGCGCGGCACCTGCAGCCGGTGGCGATGGCGGCGGCGTGGCTGCGGGCGGCGGTGTGACCACCGGAGTCGGTGTCGGTCCTGTCAGCAAGCTCGTGGCGGCATTCGGCGCGGCATCAGGCGGCGATGTCGGGGCGATCTGGGCGGCCAGCTTGTCGAGCGCCGCGTTCAGGGCAGCGGTCTGACTGGGAAGCAGCGCGGCATCGGTCGCTGCCACGGTCGGTTCCGTGCCGAAGCCGGCTCGGAGGGTCGAAGCCGCGGGATCACCACTGCCGTCGTCGACCGCCGTCGCCAATGCCGAGGTACATGCCGATGCCGGCAAATCCTTCGGCGCCTGCGTCGGCGGCGTCGGCGGCGTGCCGACGGTCTTGCCGCTGGCAGCACCGCCCGTGCCGCGCACGAAGCCGGACAGTACGGCAACGCCGTCCAGCGTGGTGGCGGGATCGGTCGATGGCGTCGGCGTCGCGGCAGGATCGACGGCTGGCGTCGATGGTGCCGGTGCCTCGGCGGTCGGGTTGCGCAAGGCCAGCAGCCACGGCGGCACGGGCGACGAATCGTCGCCCGCCTTCACGGCATCGGTCGCGCTGTCGTCCTGATCGTCCTCGTTCGATGCGGGCTCGCGGGCGTCTGCCGTGGCCTTCGCCTTGCCGGCGGGCTCGGCTTCACGAACGCGGTCACGGCGGTCAGCCGCTGCGGAATCGCGCGCTTCCCGCGCCTGCAAAAGCGCAGCGAATGGCGAATCTCCGTCGCCACCGTGGCCGGATCGACGGCTGAGGCTTCGGGGCGATGCACTGGCAGCAGTGGCGGTGACGGCGAGATCGGTCATGAGGCATTTCCGGCGATGAAGTGCCGAACGGCGGCGAATTCGTCCATTTCCTTCTGGCTGTTGCGCTCGGCGACGGCGCGCTCGGCGAGACAACCCTGTTCGTGCATGTGCTGCGCAATACGCAGTTGGCGGCGGCTGTCGAGCCAGCTCTGCCGCACCTGCTCGACGCGCGCGGCCTCGGCTTCGACCAGCCCCTCCTGCGACTTCACCGCTTCGCCAAGCCGGGCATTGAACTGGCGCTGGTTTTCGAGCATCGCCGGCGTGACGCGGGCCGGACGCTGGCGTTCGTAATCGTCGAGATAGCGGCGCAGCTCGCTGAGCATCATCTGCTGCTCGGCGAGCTTGGCCTGCGCCCGCGCGTAGGCGCGTTGAGCCTCGTCTTCGTTGCGTTCGGCCACGCGCAGCAGCAGTTCGAGTCGCACTCTGGACAGGGCCATGGCTTATTTCACTTCCGGAAAGAGGGCGTTGAGCGAGGAACGACTGGCGGCGAAGTCCGATGGCTCGTGCACGTCCTGTCGCAGGAAGGCCTCGATCCGCGGCCACAGCGCCATCGCCATGTCGATGCGCGGATCGGAACCGGCCTTGTACGCGCCGATGTTGATCAGGTCGCGATTGCGCTGGTAGGCCGAGAACATCTGCTTGAACAGGCGCACGCGCTTCTGGTGCTCCAGCGGCGTGACTTCATGCGCGACTCTCGAGATCGAGGCTTCGATGTCGATCGCCGGATAGATGCCGGCATCGGCAATCGCACGGCTCAGCACGATGTGGCCATCGAGGATGCCGCGGGCGGCATCGGCGATCGGATCGTTCTGGTCGTCGCCTTCCGCCAGAACCGTATAGAACGCGGTGATCGAACCGCCGCCGGGCAGACCGTTGCCGGCCCGTTCGACCAGCCGCGGCAGTTGCGCGAACACGCTCGGCGGATAGCCGCGTGTCGCCGGCGGTTCGCCGACGGCTAGCCCGATCTCGCGCGAGGCCTGCGCGAAACGGCTCAGTGAATCCATCAGGAGCAGCACATTCCTGCCCTGATCACGAAAGGCTTCGGCAATGCCGGTGGCAAGCCAGGCGCCACGGACGCGAGCCAGCGGCGAGCGGTCCGACGGTGTTGCGACGACCACGGCGCGCTTCAGCGCCTCGGGCCCGAGCGCGTTGTCGATGAAATCGCGGACTTCGCGGCCGCGTTCGCCAATCAGTCCGACGACAATGATGTCGGCCTGCGTGTAGCGGGTCATCATGCCGAGCAAGGTCGACTTGCCGACGCCGGTGCCGGCGAACAGCCCGAGACGCTGGCCGCGGCCGATCGTCAGCAGCGAGTTGATCGCCCGCACGCCGACATCGAGCGGCTGCTTGATCGGCGCGCGGGCCAGCGGATTGATCGGCGCGGTGGACGCTGGGCGGCGCTCGCAGTCGAGCCGTCCGAGGCCATCGAGCGGTTCGCCTTCGCCATCGATCACGCGGCCGAGCAAGCCTTCACCGACCGGTACTCTCGGCATCCGCGCCATCGGGATCACGCGGGCGTTCGGCTTCAAGCCGTGCATGTCGCCGGTCGGCATCAGGAAGGTGCGGTCTCCGGCAAAACCGACGACTTCGGCTTCGAGCATGCCGCCATCGGCGTTGACCACGCGGCAGCGGCTGCCGATCTGGCTCTGGCAGCCAACCGCTTCGAGCGTCAGCCCGACGACGCGCTTCAACACGCCTTCGACCACGACGCTGCGCGACTGGCTGACGCGATCCGCCGCGTGGCTCAAGACCCGCGTCAGGCGGGCGTCACGGCGAGCGGCGTGCGGGTTCATGACGGCTCGCCGAGCAAGGCCTGGGCCACGGACGCTTCGCGGGTATCGAGCCGGGCATCGACCTGCGCCGAATCGGTGACGATGCGGACATCGCCGCGCATCAGGTCGCGATCCGGCACCAGCCGCCAGCCGCTGAAATCGGCCGGCAAGGTCAGGGTCTCGCCGACCAGTTCGACGTCCTTCGGGTGCAGGTGAATGCGGGCATCGCGGGCCGGCGCGCCGAGTGCGCCGAGCGCCTCGCGCACGACGCCGGCAATCGCGTCCGGCTCTTGGATCAGCGTGGCCTGCGCCAGACGCCGGCCGACTTCCAGCGCCAGCGCGATCAGCGTGCGCTCGACCTCGCCGTCGAGATCGCGCATCGGCTTGGCCAGATGGTCGAGCAGCGCCTTCAGTTGCGCGGTCTGCTCGCGCACGCGGGCGGCACCGTCGGCATAGCCCTGGGCATCGCCGGCGGCGTAGCCTTCGGCATGGCCGCGGGCGTAGCCGTCGTCATAGGCGGTGCGTTCCAACTCGTCGAGATGTTCGGCCGTATGCAACGGCGGCGGCGGCGGCTCGCGTTCGTCGCGGATCACCGGAATGTCCCAGCGCTCGACCGTGCCGAGCGACTCGGCGCGCCAGAAACTCGGGGAATCGGCCATCAGCGGACTCCGGCTTCATTCGTGCGCTTAGACAAAGGACTCACCCTTGCCGCCGAGCATGATCTCGCCGGCATCGCCGAGGCGGCGGGCAACGGTGAGGATTTCCTTCTGCGCGGCTTCGACATCGGCCAGTCGCACCGGGCCCTTGGCTTCCATGTCTTCGACCAGCATTTCGGCCGCGCGCTTCGACATGTTCTTCAGGAACTTGTCGCGGATCTTCGGATCCGCCCCCTTCAGCGCCAGGCCCAACTGCTCGGTCTGGACATCGCGCAGCAGAGTCTGGATACCGCGGTCGTCGACATCGGCAAGATTGTCGAAGACGAACATCAGGTCCTGGATGCGCTGGCCGAGATCGCCATCGAGTTCGGTGATGCGCGTGGTGATCGCGCTTTCGCTCGACGAATCCATCAGGTTCAGGATGCTGGCAGCCACCTTGACGCCGCCGACACTCGACGCCTTCAGGTTCGAGCCGCCGGAGAACTGGCGCTCCATGATCTCGTCCAGTTCCTTCAGCGCGGCCGGCTGGATGCCATCGAGCTTCGCAATGCGCATCAGCACGTCGCTGCGCATGCGATCCGGTAGCTGCAGCACGACTTCCGCCGCCTGATCGGGATCGAGATAGGCCAGCACGATGGCGACGATCTGCGGATGCTCGTTGCGCACCAGATCGGCCACGGCGCGCGTTTCCATCCACTTCAGCGCTTCAAGACCCTTGGAGTTGCGGCCGAGCAGGATGCGATCGATCAGGCCCGAGGCCTTGTCTTCGCCGAGCGCGCCGACGAGCACGCGGCGAACATAGTCATCGGCGCCGACGCCGAGGCTGGTCTGGCTGTCGAGTTCGGTGACGAAGGCTTCGAGCACTTCGGTCGCGCGCTCGCGCGAGACGTTGGTCAGGGTCGCCATCGCCTGTCCGACCTTCTGCACGTCCTTCGCGCCCATGTGTTTCAGCACTTCGGCGGCTTCGGCCTCGCCGAGCGACATCAGCAGGATCGCAGCACGTTCCGGGCCGGGAATTTCACTCTTGGCGAGGCTGCTCATCCTTCACTCCCGATCCAGTTCTTGACCAGCTGGGCCGCGCGCTTCGGGTCCTGCTCCACCGCCTGCCGCGCCAGCACCAGCTTCTGTTCGTAGACCTTCGGCACTTCCGGCACGGCCGGCACGGCAGCCGCTGCCGTCGAGCCCAGGCTGAGGCGATCGTCGACGACGTCGCCGCTGATCTCGCCATCACCGGCCGCCGCCTTGCGCTCGGCAATCGATTCGAGCACCGCTTCCACGGTGCGCGGCGGCGGCGGGCCCATCAGGCTTTTCAGCATCGGCCGCACCACGAACAGGCCGATCAGCAGCACGACGAGCGCGCCGAGACCTTGCCGGGCGTAATCGCGCATCTCGGGCTGCTGCCAGATCGGCAGGGCCGGCAGCGGCTGCAGCGCTTCGTTCTGCAGGAACGGCGCGTTCTGCACGGTCACCGTGTCGCCGCGCTTGTCATCGAAGCCGACCGCTTCGCGCACCAGCGACTGCACCTTGGCCAGTTCGGCCTCGGTCAGCGGCGTCGGCACCAGCGCACCCTTCGCTTCCGGCTTCGGGTCCGGCTTCGGCAGGTTGTCGACCAGCACCGCGATCGACAGGCGCTGGATCTTGCCGGGCGACTTGCGGGTGTGGCTGACGGTCTTGTCGAGCTCGAAGTTGCGCGTGGCCGAGCGGCTTTCGTTGGTCGGCGGCGCATTCGGGTCGGGCGTGGCGGCGGCACCATTCGCGGGCGGCGCGCCGTTGACGCTGTTCAGCGGCACGGCCTGCGCTGCGTTCGGCGGCTGATTCGAGGTGGCCCCCGGAATGCCCTGCGCGCCATTGGTGCCGGTGCGCGATGCTTCCTCGCTGGTCTGCTCGCTGCGGATCGCCTGCGGATTCGGGTTGTAGGCTTCGCGCGCTTCTTCGGTGACGCTGAAATCGAGATCGGCCGTGACCTGCGCGCTGACCCGGCCGGCGCCCATCATCGGCGTCAGCAGTTGCTCGATGCGGCGCACGTAGTCATCCTCGACGCGCCGCGTGTACGCGAACTGCTCGGCCGAGGCATCGGCATCGCTGTCGGCACCGTCGCGCGTCAGCAGGTGTCCGTACTGATCGATCACGGTCACTGCCGACGGCAGCAGATTCGGCACGCTCGACGCGACGATGTGCACGATCGACGCCACCTGCCCCGCTTCCAGCTGACGGCCGGGATGCAGTTCCAGCAGCACCGAGGCACTGGCCTGCTCGCGGTTGCGGGCGAACGCCGATGCCTTCGGCAGCGCCAGATGCACGCGCGCGCCCTTGACCGCCAGCAGGCTGCCGACGGTGCGCGACAGCTCGGTTTCCAGCGCCAGTTGGTAGCGAGCGGTCTCGATGAACTGGCTGGTGCCGAAGCCCTGCTCGCCGCGAATCATTTCCATGCCGACCGACGAGCCCTTCGGCAGCCCCTGCGAGGCCAGCCGCATGCGTGCCTCGTAGACCTTGTCGCCGGCGACGGACACCGCGCCGGTGGCGCCGTCGAGCTTGTACTCGATGCCGGACGCGCGCAGCGCATCGGCGATCTCGGCGGAGTCCTTCTCGCTCAGGTTCGGGTACAGCGGCGTCAGGTTCGGCTTCTGTGCCCAGAAGAACAGCGTGATGCCGATGGCGATGGCCAGCGCCACGCCGCCGATCGCCATCAACTGGCGAACGATCGGAATCTCGAACAGGGAACGGGTGTTGCTCAGCGTGATCGGAACGGCAACTTCGGACATGGGCTAGTTCTCGATCACAGCGGCATGTTCATGATGTCCTGGTACGCCGCGACCATGCGGTTGCGTACCTCGACCATGGCCTTGAACGACACCTGCGATTTCGATGTCGCCAGCATCACGCTCGCGAGATCGGTGGACGGGTCGCCCAGCTCGAACTTCTTCTGCAGGTCGGCGGCCGCGTTCTGGGTTTTGGCGACGGAATCGATCGATGACTTCAGCAGCGAGCCGAAGCCGCCGGTGCTGGCGACTGCCGCCGATTCGCTCGGAACGACCGGCGCCGGACGATGGCCGGCCTGCGCCTGCATCGCCCTGATCTGCGACAGCACGCTGTTGACGTCGATGGCATTCATGCACGGAATCCGCAGGCTTCACTCGACGGGCTTCGAGCAAGTCCTGTTCCTGACCGACGCCGCTTGAAATGCTCGTGAAACGCAGTGCTGACGCGGCTTTCGGCGTCGGAATCGCGACGGAATTCCGGCACGTGTTGCGGCCGTCAACCGGACTTCCGGGCAACGCTACCGCCGGTCGTCATTGGGACATTTTTGTCACCGACCGCAGCGAGCAGTCGCGCTCATGCTGCGCAGCCGCCCATCGATTGACGCTGACAATGACTCCGAACGAACGCCTGAGCATCGAGCAGTTGCAATGCAATCACGACGCGCTGGCTGCGCGCGTGACGGCGCTGAGCCACGAAAACACCAGCCTGCGAGCGGCGCTCGCGACGGTCCAGACGCAACTGGACGACGCCGACATCGCGCGTCGCGACAGCCTGCTGCTGCGCGCCTACATGGATCGCAGCAATCTCAGGGCCTGGCTCAAGGATGAGCGAGGGCGACTGGTCTATGCCAATCGCCAGTGGTTCGAACAGCTCGGACTGGACGAGGCCGCGGCCATCGGCAAGACCGACTTCGAACTGCTGCCCGCCGATGTCGCAGCCCGCGAGCGGGCGCACGATCTCGACGTGCTCGGCGTTCATCAACCGACGCGGATGATGGTGGTCGAGGACGGCATCGACGGCGACACGCGTAGTTGGCTGGTCACGCGCTTTCCGTTCCACGATGCGCGCGGTGAACGCTACGTCGGCGGCATCGCGCAGGACGATACCGAGCGCGCGAGGCATTACGAGGAAATCCGCCGGCAGTCGGTCAGCGACAGCCTGACCGGCTTGCTGAACCGCCACGGCTTCGAGCTGCTTGCCGCACCGGAGCTGTCACGCGCGCGTCGCCGTGGCTCGGCCTGCACCCTGGCGCTGGTCAATCTGGACGGCCTGAACGGTGTCCATGCTCGTCTTGGTCCGGCGTCTGGCGATGCCATCGTGGCACTGGCAGCGATGCTGCTGCGCAGGGTATTTCGGACGACGGACATCGTTGCCCGGATCGAGGAGGACCTGTTCGCAGTGTTTGCGCCGGATACCGGCAGCGATCCGGAGGCCATCGGCCAGCGGCTCGATCAGGCCGTGGCCGATCTGTCGAGCAACCCGATCCTCGAAGCGCAGCTCGGCTTCGGCTTCAGCCTCGTGCCGTGCCCGGCGAGCAGCCGCGACTCGCTCGAAGCGCTGCTCGCGGAAGGTGCCCGCCACATCTCCGAAAACAAGCGTGGCGCCCGCTGACGGCATGGGCCGGACATGCACGGCCTGCGGACGCAGCGACTGGTCCGGTCCGGTCGGGATCGGCAGGGCTGGCGACCTACGCCCTAGAGCTGCGCGGACTCCGGATCGCTGCCGTCGTCGCGCTGAAGGCCGTACTTGCGCAGTTTCTCGACCAGCGTGGTGCGCCGCGTGTTCAGCAGCTTGGCAGCATGGGCGACAACGCCGGACGATTGCTGCAACGCCTGCCGGATCAGCGCCAGCTCGATGGTTTCGATGTGGTCCTTGAGGTTCACGCCATCCGGCGGCAACTGCGTCGGTGACGACGGAAAGTACGTCGACGAGGCCGATGCCAGCGGCGGCAGATTGCTGACCGCGGTGAAGCCGGTGCCGCCGAGCGACGTGCCGAACGGCGCGGCGAGGCCGGCACCGCGGGCATTGACCGCAACCGGTTCCGCTTCCTCGAGCACGGCCGGCACCGAGACCGGCACCGGCGCTGGCGCGGCTGGCAGTGCCACGTTCTGGCGGTAGCGCGCCGGCAGTTCGGCGACGCCGACCAGCGCATGCGGATGCAGCACTGCCAGACGCTCGATCAGGTTCGACAGTTCGCGGACATTGCCCGGCCAGTGATAGGCCCGCAGCGCATGCACGGCATCGGCCGACAGCCGCACCGAGCCATGACCGTTGCGCTTCATCGCTTCGATCAGATCGTCGATCAGCAGCGGCAGGTCTTCCAGACGCTCGCGCAGCGCCGGCATTTCGATCGGGAACACGTTCAGGCGATAGAACAGGTCTTCGCGGAACGTGCCCTTGACGATGTTGTCCTCGAGGTTGCGATGGGTCGCGGCGATGATCCGCACTTCGCAGCGCATGCTGCGACTGGAGCCGACGCGCTCGTAGGTCCGTTCCTGCAGCACGCGCAGGATCTTGACCTGCATCGGCAAGGTCATGTCGCCGATTTCGTCGAGGAACAGCGTGCCGCCGTCGGCCATTTCGAAGCGGCCCTTGCGCGAGGTGATCGCGCCGGTGAACGCACCTTTCTCGTGACCGAACAGCTCCGATTCGAGCAGTTCGCTCGGAATGGCGCCGCAATTGACCGCGACGAACGGCTTGTCGCGCCGGGCAGACTGCTCGTGCACCGCGCGGGCCACCACTTCCTTGCCGGTGCCGGACTCGCCGGTGACGAGCACGGTGGTGTCATGGCTCGCCACCTGCTCGATCATCCGCCGCACCCGGCGGATCGGCGCCGAGTTGCCGGTCGGGCCGATCAGGCGCGTGGCGGCGGCTTCCTGATCCATCCGGACCAGACCGGCGCGGCGCAGCAGATCGTTGAGCTGGGCGTAGCGCACCGGCTGCTCCAGCGCGAAGCAGGCGCTGCGATCCAGCCCGTACTGGTCGCAGATCGCTTCCTGCTTCGATGGCGCCACCAGCAGCGGCGGGTGATGCCGATCGCGCTTGAGCCAGTCGATGAAGCGGCCGAGCGCGGCCGGATCGGCTTCATGGCCAACCACCACGGCGAGCCACTCCTGCGGCTTGCGCTCGGCCAGCTTCAGTTCAGCAGCACTGCCAACGCAGATCGGTGCGAAATCGATGAACTGAAGGATCGAGGCGAGCGTCGCCGAGCTTTGCTCGTCGCCGTCGATCACCAGCACGCGGGACTCAGCCATGGGCGTCTCCTATCGTCGTGCTGGTCATGTTGGAGCGCACGTATTCGGCGATCCGGTGTTCGTAGTCGTGCTTGGAAATGAAACCGTCGGCACCGGCCTGCGCAGTGTGTTCGCGATGTTCGGCGTCGTCGTAGTGGCTGGCGATCAGGATGCGCGGCGGCGTGTCCTGAGCCTTGATCAGTCGCGTGGCCTGCAGGCCGCCCATGCCGGGCATCGACAGGTCCATCAGGATCAGGTCTGGCCGCAGTTCTTCGGCGAGGCGAACGGCGTCGTAGCCGTCGTGGCCGAGGCCGACCACACTGATCTCCGGCACCGACGCCAGAAGGTGGCGCGCCAGCACCAGAAATGCCTCGTTGTCATCGACCAGCAAGGTGCGAATGGTGTTCATGACAGTCTCTCCGGGCGCTTCTCGCGTCCCCCTGAACGTTGTGGCGAATTATCGTGATGAGCGGCCGCGTGATCGAGCATCGCGGCAACGTGCTTGCGGCGTCGATCAACTCGCCATTCTGAGCGGCGCGCGGGCGGCCAGCAGCTTGCGCTCCTTGGCCGGTGCAATTTTCATGGCTTCACGGTACTTGGCAATCGTCCGGCGGGCGATCAGCACGCCGTTGCGCGCAAGAATAGCGGCGATCGCCCCGTCGCACAGTGGCGCGCCGGCCTTCTCGCCATCGACGATCCGGCGAATCATCGCCCGCACTGCGATGCCCGAGGTTTCGCTTTCCGCGCCCTGGATCTGGCTCGGGAAGAACGCCTTCATCGGGTACACGCCCCACGGCGTCTGCACGAACTTATTCGAGGTCACGCGGCACACCGTCGACTCGTGCATGGCGATGGCGTCCGCCACTTCGCGCAGGGTCAGCGGCATCATTCCTTCCTCGCCGCGGCGCAGGAAATCGCGCTGGCGCTCGAACACCACGCGAGCGGTCTTCAGCAAGGTTTCGTGCCGCATTTCCAGGCCGCGCACCAGCCAGCGCGCCTGCTGCAGTTGATCCTTCAGGCCGCGATGGCCGCCGGCGGTGCCGCTCATCATCCGCTCGTACTGGCCATTGATGCGCAGCTTCGGCAGGTTCACCGGATTCAGCTCGACCTTCCAGGCGCCGGCGACACCGCTGACGATCAGGTCCGGCACCACGGCCTGTGCCGGCTCGGTGCGCGAAGCGCCCGGCTTCGGGTCCAGCGTGCGGATCAGGTCCATCGCCGCGATCATCTTGGCTTCGGTGGCGCCGAGTTCGCTGCGCAGGTTGACGAAGTCGCGGGCGGCGACGCGATCCAGATGGTCGGCCACCAGCGTTTCCGCGAGGTTCTTGCCCGGTGTGCCGGCCTTGACCGCGTCGAGCTGCAGCAGCAGGCATTCGCGCAGGTTGCGGGCAGCGAAGCCGGTCGGTTCGACGCTCTGCACCGTGGTCAGCGTCGCGTCGAGTTCGTCCAGCGTCACTTGCCATTCCGGCGGCAAGGTCGCGAGGATCTGTTCGAGGGCGGTTTCGAGATAGCCGTTGTCGTCGACGTGCTCGATGATCGCGACGGCCAGCTGCCACTCGCGGCGCGATTCGATCATCAGTTCCAGCTGGCTCAGCGCGGCGATGCGGGCATCTTCGATCGGCGCGGCAGCGCGGCGGGCTTCGATCGGCTCGCCGTCCTCGGTCGGCTCGCCGCCGGACCAGGACTCGGCGCTCGACCAGTCGAAGTCGGCGTCGACCCGCTCGCCAGCCGCTTCGTCGCAGCCGCTGACCGGCGCTTCAGTCGACTCCACGGCGCTGGTCGAACGTTCGATGAGGTCCGGAAGCGGGGCTTCGGCGCCAGCCGTTGTCGGGGTCGTGTCCTCATCGCGTTCCAACAGCACGTTGCCTTCCAGCGCGGCTTCCACTTCCTGCTCCAGCTCGAGCGCTGAAAGCTGCAAAAGCTTAATGGATTGAAGCAGTTGCGGCGTCATTGCAACGCCTTGTGACATTCCCATTCTGGCTGCTGGCTTCATTGACGCGCTCCCCGTGAGTGATCCCGTGGAAGCATCGTCAGCGAAAGCGAGAAGCCGCCCAATCAGTTTATTCCTGACTGCTTGTCCGGCAAACCCTGACATGTGTCAAAACCTGAACGGAGGCCTTACCGCCGGTCCGGAAATTGCCCTCGCCGGTCCTGCTGCAAGATTCGGGCGGCGTGAACGGCACGTGTTCCGATCGTGCCTGGGGTCCCCGAACGCTCAGCTTTCCGCACCTTCCAGACCGGTGCGGATCGCGTAGCGCATCAGCGCATTGGTGCCGTACAGACCCAGCGTGTCCATCATCCGGGCGCGATGGGTCTCGACAGTCTTGGTCGAGATGCCCATCAACTGAGCGATCTCCTTGGTCGACTTGCCGCGAGCAATCAGTTGCAGCACCTGCTGCTGACGGCGCGGCAGCGTGATGCTGTCTTCGGCGCGCGCCGACTTTCGGGTACCGACGATGGTGTGCGAGATGCTCGGGCTCAGATAGGTCTGGCGCTTGGCCACGGCGCGCAGCGCCAGCTCCAGTTCCACCGCCTCGCCCTGCTTCGACAGAAAGCCGACGGCGCCGGCCTTCAGCGCCGCGCGCACCTGCGAGGCCTCGCTGCGCGCCGACAGGATCATCACCATCGTCGACGGATAGTGACGGCGGATCTGCTGCAGGGCGTCGATGCCGTTCAAGGTCGGCAGGGTCAGCTCGATCAGTGCCAGCTCCGGCTGCTGCCGCGCGACCAGTTCCAGCAGTTGCTGGCCGTCGCCGGTCTCGGCCAGCACCTCGTGCCCCGGAATCGCCTCGCACAGCCGACGAATGCCGGCGCGGACAAGAGGCTGGGGATCGGCAAGGACGAGGCGCATCGGCAGCGGGCTTCAGGGCAGAGCGGCGAACCGCGAGCAAGCCGAAGTCTAGTGCAGAGACGCCGGACGGTGACCACGGCCGGCAGCGCAACCTGCCGGCTCGGCAAGCCTCAGCGAGCCTCAGCCGGCCTCAGCCGACGCTGGGCGATCGCCGCGTGCCGGCCACTTCGCGTCGATGGTGCAGGAACACGTGCCGCTCCAGCGCCGTCTGCAGGGCATCGCCGAACGGCTCGAAGCGCGCATGCCGGTCCTCGCCGTCGACATGAACGATGCGCGCCGGCCACACCAGCGGCTGCGGCACGCTGCGGTTCAGACGGATCGACACCAGCCCCGCCTCGCCGGCTACGGCATGGCAGCGGAACACGATGCCCTGCCACGACAACCGGACGCGCTGCGCATCGGGTGCCGGCGCCTGCTGATTGACCAGAAAGCCCATCAGATCGATCAGCAGGTTCAGCTTCTGGTTCAGCCGGGCGATTTCGGCATCGAGCGGCGAACTGTCGTCGCTGGCCGACGCCGGACCGCGCTGCTCGTCCAGCAGCGCCACGGCCGCGAGCACGCGCAGGTTGTCGTCGGACAGGCGATCACGATGCGCGGCATCGATCGGCACCGGCAGCGTGCGCCAGTCGACCGGCAGTGCGGCTTCGTAGCTCAGCGCATCGCCGAGCGAGTGCCGATCACCGGCAATGTCGGTTTCCAGGGGCGAAGCAGGCATGCAGGCGGCTCCGGGCGGCGGGACAGGCCGCGACAGTAACGCGATCCTGCAAGTGTCGGACCCCATCACCCGACCGGCGAGGACGACAGCGCGACGGCCCGTCGGCAAATGGCGGCAATCGCTCGTTGCCACGGCCTCCGCAGGCGGCTGTCGCATCGAGGCCGCGGTCGGGGTCGCTGCAGCGCCATCGGGTGTGTCGGGGCCCGCCAGCGTGGCTTCGGGCTGAGCCGGACGGTTGCGGTCGGGATACCGGCTCAGTGCGAACTGCGGCCGGACGGAATCTGGTCCCAGGCGCCCTTGATCTCGCGCAGCAGACCAATGACCTCGTCGATGCCCTGAGGGTCGTCGGCGAGATTGGCGGCCGGCAGGCGCGCCAGCATGTAGTCGTACAGTCGCATCAGGTTGCGGGCCAGCGCGCCACCGGCGTTCAGGTCCAGCACCACGCGCAAGTGCTCGATGATCGAGATCGCCGACGACATGCAGCGGTGCTTGGCATCGCGTTCCTGACGCAGCATGGCGCCGCGAGCATAGGCCAGACGATCGATCGCACCGCCGAGCAGCATCTCGATCAGCTTCTTCGGATCGGTCTCGACACTCGCTGCGGCCGCACCGGTCTGGCGGTACTGGTTCATCGCGGCGTTGCTGGTGTAAGCCATGGTCTGCTCCTCGTGTGCGGTCCCGGCTTAACGGCGATCCTTCCGAAAACTTGAGCGAATTCAGCGTCGTCCGTCGCTTGCGAACCGCGGCGTCGCGGCTGTCGCCGCTATAGCCGCGCGAGTTGCTGGGTCAGATAATTGCTGGTCGACTGCAGCTTCGACAGCAGCGAATCCAGCGAATTGAACTGCTTCAGCGTCCGCGCCTGATAGGCCGAGATCCGGGTATCGACGGCGATCTGCTGCTTGCCCAGATCCTTGAGCCGCGCGTTCAGGCCATCGGTCTTGGCGGCCAACTGACCGTCATCGGCCAGCAGCGTCTTGGCCAGCGCATCGATCCGGGTGGCGATGCCGTCGGTCCCGGCGAACAGCTTCTGCACCGACGTGAAATCGGTGATCAGCGCCTTCGAGAACTTGCTTGAATCGGCGCTCAGCGTGCCATCGGTCGCGGACGACGTGATGCCGACCGAAGACAGCGTCTGGTAAGCACCGGCGCTGGTCGCAGTGCCGCCGATGATGCCGCGCAACTGCTGGCTGGCCGACAGCACGGTGGTATCGCCCAACAGCACGCCGCCGGTCCTCGTCGCCGGATCGAACTTGGTCTGCGCAGCCACGAAGCGCGCGAGATTGTTGTATGCGTTGACGAATGCCGCCACCGCCGTCTGCGACGCCGTGCCGTCCAGCGACACCGCGAGCGCCGTGGTGACACCGGGCTCGGCCTTGGTCAGGTTCAGGGTCAGGCCATCGACGGCACCGGTGACCTGGTTGCTGCTGCTGGTCGTGGTGAAGCCATCGACCTTGACCACGGCATCGGCCGCCGGCTGCGATTCGGTGGTGGTGAACAGCGACGTCGTCACCGACACCGCGTTCGCCGTGCCGGTCGAGCGGCTGGTCAGCAGCAGGCGCGCACCGCCGGCGTCCGACACGATGGCTGCGCCGACACCCGGGTTGTCGCTGGACGCGTTGATCTTGTCGCGCAGGTCCGCCAGCGAATTGGCGCCATCGGCCAGCGATACCGTGAACGACTTGCTGCCGACGGCGATCGTGACATCGCCATTGCCGACCGTCGCCGAACTGCTGGCAAACAGGCTCGATGCCCGCTTCGAAGCCGCCGCCAGCGACACGACCTCAATCGAGTAGTTGCCGGCCACGGCGCTGTTCGCTGCGGTGGCGGAGAAACGAGTGGTGTCGGCCGCCGTCGCGGTCAGCTTGCCGAGCGCACTGGCATTGCCGCCGGTGCCGGGCAGCAGCGCCTTGGCCGCCGTCTGCAGATTGGCGATCGCCGAACGGAAACTGGCCAGCGACGAAATGCTCGACTGCGCCTTCGACGTCGCCGTGGCAATGCGCTGATCGGCCGGACCGCGTTCGGCCGCGACCAACTGCGACACGATCGCGGTGACGTCGAGCCCGGAGCCGATGCCGGCGGAAGTGACTGCTGCCATGAGGTCTTCTCCGTCAGGCCGTGCGTTCGATCAAGGTGCCGAGCGCCTTGTCCAGCGCCTTGGCGATGCGCAGCACTTCGTCGCCCGGGATCTGGCGAATGACAGTGCCGTCTTCGGCCACGACCGAGACGATCGTGCGACCGCTGTCCTGATCGACGGTGAAGCGCAGGTCGGTACGGCTGTCCTTGAACTTCTGGTTCAGCGAATCGACTGCGCTCGCAAGCTGTACCGGTGGTGCGGCGGCATCGGTGGCGGCCGTGGCCGGCGGCTGATCAAGCTGCGGCGTCGTGGCCAACGCCGCGGCTCCGCCGGCCGGTGTGTAGACAGGCACGGCAAAGCGATCCACGACAGGGTTTGCCGGGATCGCGGTGACGGCCGATGTGGTGTTCAGAGACATGTGCGGACCCTCTGAAGAAAGCCCGGCAGCCGCGCGTCAGTCCCCGATCAGGCCTGAAGCGCGACTGCCGGACCTGCCCTTAACGAAGCAGGCTCAGGACGCTCTGCGGAGCCGAGTTGGCCTGCGACAGGATCGCGGTGCCGGCCTGCTGCAGGATCTGGCCGCGGGTCAGCTGGGCCGTTTCCTTCGCGAAGTCGGCATCCTGGATGCGGCTGCGCGAAGCCGACAGGTTTTCCGAGGTCGAAGCGATGTTCGAGACCACCGAGCTGAAGCGGTTCTGGATCGCACCGAGCGTGGCGCGAGCGGTGTTGACCTGACCGAGCGCCGAGTCGATCTGCTTGATCGCGAGCGAAGCGCCGGCGTAGCTCGACAGATCGAGCGAGGTCAGACCGGTGGTGGTCGCGGCCGTGCCGGTGATGCCGGTGGCGCCATCGAAGCCGGTGGCGGTGCCGTCATCGGTGCCGCCGACGGTGATCGTCGCCTCCGAGCTCAGCACGATCTTGTTGGTGGCCGTGTCGAACGCCGCGTTGACGCCAGTGGTGGTCGAGTAGTTGTTGATCGCATCGACGACCTGCGCCACGCGCTGCTGCGCCGTGCCGGCGGCACCGATGCCGGCACCGACGTCCGTGCCGTTGATGGTCAGCGCACCGGCGCCGACCGCGGTCAGGCTGCTGATGCCGGTGACGGCGGCCGACTGGGCCGAAGCCGAGGTGACCGAGCCGAGCGCGGCGGTGTTGGCATCGACCAGCGAGCTGATCGTGATCGTTTCACCGGAGTTCGCGCCGACCTGGAACACGGCCGAGGTGAAGCTGCCGTCGATCAGGCTCACGCCGTTGAACTTGGTCTGGTTGGCGACGCGATCGACTTCCGACAGCAGTTGCGCGGCTTCGGTATTCAGGGCGGCGCGGTCGGTCGCGCTGTTCGAGGCGTTGGCCGACTGCACGGCCAGTTCGCGGACGCGCTGCAGGTTGCTGGTGACCTCGCCGAGGGCGCCTTCCGCCGTCTGCGCCAGCGAGATGCCGTCGTTGGCATTGCGCGAGGCAACGTCGAGGCCGCGGATCTGCGAGGTGAAGCGATCGGCAATCGCGAGGCCGGCAGCATCGTCCTTGGCGCTGTTGATGCGCAGGCCCGACGACAGGCGCTGAAGCGAGGTGTTCAGCGTGCTCTGGGACGACGACAGGTTGCGCTGCGCGTTCAGAGACGCCACGTTGGTGTTGATGACTGCGGTCATGACAATTCTCCTGGATGGAAGGTCTCGGCAGGCTCAGGACCGTGTCGAGGGTGCGGCGGGCTTTCGGAAATGAGGGGTTGTTTCGATGCTGCTTGCTGCTCTGATGGCTGTAGCGGTCGGTGCCGGAAAAACTTGATGTAACTCAGCGCGGTCGGGACGAACGGTCGTGTCCGGCGGAGCAGCGGCAAGCGCCGCGAAAGCTCGCTGATTCAGCGCAAGTAATTGAACAGACTCAGATTCTGGATCTTCGCGAAAGACTGCTGCGCCGCTTGCAGTCCGGTCAGTTGCTGGTTCAGGCGGCCGGTGGCTTCGGCGTAGTCGATGTCGCGCAGGCCCGACAGTGCCGCCTGGATCTGCACGCTCTGCGCGCCGAGCTGGTTGGCGGAGTCGTCCGCCGCCACCAGCCGCGCCCCGAGCGAGGCACGAATGTCCGATACCCGATCCTGCGCACCCTGCAGCGCGCTCAGGTTCTCGAGCACGCCGGTCTGCACCTGCGCGCGCTGCGCCGGGCTGGTCGCGGTCGGCGTGTCGAACAGCGCGGCAAGATCGCGAATGGTCTGGAACACGTCCTTCTGCGTGCTTGGGCCGACGGTGAAGCGGTCGCCATCGGCTGGCGGCCCGGTGAAGGTCAGATCGACACCGTTGAAGCGGATGCTGGTGCCGGGCGTGTAGGCGCCGCTGGCGATCACCGCGTTGCTGGCATCGGTCACCGAATAATTGCCACTCGCGAAGCTGACCGAATAGCTGCCGCCATCGTAGGCGGCGGCATTCGCGACCTTGCTCGATGCAATCGTCGCGCTGCCGGTGTTGCCGGCGTTGGCAGCCACGCTGAACGTGCCGTTGCCGGACTTGTGGCGCAAGAACACGTCGGCGCCGCCATCGCTGGACTGCACGACGCGGTTCGGGCCGATCTGCACCTGGCGGATCACGTCATCGCCGGTGAACACGGTCCCGCTCGTGGTCAGCGAGAACGGTGCGGTGGCATCGTTGCTGCCGGCGAACAGATAGCGGCCTTCGCCGTCGGCGGCATTGGCGTAGGTCTGCAGCTGTTCGAGCGACTGGCGCAGGTCGGCCGCGATGGTCTTGCGATCGGAATCGCCGAGCGTGCCGCTGTTGCCTTGCAGCACCCGTTCGCGCACGCGGTTCAACGTTTCGGTGACGCCGGCCAGCGCGTTCTCCTCAAGACCCAGCCGTTCACTGACGGCCCTCGTGTTTTCGACATAGCGGCCGTTGGCGCTGAATGCCTGATCAAGCGACAAGCCATGCGCGGCGCCGGTCGGATCATCCGATGCGGTCAGCAGCTTTTGGCCGGATGACAACTGGTTTTGCGTCGCCAGCGCCAGCGATTGCTGACGCTGCAGCGAGGCGATGCTCTGGCGATAGAAATCGGCGGTCGAGACGCGCATCGTCTCTCTCCCTCAGGATGAATCGTTAGCGACGGGTGGCGGCGAGCAGCGAATCAAACACGGTGCTGGCCACCGAAATGATCTGGGCCGCGGCCTGATAGGCCTGCTGGAAGCGCAGCAGGTCCGCCGCTTCCTCGTCGAGGTTCACGCCGCTCAGCGAGTTGCGCTCGCTGGTGGTCTGCGCCGCGAGCGAGGTCTGGGCATCGAGCTGCAACTGCGCGGTCTGCGCCTGGCTGCCGACCTGCTGCACGAGCTGTCCGTTGGCACTGGTCAGCGTGTTCAGTCCGCCATCGAGCAGCGCCTGGTTCGCGACACCGGCCAGCAGGCGGGCATTGCGGTCATCGCCGCTGTTGGCGGCCACCGGGCCGATGGTGAAACTGTCGCCGCTGGCCGGCGCGCCGCTGATCGCGACCTTCGCGCCGTTGATGGTGATCGCGCTGCCGGCCGTGTAGCTGTAGCTGCCGGTGCCGTTGACCGTGTAGGTCGTGGCGCTGGTGAACTGGATCGTCGTCGGCGTGCGCAGGTTCGGGTTGCCGACATCGACCACCTCGCCCGGCGTGATCGTGCCGGTGCCGGTGTTGCCGACGGTGGCTGCGGCCTTGATCGGCGCGGCGGCGGCCAGTTGAGTCGGGCTGTCGATCGCCACCTTCAATTGCCCGGCCGCGCGACGGCCCGGCTGCACCAGGAACTTGTCGCCGGCCTGCGCGCCGGGTGTCACCGTCAGCGACAGGCCCTTGGCGACGAAAGGATCGGCGGCCGTGCCGGTGCCGGTGAACGGCACGCTGGCGCCGCTGCCGGCATCGGTCAGGGTGTACGCGCTGCCGTCGTAACTGAGCTGGTACTGGCGGCCATCGAGCTGCGTGGCGTCGCTGAAGCCGACGGTGACCGTCGCCGTGCCGGTGTTCTTGACCGAAGCCGGTGCCGCGCCGGCCAGCGGCGTGAACAGCGGCTGGCCGAAGTTGCCGTTCTGGTCCACGCCCCGGGCCTGCTGGGCGTTGACCGCTTCCGACAGCGAAATCGCGATGCGGCCGAGCTTTTCGCGCGCCGGGTCAATCACTTCGCGCCGGGCATCGAACAGGCCGCCGAGCGACCCGCCGCCGAGCTGGCCGCTGATCACCGCCCCGCCCTGCACCGTCACTTCGGTGCGGCCGGAATCGAACTCGTTCTGCACCGTGCCGAGGGCGCTGACGGTGGTGCCGACGACCAGACTCTGGCCGTTGGCGACGAACACATTCAGCGCGCCGTTGTCCTGCGCGACGGTGCTGACCGACACCCGCGTCGACAGTTCGCGCACGGCCTGCGCGCGCTGATCGATCAGGTCATTCGGCGGCTTGCCACCCGACGAGCCGATGGCCTGCGCAATGCGGTCGTTGAGCTGCGCGATGGTGGTCGCGTAGTTGTTGATCTCAGTGACGGTCTGGCCGATCCGGGCATTGATCGCGCGCTCGTTGGTGTCGAGCTGGGCCTGAAGGTCGTTGAAGCGGCCGGCCAGCGCGTTGGCGGCGCCGACCACGGCCTGTCGCGTCGCGGTCGACGACGGATTGGTCGCCAGCACCGACACGCTGTCGAAAAAGCTGTTCAGCGGTGCGCCGAGGCCGGTCGCGGCATCGGAGAGCAAGGTGTCGGTGCGCTTCGCTTCGGTGGTGAACGCTGCGACTCTAGACAGCGCCGAACTGCCGCTGAGTTCGCGGCCGAACACGAACTGGTCGCTGAGCCGCGTGACCGAGCGGACGTTGACCCCGGCGCCGGCGAAGCCGTAACCGGTGACGGCGCCGATGCGCGAGCTGAGGTCGATCCGCTGCCGCGAATAGCCCTCGGTATTGGCGTTGGCGATGTTGTGGCCGGTGACATCGAGCCCGCTGCGGTTGGCGAGCAGGGCCGAGATGCCGATGCCGAGAATGTCACCCATGCTCAGGTCTCCCAGGTTCTGGTGGCCGAGGCGCGAGCCGCAGCCGGCGTCACGTCGAGCGACGCCGTCATCGTGCGGCCATAGGCAATGCGGGCAATCTTGCTGGCGTAGGCCGGGTCGGTTGCATAACCGGCCTTCTGCAAGCCCTGTGCGTAACGGCTGCCGTCGCCGCCATGACGAAGTGCGGCGGCGTAGCGCGGGTTGTCCTTGACGAAGCGCACGTAGTCATCGAAGGCCTCGCCGACCGAACCGTACGAGCGGAACGCGGCCTGCTCGGACGTCTTTTCGCCGTTGCGATACTCGTGCGTGGTGGTCGACGTGCTGGCACCAGTCCAAGCCTTGTCGGCCTTGATGCCGAAGAGGTTGTGGCTGTTGCTGCCGTCGGCATTCCGGATGCTTTTCTGGCCCCAGCCGGTTTCGAGCGCGGCCTGCGCGACGAGCACGCGGGCCGGCACGCCGAGTTCCTTAGCCGCGCGCTCGGCGTGCGGCGTGATCTCGTCGACGAAGGCATCGGCCGACGCCGACGTCGCCGCAGCCGGCGACGCTTTTCCGGCGCCACTCGACTGCGCGGCTGCCGGATGCGCCGCGGCCGGCAAGGCCAAGCCGGCGCTGTCCGGCTTGCGCAGCGTGGCGATGTCCTCCGCCGACATCTCCGGCGCGGCCGCGAGGCCCTGCAGTTGCCGGGTCAGCAGCTCCGCGAGACCCAGACCCTTGCCGGACGACAGTTGTGCGGCCATCTGCTGGTCGTAGAGGTCGCGATAGGTGTCGCTCGAGCTCCCGCCGAGCAGGTCGTTGTGGCTCGAATCCTCACCGTGCGAGGCCTTCAGCAGCATCTGCGTGAACAGGCTCTCGAACTGCCGCGCGACCTGCCGGATGGTCTCCGGATTGTGGTCGCGGGCGCCGGCCCGCAGCTTCGCGAATTGGCCGAAATCGCTGGTGTTGGCGGCCGACGTCGACGGGGCCGTCGATCCCGGCAGCAGCGGGCCTTGCGCGGCCATCAGATGATCACCAGCTCGGCGCGCAGCGCGCCGGCTTCGCGCAGCGCTTCAAGGATCGCCACCAGATCACCCGGCGCCGCGCCGACCTGATTGATCGCGCGGACGATGTCGTCGAGATTGGTGCCGCCATCGAACACGAACGCCGGGCCGGCATTCGAGGTCACCTCGATCTGCGAGCGCGGCACCACCGTGGTCTCGCCTTTCGAGAACGGCCCCGGCTGGCTGACCTCCGGCTTTTCGCTGATCGTGACGCTGAGACTGCCATGCGACACCGCCGCCGGCAGCACTCGCACGAGGCTCGAGATCACCACGGTGCCGGTACGGGCGTTGACGATGACCCGCGCCGGGCCATCGGCCGGCGTGATGTCGATGTTCTCAAGCTGCGACAGGAACGCGACGCGGGCATTCGGATCGGCCGGCGCTTCCACCGCCACGGTCACCGGATCGACCGCCTTGGCCTGACTGCCGCCGAGCGCGGCGTTGATGCCGGCGGCGAGCCGCGTGGCGGTAGTGAAGTCGGCCGTGTGCAGGTCCAGCCGCAAGTCCGGCGACGCACCGAAGGTGACCGGCACCGCGCGCTCGACCGTCGCGCCATTCGGGATGCGGCCGGCGCTTGGAATGTTGACCGATACCCGCGAGCCATCCTTCGCCGAGATGCCGAGACCGCCGACCACGATGTTGCCCTGGGCGATGGCGTAGATCTGGCCGTCGGCACCCTTCAGCGGCGCCATCAGCAGGGTGCCGCCGCGCAGCGAGCCGGAGTTCGCGATCGACGACACGGTGATGTCGATCTGCTGGCCGGGCTTGGCGAACGGCGGCAGTTCGGCGTTGATCGCCACGGCCGCCACGTTCTTCAGCTGCGGATTGACGCCCGGCGGCACGGTGACGCCGAGCTGCGCCAGCATCGCTTTCAGGCTCTGCACGGTGAACGGCGCTTGGGACGTCTGGTCGCCGGTGCCGTCGAGGCCAACGACGAGACCGTAGCCGACCAGCGGGTTCGAGCGCACGCCGGCCACGCTCGCGAGATCCTTCACGCGCTCGGCATGGGCCACGCTCAGGCTTCCGATCACCATCATCAGCAGCAGCCCGGCAATGACATGGAACATCACGCGCATCGAGTTCATGGCGAGGCCTGTGTTCAGAACGGGAACCACGGGGAATTGAAGAAACGCGCGAGCCAGCCCTGCGAGTTGGCATCGGCCAGCGCCCCGCGACCGCGATAGGTGATGCGGGCGTTGGCGACCTTGTCGGACGACACGGTGTTGTTCGCGAGCACATCGATCGGGCGCACGACGCCATCGATCACGATCACCTCGGAGCCCTGATTCAGCTCGATCTGCTTCTCGCCGCGAATCTGCAACAGGCCGTTCGGCAAACGACCGACGACAACCGCGGTGACGCTGCCGTCGAGGCTGTTGCTCTGCTTGGAGTCGCCGCTGCCGGCGCTGCTGCGCTTGCCGGATATGCCGGTGTTGATCCCGATCGGCTTGCCGAGCACGGTGACATCGGTCAGATCGACACTCGACGCCTTGCTCGTGTTGGTTTCCGCGTTCTTCTGCGCCTGCGTCTTCTCGGTGAGCAGGATGGTGACGAGATCGCCGACGTTGCGCGCTTTTGCGTCCTCGAACAGCGACATTGACGACGACGCATTGAACAGCGAGCCGTCCTGCGGCACGCCTTCCGGAAGCGGGATCGGGATCGCCTTCGGTTTTTCGTCGTACAGCGAGGCGCGCGGCGACATCGAGCCGCAGGCCGTGAGCCACAGTGCCGCAAGGCTGACCAGCGCGGCTTTCACAGGTTCTGCCCGATGTACTGCAGCATCTGGTCGGTGGTCGAGATCGCCTTCGAGTTCATCTCGTAGGCGCGCTGCGTCTCGATCATGTTGACCAGTTCCTCGACGACGTTGACGTTCGAGGCTTCGAGCGAACCCTGCTGCAGCGCGCCGGTGCCGTTCAGGCCCGGCGTACCGACCTGCGGAGCACCGCTGGACGCGGTTTCGACATAGAGATTGCCGCCGGTCGCCTGCAGGCCGGCCGGATTGACGAAGTCGGCGACGGTCAGCGAACCGATCTGCTGGCCTGCGGCCTGCCCCGGCAACTGGGCCGAGACGGTGCCGTCGCGGCCAATGGTCACCGACAGCGCGTTGGCCGGAATGGTGATGCCGGGCTGCAGCGGATAGCCCGAGGCATTGACCAGTTCGCCCTGCGAATTCAGCTGGAAGCTGCCGTCGCGGGTGTACGCGAGGCTGCCATCGGGCTGCAGCACCTGGAAGAAGCCGCGTCCGTTGATCGCGACATCGAGCGAATTGTTGGTCTGCTGCAGGTTGCCCTGGGTGAACTGCTTGTCGGTGGCGACGACGCGCACGCCGGTGCCAAGGGTCAGGCCGCTCGGCGACTGGGTGGACTGCGTGGTCTGCCCGCCCGGCTGGCGCACGGTCTGGTACAGCAGATCCTCGAATGCTGCTCGCCCGCGCTTGAAGCCGGTGGTGTTGACGTTCGCGAGATTGTTCGACACCACGCTCATGCGCGTGGCCTGCGCGTCAAGCCCGGTCTTTGCAACCCAGAGTGCGGAATTCATCGTCTGGCCCCATCTGACTGGCCGAAAATTCGGCGGACAGCCGGGGCATTACAAGTTGCGGACCAGACCGGATTCCGCGGTTCGGCGACGGAATTGCGTCGCCCGGATGTGCCGGTGAATCAGCCTCGTCGCGAACGGGCAAGACGCATTCCTGACGCGGGCCGCCGCCCGCCGCCCGCGTCGTCAGCGCGTCACGTCGGCCCAGTCGCCGACGATGCGGCCCGGATTGCCGGCGTCGGTAGCGTTGTACAGATCGATGCCGTCGCGGACCTTCTGGCCGCCGTCGCGGGTCAGCGGGCGGAACAGGAAGCTGGCGCTGCGCCGCGTCGATTTCGCGAACAGCAGATCGAACGGGATGTTGATGAAGAAGCCCTTGTCGAACGAGCCCTCGCCGAACACGCGCGCCGGCACGTTGGTGAACGTCGCGAACACGCCGAGGCTCGCGCCGCTCTTGAACTCGCGGGTCAACTCGATCGTGCTGCCGTAATCCTTGGCCAGATAGCGGCCGCCGCTGAGCTTGGCCTTCAGCCCGTACCACGGGAATTCGTAATACAGGTTCAGGTTGCCGGTCGCGACGCGGTAGTCGCGGAAATTGAAACGCTCGGCGAAGTCGCGCTGCTGCACGACATTGACGTTGGCGCCGATCGCCCAGCGCTGGAACTGCGGCCGCCACAGCACTTCGGCGCCGATGCCGCCGTACATTTCCTCGAAGATGCCGGCCGAAACGCGGGCATAGACCGTCGACGCCGGCGACCAGATGTAGTTGGTCTCAAGCTTGGTCACCGCCTGCTGGCCGTTCTGCAGGTACTGCACGATGTCGCTGCGGACTCTCGGCAACTGACTGTCCGAGACCAAGGTGATGTTGTCGAAATTGTTGACGATGTTGAACGCCAGCCCGCCGCTGACGGTCCAGCCCTGGGTCAGCCGGACATCGGCCGTCAGACGCCACAGGATCTGGCCGAAGTAGAAGCCATCCGGCCCGCCGATCTGCTGGCGGAAGCCCGGGCCGGTGTCCCAGTTGAAGCGCGGCAGGCGCAAGCGGTCCGGATGATCGGCGCCCTGCGCAGCCGGATCGTCCGGCAGCGGCGGATCGGAATCGGCATGCCGGCGCGTTTCCTCCGGGCTGCCACGGTACTGCGCCATCGCCTCGAAATCCTTGCGCAGCACGTGCAGACGCCAGACTTCCACGCCGGCATCGACGCCGATCACCGTGTAGTGATCAACCCACGCCGGCATCACCGTGTTCAGCGCCCGCGCGGTGCGGCCGAGCACGACCAGCGGACTGCGGTAGCTGTTCTGCTCGATCCACAGCGACAGGCCGCGACGTTCCGGCGACAGCTTCACCGCTGCGATCTCGAAACCCTGCTGGCGCAAGGCGGTTTCCGCCGCCGGCACGAGGGCGTCGCCATCGGCTTCGCTGATCGCGTCCGGTGCCGGCTGGCCGATGGCTTCCGGCGCGCGCACCCGCGGTGGTGGCGGCGGTGGATCCAGCGTCTTGCGCGGTCCACTGCCTTCCAGGCTCGTGCGCAGCGCCAGATGGAAGCTCGCCCGTTCGCCGCGCTCGAAGCCGACGCCGACCGAGAAGCTGTCGCTGACCGCGTAATCGAGCCCGACGTTGATCGGCAGCGATTGCCGGATGCGCGTGCCGTTGCCGCGTTCGCTCGAATAGTCGTTGCCGTCGTATTCGAGCTTGAGGTTCAGGTACGGGACGGGCGTGCGCCACTGGATGCCGCCGAATGGCCCGAGCTTGCCGCGAAACAAGCGGCTGACGCCGGAGCCGTCGGGGGTGTTGCTGCCATCGGCCGCTGCGCCGCGCGTATCGAAGCGGCCGATCAGGCGGCCCAGCGGATTGCGCAGGTCGCCGCCAGCGCCGAGCCGACCCCAGCCGAGGCCGAAGCTCAGGTCGAAATCGTAGTAGCGGCGGCTGGCGACGATGTATTCGCCACCGAGCACGCCGGTGCCGCCGAAATCCTGCACGCCGATCACGACCGCCGGGCCGCGCTCGCTTTCCTCGATCAGCCGCAGCTTGAAGCCGAAGCTGCGGTCCTTGTACGACTGGTTGCCGCTGAACTCGACCGGGCCGAACGCGCGATCGGTGACGTCGGTGTAGCGGAAGGTCGTTTCCAGCCACGGTGTCGGCGTGGCGAACAACTGGATCTGGTTGTACGGCTTGATATGCGAGATCCCGACGCCGAAGGTGCCGACATCCGAAAACCGGGCGGTCGGCGTCTGCAGCAGGCCGACGCCGCCGAGGTCGTTCAGCGTGTCGAAATCGGCCGCCGCCGCCGTGCCCGACTGCAGCATGCCGGACAGCAGCGCGGCCGCAGCCAGCGCTGCCCGCGAACGGCTCATGCCGACAGGCAACCCGGCGGCCGGATCAGTTGCGGCTGATCGTGGCCAGCGCCGCGGCCGACAGCGCGAGGTTCGACAACAGGCCGAACACGCGTTCCGACAGCGCCAGGATGTTGAACGGCGCGGCATCGCGCGGTACCACGATCAGGCTGCCGGGCGGAATGTCCTGCGCGGTGTAGTTCCAGAAACTGGCCTTGACCTTCTGCGCCGTGCCATTCGGCAGGATCACGAACACGCGGCCATCGTCCGCCGCCTGCGCATAGCCACCGGCGCGCTCGATGTACTGCTTCAGCGTGGTGCCGGGCACGAAAGCCTGCGTGCCCGGGTTCAGCACCTGGCCGATGACGGTGATCGTGATCGGGCGCTTCGGAATGGTCAGCAGATCACCTGGCTCGACGATCGGGTCCAATTCCGGGCGGGCTTCGAGAATCGTCGGATCGGCCTCGATCACGACACGGCCAACCGGCTCGGCGGTCTGCAGGCGGGAAATCACCGTGCTCAGGAACTGCGCGGAGGTCGCGCCTTCCTTGCCGAGCGCGCCGCTGGTGACGGCGGTGACCACCGCCTCCTGCAGGTCGTTCGCGGCGCGCTTGTACGACTCGCGTTCGGCCTCGCGTGCCGCCTGGCGGGTGAATACCGCGCCATACGGATAGGCGTTGCTGGTCAGCCCGCCGGCGCGCTTGATCAACTGGCTCAGGCGCTCGCCGCGCAGGATGCCGTACGAGCCCGGGAAGCGGAATTCGCCCGAGACCCGCGCCGTGCCGACTTCCTGCCCGAGGTACAGCGGCTTGAAGTTGAAGACGTCACCCGGACCCACCTTCAACGCCGCCGCGTCGGCGCTCTTGAGGTCCAGCGTCTGGTACGCCGAGCGGCCGTTCTTCAGCGCGTCGGTATACGAGATGTATTCGATGTTGCGTGGATCGGACTCGTTGCTCAAGCCGCCGGCGGCGTCGATCAGCAACGGCAGCGGCGTGCCGCGGGCGATCGGGTACAGGCCCGGGCGGCGCACTTCGCCGTACATCGCCACCGATTCTTCGAGCAGGTACTGCAGCGCGCGCGGCGCGGCGCGATAGACCGCCGGGCAACGGGCGTTGACCGGCCGCGCGCTGATCGGCTCGCCGGTGCGCGGGTCCAGCGTCTCGCGCTCGCCCGGGAACAGGCCCGTGCGCGGATCGACGGCCGCGCGGTCGCGCGCGCTGGCACCGGTACGGGTGCTTTCGGCCGTGAACGCCTTCAGGAAGCGCGCGGCGCGCTCGGTGTTCGCGAGTTCCGCCAGCGATTCCAGCGCCGGGCACTGGCGGATCGCAGTGACGTCGCCGGCCGCCACGGCCCGCACTTCGCGCGAGTCGAGATAGCTGACGTCGTCGCGGGTCAGGATGATCACGCGATCGTCGCGCTGCAGCGGGAACGGTGCGGCGTCCGGCAGCATGACATCGCGAATGCTGAAGCCGACCCAGCCGCGCACGCCGCTGCTCGCGGCCGTGCGCTCGATCAGACCGAGCGGCAGATACGCCTCGTTCTGGGAATCGGAGTTCTGGATCTCCGCCTGCTGCAACACCGAGCGCAGGTCCGAATCGGCCTTCCACTGATAGTTGCCCGGGTATTTCACATAGCCGAGCACGCGCACGTTGTTGTCGAGCTTCGCGGCGATCTGGCCGAAGCGCAGCACGTCGCCGCTCTGGACGCGGCCGCCGAGGTCGCCGGCCTTGGCCAGATCGATCTGGCGAATGCTCTTGCGATTGCCGTCGAAGCGCTCGATCTGCGCAGTGCTGGTGTTGGTCGAGGCCAGCAGTCCGCCGGCCAGCGACACGACATCGGCAATGGTCTTCTCGCCGTTCAGCTCGTAGATCGCCGGACGCTTGACCTCGCCATCGGCCGACACCCGCGGGCCCACCGGCGGCACGAAGATCACGTCGCCCGGCTGCAGCCGGACATCGGCACTGGAATCACCGCGCAGCAGCAGCGCGTACAGATCGAGCTTCTGCACCAGCCGGCCGTTGCGCTTCAGTTCGATGTTGCGCAGCGAGCCGACTGGGCTGATGCCGCCGCCGACGAAGATCGCGTTGGTGATCGTCGACAGCGAACTGACCGTGTACGAACCCGGCTGGTTGACATCACCGAGCAGGAACACGCGCACCGAGCGCGGTTCGCCGAGCGTGATGCTGGACTGCACGCCGATCAGCTCGCGGCCGATACGCTCGGTCAGCAGCTTGCGCACATCTTCGAAGCGCTGGCCGGCCACGGCGATCGGGCCGAGCTTCGGGAAATTGATCTGGCCGTCGCGCGCGACCTGCAGGCTGTAGTTGCCGTTCTCGTTGCCGAACAGTTGCACGCGCACCGAATCGCCCGGGCCGACGACGTAATCCGCCGGCACCGGGATGTCGGTCGCCGGCGCGAACGTGGTCGCGGTGGTTTCGAACAGGTCGTAACCGAACGGCCGCAGCTTGCGGCGTTCGCGATCTTCCAGCGCGTAGTCGCGATTGGCCAGTTCCAGCGTCGCTTCACGCGATCGGGTGCTGCGGGCATCGCGCCGCGAGTCGGCGTCGGCATCGCTGCCCTCGTCGCGCAGGTCGTCGGCGGACGCGCGATCGCGCTGGCTGCCGCCACTGCTGCCGTTGCTGTCGACGCCGGACCGCGACGGGCTGCCGCGCCGATTCGGCACGGCGGTTTCCGGCGTGGCCAGCTTCTGGTCGCGGAACCTGCCGTCCGGCGACGCCTGCGCCGCGCCGCTGCCGCCATTGGAACCGATCGCTTCGAGCGCGCGCTGGCGCTGCTCCGGCGTCAACTGCTCGATCGCCGCCGGGTCGAATGGCAGTTGGGCCTGCGCCTCCAGCCACGGCAGCACGGCGATGGCGAGACCGCCGACAAAAGCCGAAACCGCCCGGAAATTCCGCTTGCTCACGATTGCTCTGGTTCCCTGGTTGAAACGAATGGCGCTGCCACTGCGGTGGTGCCGCGGCCCGCAGGCGTCGATCCACGCACGCGACGGACGCACGGGACGGTCGCCGCAATCAAGATCGGCGCGGTCCGGAAGGCGTCCGCGACAAAGGATACCGGCTTGATCCGGGCGCTGCGATGACGGCCGTTGCCGACTGTTTGATGAACGATGACACGCGTTGCCGGCGATGCCTCGGGACACGGCCGCGGATGACAGTTCCGTGGCACGTGCGGTTCAGGGCTGGACGCAATTGCCGCGCCGCCTATATTCTCCGGGAAATGACTGATGCGGCACGATCCATGCTCAGTCGATTCCACATCCGTACCGTTCAGGAGAATACGACCGTGAAGCATGTTGTGACCGCCGTTGCCGTTGCCCTCGTTGCAGCCACGTTCCCGATCGCCAATGCCCAGGACGCCAAGCCGGAACCGGCTCCGGGTGCACCGGCCGGCAACGTCGCCACCGCCTCCAGCTTCGCCGACGGCAGCCTGCCGACGATCCTCGCGATTGGCCTCGGCGTCAGCGCCGCCATCACCGTGTTCGTCGTCGGTGCCGGCGACAACGGCCCGAACAACTCGACGTCGACCGCAACCGCGACGACGCGCTGAGCGTCATGGCCTGATCGGGTCCGGCCTTCGGCCTGATTCGATCGGACGCCGCGCTTCATCGAAAGCCGCGCCGAAGCTCGACTTCGGCGCGGCTTTTTCGTGTCTGCGCGCCGCTCACGTGCTGAGCGGCGGTTCCTCGGCCGGTTTCAGCACTTCCAGCGTCAGCGGCGGTACGTCCGGACAGAACTGCTGCCGGGATTTCCAGACCTTGCCGCTGGCGGCATCGAGCCAGAACAGGTTCTCCCCGGACCAGCGCCACTTGCGCACCGAGATCCGCTCGCGCAGCACGACGGTGCGCCGCGTGCGTCCGAGCAGGGTCAGCGTCTCGTTGCCGATCGTGTCGTAACGGCTTTCGACCGCCACGCCGAAATCATCCTTCGGCCGCAGGTCGACGAAGCGGCCGACGCGGCTTTCGGTGCTCGCCGGAATCGTGTTCGGAAAACCCAGCAGCGGATCGGGCGAGGCCCATTGCGTGCCGAGCAGATCGCGCGCCAGCCCGACCGACTTCACCAGCCGGCCGCGCCGCGTCACCAGCACCACGCGGTCCGCGGACGCCCAGCGCAGCTCGTCCTGATCGATGCTGGCCAGGATCAGCACGGCCGGCGCCAAACGGCCGATGCGGACGCCCAGGCTGGCATACGGCAAGGCTTCGATCTGGTCATCGCTCAAGCCGTAGCGATCGCCGCTGACGGCTGTCCGCGCGCCGGCGAAGCTCGATCCGAGCAATTGCAGCGACTGGCTCGAACAGCCGCCGAGCAGACCAAGCGTGGGGACGGCGGTGGAGGCGGCCAGCCCTTGCATCAGCTGACGGCGGGTCAGTCCCTTGTTCATGCGTCGATCAATCCGTGGTGACGATCAGTCATCGATGAAGTCGGCAAGGTGGCGCGTGGCAGCGGCGTCGGATGGCCAGGGCCAATGGCCGCTAAAATGGCGGGAAGCCCGCGACTCTAGCGGATCGGGTTGCCTTCCCGGTTGCCAGTATCGTGCCAGCGTCATGGCACGACGATGAAGCCCTGCATCGGGCCTTCGGCGCCGTGACGCCATGCCGCTCGCCGACCGCGTTCCCTGCCCAGCGGCTCCGTCCGCAGCCTGCCTGACCGGACACCCGATGCCCCGCAATCCGTCTCCCCCCGCTGCCGATTCCGAAGCTCCGGCCAGCGTGCCCGTCGCACGCGATCACGCGTTCGCGGATGACGATGTCGATGCGCCAGTGACTGAGCCGGTCACCGAGCCGGCCGCGAAGCCGGCCGTGCCGAATCCGATTGCCGCGCTGATCGATCGCCGCATCGGCATCGACTCCCGGCCGCTGCCCGGCCCGCTGTTCGCGAGCTGCGCGCGCGGCCTCGAACCGCTGCTGGTCGACGAACTGAAAGCCTTTGGTTTCACCGACGTGGCCGAGCGCGGCGGCGGTGTCACCGCAACCGGCCGCTGGGTCGATGCCTATCGCGCCTGCCTGTGGTCGCGGCTGGCCAGCCGCATCCTGCTGCCGCTCGATCTGGTCGAGATTCCGGACGCCAATGCCCTGTACGACGGGGCACGGCGCATCGATTGGCCGGCGTGGTTCGATGTGCGTTCGAGCTTCGCGATCGACGTCGCCGGCCGCTCGAACACCGTCACCCACACCCACTTCGCGGCGCTGCGAGTCAAGGACGCCATCGCCGACCGCTTCCGCGATACCTGCGGCGAGCGTCCGAACGTCGACGCCGAAGATCCGGATGTCGCTATCCACGTGCACCTGCATGGTGCGCAGGCAACGATCAGCCTCGATCTTTCCGGCGAAAGCCTGCACCGCCGTGGTTATCGTCTGGCCACCGGCGGTGCGCCGCTGAAGGAAAACCTCGCCGCCGCGATCCTGATCCGCAGCGGCTGGCCGGCCGTGTTCGCGCGCGGCGGCAGCCTGTTCGATCCGATGTGCGGCTCCGGCACCCTGCTGCTCGAAGCGGCGCTGATGGCCGGCGACGTCGCCCCGGGGCTGATGCGCACGCGGCACGGCTTTTTGTCGCTCAACGGCGTCGAGATCGACACCTGGCGCGCGCTGATGGACGAAGCCAAGGCCCGGCGCGAAACCGGTGCCGAGCGCATCCCGATCCTGTACGGCGCCGATCTCGACCCGACGGCGCTGAAGGCCGCGCGCGGCAATGTCGAGCGGGCCGGACTGGTCTGGAAGATTCGCCTGAAGGAAGCCGATGTCTCGCTGATGCGCCCGCCGACCGACACGCCGGGCCTGGTCTGCACCAATCCGCCGTACGGCGAGCGCATGGGCAGCGAGGCCGAGATGGTCAAGCTGTACAGCCTGCTCGGCGCGCTGCTGAAAGCTTATTTTCCGGGCTGGCGCGCCGGCGTCTTCACCGGCCGGCCGGACCTCGGCCCGCGCCTCGGCCTGCGCGCCGAGCGCCTGTATTCGTTCTACAACGGCGACCTGCCGTGCAAGCTGCTGACCTTCGACATCGCCGCGCGCGATCCGGAAAGTCCGGCGCCGCCGCAGGTGATCGACGGCGATTTCGCCAACCGTCTGCGCAAGAATCTGAAGCACCTCGGCAAGTGGGCCAAGCGCACCGGCGTCACCAACTACCGCCTGTACGACGCCGATCTGCCGGACTTCGCCGTCGCCGTCGACCTGTACCAGAGCGACCAACTGCACGTGCACGTGCAGGAATACGCGCCGCCGAAGACGGTCGATCCGGTTGCTGCCGAACGCCGGCTGCGCGAAGGCCTGAACGCGATCCAGCAGGTGCTCGAAGTGCCGATCGCGAACCTGCATCTGAAGGTGCGCCGGCAGCAGAAAGGCGACGCCCAGTACACGCGACAGGCCGAAACCGGCGCGATGCATACGATCGACGAGCACGGCTGCCGCCTGCAGGTGAACTTCACCGATTACCTCGACACCGGCATCTTTCTCGACCACCGGCCGATGCGCCTGCGCATCCGCAAGGAAGCGCACGGCAAGCGCTTCCTGAACCTGTTCTGCTACACCGGCACGGCCACGGCGCAGGCTGCCGTCGGCGGCGCGGTAGAGAGCGTGTCGATCGACCTGTCGAACACCTATCTCGACTGGGCCAAGGAAAACCTGCGCCTGAACGGCATCCGGATGGTCGACATCGAACGCCGGTCGGCGAAGGAGAACCCGCACCGCTTCTACCGCGCGGACTGCCTCGCCTGGCTGCGCGAGCAGGCGGAGAAATCCCGCCCGCCGCAATTCGACCTGATCTTCTGCGACCCGCCGACGTTCTCGAACTCGAAGAAGATGGACGGCACGCTCGACATCCAGCGCGACCATGTCGAACTGATCACCCTCGCCGCCCGCCTGCTGGCCCCGAACGGCGTGCTGTACTTCTCGTGCAACCGCAAGCGCTTCCGGCTCGACGATCTGGCGCCGCACGGGCTCGAGGTCGAGGACATCACGCAGAAGACGCTCGACGAAGACTTCAAGCGCCCGCCGCCCGCGCATCGCGCGTGGGCGATCCGCAAGGTCGGGACCGCGTGGCTGGCAAATCGCAAGACGGGCGGCTGACAGCGGTCAGCGCCGCGCGCGGACTCCCGTCAGCCCAATCCGCTCAGGGCTTGGCCGCCGCCTTCTGGCCATCAACCCAGGTCGAGCGGATGCCCAGCGTCCGCAGCGTCGTCGGCGCGACCGCCAGCGGATCGGCTTCGAGCACCACGAAATCGGCCTTCATGCCCGGCTTCAGCATGCCGACGTCGGCATCGGCGAAGCCGGCGAACGCCGCATCCGACGTGAAGCCGCGCAGCGCTTCCAGTGCGGACAGGCGCTGATCCGGATACCAACCGCCAGCGGGCTGGCCAGCCGCGTCCTGCCTCGTCACGGCGGCATGCAGGCCGAGCCGCGGATCGACCGATTCGACCGGGAAATCCGAGCCCAGCGCCAGCCGCGCACCGCTGCCGAGCAGGCGCTGCCAGGCATACGCGCCCTTGATCCGCTCCGGCCCGACGCGCGTTTCCGCCCACGGCATGTCGGACGTCGCGTGCGTCGGCTGCATCGACGCAATGACGCCGAGCGCAGCGAAGCGCGGGATGTCGCTCAGTGCGATCACCTGCGCGTGCTCGATGCGCCAGCGGCGATCCGGCCGTGCCGCCTTGGCATCGGCGGCGAACAGGTATTCGTAGCGATCGAGCACGATCTGGTTGCCGCGATCACCGATCGCATGCGCGGCCACCTGCACGCCGCAGTCGCGCGCCTTCTGGGCCGCGCGTTCGATCGCCTTCGGCTCGGTGACCAAGAGGCCGCGCTGCCCCGGCGCATCGCTATAGTCGGCGAGCAGGGCCGCGCCGCGGCTGCCGAGCGCGCCGTCGGCATAGAGCTTCACGCCACGCATCTGCAGGCGACCACCGGCATGGCGATACAGCCCGTTCGCGCAGAGATCGGCCAGCGCATCGCGGTCGCCGTCGGCATAGGCGGTGATCCGCAGCGGCAGGCGGCCTTCATCGGCGAAGCGGCGATACAGCGCCAGATCGGCCCGCGACACGCCCATGTCGTGGATGCCGGTCAGGCCGACCGCGCGGGCAGCGGCCAGCGCGCGCGACAGCGCCTGTGCCCGCAGCGCGTCGCTCGGCGGCGGCACCACGGCATCGATCAGCGCCGTGGCACCGTCGACGAACACGCCGGCCGCCGCACCATCATCAGAGCGTTCGATGCGCCCGCCGTCCGGCTGCCAGTCTCCGCTGAAATCGCGCTTCGCGAGCGTCATCGCCGCCGTGTTGGCCCAGCCGGCGTGACCGTCGATCCGTTCGAGCCAGACCGGGCGCTTCGGGAACGCGCTGTCGAGATCGGCGGCGGTCGGGAATGTCGCGTCCGGCCAGTCGTTCTGGTCCCAGCCGCGGCCGATCAGCCAGGCATCGGCCGGCAGGGTTTTCTCGAACGCCTTGAGCCGCGCCAGCACATCGGCCTTGCTGGTGGTGCCGGTCAGGTCGGCCTGCAGCAGCGAAAACCCGAGCCCCATGATGTGGCCATGGGCATCGATCAGCCCCGGGACGACCGTCGCCCCGCGCGCCGTGACGACGCGGGCCTTGCGAAAGCGGGCCTTTAGCGCGGCTGCCTCGCCGACAGCCAGCAGCACGCCGTCGCCGTTCCACGCCATCGCGGTCGCGGTCGGCTGCTCCGGGTTCATCGTGTGGATGCGCGGCGCGATCAGCAGCGTGTCGATGGCGGATGCCGTGACACTTCCGAAGGCGAAGACGGCGGCGACAACGGCAACGAGCGTTTTCATCTCAGGTCTTCGGCAAGGTCACACCACGCTGTCCCTGGTACTTGCCGCCCCGATGGCGACCGGAGCCACCCGGCGAGGGACCCGCTGGATGCTGTGTTCCAGCGGGATCGACGGCAAGGCGACGGGCGACAGCGATCGGGGCCAGCGTCGCTAAGGCAATCATGTTTTCGGCAGCGTGACGCCACGCTGTCCCTGATACTTCCCGCCCCGATCGCCGTAACTGGTTTCACAAACCTCGTCGCTTTCGAAGAACAGCATCTGCGCCACGCCTTCATTCGCGTAAATTTTTGCCGGCAGCGGCGTGGTATTGCTGAATTCGAGCGTGACGTGGCCTTCCCATTCCGGTTCCAGCGGCGTCACGTTGACGATGATGCCGCAGCGCGCGTACGTGCTCTTGCCGAGGCAGACCACGAGCGTGCTGCGCGGAATGCGGAAGTATTCGACCGTGCGCGCCAGCGCGAACGAGTTCGGCGGGATGATGCAGACGTCGGACTTCAGGTCGACGAAGCTTCGCTCGTCGAAATTCTTCGGATCGACGATGGTCGAGTTGATGTTGGTGAAGATCTTGAATTCGTCGGCGCAGCGCACGTCGTAGCCATAGCTGGACGTGCCGTAGCTGACGATCTTGTGGCCGTCGCCGGCCACGCGCACCTGTCCCGGCTCGAACGGTTCGATCATGCCGGCGCCCTGCGCCATGCGCCGGATCCACTTGTCGCTCTTGATGCTCATTGCCTGTCTGCCCGATGCCAAAGCCACTGGCGAGTAAGTGCCGCTGAATGTCGTGCGGCGATTATCGCCGCAGTTGTTGCAAGTCTTCGACCCAGATCAGTTCGCAGGCGCCGGCGCCGGTATCGTCCCGGCGCAGCGAGCTGCGCATCGTGACCCCGCCCGGCGACTGCGCTTCGACCAGCTTGCCGCGAAGCGCGATCACCTGCCCGACCCGCACGCTGCCGATGGCCCGCCGCACCGCCGCGTTCGCTGGAATCAGATGCATGTTCGCGGCACTGGCGATCAGCTCGTCCTGCGGAATCGGGAACTGCGCCACCTGCCAGTAGAAGAAGCGCCCGCTCTGGCTGATGTCGATCCGCTTCAGCACCGCGCTGTCCGACATCCGCCCCCAGCCGAGTGCCAGATCGGTCGGCACCAGACTCGCCAGCCGGTCGAAACGATAGGTCTCGGTGCCCAGCACCCGCGCCTTCAGTTCGAAGCCGGCCAGCGGCGTCAGCCGGTAGCCGTCGAACTCGAACGGCTGCGCCTCGTCTGCGGCCAGTGTCGTCTGCCGTGGCGCGTCCGGCACGAGGATGCCGGGCGGCGGCTCGACCGCGCGATGGGTCCAGGCATTCCAGCCACCCCACAGCGCCAGCGCCAGCACCAGCCAGACGCCGCGAATGGGGCGGTTCAGCATCGACCCTCGCGCCGGCTCAGTCGTCGCTGATCGTGACGGTCGGAAACGCCAGCTCGCCGCCGGCGCCGTACGCGAGCCGCGCCGCCATCAGACGGGCGATGCCGCGATAGCGCTGCGACAGCTCGGACTGCGGATCGGCGGCGACGGTCGGGTTGCCACTGTCGGCCTGCAGGCGGATGCGCAGGTCCAGCGGCAGCGAGCCGAGCAGCTCGGTGCCGGCTTCGTTGGCCAGCTTGTCGCCGCCACCGGCACCGAAGATCGCTTCCTCGTGGCCGCAGTGGGTGCAGACGTGCGTCGCCATGTTCTCGATCACGCCGAGCACCGGAATGCCGACCTTGCGGAACATCTGCAGCCCTTTTCGGGCATCGAGCAGCGCGATGTCCTGCGGCGTGGTGACGATGACGCTGGCCGACACCGGCACCCGCTGGCTCAAGCTCAATTGAATGTCGCCGGTGCCCGGCGGCAGGTCGATGATCAGATAGTCGAGATCGTCCCAGACGGTTTCGTTCAGCAGTTGCGTCAGCGCCTGCGTCACCATCGGCCCGCGCCAGATCGCCGGCTGGGCGTCGTCGGCCATGATGAAGCCGATCGACATCGCCTGAAGGCCGTGGGCCACGATCGGGTTCATGCGCTTGCCGTCCGGCGAGGTCGGGCGCTGCTTCGAGCCGAGCATCAGCGGCTGGCTCGGCCCGTAGATGTCGGCATCGAGTATGCCGACGCTCGCCCCTTCCGCCTGCAGCGCCAGCGCCAGATTGACCGCGACGGTGGACTTGCCGACGCCGCCCTTGCCCGAGGCCACGGCGATGATGTTGGCAACACTGGGCAGCGGGTTCAGACCTTTCTGCACCGCCTGCGGCAGCACCCGGCAGCCGATCCGCACGGTCGCTTCGACATCACAGCTCGCACGCAGCAGGGCCTTGATATCACTGACGATATCGGCACCGATGCCGGCAGCCGGGAAGCCCAGCTCGACCACGACCTGCGGCGTCTCCCCAGCGGTCAGATCGACGATGCAGCCTGCCGCAACCAGGCCTTGGCCGATCAGCGGATGGACGTACGCATCAAGCGCGGCAAGCAGGGCTTCTCGGGTGGCGGATGCAGGCATGGGCGGCAATGAGGGATCGGAACCGGTCTTTTCGCTATTGTCGCGCATTCCCTGCCCTGCCTCGTCACCTCGCCATGAGCTTCAGCTTCGTCTGGCACGACTACGAAACCTTCGGCACCGATCCGGCGCGCGACCGGCCGTCGCAGTTCGCCGCGCGCCGCACCAACGAGGATCTGGAGCCGGTCGGCCAGCCGCTGACGATCTACTGCCAGCCGCCGATCGACGTGTTGCCGCATCCGGAAGCCTGCCTGCTCACCGGCATCACACCGCAGCTGGCACGCGACGAAGGCCTGCCGGAATACGAGTTCGCACGCCGGATCGACGATCTGTTCAGCGTGCCCGGCACCTGTGTCGCCGGCTACAACTCGATCCGCTTCGATGACGAAGTGACGCGGCATCTGCTGTATCGCAACTTCCACGAGGTCTATACCCGCGAGTGGCGCGGTGGCAATTCGCGCTGGGATCTGATTGACGTCGTCCGGCTATGGCATGCGCTGCGGCCGCAGGGCCTCGAATGGCCGGTCGGCGACAACGGCGCGACCACGTTCAAGCTCGAACGCCTGACCGAGGCGAATCAGCTCGTGCATGCCCGCGCGCACGACGCGCTGAGCGACGTCGATGCCACGATCGCGATCGCCAAACGCCTGAAAACCGCGCAGCCGCGCCTGTTCGAACACGCGCTGAAGCTGCGCGACAAGAAGTTCGCCGCCACCCTGCTGAACGTCACCGAGATGACGCCGGTGGTGCACGTCTCGTCGAAGATTCCAGCGGCGCGCGGTTGTCTGGCGGTGATAGCGCCGATCGTCCTGCATCCGACCAACAGCAACTGCGTGCTGACGTTCGATCTGAGCAGCGACATCGACGAGTTGCTGGAGCTCGACGCCGACGATCTGCGCGACCGCGTGTTCGCGTCGAACGACGATCTGCCGGATGGCGTGACCCGGTTGCCGCTGAAAGGCGTGCATCTGAACAAGTCACCGATGCTGTCGCCGATCGCGACCCTGCGCGGGCCGGATGCCGAGCGCTGGAACGTCGATCTCGCACTGTGTCTGGCCAACCAGGCCAAGCTGCTGGCCGCCGGCGATGCCCTGCGCGAGAAGGTGCGCGAGGTGTTCACGCAGGAACCGCGCGACTGGGCCGATCCGGAACTGTCGCTGTACGGCGGCTTCCTGCCCGATGCCGACAAGCCGCGGCTGGCCAAGGTGCGCGCCGCCGGTCCGGATTCGATTGCCCGGCTGCACGGCACCTTCGAAGACCCGCGCTATGACGAATTGCTGTTCCGCTACCGCGCACGCCACTACCCGGACACGCTGGATGAGGACGAGCGCGCCCGCTGGCAGGATTTCGTCGCCGGCAAGCTGCGCTACGACACCGGGCTGGCCAGCCTCACCTTGAACGCGTTCCGCGAACACGTGGCAATGCTGGCGGAACGCGAAGGCAACCCGGGCCGCCTGCGCATCCTCGCGCAGCTCGCCGTCTGGCCGGAGGAATCCGGGCTGGAGCGGCTGCTGCGCGGTGCCTGATACACCTTGCCTCAGCCAATCTCCCCCGAACGCAGCACCATCATCTTGCGAACCTGCAGGTCGTGGATCGTGTGCGGAATGCCGCCAACGTTGTAGCCGGACTGTTTCAAGCCCGCGAACGGCATCCAGTCGACCCGGAACGCGGTGTGATCGTTGACCATGACGGCCGAGGCATCGAGCCGTCGATAGGCGCGCAGTGCGGTGTCGAGATTCTTCGTGAACACCGCCGCCTGGAACGCGAACGGCAGGCTGTTCGCGCGCTTGATCGCGTCGTCGACGTGATCGAACGTGTAGACGCAGACCACCGGGCCGAACACTTCGTGGGTCGAAACCTTGGCATCGGCTGGCGGATCGACCAGCAGCGTCGATTCGACCATCGTCGGGCCGATTGCCTTGCCGCCGCAGACGAGCGTGGCACCCGCCGCCACCGCTTCGTCGATCCACTGCACGACGCGCGTGGTTTCCGCCGGCGAAATCATCGGCCCGATCTCGGTCGTCGGCAGCGTCGGGTCGCCGATCACCATCTTTTGCGCGGCGCTGGCGAGGCGGGCAACGAAGTCATCGACGATCGCGCGCGCCACGAACACGCGCTGCACCGACACGCAGACCTGACCGGCATGGTAATAACCGCCCTTCGCGATCAGCGGCACGGTAGTATCGAGATCGGCATCGGCTGCGACGATCACCGGCGCCACGCCGCCATGCTCAAGCGCGCAGCGCGTACCCGGCGCGAGCTGACGCTTGAGCGCCCAGCCGACCGCCTCGCTGCCGATGAAGCTCAGGAACGCGACGCGCGGATCGGTCGCCAAGGTCGTGGCCAGCGCATGATTGTCCGGCACCAGCGCCTGACACCAGGACGCCGGCAGGCCGGCTTCGCGCAGGATCGCGACGAAACGGAAGCACGACAGCGGCGTGGCACGTGCCGGCTTGACGATCACCGGGCAGCCGGCCGCGATCGCCGGACCGACCTGATGCACGATCAGGTTCAGCGGATGGTTGAAGGCGCTGATCGCGACGACCACGCCGATCGGCTCGACCTGCGTGAACGCGAGGCGACCGGCCGACGAGGCGCTGGTGCGCATCGGGATCACTTCGCCCTGATCGACGCGCATGGTCTCGACGCAGATCTTCAGGCTGTCGATCGCCCGTGCGACCTCGACCCGGGAGTCGATCAGCGGCTTGCCGCCTTCGCGCGCCGCTTCCACCGCCAGTTCCTCGGCGCGGGATTTCATGATGGCACCCGCGCGCTCGAGAATCGCTAGACGCTCGGCCAGCGGAATCCAGGCATCGCGATGCTTGTACAGCGTGCTGGCAACGATCAGCGCCTGCTGCACGCAGGTGGCATCCGCCGTCTGCACAGTGGCGATCGGCGCCCGATCGAACGGTGCCTCGACGGTATACGCCGCCGAGGAACTGACCGCGCCCGGAATCATCAGGCCGAAATGGGGAAGCGACATGGCAGGCTCCGGTTTCAGAAGCCGGCAGTGTATTCGCAAGGCTCACGAAAAAGGCCCGCACGCAGCGGGCCCTCGTCGTCAGCATCGCATCAGGTCGTCATGCCGCCTTCTGATCATCCAGCCAGCGCGCGAAGAAGCCGGCGGCGACAGCCCCTGCGATCGGCGCGACCCAGAACAGCCACAACTGGCTCAGGGCCCAGCCGCCGACGAACAGCGCCGGGCCGGTCGAGCGTGCCGGATTCACCGACGTGTTGGTCACCGGGATGCTGATCAGGTGGATCAGGGTCAGGCACAGGCCGATGGCAATCGGCGCGAAGCCGGCCGGCGCGCGGGATGACGTGGCGCCGAGGATCACGGTGAGGAAGAAGAAGGTCAGCACGAACTCGGTGACTGCCGCCGCACCCACGGTGAAGCCGCCGGGCGAATGCTCGCCGTAGCCGTTGGAGGCGAAGCCGTTGGCGACATCGAACGTCGGCACGCCGCTGGCGATCACGTAAAGCACGGCGGCACCGGCGATGGCCCCGAGCACCTGTGCGGCGATGTACGGCCCCAGTTGCGACGCCGGGAAGCGACCGCCCGCCCACAGCCCGAACGACACGGCCGGGTTCAAGTGACAGCCGGAAATATGGCCGATGGTGTAGGCCATCGTCAGCACCGTCAGGCCGAAGGCCAGCGACACGCCGGCAAACGCGATGCCGTACTGCGGAAAGCCGGCCGCCAGCACGGCGCTGCCGCAGCCGCCGAGCACCAGCCACGCCGTTCCGATGAATTCCGCTGCGAGCTTCTGCGGGGTGCTGCTGGCCATGCCTTACCTCCCTGTGAGTGAACTCCGAGGCCATAGTGTGCCGGGTCAATCGGGCAGAAAGTCAATGATTCCGGGCACTGCAGGCGATGCCGGCCCGCCGCGGGGGCCATGCGATAATCGCGGCCTGCCCGTTTTTCGCCCGTCCCGCACCCCATGTCCGCTCCGGCGCCCGACACTGTTTCCCGCAAGATCCTGGTCACCAACGCGCTGCCGTACGCCAACGGCCCGCTGCACCTCGGCCACATGGTCGGCTACATCCAGGCCGACATCTGGGTGCGCTTCCAGCGGATGTGCGGGCATGACGTGACCTACGTCTGCGCCGATGACGCGCACGGCACGCCGATCATGCTCGCCGCCGAAAAGGCCGGCGTGGCGCCGGAAGCGTTCATCGCCGACATCCAGAAAAGCCACGAGGCGGACTTCAAGGCCTTCGGCATCGCCTTCGATCACTACCACTCGACGCATTCGGACGAGAACCGGCAACTGTCGGAATCGATCTACACGGCGCTGAAAGCCAACGGCTACATCGCCAGCCGTTTCATCGAGCAGGCCTACGACCCGGTCAAGGACATGTTCCTGCCGGATCGCTACATCAAGGGCGAAT